>Ga0208834_100357_pt1 | contig 15507 bp, 10 predicted proteins | sample DeeseametaMP1787_FD_184182 | JGI IMG/M metagenome (GOLD analysis project Ga0208834, IMG submission 184182) | Marine microbial communities from the Deep Pacific Ocean - MP1787 (SPAdes) | ecosystem: Environmental > Aquatic > Marine > Oceanic | place: North Pacific Ocean | collected 2011-05-03 | reverse complement strand
CCAGCAGCGAGGCCAGGCCCCAGGTCCACGGCCGGGCCCAGAGGCGCTCGCCCCAGGCGGCGAACTTCGGCGAGCGGTGCAGCGTCTCCGTCGACCGGGCCTCGCCTGCTGCGCGACGCCATCCGAGCGCGCTGGCCGCGTTGCGACCACTCGACGGGCCTAGCGGCCCGCCTTCGCGCCCGCGCCTTGCCAGCACACCCGTCTGACGCCGCTCGCGACGGCGATCCCCGGCCGACCAAGACGCTCCCGACCGCGACCAGGGCAGCGCGAACGTGTTGATGCGGTCGTCGAGCCAGCCGAGCACGAGTGGCAGCAACGTCAGCGTCGCGCCGAGCACGAAGACGACCGAGAGCATGATCCCGCCGGCCATCGACCGGAAGGACGGCGAGGGCACGAGCATCACCGCCGACAGGGAGATGAGCACGGTGAGACCCGAGAGCAGGACGGCCTTGCCGGCGGTGTCCATGGTCTGGGCGACGGCCCAGCGCACGCCCTCGGGGCCGGGGTGGGCGGCGCGGGCCGCGCGGTAGCGGACGACGAGGAACAGGGCGTAGTCGATGCCGAGGGCCAGGGCGAACATCATCGCGAAGTTCATGGCCCAGATGGAGACGGGGACCAGCTGGTTGATGAGCACCAGGGAGCCGGCGGAGGCGACCAACCCGGCGAGGGTGAGGATGAGCGGGAGCCCGGCGGCCACGAGGGCGCCGAAGGCCAGCACGAGGATGGCCAGGGTCACCGGCCACGACATCAGCTCGCTCTTGAGCATGGCCTCGAGGTTGGCGTCGTTGAAGTCGCTCCACAGCAGCGAGGAGCCGGTGGGCGTGACCTCGACGGTGTCGGTGGACAGCGTGGCGAGCTCCTCCTTCAGGTCGGTCGCCGCGCGCACCATCTCGTTGGTGTCGGCGCTGGCGCCGGCGAGCACGACGCCGGTGTCGCCGTCCTGGGACAGCGTGGCCCCGGGCTGCGGCGGCACGATCGTCGCGATGCGCGGGTCCTCCTCGAGCAGTGCGGTGACCTCGGCGATGACCTCGGCCCCCTCGCCCTCGGTCACCGGACCGTCGCTGGAGCGCACGACCACCTGGATCGCCGAGGAGGCGTTGCCCCCGAAGTGCTCGACGGCCAGGTCGCGGGCCGCGACGGAGTCCGACCCGTCGGCCTGCCACCCGGCGCCGGAGAGGTCGTGCTCGACCCGGGGGGCGAAGATGCCCAGGCCGACGATGAGCAGGGCCCACACCGCGGCGACGAGGCGGCGGTGGTCGAGCACCCACGTGCCCAGGCGGCCGAGCGGACCCGGTCCGTTGGGGACCCGTGAGGGGGTCGAGGGTGGGTGGGGGGCGGTGCTGGTCATGGACGCTCCTCCTCAGGGAGATCGCTTGGCTCAGAACCCCTAGGGGGGTTACGATGGGGACATGCAACCAACCCCTAGGGGGGTTAGGCAAGTCCGAGGAGGGACCATGACCGACACCACGTCCGACGGCACGCCCGGCTACACGCTCACCGCCCGCTCGCCGCACGACTACGACGCGACCGTCGCGCGGGTCCGCGAGCTGCTCGGCGACGCCGGCTTCGGCGTGCTCACCGAGATCGACCTCAAGGCCACCCTCAAGACCAAGCTCGACGTGGACGTGGCGCCCCAGGTGATCCTGGGCGCGTGCCGCCCGCAGCTGGCCCACCAGGCGCTGGCCGCCGACCCGTCGGTCGCCGCGCTGCTGCCGTGCAACGTGGTGGTGCGCGAGGAGGCCGACGGTGTCGTCGTCGAGGCCTTCGACCCGCAGGTGATGATCTCGATGACCGGCGCGGGGCAGGCGGTCTGCGAGGTCGCCGAGGACGCCCGTGCCCGGCTGCAGCAGATGCTCGCCGCGCTCGCCGACGACGGGGCCCGCACGGACGGGGCGGGCTGATGCAGCTCGAGGCCACGGCCACCAAGCCCGTCGTCACCCGGATGAAGCGGGCACACGGTCACCTGGCCACGGTGATCCGGATGCTCGAGGAGGGCGCGGACTGCGAGGACGTGCTCACCCAGCTCGCCGCGGTCAACAAGGCCCTCTCGCGCGCCGGGTTCGCCCTGGTCGCCACCGGCATGGAGCAGTGCCTGCTCGACGGCAGTGACCTCGACGGCGCCCAGCGCGCCCGGATGGAGAAGCTCTTCCTCTCCCTGGCCTGAGCAGACGCCGAGCCGGCGCATCCTGCGTACAGCGTGTACGCAGGATGCGCCGGCTCGGCACGTCAGGGACCGCTACTTGCCCCCGTGCAGCAGGGCGATGATCTTGCCGAGGGTCTCCTCGTGCTTGGCCGTGCGGGCGAAGGAGGTCAGCGGGAGCGGCGCCTTCCAGCGCTGGCGCACCACGGAGTGGGAGTAGCAGAACTCCTTGAGCCCCTCCTCGCCGTGGATCCGACCGAAGCCGGAGTCGCCCACGCCGCCGAACGGCACGGTGGGCACGATCGCGAAGGCCAGGACCGAGTTCACCGACACCATGCCCGAGCGGATCCGCCGGGCCACGCGCTCGGCGTCGGCCTTGCCGTACACCGAGGCGCCGAGGTGGTAGCGCGAGGCGTTGGTCAGCGTCACGGCCTCGTCCATGTCGCGCACCGCGCGCAGCACCAGCGTCGGGCCGAAGGTCTCCTCGGCGACGGCCGCGCAGTCCTCGGGTACGTCGGTGAGCAGCGTCGGCTGGACCACCTGGCCCTGCGTGGGTGCTCCGCCGGCCAGCACCCGGCCGCCGGCGGCCTTCGCGTCGGCGACGTGCTGGTCGATGATCCGCACCTGCGAAGGCATCGTGATCGGCCCGACCGCGGCGGCGGGGTCGGCGCCGGCACGCAGGTCGTCGAAGCGCTCGACGAGCAGCCGCGCGAGCTCGGCGGCCACGTCCTGGTGCACGTAGATGCGCTCGACGCCGATGCAGGTCTGCCCGGCGTTGGCAATGCCGCCCCACACCGCGCCGTCGGCTGCCGCTGCCAGGTCGGCGTCGCGGTCCACGATCAGCGCGTCCTTGCCGCCGCACTCGGCGACGAGCGGCGTGAGGGTCTCCGCGCAGGTGGCCATCACCCGCTTCGCGGTCGCGGTCGACCCGGTGAAGGCGACCTTGTCGACCCCCGCGCGGCACAGTGCCGCACCGGTCGACCCGTCGCCGGTCACGAGCTGCAGGACGGGGTGCTCGGGCACCACCTCCGCGAAGGCGGCCACCAGCCAGGCGCCCACGCCGGGGGTGAACTCGCTGGGCTTGAAGACCACGGCGTTGCCGCCGGCCAGGGCGTAGACGATCGAGCCCATCGGGGTGAAGACGGGGTAGTTCCACGGCCCGATCACGCCGATGACACCCAGCGGGTGGTGCTCGACGGTGGCCTGGAGGTTGGCGTTGATCAGGCCGGTGGACCGCCGCTCCTGGCCGAGCACCTTGGGCGCGTGTTTGCCGGCCCAGGCCAGGTGGTCGAGGACGAGGGCGACCTCGAGGAAGGCGTCGCTGTGGGGCTTGCCCATCTCGTCGTGGACGAGGTGCGCCAACTGGTGGATGCGACGCGCGATGACGCCGCGGAAGGCGTCGAGGCGCTTGCGGCGCTCGGCGTACCCGATCTCCGCCCACCACTCCGCGGCCAGCCGGGCCCGGGCGACGGTCTCCTCGACCTCGGCCTCCGACTGCACCGGCCAGGTGCCGACGAGGTCGCCGGTGCCGGGGTTGCGCACCTCGAAGGTGGGGCGGTCCTCGCCGGCCGGCGCGGCGTCGGAGCGGGGGTCCTGGACGGTGGTCATCGGCTCATCTCCTGGGTGCGGGTGGTGGTGCGGGGCGCGGGCACGGCGGCGGCGGGCAGCGAGGTACCGCGCAGCAGGTCGGCGGCCTTCTCGCCGATCATGATGGTCGGGGCGTTGGTGTTGCCGCGGGTGATGCGGGGCATGACCGAGGCGTCGGCGACGCGCAGGCCCTCGATGCCGCGCACCTTCAGCTCCGGGTCGACGACGGCGTCGTCGTGGGTGCCCATGGCGCAGGTGCCGACCGGGTGGTAGAGCGTCTGGGACCACCGAGAGACGAACTCCTGCAGCGATGCCTCGTCCTCGCCGTGGTGCAGGCGGGCGCCGGTGATGATCGAGGCCAACGGCCCCTGCCGGGCGATGTCGACAGCCTGCCGGACACCGGCCAGCATCGCGGCGCGGTCGGTGGGGTCGGCGTAGTAGGCCGGGTCCATCTCCGGCTTCCAGCGCGGATCGCTGCCGCGCAACGACAGCCGGCCGCGGCTGGCGACGTCGACCAGGACCACCCCGGCGGTCAGCGAACGGACGGTGGCCTCGTGCATGCCGTTGTCGTAGAAGCCGGTGGGAGCCGCGATGAACTGGATGTCGGGACCCTCGAGGCCCCCGCGGGTGGTGACGAAGGCACCGGTCTCACCGACGTTGGAGCTGAGCGGTCCGCGACCCGTCGTCTGCCACTGCACGAGCCGCGCGGGGTTCACGTGGTCCACCGCGAGGTCCTTGGCGGTGGTCGACCACACCAGGGGGGCGACCACGTGGTCGTGGAGGTTGCCGCCGACGCTCGGGGCGTCCAGGACGACGTCGAGGCCGTGGGCGCGCAGGTGGTCGGCCGGACCGATGCCGGAGAGCATCATCAGCTGCGGGGTGTTGATCGCACCGCCGCTGAGCACCACCTCCGCGTCGGCCCAGGCGGTCTCGACCCCGCCGGCGACCAGGTGCTCGACGCCCACCGCGCGGGTGCCGTCCACGAGCACCCGGGTGGCCAGCGCACCGGTGCGGATCGTCAGGTTGGGCCGGCGGCGGACCTCGGCACCGAGGTAGGCCTCCGCGGTCGACCAGCGTCGGCCGCGGTGGCAGGTGACCTGGTACTCGCCGGCGCCGAGCTGGGTCTCGCCGTTGAAGTCGTCGTTGGCCGCGAGGCCGGACTGGCGCGCCGACTCCAACCAGGCACGCGTGTTCTCGTGGGTGTAGCGCCGGTCCTCGACGTGCAGCGGGCCGTCGGCTCCGTGGAAGGCGTCGGCGCCGCGCGAGTTGGCCTCGCCGCGCATGAAGTAGGGCAGCACGTCGGCGTAGGACCAGCCGACGGCGCCGAAGTCGCGCTGCCAGCCGTCGAAGTCGGCACGGGCGCCACGGACGTACATCATCGCGTTCATCGAGGAGCAGCCGCCGAGCGCCTTCATCCGCGGCCAGTAGGCGCGCTGGCCGCCCAGCCCGGGCTGCGGGGTGGTGGTGTAGTCCCAGTCCCAGCGGGTCTTGAAGAGGTTGGCGAAGGCCGCCGGCATGGCGATCTCGAGCGCGTCGTTGTCGGGGCCGGCCTCGAGCAGCAGGACCGAGGTGCTCGGGTCCTCGCTCAGGCGCGAGGCGACGACGGCGCCGGCGCTGCCGGCCCCGACCACGATGTAGTCGTACGAGGGGTGCTGGGCCACGGGGACCTCCGGTGAGTGGGGCGAGAGTGTGACCGCAGCCACATGCCTGGACGTGGATGAGAGTCCAGCACAGTCGGAGTGGCGGATCTTGGCGCACCCGGCCAGACTTCACGGCAGTCTTTGGACCTGAGCACAGTCGAGGTGCGGGCGGGCCGGGCACGAGGAGGAGCGCGTGAGCAGCGAGACGGACGCACGACCGGAGATCGTGGCGTGGGTGCAGGCGTACGCCGCCCGGACCGCCCGCCAGAGCGAGCTCGACGCCTTCGTCACCCGTGTCGACGACACGATCATGTCCGCGATCCCCGAGATCGCCCGCGACCCGGCGCTGGTGCGCGACCTGCACGCGAGCACCCGCTCGCAGTTCCAGATCTTCCTCAGCCTGCTGGAGCGGCCGGCCCAGGAGGTGCTGCTGCCGCCCCAGGCCGTCGACCTCGCGCTCTCATTGGCGCGTCGCCAGCTCGACCTCGGGGTGCTGCTGCAGGTCTACCGCAGCGCCTCGTCGGCGGTCTGGGAGTACTTCACCGAGGTGGTGCGCACCGCCGACACCGGGGACCTGGACCGCACCGACCTGCTCGTCTACCTCTGGGGGCACGGCGGTGCCTGGATCAACGGCGCCGTGGAGCAGCTGATCCAGGTCTTCTCCGCCGAGCGCGAGGCCACGCTCCAGGGGGCCATCGCCCGCCGCAGCGAGGTCGTGCACGCGGTCCTGCGCGGGGAGCAGGTGAGCCTCGCGGAGGCCACGGCGGCGCTGGGGCACCCGGTCCGCGAGCACCACACCGCCGTCGTGCTGTGGGAGGACGGCGAGGTCGTCCCGGACGTCCTGAGCAGGCTCGCCGGGGTGGTCGGTGCGCTGGGCGCGGCGCTGGAGGCCAGCGCGCTCAGCATCCCCGCGGGGCGGGCGGAGGCCTGGGCCTGGCTGACCTCCCGCACGCCGATCGACGCGGCCGCCGTGCGGGAGGCGGTGGACGGCGTGGTCGCCGAGCAGGGCGACCCGCCGTGGCGGGTCGCGGTCGGCTGCCCGGCGAGCGGCGTCCGCGGCCTGCAGCACTCCCACCGCGAGGCGGTCGACGCCCAGCGCCACGCCCTGGGGGTGGCGTCGACGTCGCGCTGCACGGCGTACGCCGACGTCGAGCTCGCCGCGCTGGTGGCCGGCAACGAGGCGGGTGCCCGTCGGCTGGTCGAGCGCGAGCTCGGCGCGCTGGCCGACCCGGACCCGTCCCTGGACCGGCTGCGGGAGACCGTCGCGGCGTTCCTGGCGCACGGCGCGTCGGTCGAGGCTGCGGCCGCCGACCTCTTCGTGCACAAGAACACCGTGCGCTACCGCGTCGCCCAGGCCGAGGACCTCCTCGGCCACCCCCTGTCGCAACGCCGCACCGAGGTGGCGGTGGCTCTGGCCTGCCTGGAGAGGTTCGGTCCCGGCCGGTCCACCTGAACGGGTCAGCCGGCGGCCAGGCTGACCACGAACCGTGGGCCCTCACCGTCCGCCGGCGGCAGGTAGGTCAGGTCGCCGCCCATCACCCGGCACAGCTGGCGCGCCAGGTGCAGTCCGAGACCCGTGCCCGGCTTCGACTCCCGCTCGGCGCGGCTGAAGCGCTCGAAGAGCCGCGGCAGGAAGTCCTCGGGCACGCCCCTCCCGGCGTCGCTGACGACGATCCGGGTCGTGGAGCCGACGGTGTCGCCGGAGATGGAGATCGGCGCGGCGCCGTACTTGTCGGCGTTGCTGAGCAGGTTGCCCAGCACCTGCCGCAGGTGGGAGGCGTCGGCGACCGCGCGCAACCCGGTGAGGTCGTCGATCTCCACCTCGGAGATGATCGTGAGGTCGGTGACGGCCTGCTGGACCACCTCCGCCACGTCGACCGGCTCGCCGCGGCTGCGCAGCGTGCTGTAGTCGATGCGGCTCATCTCCAGGACGCTCGCCAGCAGCGACTCGACACGGTGCGCCGCCTCCGTCGCACGACCCAGCATCGCCCGGGCCCCGCTCACGTCGGCCCCGGTCCCTGCGAGGTCGTCGAGCTCCAACCCGGTCATGCTCAGGAAGCCGAGGGAGACCGTCAGCGGGTTCTTTAGGTCGTGACCGACCAGCCCGAGCAGGTCGCTGAGGCTCTGGTTGCTCTCCTCCAGGCGCAGGTTGCTCTCGACCAGGGCGTCGGAGACCCGGATGACGTCGGTCTCGTCCAGCAGCGTCCCGCGCGCGTACGCCGGAGCGCCGGTGTCGTCGAGCTCGACCCGGCCGCGGGCGTGGACGTGCCGGACGGTGCCGTCGGGGTGCAGGAGACGGTGGCCGAGGTCCCAGGCCCCGCCCTCGGTGAACGTCGCGGCGAGGGCCGCGTCCACCCGGGCGGCGTCCTCGGGGTGTGACCGGGCACGGAGGGCGTCGAGCGAGGGCGGCTGGTCGGAGGCGTACCCGAGGATGTCGCCACACTCGCGCGACCAGTCGGTCTCGCCGGTCTCCAGGTCGTGCTCCCAGCTGCCCATCCTCGCCAGGTGCTGGGCCTCGGCGAGCTGGTGCTCACGCGCAGCGAGCGTCTCGGTGGCCCGGCGCACGTCGGTCACGTCCCTGCTGACCACGACGAAGCCGTCGCCCACCTTGCTGGCCCGGACGTCGAAGGCGCGCCGTCGGCGGGAGCCGTCGCCCCACGTGTCCTCGTACCAGACCGTCGGCTGCTCCCAGCTGACCCCGGTGCTGACCACGCGGGAGTAGATCTCGATCATCCCGGCGGGGCCCTGCTCGGGGAAGACGTCCAGCAGTCGGCTGCCGAGCAGCCGCTCGACCGGGTAGCCGGTCATCTCCGCGTTGTAGCCGTTGCAGTAGACCCAGCGGAAGTCGGCGATCTGGCCGTTGCGGTCGCGGACGGACTCGAAGACCGAGACGGCGTCGGGCAGCTGGTCGACGGTGGCGCGGAAGCGCTGCTCGCTCAGGCGCAGCGTCTCGAGGACCCGCTCCCGGTCGGCCACCTCGCGCCAGGTGACCGCGAAGCCCTCGCCGCTGCCGTCGCGCAGGCTGCTCATGTGCTCCACGATCCCCTGATCGGCCGCCTGGCGGGGCACCTGCAGGGGTTTTCACGACTCCTTCACGGCACTCCATCCCCCGTGGGGTGTTCGGTCAATACCGTGACGCGGAGCGGGGTTCGGTCGTTTCATGGTCCGGACGTCCTCGTCACGCCCGGGGGTCGCTGATCGGCCCACCCCCGTCCACGTCCCCGCCGTGCGCGACCCGCGCGGTCGGGCACAGGTATCCCGGCAGTTCATCCGGCACAAGTTCAGGAGTGAGTCCGTGGCCCTACGGCACCGGTGGTTGGCAGTCCTCACAGCGTTCGCGCTGGTCCTCGCAGGTGTGCTGGCGGTGATGCAGCTGCGTGCCTCGGAGTCCCGCTCCGGCGCCGCGGCCCCGGTGGGCGAGTGCGCCCCCGGCTTCCAGCCCGTCCACGACGCCCTGCGCGAGATCCGCGCGGAGATGCGCACCGAGGAGGACTTCGAGGAGCTGCGCGAGGAGGGCGAGGTCGGCGAGCAGGCTCGCGAGGCCGAGCTGGTCCGCGAGGCCGTGCGCGAGCTGCCCATGCTGCAGGGCACCGACCCCGACGACTGGGACAGCCTCTGCGTCGTCAGCAAGCGGCCGGAGTCGCTGAAGGAGCTCAACGCGCTCTTCGACACCCGCGCCATCTCGCGCCTGGCGCCGTTCGGCGCCTACGACGACGGCGCGGCCACCGCGGCCGCCCGCCAGTCGGCGGCGCTGGGCCGCGCGTCCGTCCCGGGCACCAAGGGCCGGGCCAAGGAGTACGGCAAGGGCCCGCTCATCGTCGACGACGAGAACTACCCCCAGGTCAACGGCCTCGGCCTCGAGGACAACATGGGCCGCATCGACGACTACGCCTGGGACCCGAAGGGCCGCCGGCTCTTCGCGGCCGTCGGCAGCGGCGGCATCTGGCGCTCCGACGACATGGCGGCCTCCTGGAAGGACGCCACCGGCAACCTGCCGACGACGGTCACCGGCGCGGTCGGCTGGACCAGGGCCAAGGGCGGCACCCTGCTGGCCCTGACCGGTGAGCCGACCTTCGGCTCCTCGGCCTACACCGGCCTGGGCGCCTACTGGTCCGGCAACCTCGGGAAGTCGTGGAAGCGCAGCAAGGGCGTGCCGGCCGGCGCACTCGGCTTCGCGATCGCCGTCGACCCGAAGTCGCCCAAGAAGGTCTACGCGGCCACGCAGTACGGCCTGTTCGTCTCCACGAACGCCGGCCGCTCCTACAAGAACGCCAAGCTCCCCACCGGCCCCTGCGCCGGCGTGACCAACATGAGCAAGAAGCCGCAGTGCGCCCTGGCCAGCGTCGTCACCGACGTCGTCGTGGTCGAGCCGGGCGGTGTCAACACCGAGACCAAGGCCGGCACGGTCGTGGCGACGGTCGGCTGGCGCGGCGGTCAGCGCACCAACCCCGACGGCACGGTGCAGTCGCCCAACAACGGCATCTACCGCAGCGGCAACGGCAAGCCGGGCTCCTTCGAGAAGCTCGAGACCACCGGCTTCGCCGCGCAGGACGCCATCGGTCGCACCGAGCTCGGCCACGCGGTCGGCCCCGAGCAGGACCACGACTTCCTCTACGCGATCGTCCAGGACGCCAACCTGCTCAACAACGGCGGCCTGCTCGGCATCGACGCCCCGGAGGGCTTCTCCTCCCCGCTCGGCAGCACGGTGCTCAACGGCATCTACGTCTCCGACGACTTCGGCCAGTCCTGGACGGTGATGGCCACCGGCACCACCCTGGCGGCCGACCCGACCACCGGCTCGGCGCTGATCGGCACCGGTACGGCGACGGGCTACCAGCCCGGTGTCCAGGGCTGGTACAACCTCTGGGTCCAGCCGGACCCCTCGCGGGCCACCGCCGCCGGCGTGCCGACCCGCATGGTCTTCGGCCTCGAGGAGCTGTGGGCCAACGACCTGCCGCAGCTCGGTCAGCCGCTCGACGGCACGACCCCGGTGCACTTCGGGGTCATCGGCAAGTACTTCGGCGGCGACTCGTGCCTGCTGCTCAACGTCGGTCTCCCGGCCTGCCCCACCGACCGCGACCCGACCGACGACAACTCCACCACCCACCCCGACCAGCAGGACGGGATCTGGATCCTCGACCCCAAGGCGGACAACGGCGTGCAGCTCGTCGTCGGCAACGACGGCGGCGCCTACCGCTACCGCTTCGAGGAGGACAGCGACGAGGAGCTGGACAACGCCAACTGGGGCCGGGGTGACCAGGACGGCTTCCAGACGCTGCTGCCCTACTGGGCCGCGATGGCCAACGACGGCACCGTCTGGGCCGGTCTGCAGGACAACGGCAACATGAAGATCGACGGCAAGACCCGCAAGCAGTACGAGACCTACGGCGGCGACGGCTTCTTCACCGCGGTGGACCCGTTCGACTCCAACATCTCCTACGAGGAGTACACCAACGGCGCCATCTCGGTGACCACCGACGGCGGCTCGAGCTGGTCGAGCATCGACCCCGGGCTGACCGCCGCCCGGTTCTCCAACCCCTTCGCGATGGACCCGACCAACGCCCAGCACCTGGTGACCGCCGGCCGCGAGGTCGTCGAGACCGTGCTCGGCCCCAGCACCACCTCCGGCTTCACCGAGGCCGCGGACGCCGACGACTCCACGAGCACCTGGGTCAAGGTCTTCGACCTCGGCACCCGCACCGCTCCCGGTGACCCGGCCGCGTCGTCCTCGGCGACCGACCCGGACAACTCGATGACGGCGATCACGACCCGCGGCGACGCGACGTACGTCGGCTTCTGCGGCCAGTGCGACACGCTCAACAAGCTCGTCGACAGCGGCCCGGTCTTCAAGAACGGCCTGGCCACCAACGTCGGCGGCGACAAGCGGCCCAAGGCGGGCACGTCCAACGGGTGGCACGTCGTGAAGGCCAAGGGCCTGCCCAACCGCTACATCACCTCGATCGCGATCGATCCCGACCGGTCCAAGACGATCTACGTCACCGTCGGCGGCTACACCCGGCGCTGGATGCCACCGGGTGCTGCGGGCGACACCAACAAGGCGATCGGGAAGGGCCACCTCTTCCGCTCGACCAACGGCGGCAAGTCCTTCAAGGACATCACCGGGAACCTGCCCGACAGCCCGGCGACCGCCGTGACCGTCCGCAAGAACCAGCTCCTGGTGGGCACCGACGTCGGCGCCTTCGCCTCCGGGCCGAACGGGAAGAAGGAGTCCAAGCCCCGCTTCGCACGGCTCAAGGGCATGCCCCCGGCGCCGGTCTCGAGCATCCAGCTCAAGCCCGACAACCCCAACCTCGCCGTGCTGGCGCTCTTCGGCCGCGGCGTCTGGACCTACAAGTTCAAGCAGAAGGTCAAGGTCCCGGTCGTCAACACCGGCGACGGCGGCTCCAACGCACCGAAGCTCGACGAGGTCGTGGAGTCCTTCGACTTCGAGGACGGCGCGCAGGGCTGGACCGCCTCGGGGTTCCCGGGTCGCTGGGCCCAGGGCGCACCGGGCCACGGCAAGGGCACCGAGGAGGACCCCGACGGCTCCGCCTGGGCCGTCTCGGGTCCGATCGGCTACACCGACCTCGCCGACGTCACGCTGACCTCCCCGGCGGTCGACATGCCCAAGGGCAAGGGCCTGCTGCAGTGGTGGATGCGCCTGGACACCGAGGGCGGCTACGACATCGCCACCCTCGAGGTCAGCCAGGACGGGGGTGACTCGTGGCAGCTGCTCGGCTCCTACTCCGGCGGCAACCCCGACGCACCGGGCTGGTCGAAGTACAGCGCGCCCATCGCCGCGGGTGGGGGTGAGGTCATCGTCCGGTTCCACTTCACCGCCGACGAGATCTGCTCCAACCTCGGTGGCCCGATCTGCAGCAGCACCTCGGGCTGGGACGGCGTCCACGTCGACGACCTGGTCCTGGGCACCGCGAAGTAGCGGGCCGGGTCAGGTCCGCGCCGGACGTGGGATCAGGAGAGACCGGCGTAGTCGGTGACCGACACCGCCACCAGCACCTGACCCGGGCACGCGCCGTCGCGCAGGTTCACCCCGAGCAGCTCGCCCGCGTCGTCGCGGGCGAGCAGCTCGGCCTCGAACCCCTCGTCGTCGAGGCTGAAGACCTCCCAGCCCGCCGCGTCCGCGGCGGCCTGGACGGTCGGCAGCAGGTCGGCGGTCGAGGAGTCGGTCGCGACGCCGGAGGCGTTGACCGAGCCGGTGCGTCCCGACGCGACCGACCACGTGACCGAGTCACCGAGGTCGAGCCGCTGCGTCAGCTCCTCCGGGGCGGGTACGCCGGCCTCGACCGCGCAGTCGGCCGACGGCGTACCCCCGGGGGACCCGGCGTCGCCGCCGTCGTCGCCCGTCCCGCCGCAGGCGGTCAGCGCACCGCTCAGGGCCAGGCCCGCGGTGAGGGCACGCAGCAGCGGGGTGCGGGGGCCGGTCGGCGCGAGCATGCCCCAGAGCCTAGGGTCCGCCCATGACCTGGCCCCTGGTGCGGCGCGACCGATGGCGCACGACGGTGCGGGTTCTCGCCGTGCTGGCGCTGCTGGCGCCGCTCGTGCTGCCGCTCGTCCTGCTCGTGCTGGGCGCCCTGGACACCCCGGGGCAGTCACCGCCGCAGACCGCGCGCGACCTGCTGCCCGACCAGCCGGGCCGCGCGGGGCTGGACGCGGCGCTGGCGATGACGCCGCTGTGGCGCCAGCTGGCCAACACCGCGCTGGTGACGGCCGTGGCGGTGCCCGTGACGGTGCTGCTGGCCTCCTCCGCGGGGTTCGCCATCGGTGCCGGTCGCGGCCGGTCGGCGCGCTGGCTGCTGTGGGTGACGGTGCTGCTCGCGCTGGTCCCGCCGCTGTGCCTGTGGGTGCCCCGGGTGGTGCTGCTGCGGTGGCTGGGCCTGGGTGGGGAGACCCTGACGGTCACCTTCACCGCGCTCGCGGCGACCAGCCCGCTGCTGGTGCTGCTCTACGCACTGGCCTACCGCCGGGTGCCGACGAGCACCCTCGACGCCGCGCGGAGCGAGTCCCTCGGGCCGGTGGCCACCTGGTGGCGGGTGGCGATGCCGCAGGTGCCCGGCGCGACCTTCGCGGTCGCCGCCCTCGCCTTCGCTGCCCACTGGGGCAACGTCATGGAGCCCACGCTGCTGCTCACCGACCCGGAGAGGAAGACCGCCGCCCTGGGCGTGCGCACCCTCGCCGGTCTCGAGCCCACGCTCTACCCCGTCTTCCTCAGCGCGGCGCTGGTCGTCACGATCCCGCCGCTGCTGGTCTTCCTGCTCGCCCAACGACGCATCTTCGCGCTCACCACCTCGGAGGAACGATGACCCCCCGCTCCCGACCGGCCCGCTCGCACCGCCCGGTGCGCCTCGCCGGCCTGGCCGTCCTGGGCCTGCTCGCCCCGCTGGCCCTCGCCGCCTGCGGCGCGGGGGACACCGACGCGGGGGAGACCTCCGGCGACGGCGCGGGCGCCGCCCCGCTGACCTTCCAGGTCGCGGGCGACCCCGAGGAGACGGCGGTCTACGAGGCGATCGCGACGGCGTACAACGACACCGAGCCGGCCACGACCGTCGACATCGTCGCGGTGCCGAGCAAGGGCGACCACCTCGCGCTGCTGCAGACCTCCTTCGCCGCCGGCGACGCCCCCGAGGTCTTCCTGCTCAACTACCGCGAGTACGCCCCGTTCGTGCGTCGCGGGGCGCTCACGCCGGTGCAGGGCCTGCTCGAGCGCCGCGACGTCGACCTCGTGGACTACTACGAGCCGCCGGTCGACGCCTTCACCCTCGACGGGGAGCTGCAGTGCATGCCGCAGAACGTCTCCTCGCTGGTCGTCTACGCCAACACCGCCCTCTTCGAGGAGGCCGGTCTCGACCTGCCGACCGACGGGTGGGAGGTCGAGGACTTCGTGGAGGCGGCCGGGACCCTGGCCGACCTCGACGGTGACGTCGACGGGGTCTACGTCGAGCCGTCGGTGATCCGGGTGGCCCCGTTCGCGTGGTCCGACGGTGCCGAGATCACCGACGACCCCGAGGAGCCCACCCGGCTGACCCTCGACGACGAGGACACCCGCGACGTCGTGGACCTGCTGGCCTCGCTGCAGTCCGACGGCCTGATGCCGACCGAGGAGGAGCTCGCGGCCAAGGACGCCGACACCCGCTTCATGGACGGCGAGCTGGCGATGACCCTGTCCTCGCGCAAGAGCGTGCCGCTGTTCCGGGAGGCGCCGACGCTGGACTTCGACGTGCTCCCGCTGCCGGTGCTGGGCGAGGCCGCGACGATCCTGCACTCCGACGCCTACTGCCTCTCCAGCCAGGCCGACGACGCCAGCGCCGCCGCCGACTTCATCGCCTTCGCGGTCGGTCCCCAGGGCCAGTCCATCGCCGCGCTCGGCGGCCGGACCGTGCCGTCGCTGATCTCGGTCGCCGAGTCCGGTGCGTTCCTCAACGACACCGTCGAACCCGCGCACTCCGAGGTCTTCCTCGAGGCGATCGACGGGATGCGGGCCACGCCGGTGCTTGCCGGGTGGCCGCAGATCGAGGACCTGGCCGAGGAGTACCTCACCCGGATCTGGTACGACGCCACCGACCCCGCCGAGGTCGACGAGCTGCTCGCCGAGCTCGACGAGCGCACCCGCCCGCTGTTCGAGGAGGACTGAGCCGCTCCGTGACTGCTGCTCCTCCCACGCTCGAGCTGCGCGGTGTCGAGGTCTCCCACGGCCGACGCCGGGTGCTGCACGCCCTCTCCCTCGACGTCCGACCCGGCGAGCTCCTGGTCGTGGTCGGCCCCAGCGGCAGCGGCAAGACCACCATGCTGCGCGCCGCGGCCGGGCTCGAGCCCGTCGACGCCGGACGGGTGCTGCTCGACGGCGACGACATCACCGACCTGCCACCGGGGCGGCGCGACCTGGCCATGGTCTTCGCCGACCTGGCGCTGCTGCCGCACCTCGACGTCGCCGCCAACATCGCCTTCGGCGAGCTGGCCCGCGGCGCGCGCCGGCGCGAGGTCCGGGGGAGGGTCAAGGAGGTCGCCGCCGCCTTCGGGATCGCCGACCTGCTCAAGCGTCGGGTCACCCGGCTCTCCGGGGGCGAGCAGCAGCGGGTAGCGCTGGCCCGCGCGGCGCTGCGCCGGCCCGCGGCCCACCTGCTC
>Ga0208834_100355_pt1 | contig 15647 bp, 13 predicted proteins | sample DeeseametaMP1787_FD_184182 | JGI IMG/M metagenome (GOLD analysis project Ga0208834, IMG submission 184182) | Marine microbial communities from the Deep Pacific Ocean - MP1787 (SPAdes) | ecosystem: Environmental > Aquatic > Marine > Oceanic | place: North Pacific Ocean | collected 2011-05-03 | reverse complement strand
GAAGCGTTTGCCGCGGCCGTCGAGCAGTGGGCAAGCGACGGCATACCAGACAATCCACGCGCCTGGCTCGTCTCCACCGGGCGGTTCAAGTTCATCGACAAGCTGCGGCGGCGCACGCGTTTCGACACGCTGACACCTGAGCTGGTCCGCCTGCAAGACGACGCCCGCAGCAACGACCCGGCCGCCTCCGAGCTGGACGGACTGGAGGATGACCGACTCCGGCTGATCTTCACCTGCTGCCACCCGGCTCTCTCCACCGATGCCCAAGTCGCGCTGACCCTGCGCGAGATCTGCGACCTGACCACGGAAGAAATCGCCCGATCCTATCTGGCAGCGCCATCCACGCTGGCGCAGCGGATCGTCCGCGCCAAAGCGAAAATCAAGCGTGCGCGCATTCCGTACGAGGTGCCGTCGCCAGCGGAATTGCCCGACCGGCTCGAAGCCGTGCTGCGGGTGGTCTACCTCGTGTTCAATGAAGGCTATGCGGCCTCATCCGGGGATACGCTGACGCGCCAGGACCTGAGCGGCGAAGCCATCCGTCTGGGCCGACTGCTCGCCGAATTACTGCCGGACCCGGACGTGCTCGGCCTGCTCGCACTGATGCTGTTTCACGAAGCCCGCAGGGCCGCACGCACCGACGACACGGGCGAGCTCGTGCGGCTGGAAGACCAGGACCGGAAGCTATGGGACAACGCGACAATCGCCGAGGCCAATACCTTGCTGGACCGCGCATTCGCCGGCCAACGCATCGGTGCTTATACGCTGCAGGCGGCCATCATCGGCGTGCATGCGAATACCGCAACAGCGGCGGACACCGACTGGAACCAGATCATCGCCCTCTACGACCTGCTGCACCGCCTGCAGCCCTCACCCATCGTGCAGCTCAACCGCGCCGCTGCGGTCTCGATGCGCGATGGACCACAGGCCGGGCTTGCTTTACTCGATGCATTGGCCACAGACGAGGCGCTGGCAACGTTTCATCCCTACCACGCCGCGCGGGCCGAACTGCTGCGACAGCTAGGCGACCCGGCAGCGGCTGACCACGCCTACGTGCAGGCACTGCACTATGTGTCGCAGACTGTGGAACGCCGTTTCCTGGAGAAGCGCCGGGAATCGCTGCAACTCGCCGGAACCAAACCACTACGGCCGGGTTGAAACACCGCCAAGCGCAGGGGGATTATGGTTTGTGTGCCGTCATACCCATCGTGAGCACAAGCCCCGATCAACGAGGTATCTGAATACCTATGCCTACAACGCCTACCATGCGCGCGATCGCAACTCGCCAAAGCGGGGATGCCGATGTTCTCCAAGCCACGGAGATGGCTCGGCCGACGCCCGGCGCCGGCCAGGTGCTGATCCAGGTGGCCGCCGCTGGCGTCAACCGCCCCGATGTACTCCAGCGCATGGGGCTTTACCGGCCGCCCGAAGATGCCTCCCCGCTACTGGGGCTGGAGGTGGCCGGAACGATAGTGGATGGCGACCTGTCGGGGACGGACTGGCAGCTTGGCGACACCGTGTGTGCGCTCGTTCATGGCGGTGGCTATGCGGAGTACTGCGTGGCGGAAGCCGATCAATGTCTGCCCGTGCCCAAGGGCTGGACGTTGGAACAGGCCGCTTCGCTACCGGAAACCTGCTTCACGGTCTGGAGCAATGTGTTCGAACGCGGCCGCCTCAGCGCCGGCGAATCGCTGCTGGTTCAGGGCGGCTCCAGCGGCATCGGCACCACCGCCATCCAGATCGCTACAGCACTCGGTCACCCGGTCTTCGCCACCGCTGGCACCGCCGAAAAATGCCAGGCCTGCGTGGATCTCGGCGCCCAGCGCGCCATCAACTACCGGGAAGAAGACTTCGCAGACGTGATCCGCGAGTTATCGGACGGCCGCGGTGTTGACGTGATCCTCGACATGGTCGGCGGCGACTACATGGAGCGGCAGATCAAGAGCCTTGCCGACGACGGCCGCCTGGTGCTCATCGGGCTGCTCGGCGGCAGCAAGGCCGAGGTGCCGCTCGCCCAGATCCTGATGCGGCGACTGACCGTCACCGGTTCGACCCTGCGCCCGCGCACGAAAGCTTACAAGGCCCAGCTGGCGGCTGATCTGCTCAAGCACGTGTGGCCACTCATGGAGGACGGGCGGTTCACGCCTCAGATTCACGCCCGGTTTGCGTTATCAGACGCAGCGGACGCCCATCGGATGATGGAATCCGGTTCGCACATTGGCAAGCTGGTACTGGTCACCGAGTCTGGTCGCTGAATACGCACTGGCTAACCTGTTAGCCATTCCATGCACACCCGACGAGCAGCGCATCAAGGCGCTTGATTCAGGACGACAGCGTTAATCCCAGAATAAAGCAGCTGAGCGTGCTGCTTTACTGGGCCCATGGATGGACGCTGGCAAATCGCGGCAGCCGGCTAACCGATCAAGACGAATAAGTGCGCAAGAATCGGATAGTTGCCGCCAGCCCGAGTGCGCAGACTGCTCCCTCTCACAGCAAGGAGCTGAGCGCATGGCCACTTACGTTTTTCTTCATGGGTCCTTTCACGCCGCCTGGAACTGGCATCGCGTCGTCCCTCTCCTGGAAGCATCGGGACATCGCGGTATCGCACTGGACCTGCCTGGCCACGGGCGCGACCGTACGCCACCAAGCCGGGTTTTCTTGGACACCTGCGTTCAGCATGTTCTGGCGTGCATCGATCAGCAGTCAGAGCCCGTCGTTCTGGTGGCGCACAGCCGCAATGGCATCGTCATCTCGCAAGCCGCCGAACAGCGTCCCGAGCGCGTCAAGGGGCTGATCTATCTCGCCGCCTATCTGGTGCCGGACGGCAAGTCGATGATGGATTTTGCCCTGCAAGACGAGCATTCACTGGTCGCCCAGAATCTGGAGGCGGGGCTCGATCGAAGCCGCTTGTTGAGGATGACGCGGATTTTCCGCCATCGCTGGCTACAACGCCTCGCGGCGCGGCTGTTGCCGCAAGGCTTACAGGTCCATCGACTAGCGCGGCACGCCTACAGGGAAGCCCTGTACCACGACTGTGGCGACGAAATCACCGAACTGGCTAACGTCTTGCTGGAAGCGGAGCCCAACTGGGCTGGTTTCACACCTTTGAAGCTCAGTCAGGCACGCTACGGCCGGGTGCCCAAGGTCTACATGGAATGCCTGCAGGACCGCGCGGTCACGCTGCCACTACAACGTGCGATGCTCCGTGAAACCCCATGTGACCACGTGTATTCGTTGGACAGCGGACACTCACCATTCTTCTCACAGCCTGCAGAACTGTGCCGCGTGCTGGCCGACAGCCTGCACCATTTCGAAGTCGCCCCTGTGAGAAACGCGGCATGAAACCGACGGACATCATCTGCTGGGATGCCATGCAGGCCCGCGATACCGCGTTCGACGGCCGATTCCTCTATGGCGTGATGACCACCGGTGTCTACTGCCGACCGTCCTGCTCGTCACGCATGCCGAAGCGCGAAAACGTCAGGTTCTACGCTATGGCTGCCGAAGCCGAGCTAGACGGCTTGCGACCCTGCAAACGCTGCCAGCCACTGGCAAAGACCGCTGACGAACTCGCCGTACGGAAGATGCGCGAGCTCGGCCGGTATATCCAGGCGCACAGTGCCGAAACGCTGACCCTGGAGACCCTGGCGAAACGCGCCCACCTGAGCCCGTCGCATCTCCAGCGTCAGTTCAAGAAGGTGCTGGGAGTATCACCCAAGCACTTTATTGAAACCTGCCGGCTGGACACGCTCAAAACCCAACTTCGGGAAGGCACCTCTGTCGCAACGGCCACTTACGAGGCCGGTTTCGGCAGCAGCAGCCGGGTCTATGAGCGCGCGGCAAGCAGGTTGGGCATGACGCCCAAACAGTACAGCGCCGGTGGGCTGGATGTCGCGATCTCCTGGGCCACATCCGACACCGCGCTCGGCTTGCTGATGATGGCGGCCAGTGACCGGGGCTTATGTTTCGTGCAATTTGGCCGCAGCGAAGACGACCTGCTGAACGCAGTGCGCAAAGAGTTTCCGGCCGCCGCGATCACGCGCATGGCCGACGGCGGCGACGATCAGTTCATGCAGTGGATGGCGTCATTGTCGCGCCATCTGGCAGGACAACAGCCCGCAGGCGATCTGCCGGTTGATTTGCGCGGCACGGCCTTCCAGATGCAAGTGTGGCGCTACCTGCTGACGATTCCCCCTGGCGAACTGCGGTCGTATACCGAAGTGGCGCAGGCCGTCGGCAAACCGAAAGCGGTTCGCGCGGTCGCCAACGCCTGCGCGGCCAATCGGGTGGCCGTGCTGGTGCCCTGCCACCGAGTCATACGCGGCGATGGTCATTTGGGAGGCTACCGTTGGGGGCTGGAGCGCAAGCGCACGCTCATTGATCAGGAGCGGGCTGACCGCGCGACCCACCCATGAGCAGCATTGACGCCGAAGCATTGCGCGGCAAGCTGGACAGCGATGGTTTCGCAATACTGCCCGCCTTGCTCGATCCGGATAACTGCGAAGCGCTGCGTTCGCTTTACGCGGATGAACGCCATTTCCGCTCGCGGGTCATCATGCAGCGACATCACTTCGGCCGCGGCGAGTACCAGTACCTGCGCTACCCGCTGCCTAGCCATGTGTCGACGCTGCGGGGGCGGCTCTACGCCGTACTGGCGCCGATCGCGAATGACTGGGCGCACGCGCTGGGTGAAGAGCGCAAATACCCGCCTCAACACCAGGACTATCTGCAGAACTGCCATGCAGCAGGCCAAGCCCGCCCGACCCCGCTTATCCTTAAATACGGTGCCGGTGACTACAACTGTCTGCATCAGGATCTCTACGGCGAGCAGGTGTTCCCGTTGCAGGCGGTCATCATGCTCAGCTCGCCCGGCGACGACTTTCAGGGCGGTGAGCTGGTGCTGGTTGAACAACGCCCACGCGCGCAATCGCGGCCCCAGGTAATCCGGATGAACCAGGGTGATGCTGTGATCTTCGCGGTGAATCAGCGACCCAAACAGGGCGTTCGCGGCACCTATCGCGTTCGGATGAAGCATGGTGTCAGCCGCGTCGAAGCCGGGGAGCGCTACACGCTCGGTATCATCTTTCACGACGCGCAGTGAGCATGGCCTGCTGATCAGGCCTGCACGAGTCAGATTGATAGCCCACTGCTTGAGAGCGTCGGTCGGAGACCACGGTACGGTTCATCGACTGGGCGGCGATGAATTCGTCATCCTCCTCAAGTCACCCTCCGCCTCATCGGAGGCCGCAGACGATGCTGCGAGTAAGGCTGCGGAAGCCATCTTGTCCGCAATCGTGGCCGTTCGCATTGCCACAGCCGTGCTCCGGGAGAACCCGACATGGCATCCGGATGTAGCTGATGGCGAAACGCCAGCCAGCTCAACAAGCGAGAATGGCCTTCAGTGGCGAGTTGCCTGCGTCTCGCCGAGCGCGTGACGGGCACGGCTCGCAAGCAACGCCTGAACTGCCTGCTTGCGCGTGCGGGCGTGGGTGACGCTCCAATCACGCGAAATGGCGCCGACTGAGTCGATCCAGGCCATCAGGTGATCACGACCGGACTGGGTTAGCGCGTAGCTCCACACATCGTTCTCCAGCGCAATATCCAGCAACTCATTGGCGATCAACATGCCAATCGCGCGGGCGAAATCGCTTTCTCGGACGACCAGCGAGGCGCGCACCTGATCCACCAGATTCTGCGGCGTGGACCCGGAGCCCGTCAGCGTGTCGAGATCATCGGCGGCCTGGAGAATCGCGATCTGCGTGACCTCGATGAATTCGGGAACGCCCATCTGCTTGCGCCGCTCGCCTTCACCACTGGGGTCGCTCGCGATTGTTCCGTCCAGCATGGGGTTACTCCACGGTTGCCGTTGCTTTCGAGTGGTCTGCAGGCTAACAATCGAAAAGTGAACATTTTGGCAACGCGCGCCGAATGGGCAGGACGGTCGTCATGGCGGCGGATACCGCTGGTCCGAACCCTCAGATGCTTGCGCGATCCGCCAGAATCTTTACAATGCGCGCCTCGCTGAACGCCAAATGTGCGTCACGAAATCGCGGGCCCGTAGCTCAGTTGGATAGAGTACCTGGCTACGAACCAGGGGGTCGGGCGTTCGAATCGCTCCGGGCCCGCCATATTTAATCAAAAAAACCAGAGACTTAGCGGTCTCTGGTTTTTTTGTGCCCGACGTTTGAGCGGTTTGTGTCCTCCTCGTGTCCTGGCGGTGGCCAACGCGCACTGGCCGGTGCTTTGGAGTGCCCCTGAAACTGCGGGAGAAGAGGAAGTGGGGCAGCGCCGCATTGTCTACAGAAGCCTCGGAACGGCACACGACACCACCGAGAGCGTCACGTATCCCCTCGTACCACCCGCTCGCGCTCAATCTCCTGACTCACGAAGACCACCCACTGCTTCGCCTGGCCCCGGTAGTCGGAGAACGCGGTCGCCTCTTTGAAAGCCTGCATGGCTTGGCCATAGCGCTTGAGGTTGTAGTAGGCCGTGCCGATCTGCATGTTGGCACTGCCCGGCCGCGCCAACCCGCCGAGATCGGTCACGTTGTTCGATCCGGATGTAGTGCAATTAGTAAGGTCTCACCGTAATTCCGTAATTCCCCGTAATTCCCGTCCCCTATTACCCCCAGACGGCGACCTCTCGGGGGCATGGTTGTTGCTCATCGACAGGCATCCCAGTCCCTACCTGCCTTGAACATGCCAAGACGACACGGTTTAACCCTCGCCGCACTCAGCATTCGAGTCCTCGCCACTGCCATGGGCCTGCTCGCGCTCTCCACGAGTCAGGCGCAGGATGACGAGCCCGAAACGGTCGACACCATTCCAGTGGCGCCGCTGGATGAAGAGGATGCCCCCCACTCCTCCGGAACCTTACGATTGGAAGAAGTGGTCGTGACAGCAACCAAGCGCGAGGCATCGGTGCGAGACGTGCCGTCCAGCATCGATGCGATGTCAGGCGAAGACCTGATCGAAGCGGGAGCTACTGACCTGGAGCAGATCCTGGCCCAGTCACCGGGCGTGACCTTTGGCAGCACAGGTGGGTCGGAGATCCGCCAGCAGGTCGTCATTCGCGGCGTGACCGCCAGTGGCACCGTTGGCTATGGCGGCACCACCACGGGCTATCTGTTCAATGACGTGTCGCTGGTCAACCCTTCCGTGGCCGGAGCCATCCCAGGGATCGATCCGTTCGACCTGGCCACGGTCGAGGTCCTCAAAGGCCCGCAAGGCACCCTGTTCGGCGGCGCTGCGCTCGCCGGAGCCATTCGATACGTACCCAACAAACCCGAACTGATCGATACCTTCGGAAGCCTGTCGCTGGGTCTCAGTGAAGTCGCGGACAGCGAGGGACTTGCTCGCCACTACACTGGCTTTCTGAACGCCCCCGTCGGCGACACGGCAGCGATTCGAGTGGTCGGGACCAAACGCACCGATCCCGGGTCCATCGATGACCTCACGACAGGCGAGAACGACATCAACAGCGGCGGCAACACGCAGGCGCGCGTGATCGGGCTGTGGAAGCCGACGAGCCGACTCAGTGCGGAATTCATGGCATATCGCTTCGAGGCACGCTCCGACGCCAGCGGCTCCACCGACAACCCCAACCACCGGGAAACAGAGTCACGCCGCAAGGAAACACCGGGCGAGACCTGGGCCAACCTGTACCGGAGCGAGGTCGAGTATGAATTCGACAGCTTCTCGGTGACCGGAATCGGCAGCTTCCTGGAAAAGGACAGCGAAAGCATCTTCGATCTGACCGCATTCTGGGGCGTTGAAGATATCGAAGGCACCAAGGTCTGGCAGCTGTTTGAAGGCCATACCGAACAGACCACTGCAGAACTGCGTCTGGTATCGGCTGAGCCCAGCCACGTCGGATTCTGGCCTCTGGATGGATGGGATTATCTGGTGGGACTGTACTGGCTGGAGGCGGAACAGGTCTTCGATAACACCACGTCTGCCACACTGACGGCGGTCTTGGACCCTCTGACCATCGAAGTTCTGAATATCCCTTCGGACCTATCGGCGGACGCCGATGAAACCGCCGTGTTCTTTGATCTAACCCGCCCGCTTGGCAACCACTTCGAGATCAACCTCGGGGGCCGATATTTCCGACAGGAGAGCATCGGCTATATCGAAACCAGCGACACACCGGATGGCGTGACCCTGGAGGAAGGCGGCTTCAACCCCAAAGCGGCCGTGACCTGGCACGCTGCGGACCATATCCGGGTGATCGCCAACTATGCCAAAGGGTTCCGGTTCGGGGGGTTCAACAACAACCCGCTCAACGATCCGGACATCGAGTTCACCTATTTCTCTGACGAGATCCAGAACTACGAACTCGGCGCGCGAACCGACTGGTTTGAAGGCGCGCTTCGATTCGATCTGACCGCGTTCCTCATCGACTGGATCAACCCACAAATTCGTCAGTCCAGTCAGACCACATCCACGTCCTATATCAACAATGCGGGCGGAGCGCAGGTCAAGGGCGTGGAGTCGGCGCTGACGACCCTGCTGCCCTGGAATTTCACACTGAACCTTAACGGCGCCTATGTCGATGCACGTCTGACAGAAACCTTCGACACGTCGCGCGGCACGGCTCCCGAGGGCTCGCGCCTACCCGCCACACCGCATCTCACGGGCAGCGTCAATCTCATGCACGACACCTTCCTCGGATACTGGCAACTCAGTTCGGCCCTCAGTTACAGCTATCAGGGTGAGTCCAACAACGAGATTGTGAACTACGAAAAGCTCCCAGCCTACGGGCTGTTGGGAGCCTCCCTCAGCCTGACGCGCCTGGGGCTGGTCACACCCAACATTCGCTTGAGCGGGACCAACCTGCTGAACGAGACGGTCCCGGTCAACATCCTGCACGGTGTGGCAGCCACCAACGGCGACCTGAACTACGGCCTGCTGCGGCCTCGAACCGTCACCCTGTCCCTCGGGATCGAGTTCTAGGGCTGCATCCTCTGCCTTGCTTCAGTCAGGATGCCGAATCCGGAATCGATCACTCGAGAACGTCAAAGATACTCAGCGGGCCGAAACCCTGCCCCGCCAGGTATGCCGAAGAAAATGCGTTGGCGGCGAAGACCCCGCCGCGTGACGTGGGTGGGGGTAGTCAGGACCGATGATCCCAGGGAGATGAGTCATTCTGCCGGCATAGCGATAAATCAGTGCAATTAGTAAGGTGTCACCGTAATTTCCAATTAGTAAGGTGTCACCGTAATTTCGGCGCGACGTGGAGCGCGGAGAGTTGGTCAGGCGTGGGCGGTGAACGCCGCTATTCGTCGCGCCAAAAGACCGTATTCGGTGATTCGAGATCGTTTCGCACGTTCAGCCACGAGGCCAGGGCATCAAGCTCGTCGATCGCGTCCGAATCGCTCAGCTGCCGCTGCTGCCAAGCTGACCACCAGCGCAAGAGCATGCTGCCGAGGTCCGCGGACCGGACAATCCCGCATCGATCCAGGACGCGATTGATCTCATCTGACTTGGTTCCCGGTCCCAGCGCATGCCGGCCGGTCCCAGGCTCTGCGTCGGGATCGACGCTTATCGTCAGCCTCGCCCGGGTCGCATCGACCGTGACCCTCACTGCGCTGGGGCCCGCTGGTGCATTAAACAGCAGCGTGCACTGGGCTGATGTCACGGGGCTACTCCAACTTTGGATGAAGCACGCGGCGGGGCCTGCCGGAACCCCGCAACGCGCACATCCAGCCCCACGGGTCCTGCGCTCGGGCTGGCGGCTACGGCAGGCAGATTCATCACCGTGTCGCGCGTGCTACACAAGTATATGCCGATCTAGTCGATAACCGCGCGTCAGCGAAATTTGCCGATACCGACAATGCTCCATACACTCCAATATCAGTCCAATGGACAACAGATCGCCGCGCACAGCGGCTTTTTGTATGGTTAAACGTCAGCAAAATGCCTGAAGCAAAACTCAAAGGCGGTGAATTACTCGCCCAAATCGGGGCACATTTGGGCCCTCAGCCAGTCGACGCATTCTCGGTACGCGTGCTTGAGCGCCAGATTGAGGATCAAGTGCTTCGCGAACCCGGAGATCTGTCCGCCCACACGGCGGCGATGGTGCTCGGTGCATGCAAGCACGACCTGCAACAGATGGAACAACGGTATCAAAGGGCGCTTGCCTGGATCGGATACCATCCCGACATCACGCACAACTACATGCTGGCGTTGACGCACTTGTATGCGTTTGACGCGTGCTTCGAGTTGGCTAAGCGAGAGTTGGAGCAAGACCACCGAAGTTTCGCAGCGCTCACACAGGCAGTTGAAGGTGCGGTCTCAATCGGTGCGTACCAGTACGCTGAGCAATTGGCGCTTGAGATAGAACGCCCAACACCTGACGAGTACAAGAAGATCCAGTCGGTGTTAGGCATCGCGGAATGGGCGCGAGATGCCGGAGTGTCCGACGACGACGCGCGCCGGCTCATCGAGCCGATGTTTACTGCAATTAGCGACGCAGCCGGTTTAGTGGGCAATGCAGTGGCCTACTCAACTTGGCTCCTCATAGATCCAGACTGGGATGCAACGACGATCGAACACGGCGCAGAACTGCTCGGCGTCGGTGATTGTGACATTGTCGACGCGGTGTATGACCGCTACTTCGCGCTCAGGGCGAGTCGTGAACTAGACACACCTGCGGATCAGTTTGTTGCTGCTCGGTTTGAGTTCGGAAGTGCTCTCACTCAGGGGCGTGAGCACCACTGAGGATTCGACAGAATGACGCCTGATTGCCTGATTGATTTCGCCAACAAGCTGCTAGACACGAAAGACAATTTTCCTTCGTCCGAAGCAGCGGAACGTTCTGCTGTCAGTCGGTCGTATTACGCTATGCACCTGACGCTAACGTGCGTATGTGATGCCAACGGGTGGCCATACGACAAGAAAGCGTTCGACATCAAACCAGATCCTGGGTCTCATAATCGGCCGATTTTGGCCCTGAAACGGGCTGCCAGGAACATGCCTCAATCTCGACGCGATTCAGTGACAGTTCTGGCCAACAAGATTGAGCGATACAGGAAGGCTCGCGTCATCGCGGATTACTACCTCACAGAACAGTTAGGTGAAGCGGAGATACGTCGGTGCGCGAAGCAGGCGAGGCAGATCGTCGACGACTTGCTGAAGTTGGTTGAGCCAGCAAAGGCCGTAAGTTCTTAGCAACGCCTGAGAGCCGTTCTAAGCAGCTCAGACCCTTCCACGCACCAACGCCCGAGAAATCTCCGAAGTCGAGAGTTAAAGGGCTTCTAAAGGGCTTCTCGCAAGCGTTCGCTTGACGCCCGCACCCGAATCCCCGGATGCTCGTCTCACGCGCCCGATTCTGGCTGCGCATCCCCTCGCTGCTCCTGACCTGAACCCCTTCAGGCCGACAGCGCCCATGCCCGCGACCAGACTCGCGGCATGGATACCCAGCTCGCCACCTCCATCGCCCTCTGCTTCACGCTGCCCACCGACGGCAGCGTGCCCGAGTGGGTGAATCGTCCCGGGTATGAAGGAGGCGTGTTGGTTTAAGTTCACGCGGCCTCATCCAGAGCGGCTTGTTGGTCGCGCCAGTAGTTTGCCTCAGCTTCTGCTGGCGGGATATGACCGATGGGTCCCAGCAGCCGTTCATGGTTGAACCAGTGCACCCACTGCAGGGTGGCCAGTTCCAGGGCTTCCCGGGACTTCCAGGGCGCGCGTCGGTGGATCAGTTCGGTCTTGTAGAGGCCATTGATGGTTTCGGCCAGTGCGTTGTCGTAGCTGTCGCCCCGGCTGCCGACGGAGGGTTCGATGCCGGCGTCGGACAGGCGCTCGGTGTAACGGATCGAGACATATTGCGAGCCTCTGTCTGAGTGATGGATCAGGCCGTCGTGATCGGGCTGGCGCTCATGCAAAGCCTGCTCCAGCGCATCCAGGACAAAGTCGGTGTGCATACTGGCGCTGACGCGCCAGCCGACGATGCGGCGTGCGTAGACGTCGATGACGAAGGCCACGTAAATCCAGCCCTGCCACGTCGAGACATAGGTGAGGTCTGAGACCCAGAGCTGATCCGGCCGTTGGGCCTTGAACTGGCGGTTGACCCGATCCAGCGGGCACGGGGTGGATGCGTCCGGTACGGTGGTGCGCACGCACCTTGCCACGGCGGGCGCCCCGTAAACCCAGGTGGTCCATCAGGCGCTCGACCGTGCAGCGCGCCACGGTAATGCCCTCCCGGTTCATCTGCCGCCATACCTTCTTGGCACCGTAGACCTGGAAGTTGGCCTGCCAGACCCGCTGGATGTCCGGCACCAGCGTTTCGTCCCGCTTGGCACGTTGGCTGCGCAGATCTGGATTGCGCTGCCGGGCGGCGTGACGCCAGTAACACGACGGGGCAATCTGCAAGACCTTGCAGATTGGCTCGACCCCGTAGTCCGCGCGGTGTTGATCGATGTAGCGCTTCAGCGTTTCAGTTGGCGGTCGAGCTCCGCCTGAGCAAAAAACGCGCTGGCCGTCTTCAGGATCTCGTTGGCCCGGCGCAGCTCCTTGTTTTCCCGCTCGAGTTGCTTGAGGCGGTTCCGCTCATCCGTGGTCAGGCCGTCACGCTCACCCGCATCAATCTGCGCTCGCTTCACCCAATCCAGCAGCGTTTGCGGCACACAGCCGATCTTCGGGGCGATCGATTCCACCGCCGCCCACAGCGACGGATACTCACTGCGGCTTTCCTGAACCAAGCGAACCGCGCGCTCACGTACCTCAGGAGAAAACTTGTTGGTCTTGGTCATGGCTCCATCTTCTCAAAGTGTGGAGCCTCCTCGTTACCCGGGGCGATTCACCCCGGTGCTCCGCGCAAGCACAGTTCCTAGCTGGTCTACACTCCGCCGAGTGCTGTCGAAACGGAGTGGGAACCGGCGCCCGTTGCGGGCAAATGGCGCGGTCTTCGCATAGGCTTTCGCCGGGCATCGCCGAGCCGAAGTTCCTATCCTGGCTTCGCCGGCGACGGTATCAGGGAGAACCGACTTGGCTGGGAACTGGACACGCGCGGCCGGCATCTGGCTGCTAGGCGCAAGCGCTTTGCTCGCCAGCGGCCTTGGCGCCGCTCAGGAGACCGATACGGTCGACACGATTCCGGTGCCGCCTCTTGAGCGGGAACCACCTCGCCGCGCGAATAACGGCCTGGTTCTGGAAGAGGTCGTCGTCCTCGCTCCGAAAACGCAACAAACGCTGGATGAGGTCGCTGTTTCGGCCTCGGTGGTGGACCGCGACACGCTGGCCGAGTCCGGCGGTTTCGATCCTTCAGCGTTGGAAGATTTTGCCCCGAATGTCGAGCTGGACACCGACCCGCAGGCGCCGGTGATCGGCATCCGCGGTTTTTCCACTGAGACCGACAATGTGGGGTTCGAGCCCTCGGTGGGGCTTTCACTGGATGAGCTGGCGATCAATCGCCCCGAGTTCATCGCCGATGGCTTGTTCGATATCGACCGGATCGAGGTTTTCCGCGGCCCGCAGGGCAGCCTGTTCGGCAAGAACACCATCGCCGGCGTCATCAATATTTATTCGGCGGAGCCGGACGACGATGTCGGCACGGTGCTCGCTGCGACCGCTGGCTCGCACGAGGAACGCCGGATCGAAGCCGGCGCTGACCTGAACCTGTTCGACGGTGCGCTGGGTCTGCGCGTGGCAGGCGTGGACTGGCAACACGATGGCTTTGTCTACAACCGCTTTCTGGACGAGCGCGAAGGGACCGTCGACCAGCAGGCGTTGCGCCTCAAGGCCGTGATCGCGCCGTTGTCGAACTGGACGCTGCGCCTGTCTACGCAGTTCTCCGACACCGACTCGGTTTATCCACCCTGGCAGTTGATGGATGCCACCGACCAGGTACTGGACTACCTACGCGAGTTCGACCCGGCGATCGAAGACGACCCCACCGATGCGGAGACCAGCTTCAACACGCCTGGGTATGTGGACCGCCACTCGGATGTCAGCCGAGTTGTCTTTGAATACGACGCGGCCGGCTGGTTTGGCCTGTCGGATCTGCTGCACACGGTGGTCGTCGGCCGTGCTGCTTTCGATTTCACGACCATCATCGATATCGACGTCAGCCCGTCGGATCTGATCATCACGGATTTTCGGGCCGACTACGCGCAGAACTCCATCGAGGCCCGGACATCGGGCCGCGCAGACAGCTTCTTCGGGCTCGGGCGGACGGTGGATTTTGTTGTCGGCCTCTATGCACTGGATGCCGAACTCACCAGCAACCTGGATACCCTCGCCGGCCAGGACCTGGTGCCATTTGCGTTGACCACACCGGGCCTGGAGGCCCTGGGCATCCCCGCAGGAGCACTCGGCCCCCTGCTCGACCTGCTGCCGCCTGGCCCGGGCGTGCCAATCAACGACGCCTTGTTACGCGGCTACGCTCAGGATACCCAGTCCTACGCCGCGTTCGGCCAGATGACCTGGCGCTGGACCGATCACTGGTCCGGCATCGTCGGCGCTCGCTACGGCAGCGAAACCAAGCGGGCGTCCTACCAAGTCGAGCAGGAAGGCCTCGGGCTCATCGGCCTGATTTTGGGCGCGGAAACCTTCGCAACCGATGAACCCATCGAGCGCAAGGAGGACGACTTCTCCCCCACTGTTGGCTTGCGCTGGGATGCCTCCGAAAGCACGACCGCGTTTCTCACCTGGGCGCGCGGCTTCAAGGGCGGCGGTTTCAATGCAACGGCCAACACGCCGGAGAACCTGGAATTCGAGCCGGAAGTTGCGACCAGCATTGAAGTCTCGACCAAAAGCCGCTTTCGCGAGCTCGGGCTGAGCCTCGATCTGGCCGCCTACAATACGGACGTAGAGGAGTTGCAAGTGGTCGACTTCGACGGCACCGCCTACCAGGTCCGCAATGCCGCCGAGGCCAGGCTGCGCGGCATCGAAGGTGGTTTCTCCTGGCAGACGCCCTGGCACTGGTTACGGCTATCGGGCGGTTTCGCGTTCAGCGAAGCGACCTACCTGCGGTACACCGACGCTCCGCCGGTCGAAGGCAGCGACGAGGACGCTCAGGATCTCTCCGGCCGCACGCTCGCCAACGCGCCCCGCTCCACGCTGTCCTTGTCGCCAGAGGTCACCTTTCCCGGCGTGTTCGGCATCGTGCCGCGCGTGGCGGTGGACGTCAGCCATCGCGGGGACCAGTACTCAGCCACTGACCTCGATGAGCACAGCTTTCAGGACGCCTACACCCTATATGGCGCCCGCCTCGTGCTGGCCTCCGCCTCCGATCGCTGGGCGCTGGTGCTACGCGGTCGCAATCTCACCGATGAACGTGTCCGCGACCTGGTCTTCGACTCCTCCGTGTTCGAGAACACTTATGTCGCGCAGTCCACCGCCGAGCGCACCGCGTCGGTCACCCTGCGGGTGAGCTTCTAGCGGGACCAAGCAGACGGCGGCCGAGATCGCCGAGTACCATCCGGGGCAACCAAGACAACAGCAGGTTGAGGAGACCCCATGTACGACTACCAGACGCTTAGCGTCGCCAAGGCCGACCGGATCGCCACGCTCACGCTGAACCGACCCGATCAGATGAATGCCTTCACCGTCGAGATGTCCCAGGAACTGGTCGACTTTTTCACGCGCGTGAATGACGACACCGAGGTCGGCGCCATTATCGTGACCGGTGCAGGCAAGGCATTCTGCGCT
>Ga0208834_100344_pt1 | contig 16091 bp, 19 predicted proteins | sample DeeseametaMP1787_FD_184182 | JGI IMG/M metagenome (GOLD analysis project Ga0208834, IMG submission 184182) | Marine microbial communities from the Deep Pacific Ocean - MP1787 (SPAdes) | ecosystem: Environmental > Aquatic > Marine > Oceanic | place: North Pacific Ocean | collected 2011-05-03 | reverse complement strand
TAAAGATCAAGAAGAGACAAAACTCTTTCACAAGAAAATAAGAGTAATGTGTAATAAACATAACTCAAATTATTATTTAAAGTACAAAAAATGGTGTGATGATTATTTTTACTTACCACATAGAAAAGAAAGACGCGGCATAGGAGGAATATTTTTTGATTATAAAAGAGACAATTGGAAAAAGGATTTTAATTTTATTAGAGATGTGGGTTTATGTTTTCTTGACTGCGTCAAAACCATCATAAGAAAAAAAATGTACAGAAAATGGACAGAAAAACAAAAAAATGACCAACTAATTAAAAGAGGTCGTTATGTTGAATTTAATTTATTATATGATAGAGGTACCAAATTTGGTCTAAACACAGGTGGTAACGCTGAAGCTATTTTAATGTCTTTGCCTCCAACAGCTAGATGGAAATAACATATGGAAAAGGAACCAATTACTTCTCAAGGCCTTGAGAAACTAAAAAAAGAATTAAATGAATTGAAAAATATAAAACGACCAAAAATCGTTGAGGCAATTGCTGAAGCTAGAGCACATGGTGATCTAAAAGAAAATGCGGAATACCATGCGGCAAAAGAAGAACAGGCCAAAATTGAAAGTAGGATAATTAAAATAAATGATTTAATTGCAAGAGCAAACGTTATTGACGTAACAAAATTAGAAAAAAAAAATAATGTAATTTTTGGTTCTACGGTCTACCTGATTGATTTAGATAATAATGAAAAAAAAACCTACAAAATAGTGGGCAAAGATGAAGCTGACATGACAAAAAATTATATTTATTTTAGATCGCCAATCGGTAAAGCCTTGATAGGGAAAAATAAAAAGGATTTAGTAGCAGTTAAAACTCCATCAGGCGAAAAAAATTTTGAAATAGCAGAAATCAAATATATTTAATTCTGGTTAATTTTTTTCAAAGACTTTTTTAAAACCTCTTCATCCAGAACGAAGTTATTTGCAATCCATTTTTCCTCTAGTGACTTAAGTTTTTTACCAAGTTCATTTCCAGTTTCATATCCGCATTTTTTTAAATAATCTCCAGAGATAGGAAATTTTGGTATTTCGCAGCTTTTTATATAATTTAATAATTTCTCAACATTTAAAGTTTCTATTTTGTCGTTTACGCATGTTGAAAAAAGCAACAGATTCCTTACATCATCTTTGCTTGATAAATAAATTAATTTTTTAATATTTTCTTCTGAGAAAAATTTCTTACTTTTAAGATTTTCAAAATTTCTCGAAATATTTTTAAATCTGTTTTCAATACTATTGGACGTTTTATATTTATGACAAAAATATTCGTAATCATCAGACTGATCTATAACAAGCAATGCTAAAATCAAATGATTGTCATATTTGTCTTTTAATTTTTTATCCAAACTATTAATTTTATTTAATCTTTCGTAATATTTGAGTTCTGGAAATATATTTAAAATAATTTTTTTTGATTGATTATTATCAAATAAACTATAAACGTTTTTTAAAGATAAGATTTTTTTTAATTCATCAAATATTCTTTCATTAGAAATTTTATTTAATCCATTGATATTTTTATTAATGGATTGAATGGTATCTTGGTCATAATCTGTTTTGCTATACTGTATAAAAAATCTAAAGTACCGTAAAATACGTAAATAATCTTCTTGTATTCTTTTTTCTGGCGAACCAATAAATTTTATCTTTCCATTTTGTAAATCCGATACCCCATTTAGAGGATCAAAAATTCGTCCCTCTATATCTGCATATATTGCATTTATTGTAAAATCTCTTCGTGAAGCATCTAGTTCCCAATTTGAAGTAAACTGCACTTTAGCATGTCTGCCATCTGTTGAAACATCTTTTCTCAAAGTTGTAATTTCAAATTTTTTTTGATTTAAAATTACCGTTACTGTTCCGTGAGATATTCCAGTATCAATAACTTTAATGTCCCCTTTGGTAAGCCTTTTTTTAACCTCATCTGGTTCAAGAGATGTTGCTAAGTCAATATCATCAATACTCTCACCACAAAGTGACTTCCTTACACATCCTCCGACAAATCTAACTTTGCTTTCTTTTTCAATTTCATTAAGATATGAAAAAATTATTTTAGCTTCTTTTATATTTTCTAAAATTTTTATACTTTTTTCAGACCCAAATTTTTTAAAAAGAAAACGGTCAGTTTTTGTAATTATTTTCTTAATTTTATTTAACATTTTGCTGGCTGGGGCGCTAGGATTCGAACCTAGGATGGTGGTACCAAAAACCACTGCCTTACCGCTTGGCTACGCCCCAAAATTATAGCTTTGAGATATACCACAATTGATTAAGTTTATATAGTTTTTGATACAACACACCAATAATTTGGAAATTTTAACTTCATGAATTTTTGAGCAAAAACTGCAGACTTCATATTAGAAAATATTCCTATGCAAGCTGATCCCGATCCAGTAATTCTTGAAAAATAACAACCATTTTGAGATTTTATAAAATTAATAATTTTTCTGACTTTCGGATAAAACTTGATTGCGGTCTTTTCAAGATCATTGTTTTCATTTTTTAGAAAATCAATTAATTTTTTTTTATCTTTTATATAAAAATTAGACTGCGGTCTTAGAAGGGTAAAATTTTTGTTGTTTGCATATATCTTTTTCGTTGAACAAATTACATTGGGATAAACGATTAATATATTCAGCCTAAATTTTTGATTAAGTCTTAAAATTTCACCTTTTTTTCCAGTTAATAGGGTGTTTTTTTTTTCTAAACTAACAGGTATATCAAAACCAATTTGATATGCTATTTTACTTATTTCATTTTTATTTAATTTTAAACGCATTTTTGAGTTAAAAAAGGTCAATACATCAGCTGCATTGGATGAGCCACCACCTAAGCCTGATCCATGTGGTATGTTTTTTTGTATATCTATCTTAAAAGCTTGTTTTTGAAAAAAGTTCCTTTTTCTTAGCAGATATAAAACATTAGTTATTGTATTTGATTTTTTATTAACCCCTTTTTTAAACCTTCCGGAAAAACTTATTTTATCGTTCACGCCTTTAATTTTGCTTATTGATATCACATCATGTAAATCACAAAATGTTACTAGAGATTTAATATTATGGTAACCATTACTTAATCTTTTTAAAACTCTTAATGATAGATTAATTTTACAAAAAGATTTTATTTTAAATTTTTTCACTAAATTAAATTATGATTTATTGGCAATACCAAAAATTAATTTTTTACTTACGTTGTCTTTTAATTTTTGTTCAACGGTATCTAAACCCAAAACATGCTTCCAAAAATATCTTGCCTGTATGTGTTTATTTAACATCCACAGAGTGTCGGCATAATGATCATTAATGATTGGATCCAATGGCAATATTTCAACTGCCCTTTGTAGAAATTTTTCTGCATCAAGATAATTTTTCTTTACATAAAAAGCCCAACCAAGTGAGTCTGTAATGTATCCATCATTTTTTTTTAACTCGTTGGCACGTATTATCATCTCTAATGCTTTGTCAATATTAATTCCTCTGTCAATCCATGAATATCCTAAATAGTTTAATACGTGTGGTTGATCTGGCAGTATTCTAAGAGACTCCTTAAGATCTTTTTCAGCATTATCCCAGTCTCCCAACCTTTCGTAACTTGTACCTCTTCTATCCAAAATTTTAGAAAATAAAAAATGATTTTGCTTTATATTTTGCAAAGCTAAGGAATAATATTTTATAGACTCTTGATAATATTCACGATCTTTAAAAAAATTTGCTAATTCGTAATTATGTTCTAAATCAGGATTTAATAATAAATTAAATTCATCTTCTAGATCAAAAACAGCATATTCTTTATCTTCTATATCTGACAAAATTATAGCTAAATTTATAGAAGCATACCAAGAGTAAACTGGACCGATTGATTTTAGAGAATTATATATCTTTTTCGAAAGTTCATATTTTTGTTGATAAAAAAAATTTTCAGCTAAAAGAGTTTTGTTTGGTGTAAATTTATTATTTAAAAAAAAGGAAATTTTTAAATAAAAGTTCGACAATTGATAATTTTTTTCAGTAGAATATATGTTGGCTATTACGTAAAAAATTTCAGCAATAACATCCACTGGATTTTTACAATTGAACAGGTTTTTTATTTTTTTACTGTTTCCGGTTAAAATAAAATTTTCTGTCTGTTTTATGAGTAAATTGGATTTGTGTGTTTTTCTACTAAGATTAATTACTTTTTCTGCTTCTATATTTTTATTTTTAAACAGTAAATAATTTGCGAAAAAAAAATTGTATCTTGAAAAGTCAGAATCTTCATTATTCATTAACTGCTCAAAAGCAATTTGAGCTTTCGAAGTATCAAAATAACATTGTAAAAAACTATTTTGGATTTTTTTTAAATTGTGATAACGCTCTGGAACTTTATCAAGAAATTTGAAGCTATCCTCTTTATTGTTTTCAGATGCTTTAATCCAAGCTATTAAAATATTCCCTAAAAAATCATCAAAAAGTAAATTATAACGAGAAATTTTATTTAATCTTTCAAAGTGTTTTTCTGCATTTAGGTAATCATTTTTAATAAAAAATTCCAGCCCTAATAAAAGATCTGTTTCAAAAAAGTATTCATCTTCAAGCCACACATCTTTTGAAAATGCAAATGCCTGATTAAATTTTTCAAGTAAAATAAGCGTACGAATAAATTGAACATTGAAATTAGAATGGTCATTTTTTAAAGATTGAACCTTATTTAAATACTTAAAAGCTGCATTAGTATAATCTTGATTTACAGATACGATGCCTGATAAATAATTTGAAATATTATTACGAGAATATTTAACTTTACTGTCCTTGCCAAAAGTTTCTGTATCTAGAAATAAAATAGTTATCAAAAGTAAAATAAAATAAATATTTTTAATGAAATATCTCATATAATATACTTTATAAAATGAAAAAAAATTTAAATCAAAAACTAATTAATCTTATTGAATATTACAATTTAATTAATGCCAATTTTTTACTAAGTGACACACCATTAAAAAGGAATGACAATAATGTAACGGCTTCCTTTAGTGGAACAAAATTACAAAAACTAAAAAAGCTCAAAAAGAGTATTCAACTTATAGAGAATTGTGAACTAAAAAAAAATGCGACTAATTTAGTCTTTGGAGATGGCAACATTAGCGCAAAAATAATGATTATAGGTGAGGGACCTGGCGCTCAAGAGGATGCGGAGGGCAAGCCGTTTGTTGGCCGTGCGGGCAAGTTATTAGATAAAATGTTAGAATCTATTCATTTAAATAGAACAAAAGTTTACATCTCAAATGTTGTAAATTACAGACCTCCTGCAAATAGACGTCCAACTGAAGAAGAAATTGAAAGATATCTTCCATACCTAAAAAACCACATTGAAATCATGAATCCCAAAATTTTAATATTGCTGGGAAGTACAGCATTAAACGCAATAATTGGAAATGCAACGGTCATTTCTAAAGCCAGAGGTAAATGGATTCAAAAAGAAATTGGTACAGTTAAGCCTTGGATAATAGCTTCATTTCATCCAGCGTTTTTAATGCGGCAACCAGAACAAAAAAAGCTGGCATGGATAGATTTAAAAATGGTACGAGACAAAATTAAAAACCTAAAAATATAAATTTATTGTTTAAAAAAAACAGAATAGCTGGTGTCGATGAGGTGGGTCGAGGCTGTTTAGCTGGACCAGTATTTTCTGCTGCGGTAATTTTAAATGAAAAAATTAATAAAAAAGATATTAAAGATTCAAAAAAAATTCCCTTCAAGAAAAGAATTTTACTCTCAAAATATATAAAAAAAAATTCAATATATGCTGTTGGAACGGCAAGTGTTGATGAAATAGATAAATTAAATATTCTAAATGCTTCTCTTTTATCAATGCAAAGAGCCTTGAATAAACTAAAACTTAAACCCGCTATAGCTTACATTGATGGGCACTTTGCTCCCAAGGGTATAAAAATAAAATATAAAACTATTATTAGAGGTGATGAAAAAATAACTTCTATTGCTGCAGCCTCAATTATTGCCAAAGTTTCAAGAGATTTATTTATGATTAAACTTTCAAATAAATATCCAAAATATAACTGGCATAAAAATTTTGGATACGGTACGACCGAACATTTAAATGGACTGAAAAAATATGGCGTTACAAAGCACCATAGAAAAAAATTTAAACCTATACACAACATCTTGAGTCACAAGACACGTGAAACACAACAAGATTAAATTTTTTATATAAATATTTGACTGATTTATAAATTTAGAGTCTAATTCAACGTAAAGTTGAATCCAGATATGTCTAAATTTTTAAACAAAATCGTCAATGGCAATGCTCTGGAAATATTAAAGACAATTCCAAGTAAAACTTTTAATTTAGTTTTTGCAGACCCTCCTTACAATTTACAAATAGGAAAAAAACTTAAAAGACCAGACAACAGCAAGGTAAATGGCGTTAACGACAAATGGGATCAATTCAAAAGTTTCAAAGACTACGATAATTTTTGCAAGGAATGGTTAAATGAATGTAAGAGAGTTTTAAAAGATAATGGTTCAATTTGGGTAATCGGAACTTACCACAATATTTTTCGCATAGGTTATCATATTCAAAACGTGGGCTACTGGATGCTTAATGATGTGATATGGAGAAAAAATAATCCAATGCCAAACTTTAAAGGAACAAGATTTACTAATGCTCATGAAACTTTAATATGGGCATCTAAAAGCAAAAAATCAAAATATACTTTTAACTATCAATCCCTGAAGTGCTTAAACGATGATTTACAAATGCGTTCTGACTGGACATTTCCCATATGCAATGGAAAAGAGAGATTAAAAAAGAATGGAAAAAAAGTCCATTCTACCCAAAAACCAGAGGCACTTTTACATAGGATTATTTTATCAACAACAAATAAAGATGATGTTATTTTAGATCCATTTTTAGGCACTGGAACTACTGCAGTTGTAGCAAAAAAATTAGGCAGAAAATATTTCGGAATAGAAAAAGATAAAAAATATTTTAAAGCAGCTGATGAAAGAATTAATAAAACTAAAGCTATTGAGGAAAGTTACTTAGATACATTAGAAAATAACAAGTCTAAACCAAGAGTACCTTTTGGATCTTTAGTTGAATTAGGAATAATTAAACCAGGAACTAACATTTTTGATCAAAAGAAAAAAATTAATGCAAAAATCATGGTGGATGGCAGCATTAAACATAAAGAGTCTGCAGGTTCTATACATAAAGTTGCAGCTGAAATAATGGGAACCGAAAGTTATAATGGCTGGACTTACTGGTATTGTAATGTTGGCGACTCAATAGTTCCAATAGATAAACTTAGACAAAATTTTTTATCAAAAAATATATAAGAAAATTTTATGGATTTAGATCCAAAAATAAAAAGGCTTGTTGATGACACGCTAGAGGATCTTTTTTCAGACAAAAAATGGATTAAACAAGTTAAGAACAAAACTTTTATATATTTTTTTTATTTGTAAATTTTACCTAGGTAGCTGTGAATAAAGTTTTTGTTTTTTACAAGACGTTTTAAAATCTCTTTTCTTAAAATTTTTAATAACGGATTAGAAATATGAAATCCAAAGTAATTAATTTTTGACCTTTTATTAATTAGATTTGTTCTTTCTACTCTATTTTTAAAATATTCATTTTGTATATCTTTATGATTGTTACTAATTAATTCAAAAATTTCATTTGCAGCTTCAATTGCCTGTGATGCTCCCTGAGCCATAGTTGGTGGAAAAGTATAGAAAGCATCTCCTATGTATAAAACATTTTTGTAAATAGATTTAATGGGTTTACCAGATGTATAGATAGGCCATGATTTTAAATCTTCCCTAAACAAATTAACTAAATTTTTATTTTCTTTTAAAATTGTATTTTCTAGGACTGTTTTTATAGAATCATTATCTTCTGATTTTTTTCTAATTATACAAACTAAATTAAATTCTTTTTTTTGATTTATTGGATACAAAACTAAATGAGCATCAGAACCCATAATTAAAGATATGTTATTACTGTTAAGATTAGAAATATCTTCGGTTCTAATCTGTGTCCTAATAGCAATAGCTCCATAGTAATCTGGTTTAAAAAAAAATTTTTCTATAACTGATTTTGTATTAGAGAAAACTCCATCTGAGACCACTAAATAGTCAACCTTATCACTTGATCCATCAATAAAATGAATATTAATTTTTCCATTTATTTGTTCAACGTCATTAATTTTTTTATGAAATATTATTGAATTAGATAATAATCTTTCTTTTAAAAATCTGACTAAAATTGATCTTTTGAGAGTTGTATATTCATCATTTTTAGAATTGAATGTGGTTAAATTTAAATCACAAATTTTATTACAATTTATTGAATAAAAATCTAATTTCGAAGGATGATATTTTTCATTTTTATCTAGCTGGTTAAAACCAATTTTATTTAAAATAAAAACACTATTAACAGATAATTGAATACCAAAACCTTCATCTAAATTTAAAGTCTCTCCTTTTTCATATACAAGAAATTCAAAATTAGAATTGGTTTTCAAAAGACTTGCCAAAGTAAGTCCTGCTATGCCCGCTCCAATAATTGCTACTTTTTTTTTCATTAATACAAGTGTGAAATTTTCTTAAAAATTTTTTTAGTAAATGACGGAATAAACTCATTATTTTTATTCAAAGAATACCAATTATATTCGGAAGGTATTTTTGAAGTAAACTTATAATATAAATTAATGTGTAGTTTTTTGTTAGATATAGAATTTTTATAATTACATAAAAATTTCCAATTTTTATTTTTTTTGGATATCTCTTTAATTTTTGGTAAATTGAATTTTTTTAAAAAACCTAAATCATTATTTTTAGTTAATGCTATTTGTCTTTTATTTTTTTTTAAGTAACAAAAAATATCATAACTTTTTGATTGAATTTTTATTTTTTTCCCAAATCTAATTTTTGATTCTGATGCATAATATGCACACATTTTTTTAATTTTACATTCATGACATCTTGGATCTTTTGGTTTACATATTAAAGCACCAAATTCCATGAGAGCCTCTGCAAAATCCCCATTTCTTTTAGTTCTAAATAAATTTACTGTTTCTTCCGTATTTATATTATCTAACCTGGATAAGACTCTTTTGACATTGCCATCAAGTGCAACGCGTGGCTGATTATAAATTAGAGCCAAAAGTACATTCGCCGTGTAATCTCCTATTCCTGGCAATTCTTTCAATTTTTCAAAGCTTTTGGGAATTTTACCGTTGTATTTTTTAATTAATATTTTAGAGGTTTTGTGTAAATTTTTTGCTCTTCTGTAATATCCTAAGCCTTCCCAAAGCTTTAAAATTTTTTTTTCATTACTTGTGGATAAAACTTCTAAATTTGGAATCTTACTAACAAATTTTATAAAATATGGAATTACAGTTTTAACTTGTGTTTGCTGAAGCATAAATTCACTTAGTATTCTGTAATATTGCTTTTTTTTCGATTTTTGACTTATTCGCCAAGGTAATGTTCGCTTATTATTATCGTACCATGAGAGAATTTTTTTTGATAAATTCTTATTATTTATATGCATTACAAACAAAATAATAAAGAAAGCAAAACTTACGTTCAAGGACTAAGGCCGTTTGGTAATACTTTGCCGCGCGGTGTTAAAGGTATCCTAAAAAAAAGTGGTTATAATTACTCTGAAATAATTAGTAAATGGAATATGCTGGTAGGAAAGGATATTTCTAGTTGTTCTTATCCCAAATCGATTAAAATGACAAAAGGAGATACAAATGGATTGTTAGTGTTGGCTGTTAAAAGAGGTAATGAAATAACCGTGGAGTATTCAAAAAAAGAAATTATAAATAAAATTAATAGTTATTTTGGTTATCGATTAATAAATGAAATAAGACTTAAAACTATTAATTCAGAAACTAAAAAAATAAAAAATAATAATACCCTAAAGAAATTCTCTAAAAATTTTGAAAAAAAAATAAATGAAATAAAAAACAAAGATATAAGAAATTCACTTTCCCAACTTTTAGATGTAATCAAAAATGATTAGATATAATTTAAACTTTAAATTATTTTTTTTAATTAAAGTTTTTTTTATTTATTTTATTATTTGTTTAAAATCTTATGCCGATACTCCAAAAGCATTGAGCGATTTGGTTATTCTTGGAGCAGATAATGCGCCAGTGAAAATTAAAGTTTTTTCGTCTCTGACTTGTCCGCATTGTGCAAATTTTCATATAAAAATAGTTCCGGAAATAAAAAAAAATTACGTTGAATCTGGTAAAGTACAATTAATTTTTATTGATTTTCCTTTAGATCAAGCAGCATTCAATGCGTCAAAATTATTACATTGTGTAGATCAAAAAAAACAAATAACATTTTTAGACACTGTTTATGAAAATCAAGACGAATGGACAGCTGGTTCAAACATAAATGAAATCAATAATAATTTAAAAAAGATAGTTCAAATTCTGGGGATAAATTCAACACAGTTCGACAAATGCTTAAACGATGAGGTTATTAGTGATAAAATATTAAATGGCAGGATAGATGGACACCAAAAATATTCTATAAACTCAACCCCAACAATTATAATAAATGAGAAAAAACTTGAGGGCCCTGCTAGTTTTAAAAATATAAAAAAAAAAATAGAAAAACTTATTTAGTGTATGGAATTTAAAAAAATTGAGTTAACTGGTTTTAAATCGTTTGTTGAAAAAACTTCTTTTTTTATTGAGAAGGGTTTAACGGGAATAGTTGGTCCCAATGGTTGCGGAAAATCAAATATTGTGGAGGCTATAAGATGGTGTATGGGCGAAACCTCAGCAAAAAGCATGCGAGGAACAGGAATGGAAGATGTAATATTTTCTGGCACAGCCAATAAAACTTCGAAAAATATTGCTGAGGTTTCTTTAATTTTAGATAATTCTGATAAAGATGGACCAATTCAATACAAAGAGTTGAATTCAATTTATGTAAAAAGAAGAATAGTAAAAGACAAAGGTTCGAGATATTTCATTAATGACAAAGAAGTGAGAGCGAGAGATGTTCAAACCCTTTTTGCCGATTTATCAACGGGCGCTCACTCACCTTCCATGATAAGTCAGGGAAGAATTGGTGCATTAGTAACAGCAAAACCAACAGATAGAAAAGCAATATTAGAAGAAGCAGCAGGTATTTCTGGTTTACATGTGCGAAGGCATGAATCCGAATTGAGACTTAATTCAGCAGAAAATAACTTAAAAAGAGCAGACGAATTAAAAAGACAACAGGAAAAGCAGTTAGAAAATTTAAAAAAACAAGCTCTAGAAGCTTCAAAATATAAATTAATTTCTGAAGAAATAAAAAAAATCGAAGCTGGGCTTTATTATATAAAATTGATGGAAATTGAAAAAGAAAGAAGCTCAAGTAAAGAAATTGCAAGTGAAGCGGATGATGAAATAAGCGGGCTTACTATTGAAATTAATCACAACAATAATTTACTTGAAGAAGAAAATATAAAATTAAAACCACTAAGAGACCAAAACATAGAAATATTATCAAAATTACAAAGGCTTAATTTAGAATTTCAAAGTTTAGAAGATGAAGAAAAAAGGACAAAAACAGAAAAAGATAGACTGTCAACATCTGAAAATACAATAGAAATGGATATTGAAAGGGAAAAAAATATAATTTCAGACGCGCAATCAAATGAAAAAAGATTAAATGAAGAAAAAAATGATCTAATTGATACTGAAAAAAAATATTATGATTTAGAAAAGCAAACACAATTAGATCTACAAATAGCTACTGAAGAATTAAAAAAAGAACAAGACAAGTTGGAAAGAATATCCAAAAATTTATCTTTAAATAGCCAAGGCAAAGAGTTTATAAATTATTTAAATAATATTAATCAAAATCTAGAAAATGCCAAAATATACTTAGAGAATAATGAAAATAAAAAAGCCTTGGATGCAATTGATAATATAATTCTTTCTGTCAAGAACGAAACTAAAAAATTTAAAACTGCAACAGAAAAAAATTCTATAAACGAAATAACAGAACTGACAAACAAAATTAAATTATCTCAAGAAAAATATGCCTCTGCTCTAAGCAAGCATCATTCTATCCAAACTGAAACGGTTAGAAGACAAGCAAGAATTAAAAATATTGATATTGAAATTCAAAACTGGAAAAATTTAAAGTTTAATTCAGAAAAAATGGCAAAAGAATTACTTAGTAGGGTTGATAAAATAAAAGTAGAAATAGAAATTATTGCTAAACTGCCAGAAACTATAGCTATAAAAAAAGGTCAATTGATGGAAAATACCTCAACTACAGAAAATGAAAAACAGAGTTTATCAAACCAACTTGCTCAAGCAGAAGTAAAGTATCAAGAAATAAATAAACAACAAAAAATAGTTGAAGAAAAGATGATGTTGGCTAGAGAAAATAAAGCTAGATCAGGTGCTACAGTGGAAGGGCTTGAAAATAGAAAAAAGGACTTATTAGGTAGAATAAAAAATGACTTAAATATTAATGAGAAAAACTTATTAATTAATTCAGATCTTAAAGATCTTACAACTTTTCCAAATGTCATTGAACAAGAAGATAAATTAGATGCTAAAAAAAATCAAAGGGAGCAACTTGGCTCAGTAAATTTAAGAGCTGATGAAGAAACTGAACAATACAAAACAACAATTAAAAAAATGGAACAAGACAGAGAAGATCTAGTTTCAGCAATAGCTAAACTTCGTGCTAGTATAAACGAACTTAATCAAAAAGGTAGAGAGAGACTTTTGGAAGCTTTTGAAAAAGTTAATAGAAAATTCAATGAAGTGTACACAAAACTTTTTAGTGGTGGTAATGCAAAATTGGAACTTATAGACTCTGACGATCCTTTAGAAGCTGGATTGGAAATGCTGGTAAGCCCACCAGGTAAAAGATTACAATCGATCACTCTATTATCTGGAGGAGAACAAGCTTTGACAGCTTTGTCATTAACATTTGCAGTTTTTTTAACTAGCCCCGCTCCAATTTGTATTTTGGACGAAGTAGATGCGCCATTGGATGATGCCAACGTAACAAGATTTTGTGCTTTGCTAAATGAATTGACAAAAACTACAACAACTAAATTTATCATAATAACCCATCATGCACTTACCATGTCGAGAGTGGATAGGTTGTATGGTGTAACAATGCCTGAAAAAGGAGTTAGTCAACTAGTTTCGGTTGATTTAGAAAAGGCTGAGGAACTAGTTGCATAATAGCAAAAAAAAATAATGAAAAATCTCAAGGAAATATCAACTCGCTTAGAGATTGCAAAAAAAAAAATCAAAAAAAAACAAATAAAAAACAATGGTTCAAATGTCGCATCTTTGGGTAAGGCTTTAAAAATTAGCACTGAATTAGTTGCGGCTGTAGTAGTTGGCACAACATTAGGGTTTATTTTGGACAATTGGCTTGATACTAGACCGTGGTTAACTATAAGTTTTTTTATTATGGGTGTAGTAGCTGGCATCTTAAATGTAATAAAGTCTGCAAAAAAAATGCATAAAAATTTTAAAGAATAATCGAGGCTTAAAATGGCAATAAATCCAATGCATCAATTCGAGGTTTATAGAATAGGTCCTGAAATAAATCTGGGTACAGTCAACCTTTCATTCACAAATGCTAGCCTTTTTATGATAATTAGTGCAATAACAATTTTATTTTTATTATTTCTTGGAACAAAAAAAAAATTATTAATACCTTCTAAAACACAATTTATAACCGAAATGAGTTATACGTTTATCGCCAAAATGATAAATGATACAGCCGGGTCTGGTGCAAAATCATTTTTTCCGTTCATTTTCACTTTATTCATGTTTGTATTGTTTTGTAATATGATTGGAATGCTGCCCTATTCATTTACAGTAACTAGTCATATCATTGTTACATTCATGCTTGCAGCAACTGTTTTTATTGGAGTTACAATTATAGGGTTTATTAAGCACGGTATTAAATATCTTGAACTTTTTGTACCAAAGGGTGTACCCATAATACTTTTGCCCTTAATAATAGTTATTGAAATTATATCTTATTTGAGCAGGCCCGTTAGTCTATCAGTCAGATTGTTTGCGAATATGATGGCTGGTCATACCATGTTAAAAGTATTTGGTGGGTTTGTCATAAGTCTAGGATTGCTAGGTGGGTGGCTACCACTTGGTTTTTCTGTTGCACTAACAGGACTTGAAATACTTGTTGCCTTTCTTCAAGCTTATGTTTTTGCAATTTTAACATGCATCTATTTAAATGATGCATTAAATTTACACCATTAACAAAGGAGGAAAAATGGAGTTAGAAGCAGCTAAAATGATAGGAGCTGGTCTTGCGGCAATCGCGTTGGCAGGAGCCGGTGTTGGTATAGGACTTATTTTTGGAAATTATTTATCTGGTGCAATGAGAAATCCATCGGCAGCCCAAAAACAGTTTCCAAACTTACTTTTGGGATTTGCTTTGGCCGAAGCTACAGGTTTATTTGGATTGGTAGTTGCATTAATAATTTTATTTGCATTTTAATTAAATAAAATTTTAATTATGAAGAATTTATACTTTGCCTCGTGCATAGTGTTTATACTTAATACAAACCAGGCTTTTGGAGCTAAGGGAGGTATGCCTCAGCTTAATACTGAATTCTGGGCATCACAAATATTTTGGTTAATATTAATTTTTTCTATTCTCTACATAATTATATGGAAAATATTTCTACCCAAGATTACTGATATTATTGAAAATAGAAAATCCAGAATAATCGGTGATCTAAACGAGACCCAAAAGCTTAAAGAAAATGCTGAAAAAAAACTTAGTGAATATAATAAAATAATTGAAGACACAAAAAAAGAAGCGAAAAAGATAATCGAAGACAATAAAAAAAAACTGGAAAATGATATTAAAAGCAAAAAACAAAAATTTAATGAAGAAATTGAAAAAGAATTAATGTCTGTCGAAAAAGAAATAAAAAATTTAAAAAAATCGTCAATATCTAGTATTAATAAAATAGCAGTAGAAGTTTCTTCCGAACTAATAAGGCAAATTGTTGGAGCAGAAATGAATATGAGCAAAGTGTCCGCAATTGTTGAGGATATATCAAAGAAAAAGGTAGAAAAGCATCTATGGCTATAGACGCAACTTTTTGGGTAGCAATTTCTTTTTTTATTTTTTGTGGAGTTTTAGTTTATTTAAAAGTACCACAAAAAATAAATAACTTTTTAACCGATAAGATTAATGAAATTCAAAAAGAGTTGGAAGAAGCTGAAAAGCTAAAAGAAGAAGCTAAAAATTTATTTTCTGATTATGAAAATAAAATTGATAAATCAAAAAAAGAAACTAAAGAAATTATTAATACAGCAAAAAAAGAAAGTGAAAAGGCTATCATAGAAAAAACCAAAAAATTTCATCAAATAATTGAGGAAAGAAAGAAAAGCATCGAACAAAAAATTGTTCAGCTGAAAGAAAATGCTTTAAATGATATTAAAAATATTTCCATTAAAATTAGTATTGAAGCTGTAGAAAACTTAATTAAAAATTCAATTGATAAAAATAAACTAGAAAACCTTTATAACAAAAGTCTAGAGCAGGCTAAAATTGCATTAAAACAAACTAAGGCTTAGAATGCGACTCATCACAAATAGGTTGTTTTTGAGTTAATCCACATACACACCAGAAATAAGTTTTGTCTTTTTCAACCTTAACTTCATACGATTCTTTTTGTGGTATAGTAGGTTTTTTCATAAAAATGACAATAAATGTATAGTTAAAAAAAATTAATAAAAAAGATATAAATAACTTTAAAAAAAATTATGACTAATAAAATTACTATTCACTTAGCGGCACCAAGAGGTTTCTGTGCTGGGGTAGATAGAGCAATAGAAATAGTGAAAAAAACTATTAAAAAATATGGTACTCCAGTTTACGTAAGACACGAAATTGTTCATAACAAATATGTTGTGGAAGACTTAAAAAAACAAGGTGTAATTTTTATTGAAGAATTGGATGAAATAAAAGATAAAAGCCGACCAGTTATTTTTTCAGCTCATGGGGTTCCTAAGTTT
>Ga0208834_100333_pt1 | contig 16383 bp, 8 predicted proteins | sample DeeseametaMP1787_FD_184182 | JGI IMG/M metagenome (GOLD analysis project Ga0208834, IMG submission 184182) | Marine microbial communities from the Deep Pacific Ocean - MP1787 (SPAdes) | ecosystem: Environmental > Aquatic > Marine > Oceanic | place: North Pacific Ocean | collected 2011-05-03 | reverse complement strand
GGCTCGCGCCTCTTCAGCCTGGTCGGACACTCGCTGGGAGTGACTGTCGCTCGCAAGACGCTGAAAGACCACCCTCAATTGCGTGACGACCTGGTGGCCTTTGTCGGCATCGCCGGCGGCAACGATGGCACAAGCCTTTGTCCGCCAGGCAGCGAAAAGATCGTGAAGGCCTGCGCTGAAATTGGCGCGAACACACCCTGGCTCGAGGCGCTGAACGGCCCCGATGGCCGGGACGAGACCTATGGCCCGGCGCAATGGCTGACCATCTACGATGGCGCTGGAGAGGCAGACAAGGCCTTCCTGGGCCACGATTTCGCGCAATCCCCGGCCCTGGCCGGCGCATACAACCGCCAGTTTCCGGGCACCGAACACAACGATCTGCGAGTGCGCGAGGACATCGTCGCGACCTACCGCCGCTTTCTCGAGGCGGCGGAGACTCGGCGCTGCGACAAGGGCTGCGACTAGTGCTGGCCTGGAGCCTGTTCGGAGCCTACATGCTGGGCACGGCCTGGCTCAGTTGGCTGGGCTACAAGAAAACCCGAGGTTTCGGAAGCTTTGCGATCGGCAATGGGGATTTGTCTCCGCTCGTGGTAGGTGTGACCTTGGCGGCAAGCGTGGCCTCTGCCGCCACGTTCATCATCAACCCTGGATTCGTTTACGTGGATGGCCTGGCCGCCTGGTTTCACATGGTGGTTGCAAGCTATCTCGGCTTCATGGTCACCATCGTGTTGCTCTCGTTTCGTTTCCGGCGAATCGGCGCTGAGTCCGGCGCATTGACTATTCCCGACTGGATTGGGCGCCGGTATGGCTCGCCGGGCTACGCGTTGTTCTTCGCTGTCGCCAACCTGCTGGCCTTTGCGTTCGTGGTCTTGTTGGTGGGCGGAATCTCCATCGTCATGCAACAACTGCTCGGGATCGGCAATACCGAAGCCTTGCTCATCACTCTGGTCTTCGTGACTGGCTACGTGTTCGTCGGCGGCACCTATGCCCACGTATTCACGAACATGCTGCAAGGCAGCCTGATGATTGTCGTAGCCGTCGTGGTGCTCGGCTCCGGCCTGCCCCTGCTGTTTCAGTCCGAACCCAGCTTTGCCGACGCCATCACCGCGCAGGGAGAACACCTGCTCTCTCCCGTAAACCCCGACGGCGCACTGTTTAACAATGTCTTCTCCATTTACGTGGCCGGGTTCCTCGTCGGCGCGGCCGTGGTCTGCCAACCGCATATTCTGACCAAGGCGCTCTACGTGAAGTCCGACAGAGCCGTTGCCCGCTATTTGATTGTTCTCGCGGTGGCTCTGGCGGTCTTCCTCCTGCTCGGCACCGTCGGCTTCTTCGCCCGTATCAGCGTGCCATCCGAGCAGCTCATCGACACAGCAACCGGAGCGTTTCGTCAGGACCTGGTGATGACCATGTACCTGAAGAATGCATTCCCAGACTGGATGTTCACCTGCATTAGCGTGGTTTTGCTCGCCGCGGCCATGTCGACTCTGGACGGCCTACTGGTCGGTTTGTCCACGATCACCGCCAACGACCTTTTACTGAACCTCGCCAAGCGCTACGGGCGAGGCCGCAGCCACGAAGAGCAGATGGCCTGGGCCTACAAAGCCAGCCACGTGGTCCTGGTCGTGATTGCAGTGGCCGCATTTGCAGTGCTGAGAAATCCACCCCAGTTGTTGGGTATCTTCGGGCAGGTCGGCGTGTACGGCTTAGTGCTCGGTACGATGCCCCCGTTGCTAGCGGGCGTGTGGTTCAAACGCGTACCGCTCGGGCTCGTATGGTGTGCCTCAATCGGAGCCATGGGCGTCCACTTCCTACTCTTTGTGAAAGGTGGCGACTGGTTCCCGGAAGCCGGGCTCACCTTTGCCAACCCCGGCGTAACGCTAGCGCTCGCCATGCTGGTTGTGGTGGTGCCGGCGGTCGTCGTTGTGGCATGGAAGGCACGCCAAACCTGAGTTAGCGGCCCAGCCACACCCTGATTCGGCGGCGCCTTTCACCGTAGACATTCGCGCTGCACTGCTTGCTTGTTTAGCGCGGGCCATGGTCGCTCAGCGGCTTGCGGCTGCGATGCCGTGCGATGGGAAGCGTGCTGGCTGCTGACGTGCCGGGGTCCCAGCTTCGGCCGTCCGACGGTCCTGGCGAGGCCGCCACCCTGTTCGGCGCGTGTCGCCGCCCCCCATGACCCCGTAAACTCGGCGCAGCGGAAGCAGGCGATCGAAGCGGAGCGTCGTCATCACGCCATGCCCCCGCCAACAGACACGAATTTGCGATGGCAGAACGCCGCGCCGGCGCAACACGAGGACGGTCCCTATGTTCGACAAGATCCGCGGCAAGGCTACACCCAAGACAGACAAGGCGGAGCGCGCCGTCGAGGCCGCGCTGCGCGTCCAGCTGGCACGCAACCCCGACAATCGCGAAGCGCGCGTGCAACTGCTCGAACTGCTCTACGAGGGTGGCCGCGAGCGCGATTTCCTGTCGGAAGCCAAGCGCTTGCGCGACAGCCTGCAAGGCAATCTGGACTCGCCCGACTGGCGCCTGATTGCCAGCATCGGCCGCACCGTTGCCCCCGAATCTCCGCTATTCCAGATCAACGACGACGGCCCACACGAACAACGGCGGCGCCTGGGTGATTCCGCGCAGTACAACCCGTTGTTTGCGCAGCTGGAAGCCGACTATCAGCGTCTGCGGGAGAACAACAACTTTCTGCCGGACCTGGACCGCTTTCTGGTCGCCGCCGCCAATCGGCCATCATCGCTGTTCCATGCGCAACGTCTGAGCGAACACGCCGGCGGCGCGCAGATCTACTTCAAGCGCGAGGATTTGATGGCGGCCGGTACAACGCTGGCGATGGCTGTCACCGGCCAGGTGCTGCTGGCCAAGCGCCTGGGGCGCACGACGGTCGTTACCGGCTCGACCTACGGTCAGAAGGGTGTCGTCATGGCCTCGGCGGCCGCGCGACTCGGCCTCAAGGCCGTGGTGTACATGAACATCGAGGATGCCGACGACGAAGCCGCCAACGTGTTTCGCATGGGCCTGTGTGGCGCCCACGTCGAGCGCATCGACGTGTCGCGATTGCCGTATGGTGATATACGCCACGCCGCGCTCAGCCACTGGGCGAATGACGCCGACAACAGCTTCATGGTCATGGGCCTGGACTCCGCACCCGAGCCCTACCCAGAGATGGGCATGGACTTCGCTGCCAACGTCGGCCGCGAAACACGGATTCAGGTGCAGGCCGTGGCCCGAAACCGGCCCGGCCTGCTCGTCGCCCGTGGCGGCGACAATGCTGATGCGCTGGGCTTTTTCCGCCCTTTCATCGACGATCCGATGGTGCGATTGGCCTGCGTTGTTCCCATCGACAATGTCTACGCTGCGTTCACGCAATCAGACACGCACGCGCACTCCGAAAACGGGGGGCTGACCAACCGCCAGCGCCGCATGGCGAACGCCTTGCTGGAATCGCTGGAGTTTCCGAGCGTAAGGCGCGAACACGCCTGGCTGCGAGGCACCAACCGCGTCACCTACGCCACCAGCCAGCCCGACGCAGCCAAACAGGCCATCGTCAACATGGCCACGCTGGAAGGCATCGTGCCGGCCATTCAAACCGCTCACACCATCGCCTGGGCGATGGCGGAGGCCGCGAAGATGCCCAAGGATCAGAGCGTGGTGATCAACCTAGTCGAGCGCGTGGATAAAGACATCTGGGACATCGGCCACACGCTGGGTTTCCCTGCACCCAGCTGACTGACGCTCGGCCGCCGCCCCTCGAAAGGACGGACCGGCCCGGTCACAAGCAGGCGTGTTCACCAACACACGACTATTGGGACAGGTCTTGTTTCCTGCGCGATAAAGCACACTGCTCACCGCTGAGTAGTGCAAGCCAAAGTGTTCACCCGCTTCCGGCATGCTGAATCACCCAGATGCACGGGCTGCTCGATTCGCATCGTCCCGCCGAGATGAGATCGCTTGCCGCCAGAAATTCTACCTTTTGAACTGTCGCCTTGACGGGGAAGCTTACGGGTCAAACGTCGCCTGCAGCGATTTGGTGGGCGGCAACACTCTCACGCCCCATGGCCTCCAAGGCTGATGAAACCAAAAAACCTGAACGCGTTTCGTTATGGCGTGCAGCAAAGCCATCGATTTTTTTTAGAAGCCGCTCAGGAACGGAAACATTGACACGTTTGGTTTTTCCGGAGAGTTGCGTGATATCGACAGACACCAAGGCCCAAATACCATCTCGATAGTTCTCATCGTTTCGATGAGCGTCAATGGCTGCCGGCAACGGGATGTCTTCTTCATCCATCAACAAGCCTTCGAGATGACACTCAATAGCTTCTTTAGCTCCCTCCAATGCTTCCTCGATAGTTTCACCAGCGGAGAAACAACCTGGAAGATCTGGGACCGTCACGCCGTAGTCGGAGTCGGGATCTTTATGGATAACTACTGGATATTGCATCTGATCACCTCCTGCCCTAACGCCTAAGTTCAGGGGCGCTTGAGGCGACGCCTACTTTTGCGGCAACAACAGTAGGCAGCGGGTCAAACATCACCTGCGTTGGATTGTTAGGGACTCGAAAAAGTTGCCCACTAATAGACTTAAGGGCTGGAATCATGGCCACTCCCAGCCAGCCTGGCGATAGATATTGCGCTGCGTGCCGGTAGGAATACTTTTCTTCGGGTGAGGAACCGTAACCTTGCCGGGTTGCGACGGATGCTTAAACTGCTGATGGCTTCCTCGGGTGTTCACCAACACCCAGCCCTCTGTCTTCAATCGCTTGATGATCTCTGAGCTGCGCACCCACAATCTCTGTACACATCGTGTGTATCATTATACATCGACATTGCCGCGTTGCACTAGCGAGTTCGCTGACTTGTCGCCCAACGCTGAAGCTCGACAGCGGCCCGTAGGGCCAAGGAGCGTAGCGACGCAGCCAGCGAAGCTGGCGTCTGCTGCAGCGCCTTCTTTTGCGGCTTGGGTTCAAGAAGTATCTGCCACCACCCGACCTCGTGGATATTCAAGATTCCGCGAGGTGATTTGGGATACTGACGGGCCTTCTATTCCGCCAAGAAAAGGATGCCTGTCGCGACATACCACCAGGTCACCTCTGAGGAACGGTATTCCCTCGCAGCCCTGCGACAACAAGGCCTGAGCTGTCCGGAAGTTGCCCGGCGCACCGGGCGACATCGCTCCACAATCTGGCGGGAGTTCACGCGTAACCGCTGTCACCGAACCGACGGAGCTTCTCGCCCCAGCGCTGCGGGGGTGTCGAAGCCAGCGACCTGCCACACGTTTCGTCATTCATTCGCGACGCATCTGCGTGAATCTGGGTCGGACATTCGTACGGTGCAGGAACTGCTTGGCCACAAGGATCTGCGAACGACGCAAATCTACACTTACGTATTGCACCGGGGTGGTCACGCTAATCCGCTAGATCGCTAAGGCAGCCCTGGTCGAATCGCCCGTAACGGTTCGGCTGCCCGATTCGTGCGTTCAGCGGCAGCGCAGACGGCGGTACTGCAGGGTTAGGTCGTGCAGATCGTCGCCGCGCTTCCTGCATCGTCGTCTTTCTCGGTTCGACCGCGTACGGTTCGCTGCGGCCGGTGCGGTTCTCGGTGTACGACTATTCGAACTGCAGATCGATGCCGGCGAAAACCGTGCGTGGGTCGCCTGCGCGGAACCGGTCGAAGGCGCGTTGCGTCAGATAGAAGCGATCCAGCAGATTGCGGCCAGCGATGTACAACTCCAGCGACTGAAAGCGCCAACCGATGCGCCCATTGAGCAAGGCATAGGCGTCGCTCCGCTGTTCGGGATTGTTGTCGGCCTGACGGAACTGCTCGTCAACGTAGGTCAGATCGAGCTGCGCATACGGCCCCAGCGCCGGGCCGCCGTAGCGCAGGCCCAGCGCGCCGGTGCGTTGCGGGGCACTGGGGAATTCGTTGCCCGTGTAGTCCCCTGCGCTGCTCTGGAAATCCAGGAACTCGGTGCGCGAATAGCCCATGGAGACAAACCCATCGAGATTCCAGAGGATGCGGGCATCGACTTCGAGCTCCGCCCCGTAGAGGCGCGACTCCCCGGCATTTTCGGTTTGGGTGTCGTTCACGTCGTCGGAGAGCTGCACCGATACCTGCTGATCGGTCCAATCGGTGTAGAACAGATTGGCGCGCAGGCGCAATCGGCGATCGAAGAGCGCTGTGCGGGCGAACAACTCGGTGGTGAGCGTGTATTCCGGGTCGAAGGTGTTGAACGTGCCGCGCACAAAGTTCACCGACAGGCCGCCGGCCCGGTACGCGCGCTGCACGGTCAACCCAACAGCACTCGACTCGCTCCAGTTGTAGCGCAGGCCCAGCTTGGGCAGCAACGCGTCGGAATCGCTGCTGCCGTCTCCCTCGCCATCCTCGGGCAGCCCGACCGCCGGCCCAAACAAATCGCCGATGACATCGGCGGTGAGCGGCGGTCCATCCCGCGTGAACGCGAGATCGTTGTTGGATGAATAGCGGTAATCCAGCGATTCGCGGTCGACACGCAAACCCGCCAGCAGGGTCCAGCGGGGCCGAACGGTCCATTCCAGATCGCCGAAGAAGGCGTAGCCCTGGCGCTGTTGGTCCACCTCTACCTGCGTGTCCAGATAAACGCTGAGCGGTCCGGCATTGAGGACATTGCCGTCCACCACATCCAGGCCACTGTCGCCATCCAGGTGTGAGGTATAGACGCCGATTACCCCACGCAGCGGGCCACCGAACCATTCCAGTCCCTGAAAGTTCAGCCGCACTTCCTGGGTAAAGGTCTCATCGCTGAAACGATTGATGATGATGCCGTCGTCTTCGGCGCTGGCGTTGTAGTCATCCTGTTGCAGCAGATCCGTCTCGGCGCGCCCGGTGACGGCTTCGATCGACCAATGCCGGCTAATGGGCAGACCGGCGCGCAGGCTGGCGACGTCGGTGGTGGTGTCCACCTGCTCCGGATCGTTGGCGACCGTCTGACGGTCTTCCGGGTTCCCGACCAGCTGCGATTGCCGGAATAGATTGTCGGACCGGGTGAAACTCAGCACGGCCGACCCGTCGCCTGGCTCCCGCGGCAACCAGCCCAACTTGGCTCGCAGGTTGTGGCGCTCATAGAAATCGGCGGGCTCATCGCGAGTGATGTTGCGCGCGGCGCCATCAGCGGTTTCGCTAACGGCGGCAATGCGCACACCGAACCGGCCAAACAACGGCCCACCGACGGCAACCGCCTGTTGTTCGTAATCGTCGCTACCGCGCCGAACGCGGGCGCGCAGGTTGGTGTCGTCCTCCGGATCACGCGTGTTGACGACAATGGCACCGGCCAGCGCGCCCTGCCCTTGCTGGGTGGACTGCGGACCGCGCAGGAACTCCACCGACTCCACGTCCCATAGCTCCAGCGGACCGCCCCGCGCGCCAGACACCGACAACGGCACGCCATCGACGTAAATGCTGGCCAGCGGCGTGCTGGACGAGAAACTCTGGTCGCTAACCCCGGTGTTGGAGATGCCGCGAATTGAGAAGCCGCCCACGCGACCCAGGTCAGCGAAATCGAGATTCACGTTCGCCGTGCGGCCGATGGCATCGTAAACATCATCCATGCTGGCGGATTCGATCTCCTCGCGGGAGACCACCTGCACGCTGCTGGCAGCGTCGGTTTGCGACCGCTGGATTTTTTCGCCCCGCACCGTCAGGTCGTCGAGCTGGAGGGGCGATTCATCGGTTTGCTCAGCGGCAGATTCGACCGATATCGTGTCGTCGTAGGGTTGCGGCGATGCGCTGGTTGACTGGGCGTGGGCCGCTCCGAGCGAGAGCACCAATACAACAATCCCCGTCGCGCCCAACCGCGCTGACGTTGCGTTCGCACACACCATCATCTTGCCCCGCCCCGCATAATTGAAAATGGTAATGATTCGCAATCATGACAGAGTGCCGCACCCCGTCAACGCGCAAGGGCCGTTGATGGACCATTTGTCCTTAACCGTCATCAGCCACGATGCCGAGGGCATGGACGACTTGTTGAATGAGTTCCGACTGACGCGTGAGGCCTGATTTACGCAGCACAGACTGCAGCTGTGAGCGGGCGGTATTGACGGATACATGACAACGGCGAGCAAAACTCGCCACCGTGTCGCCATTGGCGAGGGCCAATGCAAGCCGGGATTCTGCCGGCGTCCAGCCAAACAACTCCCGCAGTAGCTCTGCTCCGGTGATGCCCGATGCCCCCACGCGGCACAGGAAGATCAATGCCAGCGGCTCGGGAACCGAAAACAGTGCCTGGCTCCACGCCTGGCGATCGGACGGTAATGTCCACGGCATGACATAGACGGCATAGGCCGGTTGGCCTTGCTGGTTGCAAAGCGGAAATGCACTGAATCGCCCGCTGGCGACACCCGCGCCAGACAACAGGTCGTACAAGGCCCGTTGCAGGCGGCGGTCGTTGTGGCGGTGAAGCAATTCCAGCTGCCCGCGGTGTACCCGCATCATCGCGTCACCACGATCAAGCTCTTGCCTTGCGGCGCGATTGCAATGCAGAACGCGCGCCCGCAGGTTGGTCAGGAAGACGCCGTGCCGCAAGGTATCCAGTGCGGCCTCGTAGGCATGCTCGCGAACAACCTGATTGTTCGTGACTTTCGCGATCTGTGCGGCACGTTCCAGATGAGGCGCCAGCAGGCCGATCAATTCCACCCAATCGTCGACCACGTCAGGGAAGGTTTGCCGAGGACCTTGCACGGACAGACTGGTACGCACCTGCGTATCGGTATGCAAATTGGCGGAAATACTGGCTTCGAGGCCCCAGCGGCGCAGGAAATCCTCGTAGTACTCGGTGTTGCGCAGCGCATCGACGGGGACGAGTTCATCCTGGACATAAGCTCGTCCCGGCGCTTGTTGGACGCTGCCGACCGCAGGAAACGGATTCAACGCCGCGAAGTGCTCCCGATACGCATTGACGCACTCCTCCGGGTAATCCACATGGCGCATCGCGAAGTTGTCGCCATGCTCGACGTCATGCGCGTGCAGCACGACGCGACCGTGCCGAATATGGGGTCGGCACGCACGGAGAAAGTCGGACCAATGGTCCGGGTTCATCGCCGCCGCGTAGATGATATCGATCAGGCGGCTGAGATCCTTCGCGCTGATGGCCATGGCGCTCCCGTTGCGATGAGGTTTTGACGGCAGCAGGCCCAGTCAGAACTCTGCATCGCGCTCCGTGAAGTCGCCTCAGATTACACGCACTGTCCCATGTGCGTGTCGCGTGGGAATGATGGTGCAATGTTCCGGGGCGGCGGCTGGTCGATGTATCGCCCGCGGGAATGCCCCGAAAACAAAAAAGGGCCGGTCAATTCGACCGGGCCTTCGCCTCGACGCGCCAGGGAAACACTGATCTATTCCCGCCGCCAAGTTGCCGCGCGAAAACCGGCTCCGTCTTGGTGGTGTGAATAGATCAGTGTTTCCCTAGCGCCTTGCAGGTTAGTGAGGGCGCTTTGCCAGGCCGCGCCCGTCAACCAGGCGCTGCACGCTGCCCCGCTTGTGCGTGGCGCCCTGGCCAAGATCGACGCGGTCATAAAACCTTGAAAGGTAGGTCGCCGGGGAACTCGACGTCACCGGAAAACCAGACTTTCGTATCTCGATCCAGTAATACCGATTGCCATCCACAACCAATGGAACAATCCGGCGCTCGTCATGCAGCAGGCAAGATGCGGTCGTTGGTTCGCAGCGTGCGTCAGCTGTCTCGCTATCCTGGTAACGCGTCACGACAACAGCCATGCCGTCGATTTCCCAGCGGAAAAAGTAGTATTGGTACGTTGACGCGTCATCGGTCTGAACGCTGCCGTCTTCGGCGATGTAGTCGTCTTCTTGCGAACCGGTGAAGTCGGCATCAAAACGCAGGCGGAACCCTCCCAGTCGCTCGTCGTCGATCGTCTCGTCACCAACGCCGAACTGGTAGTAGCGGCCCGGTACGTCCTGCGCCGTCACCATCGGCAGCTCATCCGGGTCGACATCAATCGACGCGCCGGCGTCGATGTAACGAACACCGTCAGCCGTGGTCAGGTCAAAGAAGCCGTCGCTGACGTAGCCGTCGATTGCATACAGCAGGCGGTAGGTGGCTGTCGTGCCGTTGTCGAAGCTCATCCCCAGACCGCGCCCATCCGCCAGTAGCGACCACGTAAAGCTCTGGCCCAGCAGCACGGTGCTGCCGGTACCGTCTTCATTGAACACAGCGACATCGGAGCCGAGCCGGTTCTGCGACTGATCAAGCACCTGCAGGGTTTGCACCGCCTCTGCGACATCGGCCTGGCCCAACTCGAGAAAATCGGCCTGCTTCAACAGCGTGCGGGCGTAGGTCCCGGTTTGCGTTTCGGCTTCCAGGCTATCGCAATCGAGATAGTCGATTTGCTGGGTTTCGGTCACGGCCAGCGTACGGTCGCTGAGCTTGTTCAACGACAAGCCGTTGGTGGTGTATCGCGCCTGCACCTGGCGGAACTGCCCGTCACATTCAACAAAGGGGTAGCTGATTGACTCGGCTGGCTCGGCATAGGCCAAGATGATCGTGCTGCCGTCGACGGACCAGGTTGCACCCACGGTCCCAAAGGTATCGCTCACCGAGCCAGTGCCGTCTTCTGCAAAGTCCACGGCCAGGATTCGGTTGAAGGTGTTGAATGTGAAGCCCGCCTCCGTGGACAGATAAGAGGCCAGCATGTCGTCCGGGGTACCGCTGGGCACTGGTTCTGTGAGTTCAGGGTCACCGGCAATCTCCACCGTTGTCTCGGCGAACATCTCCGGGTTCTTCTCTTCAGCTTCCACAACAAACGCGTTGCTGGCGTCCACATCCTGCGCCAGGCTGCGTGTGGTAAACCCGTCCGGCAGTGGATAGTCGTCGGGAGAGTCGATTGCTAGCTTTAGCGCTGTCGCCAGATTGAGAACATTCGCCCCGTCGATGGTGGTCGCCAACGCATCGCGCGTTGCCTGCGAGGTGATCGCTGTGCCGCCGTTGGCCTGAACGAGCAATGCCCCTTCAGCGGTGGTGACGTTGGTGATCTGCATGGCAAAGTTCTCGGCCGCGCTGAGCGTCGCATCGGCACCCGCCTCCGCCAGCAGTTCCGAGAAGGTCCCCACCAGGCTGAACAGCTCGACAAAGGACTGATCGCCGACTCCGCGGGCCTCCAGCGTGACGAAACTACTCGTCTGCGTTTCCGGCAATTCGATGTCGATGGCGTAGTCGCCCAGCGTATCGGCGGTCGTGGTAAACGTTTCACCGCCAACGGTCACAAACACTTCCGCATTGGGAATCGGCTCGTCCACCACCCGTCCCGACAACGTCAACATCGCTATTTCCGGCGGCGAGCTGCCACCGCCACCATCGTCATCGCCTCCACCGCAACCCGCCAAGGCCAGCGACGCGACCAGACCGAGGACGACAGATCCGTGCCGAACACCTAACTCCCAGTTCGATCGTTTCATTTTGCGGTCCCCATTGATGTCTACGACGGTCAGCGTGGGGAACGGCGTGATCTGACCTGACACGCGCATCGCGGCTCTGACAACCGTGCGAGCTAACGCGACAACAATGCTCCAGGCCGATCCGCAGCCTTCACCCAGCCACTGGGCATTGACGTTATCCAGGTTGGCCCAGCGGTCGCATCATCAAAATTGATGAAATTGATGCCAAGGGACGCTAGCGGGCAACGACGATGTGTCGTCAGAGCTGCCAGTCCAAAGTGACGCCGTAGGTACGCGCCTCGCCATAGCGCTTGGCCACCCGCTGGTCCTCGCCTTCGCCGTTCACGAAACGACCTTGCAGGTTCACGTCGTCGGTGAGGTTGCGGCCGAACACGTTGATGTCGAAGCCCCAGGGCAAGGCGTAGCCGAGCTTGGCGTTGAGCAGGGTCCGCGAGGGCACGCGGCCATCGGGATCGTTGTTGGCGTAGCTATCGATATCGCCAACGTAGTTCACCGACACTTGGCCGCTTACGCCTTTCCAGTCGGTGAGGGTCAGGCCCAGTGAGCCGCTGCGATCCGGCGATAGCGGGAAGCGGTTGTCGGCGTAGTTCTCGCCGCTGTTGACGAAACGGTCGAACTCGGAACGCAGCCAACCGAGGCTGGCGAAGAGTTCGAGCTGGTAGGGCAACTGCACCAGGGATTCGATTTCCAGGCCGTACTGATGCGATTCGCCCGCATTCTCGGTGGTCGTGTAGAAGCTGGTCTCCTCACCGATGGTGACCTGCTGATCGGTCCAATCGGTGTAGAACAGATTGGCGTTGAGCGAGAGCGCGCCATCCAGCCACTGGTTGCGCAGGGCCAGTTCCGTCGTGCGCGTGTACTCCGGATCAAACTCGCTAAGCTCGCCGCCGAAGAAGGTCACGCTGGCGCCGCCGGAACGGTAACCGTGCTGGTACTGCAGACCCAGCGAGTGCGTGGGCAGGTATCGCCAGGTCAGACCGACCTTGGGCAGAAAATCACTGAAGTCGTTTTCGCTTTCGACATCGTAGTCGGGGGGCACGAAGTCGGGCTGTGCCTGCGACAGTGCATCCGACACGGCGTCGGGCAGCGGCACGCCCACGTCGAACGGCAGGCCGGGGATCGGCGCGGTCAGGGTGTAATCCAGTTCGGCGATGTCATGTCGGCGGTTACGCTCCTGATTCAGGCGGCCGCCCAGTGTCAGCGTCCAATCGTCAAACAGGTCCCAGTCCATTTCGGCGAACAACGCGGCGGTTTCGGCTTCGCGGTCGCTGCTTTGCGCACCGCTCAGCAGCACGGCGCCGCCAGCAGCCGGAACGTCCTCGCCGGTCGTCAACTCGGCCCCGTCTTCATCCGAGTAGTAGATGCCGATCACCGCACGCACGGCATCAAATCGCATTTGCAGCCGCAGTTCCTGGCTGAAGGTTTCGGTGCTGCGATCAAAGGCGGTGGTGCCGCCCTGCTCTTCGGTTCGGTCGAACCCCCACTGGCGATCATCCAGGCTGTCGACGAATCCGGTGACCGCCTCCAAGGTGAAGGCCGTACCCAACGGCAGGCTCTGTTCCCAGGCGTAGACATCGGTGGTGAACACACCGATGAAGCGCTCATCCGCCGTGGCCGTGCGTTCGGCCTGTGTGCTGTCGAAGATGTTGTCGCCGAACTCGTTGTCGGATGCGCTGTAGGTCAGCAGGCTGCGATAACCCGGCAGCCAGTCGGACAGCGGCAGCCATTCCAGCTTGGCGCGAATGTTTTCGATATCCGCGCGATCAGCGTCGTCTTCCATGCGGGTGACGTTGTAGATGTCGCCGCGGGCGTAGTAGTCCTGCGCCGCGATACGAAACCGCAGCCCGTCGGTGATCGGACCGCCGCCCGCCACGGCGTAATCGTGACCATCGCGGGAGAAGCTGGCGACGCGGGCGCGCAGATCCCACTCAGGCGTCGGGTCTCGGGTGGTCAGTGTCAACGCGCCGGCGATGCTGTTCCTGCCGAATGTGGTCGACTGCGGGCCGCGTAGTACTTCCACCTGCTCCACGTCCCACACCGACAGCGGCCCGCCGTAGGCGCCCGTCTGGCCCGGCAAGGCGACACCGTCCAGATACACGCTAATCGTATCGCCTTCGCCGCCGATGCCGTCGTTGGGCACGCCACGAATCGAGATTTCGCGATCGCTGTTGCCGATGACCACATTGGCGATCTGCGACACGACCTCCTGCAAATTCGAATCGCTACCGGCGTCGATTGCCTCACCGGTGATCAAGCCAACGCTGGTGTTCGTCTCGGCCAAAGAACGGCCCAGCTTGTCGCCGCTCACGGTCAGGGTTCCGAGGTTAAGAACTGGGTCATCGCGCTCGGATTCTGGTAACTCCGGCGCGTCGTCCTCCCCGACCGGGATGGTGTCGACGATGAGATCGGGGTCGGCATCCGACGCGCCCGATGAGGATTCCTGCGCCCCCGCGACGGCGGTCCATCCAGCGGCGATCGCCAACGCGAGTACAGGCCAGCACCTTGCCCGAGCCCGGCTGCGCCAGGCCCGCCCAGATAATTTCAGAATCACTGCCACTCCCTATTCCACAGCCCCAGGCGCGTCGGCGCCGACTTGCGGCAATCCAGGCCGACCGATCATGCGCACCCATTTACTAATGCACTTGGTTCTCATTTGCACTAGTATTTAACGAAACGCTCACCTTACCACCGTCTCTGCGGTTTTTCCGCGCAAACCCTTTGTTGTGACTCATGATTCAAGCACCCAACCGCCGATGGGCGATCCCGCTCGCACTCGGCAGCGCTGCCTTCTTGCCGCCGCCATTGGTTGCCCAGGGGTCACCCGAGCCCTACGAAGAAACCGTACCGGTGCGCTCCGAGCGTGAGACGCTCGAATTAAGCCCGGTGGATGTCCAGGGCGAGCGGGTTGAATCGCCCCGCTATCAGGCCCCGGACGCCACCACCGCCACCAAGACCGACACGCCCATCATCGAGACCCCACAGTCGGTTTCGGTGATCAGCGCCGAGCAACTCCGGGACTTGGGCGCCCTCACCCTGCAGGATGCATTCCGGTACTCCGCGGGGGTGCGGGCCGATGCCTATGGGCTGGATTCGCGAACCGACTCGGCGATCGTGCGCGGTACCGAGTACGTGCAGTACCAGGACGGCCTGCGCAGCCTGTTCGGCTTCTACAACAACGTACGGACCGACGTGTATGCGCTGGACAGCGTCGAGGTCGTCCGCGGGCCGTCATCCGTACTCTACGGCCAGGGCACCAGCGGCGGCATGGTCAACGTGAACAGCAAACGCCCGCAGACCGAGGCAGCCCATGAGTTGCGAGCCGAGTATGGCGATTATCAACGACGCCAGTACGCGGTGGATTTCACCGGTCCGGTCACCTCTGATGCCAGCCTGAGCTATCGCATCGTCGGCCTGCACCGCAATGCGGCCACACAGGTCGATTACGTGCAGGACAACCGCGAGTTCATCGCACCATCACTCACCTGGCGACCATCCGGTTGGTTCGAGTGGACCGTGCTGGGCAATGTGCAGAAGGACCGCAGCGGCTCGTCCACAGCCTTCCTACCCTGGGAAGGCACGATCCAGGACAACCCGAACGGCCAGATCCCGACTCATCGCTTTGTCAGCGAGCCTGGGTTTGATCGCTACAGCACCGATCAGGAGGCCGTGACCTCGCTGCTGAAGATCGCCCTCGGCGCCCATTGGACGTTGTCGCAAAACGCCCGCTACATGGAGAGCGAATCGGATTACCACACGATGTTTCCGAACATCTACACCGGCGACCCTTACCTGCTGAACCCGTTTCGACGCGACTCCGTGCTGCGGATCACCTATATCCAGGATGCCCGCGTCCGCGCGATCACCTCCGATCATCGGCTCGGCGGCGAGTTCTCCACCGGGTTTGTCGACCATCAGTTGCTCATCGGCGTAGATGCCACCAAGGTCACGACTCGCCAAAGCCAAGGCCAACTTGGCGCGCTTGAGATCATCCGGCAAGGCCTGTTTGATCTCTACGAGCCGGAGTATGGGGATTTCATCCTGCCCGAGGCCGCGGCCGTGCCCGAACTGGTCACGCGGCAAACCGGTTACTACATCCAGAATCAGATGACCTTCGGCGACCATCTGATCGCGCTGGCCGGCTGGCGGCGCGACGAGGCCCGCTCCGAACAGGCCGGCAGTCCCGTACAGGAGGACGAAGAAGATTCCCTGCGCGCCGGCCTGCTCTACCGGTTTGATGCCGGCTTCTCGCCGTATGTGAGTTATTCCGAGTCGTTCAACCCGGTGGCGCAGCTCGACTCCGACGGCAGCCCGTTCCAGCCGATACGCGGCGAGCAATGGGAGGCCGGACTCAAGTACCAGCCGCCCTCCTTCCCCGCCCTGATCACGGCCACGGTGTTCGAGATCAATGAAGAGAACCGCCTGGCCCCGGGCGAGAACCCGGCCGAGCAGGTCCAGCTCGGCACCGCCGAGATCAGGGGTGCAGAGCTGGAAGCCGGTATGACCTGGCCCGGCGTGCTGGATCTGTTGCTGGCCTATACCTACCTCGACGCGTTCAGCGATGCTGGCGACAACGCCGAAGAAGACGCCCGGATCAAACCGCTGGCTGCCGTGGCTGACGAAGTGGCCGCACTGTGGATGCGCTTTCATCTCGGGGCGCTGGGCCTGCCCGGCCTGTCGATTGCTGCCGGTCTGCGCTACACCACCGCGGTGCCCGACGAGGGCGAGACCGTCGAAGTGCCGTCAACCACCCTGTTCGACGCGATGATCGCCTACGAGCAGCGCAATTGGCGGCTGGCGGTGAACGGGACCAACCTGGAAGACGAAACCGTGATCGCCACCTGTCTGGAGCGAGGCGACTGCTTCTACGGCCCGCGGCGCAATGTTGTGGGCAGCCTGACGATTCACTTCTGATGCGCGCGGTGGCCC
>Ga0208834_100319_pt1 | contig 16913 bp, 14 predicted proteins | sample DeeseametaMP1787_FD_184182 | JGI IMG/M metagenome (GOLD analysis project Ga0208834, IMG submission 184182) | Marine microbial communities from the Deep Pacific Ocean - MP1787 (SPAdes) | ecosystem: Environmental > Aquatic > Marine > Oceanic | place: North Pacific Ocean | collected 2011-05-03 | reverse complement strand
CCGCCCGCCAGCCATCGGTGTCGGCCGGGGCAACATAGCTGGTCTCCACTCCGAAGCGACCGATGATGTTGTTCAGCAACCCGGTGGTGGAGCCAAACAAACCCTGCGCCGCGACCAGGTGATCGCCGGCACGCAATGTCGCCAGCAACAAAGCCAGAATCGCGCTCATGCCGGAGGCCGTTGCGACCGCGGTATCGCCACCCTCCATTGCCGCCAGCTTGCGCTCGAAACCCTGCACCGTGGGGTTGGTGAACCGCGAGTAGATCAGGCCCGGCGCGTCACCGGAGAACCGGCGGGCTGCCGCCTCGGCGCTATCGAACACAAAGCTGGAGGTGGCGTGAATCGCCGCCGAATGCTCTCCGAACTCCGAGCGCATCTCCCCGGCCCGCACGCCCAGGGTCGCTGTGCCCCAGTGGGGGTCGGGATCGGTTGGTCTGTTCGGGTCGCTCATCGTTTGAAGCGGGTCGCCATGGGCTGCGCAGCATGCCGTAACACAGCGCCGGCGTCACCGGCGCCGCGTGTGCTTACGCGGTGTTGTGAATCTCGATCACCGGCTGGCCGATCCGGCGGCGCGCATCCTTGGCGGCATCGCTGCGGAACAACTCGAGCTGGTTCAGGTAGTCCGCATCCACGTCCTGCGTCGGATACCGTCCGTCGAACACGGAGGTGTCAAAGTCCTTCAGGTGCGGATTGCCCACACGGACGGCCTCGATCAGGTCGTTGAGATCCTGGTAGATCAGCCGGTCGGCGCCCAGCAGGCGCTCCAGCTCTTCGTGGCTGCGGCCATGGGCCACCAGTTCGCTGGCCGCCGGCATGTCGATGCCGTAAACATTGGGGTAGCGCACCGGCGGCGCGGCCGAGGCGAAATAAACCTTCTCGGCGCCCGCGTCGCGCGCCATCTGGATGATCTCGCGCGATGTCGTGCCGCGCACGATGGAATCGTCCACCAGCAGCACGTTCTTGCCGCGAAACTCCAAATCAATCGGATTGAGCTTCTGCCGCACCGATTTCCGGCGCTGCGCCTGCCCCGGCATGATGAAGGTGCGTCCGATGTAGCGGTTCTTGATGAACCCTTCGCGGTACGGCACATCCAGATCGTTGGCCAGCTGCACGGCCGCTGTGCGGCTGGTGTCCGGGATCGGGATCACCACGTCGATGTCATGCTCGCCCCAGTCACGCCGGATCTTGTCGGCCAGCGTCGCACCCATACGCAGGCGAGCCTTGTAGACGTAGACGTCGTCGATCACCGAATCCGGCCGCGCGAGGTACACGTACTCGAAAATGCAGGTGGCGTAGCTGGCCGCCGGCGCACAGTGGCGCGTGGCGATCAGGCCATCGGTGGAGATGAACACCGCCTGCCCCGGCTGGATATCGCCAATGAGTTCAAAGCCCAGGCTGTCCAGCGCCACGCTTTCCGAGGCGATGATGAAGTCCGTGCCCTCGGGCGTTTCGCGCTTGCCGTACACCACGGGACGGATGCCATGCGGATCGCGAAAACCGACCATGCCCACACCGCTGATCATCGCCACGGCCGCATAGGCGCCGCGGCAGCGCTCATGGACGCGCGAGATCGACTCGAACACATCCTCGGCGGTCAGCCGCAGCTTGTCCCGTTCCATCAACTCGTGGGCAAAGATGTTCAGCAGGATTTCGGAGTCGGAATCGGTGTTGATGTGCCGGCGGTCCTGGATGAACAGCTCGCGTTTAAGCAGGTCGGCATTGGTGAGGTTACCGTTATGCGCCAGTGCGACACCAAACGGCGAATTCACGTAGAACGGCTGCGCCTCGGCGCTGGAGTCGCAGCCGGCCGTGGGATACCGCACATGGGCGATGCCCATGTTGCCGACCAGGGATTCCATGTGTGCCTGTGAAAACACATCGCGAACCAGTCCGTTCTCCTTGCGGAGATAAAGCCGCCCGTCGGCATCGGTCATGATGCCGGCAGCGTCCTGCCCGCGATGCTGCAGCACGGTCAGGGCGTCGTACAGCTCCTGATTCACGGGCTGGTGAGACACGATTCCGGCAATTCCGCACATAACTTGTGTCCGTTTAAATCAAACCTGTGGCGTCGTTACTCGCCACTTTGTTCCGTGACCGCACGCTCGATCACGGTCTGCGACCAATCGTCCGGCAAAAAGCCCCGGACCCAGTCCGCCATCTCTTCAAAATGATGAAGAAAAGCCGAAGCCTGCCACCACGGATCCTGCTGCACCGGCGTAAAGATTTGCGCGGCCATGACCAGCACAGTGACCAGAATCAGGCCGCGGGCGATGCCAAACAACACGCCAACCATTCGATCAGTGCCGGCGAAATAGGTTTTCTTGACCAGTTCAGTCAGGAAATGTGTGCCGATCGCGCCGAGAATCAAGACCAGCAGGAATAAAAGGACATACCCAAGCCCCAAACGGGCCGAGGGCGCCGAAATATACGGTTCGAACAGGCTCGCGACGGTGGATGCGAACCGGATCGATACCCAGAACGCCACGATCCAGGTCGTCAGCGAACAGGCTTCCTTGATGAAGCCCCGAAACAGGCTGATCACCGCCGATACTGCGACGATGGCCAGAATGAGATAGTCGACCCAGACCATGGCAGATCAGCCGCGCGACGATGCTACGAGAGGACGCAAGCGATCAACCGGGCTGGAACTGTGACCACAAGGATGCATTGCAGCGATCGAAGGTGTGGAGGCACATGGTCCGGTCCGAAACGGCAATTCGCGAAGCCTGTCGGCGGCGCCGACGACGGTGTCATAGTGTAGCAACAATCCGCCGTGGGCCGAATGCGGAATCGGCGACCGCGGGCCGATCACTTCGGCGCGATGAGTTGCCCCGATTCGCCGATCTTGGTCTTGAGACTGCTCTGCGCAGCACGCGCCCCCCGCTCCGTCGCGTACGGCCCCACATAAAGGCGGGTATAGGTCTTGCCGCCGACCTGCACCGGTTCGAGCTGGGTCTGAAAATCACCATCACGTAGCCGGGCGGCCGTTCGCTCGGCATTGCTCCGGTCACCGTATGAGGCCACGCGGACGCGCCAGCCTGCCGCCGGATCCGCCGGCGCCGCCGGTTTCGCCGTGCTCGGCGCTGGCTTGCTCGGCGCTGGTTTGGTCGTGGCAGGCTCGTCGGCCTTGGTCTCGCGCGCTGGCGCGGTACCGGCGATTTGCGCATAGAGGTCGTTCTTTGCCGGCGCGGTTGGCTCGGTCTTGCTCGAGCTTGTCGCAGCAGGCGACTCAGCTGCCTTCGCGGGTTCAGTGCGCTGCGGAGCCGGATCGCTTGATGGCCGCGGTTTGGTGGTTGGCTTAGTCGGCGGCTTGGGTCTGGACGTCTCGACCGCTGCCGGGGTGTCCGCGACCCGCGACTCCGCCCGTTGCGCCTGCGCCGTGCGCTGCGAGTCCGACACTTCGGCGGGCTCATCGCGCGGCGTGGGCGTTTGCCGCTGTGCCAGCGCCGGCGGTTTTTCCAGCCCCGGCTGCACGATGATCACGTTGCCCGCCGGTGCCGCGCGCTCCTTGGGGCCGCCGAGTAGCGCGCCGAGTACCAACAGCGCCACGCCAACCAACACGGCGGCGCCCAGCAATCTGGCCTTGAGAGCATTAGTCATGGATATGGCGAAGCGCTGCTTCAACAGTCAGGAAGGAGCCGAAGCATACGACACGCCCGGCAGCGCCGGCCGCCATGCGCGCGGCGTCCAGGGCCTCTGGAACACCGGCGTAGCAGGCTCCGTGCTGCCCTGATCGTGCTCGAAGCTGCTCAGCCCGGAGCCCTCGCGGCCCCGTCGAATCCGCGAAATACCAGTGGACCGGCCCGACCGGCTCCACCCGCTGCAGAAACGCCTCGACGGTCGCGCTGACATCCTTGTCTGCCAGCATGGACAACACACCATGCAGCGCGCCAGCTCCGATGCGCTGCACGAGCGACCGCGCAAGCATTTCGGCCGCCTGCGGATTGTGAGCGGTATCCACAATGACCGCCGGCGCGCTGCCAATCGTCTGAAACCGTCCGACGATGCGGGCATGGGACAGGCCTTGTCGCAGCGCCTCTTCCTGTACTCCGGCACCGATCAGACCGAGCGCGGCAATCGCCACGGCGGCATTCTGTTGGGCGCAGACACCTCCGATGCCGGGAACTGGAAGATCAGCCCACCTGCGATTGTTCGCTTGCAGATGCCAGGTGCCATGACCATCACCGGTCCATCGAAGCGCGTCGGAGCCGGCCCGAACCACTGGTCCGTCGTGCCGGTTGAGGCGGTCGGTCAGCGCCGACGGTGGATCGAGTTCGCCAACCACCACCGGACGCCCAGGTCGAAGAATGCCCGCCTTCTCCAGGGCAATCGCATCACGACTGTCGCCAAGCCAATCCTGGTGATCCAGCCCTATGGATGTGATCACGGCAACATCGGCGTCGATCACATTGACCACATCCAGACGTCCGCCCAGACCGATCTCCAGAATCCAGAGGTCCAGATCCAGCTGGCTGATATGCCACAGCGCCGCCAGGGTGATGAACTCGAAATAGGTCAGCGGCACCGCTCCACGGGCGGCCTCCACGGCATCCAGGCCGGCGACGATGTCGGTATCGCTCGCCTCCACACCATTGATGCGCAGTCGCTCGTTGAAACGCAGGATATGCGGCGAGGTATAGCAGGCGACCCGCAACCCGGCCGCCAGCGCCACCGCTTCGGCCAACGCGACCGTGCTGCCCTTGCCGTTGGTGCCGGCGACGGTGAGCACGCGGGCCGGCGGCGACAGAATGCCCAGCGACTGGGCGACGAGCCGGACCCGTTCCAGCCCCAACTCGATGCGGGTCGGGTCCAGCGCGTTAAGGCGCTCCAGCCAAGCGGTTAGCGCCGGATCAGGCGCCGGGCTCATTCCGCTCAGGCGGCCGGCCGCTGCATCAGGATCGACAGCAGACGATGCAGACGCTCACGCATTTCACGGCGGTCGATGATCATGTCGATATGGCCATGCTCCAACAGGAACTCGGCGCGTTGGAAACCCTCGGGCAGCGTTTGTCGCACTGTTTGTTCGATCACCCGGGGTCCGGCGAAACCGATCAGGGCGCCGGGTTCCGCGGCATTGATATCGCCCAGCATGGCCAGACTCGCGGACACGCCACCGGTGGTGGGATGGGTCATGATCGAGATATAGGGCAAGCCACGCTCGGCCAGCCGGGCCAGCGCAGCACTGGTCTTGGCCATTTGCAGCAGCGAGAACAAGGCCTCTTGCATGCGCGCACCGCCGCTGGCGGTGAAACAGACCAAGGCACGGTCCTCGGCCAGGCAGGCATCGACGGCCCGGACGAATTTCTCGCCGACCACGCTGCCCATGGAGCCGGCCATGAAATTGAAATCAAATGCGGCGACGACGACAGGAACCCCGTTCAGCGTGCCCTTGATGACGACCAGGGCGTCCTTTTCAGCCGAACTCTTTTGCGCCGCGACCAGACGGTCGCGATAGCGCTTGGTGTCCTTGAACTTGAGCGGATCAGTCGCTTCCAGACCGCTCGCCAACTCCTCACGGCCATCGGGGTCCAGTAGCAGATCGATTCGTCGGCGTGCGGCGATAGGCCGGTGCGCGTCACATTTCGGACAGACGTCCAGGCTGCGTTCCAGTTCGGCACGATAAAGCGCCGCCTGACACTTGTCGCATTTGACCCACAAGCCTTCCGGTACATTGCGTTTGCGATCCCGGCCGGTGGCCTGGGACGGCATCAGTTTCTCCAACCAGCTCATGCTGCGTTCCCTGAGGTCTGCGCGCCAGCATCCATTGCCGCGCGTATCGGTGCAAGAAAGTTTCGTGCCACGTCGACAGCGGGACGTTCACCGCGGTCGACCAGCGCCTGGATCAGTGCCGAGCCGATCACGACGCCATCAGCCGTGTCGGCGACGATGGCCGCGGTATCTGCATCGCGTATCCCGAATCCAACGAGAATCGGCAAGCTGATATGCGCCTTGAGCTGGCGCACGCGCTTGGCCACCTCGTCCGTATCCAGGCGGTTCGACCCGGTCACGCCCTTGAGCGACACGTAGTAGAGATAGCCAGCAGCCTCCTGCGCAATCGCACGCATCCGTGGCTCCTGCGTGTTCGGCGCCGCGAGGAAGATCGGGGCCAGACCGGCCTCTCGCAGGTCAGGCGTGACGTCGGGCGCTTCTTCCGGCGTGAGATCGACGATGAGCACCCCGTCGACACCAGCCGCCGCGGCCGCCTTGGCAAAACGCGAGTAACCCATGGATTCGATCGGATTCAGATAGCCCATCAGCACGATGGGCGTCTGCGTATCGCGTTCCCGGAAGCGGCCGACAATCTGCAACACATCGATCAGGCGCAGCCCCTTCGCCAAAGCCCGTTCGCAGGCCAGGGCGACGGTGGGACCGTCGGCCATCGGATCGGAAAACGGAACGCCCAGTTCAAGTACATCCGCGCCCGCCTCGACCAATGCATGCAGTAGCGCCACCGTGTCGTCACCTGCCGGATCACCCGCGGTGACATAAGGCACCAAAGCCTTGCGGCGGTCGCGTTTCAACTGGTCGAAGGTCGCATCGAGCCGGTTCACAGTTCGATACCCTCGCGTTCGGCGACGGTGTTGATGTCCTTATCGCCCCGACCCGAGAGATTCACGATGATGGATGCCTCCGGACCCAGCTCCCGGGCAAGCTTGCCGGCATGCGCGATGGCATGTGACGACTCCAGCGCCGGGATGATGCCTTCAACTCGGGTGAGCGTGTGAAAGCCCTGCATCGCCTCGGCATCGGTTGCGGAAACGTATTCGGCACGCCCCGTGTCCTTGAGCCAGGCATGCTCGGGGCCGACGCCGGGGTAGTCCAGACCGGCCGAGATGCTGTGGGTCGGCAGAATCTGGCCGTTGTCGTCCTGCATCAGATAGGTGCGATTGCCATGCAGCACACCGGATCGACCTGCCGTGAGCGGTGCCGAGTGGCGCCCTGTCTCCAGCCCGTCGCCCGCCGCCTCGACACCGATCAGCCTGACCGGATCATCAATGAAGGGATGAAAGATGCCGATGGCATTGGAACCGCCGCCCACACAGGCGACGACGGCATCCGGCAAGGCACCGGTCTGCTCCAGAATCTGTGCACGGGCCTCGCGACCAATCACCGACTGAAAGTCCCGCACCATGGTCGGGTACGGATGCGGCCCGGCCACCGTGCCGATGATGTAGAAGGTGTCGTCGACGTTGGCGACCCAGTCACGCAGTGCCTCGTTCATCGCGTCCTTGAGCGTGCGTGAACCAGAGGTGACCGGCACGACCTCGGCGCCGAGCAAGCGCATCCGAAATACATTGGGGGACTGGCGGGCGATGTCTTCCTCGCCCATGTAGACCACACATTTCAGGCCCAGCCGAGCCGCGACCGTGGCGGTCGCCACGCCATGCTGGCCGGCTCCAGTCTCGGCGATAATGCGCGTCTTGCCCATACGGTTGGCGAGCATCGCCTGCCCCACCGTGTTGTTCACCTTGTGGGCGCCGGTGTGGTTCAGGTCCTCACGCTTGAGGAAGATGCGTGCGCCGCCGTACTCGCGAGTCAGCCGCGCGGCAAAATACAACGGCGTGGGGCGACCGACGTAGTTGGCCAGATCCGCATCCAGCTCGGCGCGGAACGCAGGGTCAACCTTCAGCTTGTCGTAGGACTCGATCAGCGCATTCAGCGGCTCGATCAGTGTTTCGGAGACGAAGGAGCCGCCGTAGGGGCCAAAATGGCCAGGCGCGGGCGGTCTCAACGGTTCAGGGATCGGATTGGTCGGCACGTTGTACTGCTCTCATGAAAGCTTGCATGCGTTCGGCTGACTTCAGCCCCGGGCCATCTTCGACCCCGGTGCTGACATCCACCGCCCACGGACGAACGGCACGGATCGCCTGCTCGACATTGTCGGGTTGGAGCCCACCAGCCAGCATCAACGGCCGCTGGCGAGCCCAGCCCGCCACGCGATTCCAGTCAAAGGTCTGGCCGGTACCCCCGGCGGCACCAGGCGCATGGCTATCTGCCAGCACCAGCGCGTCCGGGTGCCCCGCAGGATCGACCGGAGTGGAGCCGCCAAGCCCCAGCGCCTTGATGTAGGGAAGCCCGAATTGACGGCATTCTTCAGCCGTTTCCGCACCATGAAACTGTAGCATGTCGGGCCGGACCACCTGAACGATCTGCTTGACCTGTTCAGCAGGCTGATCCATCACCAGGACCACGCAGGAACAGAGTCCGGGAATGCGCTCACGCAGCGTTGCGGCCTGCTGCAAATTCACCTGTCGGGGGCTTGCTGCAGCGAAAACCAGGCCGACGGCATCCGCGCCGAATTGAACGGCCTGATCAACGTCCTCGGCCCGCGTGAGCCCGCAGATTTTTATTCGAGTGCGTCGCATGGTGGTCCGAATAGCGCGGTATCACTGTCCGTCGAGGGGAAGTCGTAAGGTGGCGGATACAGGGCGGCGACGAAGTAAAGCCCGCCGGCCGGCCCGGTGACACCTGCCGCTTTGCGATCACGGGCAGCGAGAATGTCACCCATCGCCGCAGCATCACGCTTGCCCTGCCCGATCTCCAGCAGTGTACCTGCGATGTTGCGCACCATATGGTGAACAAAGGCGTTGGCCTGGATATCGATGAGCACGAAAGCGCCGAGCCGACGGACCTGCAAAGCGTCCACACGTCGCCATGGCGTACTGGATTGGCACTCCGAGGCGCGAAACGAGCTGAAGTCATGCTCCCCGACCAGCACCTGTCCGGCGGCGTGCATGCGGTCTGCGTCCAGGGCATAGCTCCACCACGCAGCCCGGTCAGCCCAGATCGCCGAACGCGATCGGGAATTATGAATCACATAACGATAGCGGCGGCCGACGGCCGTGTAACGGGCGTGAAAGGCGTCGTCCACCGGACGCACCCAGCGAATGCTGATATCCGCCGGCAGGCTAGTGTTGGCACCGAGCATCCAGCTATGCGTGGGGCGTGCGACAGGCGAATCGAAGTGCACGACCTGACCCAGGCCATGCACGCCAGCGTCGGTGCGGCCCGCGCAGATCACTCCAATCCGAGTATTCGCCACCGCGGACAGCGCGGCCTCAACATCGGCCTGCACCCCAGGCGAATGCTTCTGAGCCTGCCAGCCGGCATAGCGGGTTCCGAGATACTCCACTCCGGCCGCGAACCGCATCACAGCGCAAGCCCCGCGATCACGCCGCCTGCGAGCGCCACCGGCATCAGCCATTCCTGTAGCTGGGGGGTCGGCAACTCAATGGCCTGCGACGCAGTGTTTGCGGACGGTGCCTGTTCGATACCACGAATCAGCTCTGCCGCCGTGTCGACCCAGCCTTGCCTTGCGGCACCCCGCAACGCGTTGACCTGTTCCTGCAGCTCGCCCACCCGATGCAGCGTCATCGCCAGCCGGACCGCGAACCGCCGGGTGTGCAAACCCAGGCGTTCCAGCGGCGTGGTCAGCCAGACCATACCGCCCGCAAGCGCATCGGTGGGCACGGGCCGAACCAGCCAGTGCACCGCCATCAGCAGGGTTGCCAGGACCAGCGCCCTGTGACCACCTTCCAGGGCACCTTGCCAGGTCGGCCGCGCAGCCCAATCCAGCAGCGGTGTACCTGGCGTGAAGCCGAGATAGAGCACGGCCAATGCGAGAAACAACCATTTCAACTGCCAGAGTGCCCGCAGCCATTCCTTGATGGCGGTGCGTCCGCATTCCAGCAGAAACAGGAGAGCAACCACCCCGAAGAAGACGCCCAGCGCGGCGAGATCGACCAGCATCAGGCCAACCGCCAGGACCAGCAGCGTGATCAACCGGACGGGGGCCGACGGCTTTCGCCAGCTTGCAGAAGGATATCGAGTCAAACCAACAAGGTCCGTCGCCGCGACGAGCCATCACGCCGCATCAGACTCCGAACTCCCTTAGCTGCCGCCACTCAAGCGATTCTTCAGCGTCGCCGCTTCCGCCTTCTGCTCGTCGTTTCCGCCAGCCAGCACGTCGTCGATCAGGCTGTTCGCCATTTCGGCATCGCCCATGTCGACATAGGCTCTGGCCAGATCCAGCTTGCCACCAAGATCGGCATCGGCGGCCGTGTCGGAGTCGACATCCGCCGCATCGTCGTCGTCGAACATCGCGTCGAGATCAAAGTCCGTCGCATCGGTTGACACCGGAAGCGCCGGTTCCGCAGGACCGTCCGACTCGAAATCGAACTGATCGAGATCAATCTCGGAATCGTCGGCACTCAGCAGGTCACTTTCGCCGGACGACGCAGCATCCGCTACAGCCTCATCCCCCAGGTCGAAATCGCCCAGGTCAAAATCGAACGCCGGCTCATCCCCTGCCGGTTTATCGTCCGGTATCGCATCGACGTTCGCTGACGATGTCAGCGGGGGTTCGGGCTGTGGTTCGGGTGATTGAAGGCTTGGTGACTCCTCGGCGTCCACAACGAAATCATCCAGGTCGCCGAGAAAGGCTTCCGCCTCATCCGCGTCGATGGTTTCGCTTGACTCGTCCGAAGCCTCTTCGGACTCGACGTCGACGGAATCATCGATTCCAACCGCGGCGACTGGCGCCTCGCTCAGGGCCGGTTCATCAGGAAACTCCGGCACGATGTCCTGCGGTGGCGGTGCTGCTGCGACCTCATCGGCAACGCCGTCGTCAGCGCCATGGTCATCCGTCGACGGCTCAGCCTCGGCGCTGCCAACCTCGAAGTCCTCCAGGCCTGCCAACACGTCTTCGGCATCGTCTTCGCCCGCCTGGGTGCCGGTGTAGAGCGGCGCGTCAGACGTCATCGTGTCGATGTCGAAGGCGAGTCGATCCTGAATGTCGGCTGCCACCGCGGATTCGGGGTCAACCTCGTCCGCTACGCTGGCCGGCTCCGGCTCGGGCTCGGACGACGGCACGTCAGCGTCGAAGTCTTCGAGCTCGAACTCCAGCGAATGTCCGTCGTCTTCGACGCCCGCGTCGGCCTTCGTGGATTCGTTACTGTCGACCGTCGGCGGCTCGATCTCGAATGCCAGCGATGCCTCGTCCTCGGCGGTTTCATCGGCCCCAAAGTCATCGAGATCGAAGTCAGTCGCTGGCGCTGCTGTGTCGGGTTCGGCGTCAAAGTCCAGATCAAGACCAGCGTCATCGAACCCGGCCACTTCGTCCTGCTGGAAGATGGCCTCATCGGGGGCGAGCTGCTGCCCCATGATGATGACGCGCTGCCACTCGGCGGATGACAGCTCATCCTGGATTTGTTCGGCGAGTTCGATGAACTCGGCACGCTGGCTGGCCGCGAAATAGACCTCCGCCAGCTTGGCCTTCACATCGGCGCGACCCGGTTCAGCCTGCATCGCCTGCTGCAATAACAGGGCGGCCTCGTCATATAGCCCGTATGCCAGATGGAAATCCGCCTCCGCCACCGGATCGTCGCCGCTGACGTCGATCATGATGGTTTCGGAGTGGAACTGCTGCGTCGACTCCGAAGCCGGCGTCGCTTCGCGCGAAGGCTCATCGCCCGGCGCGGTCAGATTGCCCGCATCGAAGATCGCGGTCGCATCCAGATCGCCAGCGGTTTCGCCAGTCTCCTGCGGCGCCGTTGGCTCAGCGTCGCCGGCATCGTAGACCGCCGTCGCCACCATGAGATCATCGGCAACCGGTGCTGCGGCGGCAGGCGCCGCTTTCTCCGGCTTACTCCGCTGTTCGGCGGCGTCGGTTTCCGTCTGCGAGACATCGACCGGCGCGGGCTGCGGCGCGGTTGGCCAGATGGAGGCCGGTTCTTCAGCCGCCTGACGGCGTTTCCAGAACCAGTAGCCAGCCCCGCCGGCCACCAGAACCAACAACAGCAGCAACCAAGGGAACCCACCCTCGTCGTCGACCGGTTGCGCCGGCGCCGATGGCTGCTGAACCGGGCGTGTGGCGGGCGGTTCGTCCGGTTCCGCAGCCAGATCTTTCGCGCCGGCATCACCTTCAGTCGCTGGCGGAGCGGCGGCCAGCTCGGTCTCGACATCCGTGTCGTCGCGCGTTGACGGCTGGGGCTCCTGCGAGCGCCCTGCCTGCTGCGCACGCAAGCGCTCCAGCGCGCTCATCGGTTGTTCAGCCGGCGGCGAAGACCCCGCACTCGGCTCGCGACTGGCCGGCGGCGTGCTTTGCTCTGATGACGTTTGCGGTGACCGCGCCGGCTCGGCACGCGCCACGTCGGAATCAGCGACCTGCTCGTCGGCTCCCCCCGCGGCGGCCGTCTGGCTATCGGCAACAACCGGTTCAGGCGTTTCGGGCTCGCGTTGCGTCGGCGTGGCGTCTTCCGTGATCGCGCTGCCGGTTTCGGGCACCGGCGGCTCAGCAACGGCAGGTTGTTGGATCGGTTGGTCTTGTGTGGGCGTCGGCTCGGGGCGGCGAGGCGCTGCCGGCCGTTCGGCGCGAGGTGACGCCACCGGCGCCACTGGAGGCACGTACGCCCTGCGCTGGCGCGCGACCTCCTGCTTGGCCGTCTCAGGGTCGACGCTGGCAACGTCCGCCGCTGATGGCACGGCGAGCGTCGCGCCAGCCTTGAGGGTGTTCAGATTGCCGTCGAACGCCTCCGGATTGGCATAGAAGATCGCCAGCTGCATCTGATCCATCGACAGCGACGGGTCTGGGCGCAGGCGATACGCGATGCTCCAAAGCGTTTCGGATTTCTTGACTGGCCCGTATCGCCCGGTGGTGGTGCCACGCGCGGCGCCGACCGTCGGCGCGGAGGCCGCGGCTGCGGGTCGCGTCCGGGGTTGAGGCTTGGGCTGGACCGACGTTTCGGGCGATGCCGCGTCGACCCAACCAACGCCTTCGTTGAACGCCGGATCGGTGATGGGTTGTGCGGTGTCCGCAGGTGCTGGCGCCACAGGCCGGGCTGGAGCCGCGCTCTGCGGCTCTCCCACGCTCGGCTCAACCGCGGCCGGCGCATCGGATTGCGACTGCTCTGCCTGCGCGACCTGCTGGAAAGCCACGGCCGGCGGGTCAAGCAGGATGGTGTAGTTGCGCAACAGCCGCCCACTACCCCAGCTGAATTCCAGAAGCAGGTCCAGAAACGGCTCGCGGGCGGCGGTCCGCCCGCGGACGCGCACGAACGGCGATGCGCCCGGCACCACTTCAAACTGCAAGCCGGCGACATAACCGGTTAGTTCAAGACCGGCTGTTTCAAACGCAGCTGCCGACGCCGGGCTGACTACAAGCGTGCTGAGCTCGGATGACGATGCGGCCACGAGCGGCACCTGGGCATCCAGGGGCTCGTTGAGCATGGAACGCACTTCGATTTCGCCCAGCGCAAGCGCGTCGGCACGAAAGACGAGACTGATACTCGCGACCGCGAGAAAAACGGCGAATAAACGCATGATGCTGTCGACTCTCCCCTGGCGCGATGCCACTGGTCGACCTACCCCCGGTCTGAATTAGGCGCGTTAACTTGCTGTTATACCTTACAAACCTCTGGCGACCAAGGTTTCTGCGATCTGGATGCTGTTGAGCGCCGCACCCTTGCGGACGTTGTCGGAGACGATCCACAAATTGAGGCCGTTCGGATGGGAGATATCCTCGCGGATGCGGCCCACATAAACCGCATCGTTGTTAACCCCTTCCGTTACAGCTGTCGGGTAGCCACCATCTTCATGGCTGTCGACCACGACCACGCCAGGCGCCCGTTCGAGCAGCTCCCGGGCATCCAGTGCCGACAGCGGCTCCCGCAGTTCCAGATGCACGGCTTCGGAATGGCCGAAAAACACGGGAATGCGCACCGCCGTGGGGTTCACACGAATGTCCGCGCGCCCCATGATCTTCTGGGTCTCCCACACCATCTTCATTTCTTCCTTGGTGTAGCCGTTGTCCAGGAAGACATCAATGTGCGGCAAGGCGTTGAACGCGATCTGCTTGGGATACGCCGTCGGCGTCTCGATCTCGAGACCGTTGAGCAGCCGGGCCGTCTGGCCGGCCAGTTCCTCGACGCCGGGCTTACCGGTACCAGAGACCGCCTGATACGTGGCGACATTGATCCGTTCGATATGCGCCGCGTCGTCAATCGGCTTGAGGGCCACCACCATCTGAATGGTGGAGCAATTCGGATTGGCAATGATGTTCCGTGCTTCGAAGCCGTCCAGTGCCTGCGGATTCACCTCCGGCACGACCAGTGGAATGTCGTCGTCGTAGCGAAACTGCGAGGTGTTGTCGATAACCACGCAACCGGCGGCCGCAGCCTTCGGGGCGTATTCGGCAGAAACCGAAGCACCGGCCGAGAACAGGCCGATCTGCACCTTGGCAAAGTCGAAATCGGCAAGGTTCTGCACTTTCAGCTGACGCGAGCCGAAGGCCACGCGTGCGCCTGCGGAGCGTTCGCTCGCCAGCGCGTACACCTCGCCAACGGGGAACTTGCGCTCGGCGAGTATGGACAGCATCGCCTCGCCCACCGCACCGGTCGCACCGACGACAGCCACATCGTATGTCTTGCTCATGATCGTCTTTCCAATTCGTTAAGTGTTCAGTCCGCGCGGCTTTCCAGCGCCCGGATCACGGCGTCACCCATGGCGACGGTTCCGACGCTGGGGCCGCCGCCGGTTTGCAGATCGGCGGTACGTAGCCCGCCCGCCAGCACCTCTGCCACCGCGGTCTCGACCGCGTCGGCCATCGCTATTTCGTTGAGGCTATAGCGCAGCAACATGGCCAGCGACAGCATCGTCGCCAGCGGGTTCGCCTTGTCCTGCCCGGCGATATCCGGCGCCGAGCCATGCACCGGCTCGTACAGACCGCGGCTCTGCTCGTTGAGCGATGCCGATGGCAACATGCCGATGGAACCGGTCAGCATCGCAGCAATGTCCGACAGGATGTCGCCAAAGAGGTTACCGGTCACGATGACATCGAACTGCTTCGGCGCCCGCACGAGCTGCATGGCCGCATTGTCGACATACATGTGTGACAGCTCGACATCCGGATAGTCCTGAGCAACCGCCGTCACCGTGTCACGCCAGAATTCGGAGACTTCCAGGACGTTGGCCTTGTCCACCGAGCACAGCCGCCCATCACGCAGTCGAGCGATCTCGAACGCGCGCCGGGCAATGCGCTCGATCTCGTCCCGGCGGTAGACCATGGTATTGAACGCACGATGCTCGGCGCGCTCCCGCGGCTGGCCGAAGTAAATGCCTCCGGTCAGCTCGCGCACGATCATGATATCCAGCCCGGCCACCAATTCCGGGCGCAGGCTGGAGGCGGATGCCAACTCCGGCACCAGACTGGCCGGCCGCAGATTGGCGAACAGGTCCAGCGCCGCACGAATGCGCAGCAGCCCACGCTCCGGACGCAGGTCGCGTTCGATGCCGTCCCACTTCGGACCGCCGACGGCGCCGAACAGGATGGCATCGCTCGCCTTTGCAAGAGCCTGGGTGCTGGGTGGCAGTGGATCACCGTCCGCCTCATAGGCGGCGCCGCCGATCAGCGCCGATTCGGTTTCCACGTTCAGGCCATGGGTGCGGACCAGGGTCTGCAACACCCGCTCGGTCTGCCCGACGATCTCCGGACCAATGCCATCGCCAGGAAGTAACAGCAGCTTGTGCGTCATACCTCGGTGACTCCCTGCAACCACGGCGAGGCCGCTCGCTGTTTGGCCTCGAATGCACGAATGGCCTCTTCGTATTGCAGCGTCTTGCCGATCTCGTCCAGCCCCTGCATCAAGGCATCGCGGCGAAAGCCATCGATGTCGAAGCTCCACACGCGCCCGTCTGGGTGCCGCACTTCGCAGGCCTGCAAATCCACCGTCAGATCCAATGGCGCGGCCAGCGCATCCTGCATCAGGGCTTCGATTGCATCAGCCGGCAGCACGACGGGCAGCACGCCATTCTTGAAGCAGTTGCTGAAAAAAATGTCTGCATAGCTCTCGGCGATGACCACGCGAAACCCGTAGTCCGCCAGCGCCCAGACCGCGTGCTCACGGGAGGAGCCACAACCGAAGTTGCGCCGCGCCAGCGCGATACTGCTGCCCCGGAACGCCGGCTGGTTCAGCACGAATTCAGGATTCTCCGTGCGGTCTTCCGGACGCGAATCCAGTGTGCCCGGATCCTTGAAGCGCCATTCGTCGAACAGGAAGGCACCGAAACCCGTGCGTTTGATCGATTTCAGGTATTGCTTGGGAATGATGGCATCGGTGTCGACATTCGACCGATCCATCGGCATCACCCGGCCAGTGTGCGTAATCAGTGCTTCCATGATCTAGGCTCCCAGTTCCAGCGTGCGCACGTCGACAAAATGACCATGGACGGCTGCAGCCGCCGCCATCGCCGGGCTGCACAAATGCGTACGCCCGCCCTGTCCCTGACGTCCTTCGAAATTGCGATTGGATGTCGAGGCGCACCGTTCGCCAGGGTCCAGTCGGTCTGCGTTCATACCCAGACACATGGAACAACCCGGCTCGCGCCACTCGAATCCGGCATCGACAAAAACCTTGTCCAAACCTTCGGCCTCTGCCTGCGCCTTGACCAGACCCGATCCCGGCACGACCAGCGCCTGGCGGATGTTGGGGGCCACGCGACGGCCTCTGGCCACAGCCGCGGCTGCGCGCAAATCCTCAATCCGTGAATTCGTGCAGGAACCAATGAACACACGGTCCATGGCGATCTCGGTCAGGGCTTGCCCGGCGCGGATGTCCATGTATTCCAGGGCCCGCGTCCATCCGGATCGCTTGTCAGCCGGCGCGGCGGCCGGATCCGGCACGCGGGCGGTGACGGGCGCCACCATCTCCGGGGAGGTGCCCCAGCTCACCTGCGGCGTGATGTCGGCTCCCTGCAGCTCGACTTCAACGTCGAACACGGCGCCGGCATCGGACACCAGATCCCTCCACGCAGCCTCGGCCTGGTTCCACAGTGCACCACTCGGCGCATAGGGGCGGCCGCGCACGTAATCGATCGTCTTGTCATCGACGGCGACCATGCCGGCTCGGGCGCCCGCC
>Ga0208834_100317_pt1 | contig 16920 bp, 15 predicted proteins | sample DeeseametaMP1787_FD_184182 | JGI IMG/M metagenome (GOLD analysis project Ga0208834, IMG submission 184182) | Marine microbial communities from the Deep Pacific Ocean - MP1787 (SPAdes) | ecosystem: Environmental > Aquatic > Marine > Oceanic | place: North Pacific Ocean | collected 2011-05-03 | reverse complement strand
ATGGTTGCCATTGCGATCGCCTCGTCGGTACGGGCGAAATGATCCTTGGTCTTGGACTTGCGTCGTCGCGCCACCAGGTGCTTTTCGGCGCCGAGACAGACCCGCACCATCGCCTCCACTGCCTTGACCGGATACTTGCCCGCCGCCGTCTCGGCCGACAGCATCACCGCATCGGTCCCGTCCATGACCGCATTGGCCACATCCAGCACCTCGGCGCGGGTCGGTATCGGCTGGGTGATCATCGATTCCATCATCTGCGTAGCGGTGATCACCACACGGTTGAGATCACGCGCCAGGGCGATGAGCCGTTTCTGCACGGCCGGCAGTTCGGCATCGCCGATCTCCACCCCAAGATCGCCACGCGCGACCATGACGCCATCCGAAGCCTCGGTGATCGCTTCCAGCTCATCCAGGGCCTCGGCGCGCTCGATCTTGGCGATCAGATGGGCATCGAGACCATGGGTCTCGCACAATGCCCGCGCCGCATCCATGTCCTGGGCGGAACGCGGGAACGACACCGCGACGAAATCCGCGCCGATCTCTGCGGCGAGCTTCACGTCCTCGCGGTCCTTGTCGGTCAGCGTTTCGGCGGATAGCCCACCGCCTAGCCGGTTGATCCCCTTGCGGTCGGAGAGCGGGCCGCCTGACACCACCCGACACTGCACCGCAGTGCCGCCGATGGCCTCGACCTCCAGTCGAATCACGCCATCGTTGAGCAGCAGCACGTCCCCAGGCCCGACATCCCGGGTCAGGGCGGGATAGCTGATGCCCACCCGCTCGGCGGTGCCTTCGTGGGCACCCAGGGCGGTATCCAGCGTGAACTCGGCGCCATCTTCAAGATGCACGGGACCGTCGGCGAAGCCCTCAATCCGGATCTTGGGGCCTTGAAGATCGACCATGATCGCGACCTCACGACCCGTGGACTCGGCCACGGCGCGAACGGCGGCAATGCGGCGCCGGTGTTCGTCATGCGTCGCATGCGAAAAATTGACGCGCGCCACGTTCATGCCGGCCAGCACAAGCTGTTCGATCCGGCCGGGTGCGTCCGTGGCCGGTCCGAGCGTGGCTACGATCTTGGTCCGTCTACGCATGCATCCAACCTATCAAGTTCGTTTGACCAACACGTGTCATGTGAAAGTCGATTCAAGAGACTCCGATTTTTTGCAGCAGGGCCGTCGCCGTCAGGTTCGGGGGCGCTCGATCGGCTTCGGCCTGCTGGATCAGGCGGCAAATCGCGGTATTCACCGGCGCCGGCCGGCCGATTTGTTCGGCTAGCCGCAGAATCTCGCCGTTGAGATAGTCGATTTCGGTCTTGCGCCCGCGGTTCAGGTCCTCCCACATCGAAGATCGGGCCTGCGGGTCGATCTTGACCATGCCGCCGGCGACCAGCCGAAACAGCCAGTCGGGGCAGTCCAGCACCGTGGGCATCAGTGTGGGCAGCAACTTGCCAGAGCTACGCACGGCCAGACCGGCACCGCGAATCATCGCGAGCGCCTCACGCTGAGCCGCCGCGGTCACCCGCCGGTAGTCGCGGTCAGCCAGTTGTTGCTGCAGCGGGATACCGGACAGGGCGTTGGTCGCATTGTTGAGATTGATGACCAGCTTGCCCCACTGCACCGCCTGGATCCGTGGATTCAGGCCGGCGGGCAGCCCTGCCGCGTTGCAGGCATCGGCGATGGTCTGGGCGAGATGCTCGGCGTCCTCGCGTTGCTCCAGCACCAGCGACCCGCTCGTTCCCTGATGGAAATGCGCAGGACCGGCCCAGACCACGTTATAGGGCACCATGCCGGCCAGCACCTGGGCCTGCGGCAAGGCTTTGCGCAGCGTGTCCGGGTTGCGCACACCGTTCTGAAAACTGACGACGGTGGCGCCGTCCGTCACATGCGGCGCAATGCTCTCGGCCATGGCCTGCGTGTCATGGCTTTTGGTCGTCACGAAGATAATGTCGCAACCGTCCAGCCCGGCTGGCTCGGTCACCACCCGGATGCTGTCCGGCTGTACCTGTTCATCCAAGCCGTTGAGATCGGTCACCCGAACGCCCTGTTCAGCAACGGCGTCAGCCAATCTCTGGCGGCCCAGCAAAATCACGCCGTGACCATCGGCCGCCAACCGCGCGCCCAGATAGGCACCGATACTGCCGGCACCGGCCACTCCGATGCGTAGCGGGTGGATCATCGGCGGGTCTCCCGCATGGCGGTGAGTCGTTCGGCGTGTTCCAGACGCAACGCGCGCCGAACCTCGGCTTCGTCATAGCGCTGCAATTCGATATCGGTCTCCGGCAGCACCGGCGGCACATCAATGGCGCGGTTGTGTTCGTCCAGTGCCACAAATGTCAGATAGGCCGATACGATGTGGCGGGATTCGCCGGTGTAACTGTTTTCGGCCACGACCCGGGCGCCGATCTCCATGGATGTGCGCCAGGCCCGGTTCACGGAAGCGGCGTAGATCAGCGTGTCGCCGTCCGCGGCGGGCGCGAGGAAATGCATCGCATCTACCGACACGGTCACGCAAACTCGCCCGCTATGTCGCTCGGCCACCACCAACGCAAGCCGGTCGATGGTCGACATGACCAGCCCACCGAAGACCGTCCGGTGAGCGTTCATGTCGTTCGGAAACACCTTGTAGACGTGCCCGCGAATCGCCGACGCGGACACGGGACGCGGGGTCAGCGTCGACTGCGACAAGGCCTCACTCCTGAATGCGATCGGGCCACGAGCATAACGAAGCCGGCGGGACCACGTCGCCGCCGGCTTCGGGAAAGCAGCCGGTGAGCGAGTCAGAAACTCACCGGCCCTCGGTTCAATCGCAGATCGGTAGCAAGCCGCAGACCAGCGCCGACAGGCCGCCCGTTACCGGCGTGAGCACCGCCGACAAGACCTGGTAGAGCACCTCGACAACGGTCGTGAGCACACCTTGATCGGCTAGCAGGGCATCGAGTTCGTCGGCCAGATCCACGATCACAACGGCGAGGTCCAGCTCGCCTTCAGCCGCCCCTTCCAATGTTTCGACCAGCAGGGGAATCAAGCCATCCAGGCCCAGCAACATGCTTTCGACGGAGTCCAGCATCGCAGCATCGGGAAAGCCGGTTGCAGGGGAGCTGAATCCGCCCATCATCCCGGCGGTCTCATCCATGGTCAGCGTGAGCACGCTGAGCGCTGTTGCCACACCCGCCGCCGACGGCGCGGACAGGCCGAGCGCCGAGGTATCCAGCGTTTGCAGTTCCGTGGCGACGGCGCGTAGCTGGGTGACCAGCATGTTCACATCGGAGATCGCGTCAGGCTGCGCCAGCAGGGTTTCAAGCGTGGTCAGCGAATCCAGAGCCCCGCCCAGTTGCTTGGACGAGCCTTGCGGAACCAGCGACTGCAATCCGCCCATCAGGATCGCCACGGCATCCCGGGTGTGGGTGAAGATCTCCGCGCCGGTGTCCTGGAGCAAGGTCTGGAAAACGGCCGCTTCGGATTCCCCTTGATCGGCGAGATCACGTGCCGACAGCAACGCTTCGAGCAGCTCGTCCGGTGCATCCAGCAGCGTCAGTGTGGCGGTGGACAGCGCCGCCACGAGTTCACGCCCCGCAGCCTCCGGCAAATTGCTCGCCAGTCCGCCAATCAGCAGCTTGTCCAGGGTAATCTGAAGCTGGTCCAGCGGCTCGCCGCCAACCAGGCTATCCAGGTTCTCGGCGGTGTTCACCGGCTCCGAACTCGCGGCCGACGTCTCGTCGCCGGAGCAGCCGGCCAACCCGACCGTAACCGCCAACCCGAGGGCCAGCACATATTGACGCAGATCCGGTGTTTGCATTTCGAGCCTCCATGCCCTGGGCAAGTTTGTTCAGTTGAGATTGACAGTTTTAGACGTTGCCGTCCGTGATGCCGTGCCAGACTGACGGACGGCGCAGTTCGGGAGCACAGCCGTAGAGCCATGCCCCCGGAACGATTAGCCGCAGACGCGTAGCAATCCGCAAAGAACCGGGGACAACCGCCCGGTCAGCGGCCCCAACAAGGCCACGAGCGGGCTGATCAGCGCCGTGACGCGGTCAATGACGCCATTTGCATCGAGCAACGACGACAGCTGACCGACCAGCCCGAGCGTCGCGGTGACAGGATCGAAGCCGGTTCGGTCCACCAACTGCGCCAACACGGTCTGCAGCGACGGCACCGAGCCCAGCAGGCCGTCGAGCAATCCTTGAATCGGTCCGAGCAGTACGTCGACCGGTGCACCGGATTCGTCGTCACCCAGGCCCGCCAGCAGTTCCGTGACGCGCCCCAGACTGCCGGTCACCATGTCCAGCACCGTATCGACGGCCTGCTGACCCGCTTCCGGGACGCCGAGGTCGACGGCATCAAGCAATCCCAGCGCCTGCACTGCGTTGTTCAGTGGATCGACCAAGGTCGATAAATCGGTGATGGCGGTCGGATCATTCAGCAAGTCGGTCACGGCCAGCAATTGCGTGATGGCGCCGGTCACCGGTTCGCCGGCTCCGTTGCCTGCCAAGCCGAGTAACACCGCGAGCAAGTCGAATGCTGCTGTCTGAACATGCACGAGGATCTCGGAACCCGCGTCGCTGAGAATCATCTGGTACACGGCCGGCGTCGTCTCACCCTCGGCGAGAAGGCCACCGGACATGATCAGAGCTTCCAGCAGTTCGTCGGGCGCTTCGACCAGTTGGAGGACCACCGCGGTCAGTTCGCTCACCACCCGGCCACCCGCTTCTTCCGGCAACGAGGTCGCCAGCAATTCGTTCAGCAGCTGATTCAATGCGATTTGGACCTGGTCCAGCGGTTCGCCGCCCAGCAGCAGCTCCAGGTTGTCCTCCACCGGCTCCGCAACCGGCTGGCTTTCGCCCTCGCCGGAGGAACAACCGGCCAGACCTACGGCCGTGGCCAGCCCGAAGGCCAGTGCGATTGAGCGGAATGCTTTGAATGTCATGATCTGTCTCCACCAGCGTTAAGTTTTTGTTAGGCGCTCAGTGTCGGAGACAGCAGGCTCGCTGTCGGTCAGCAAACTGACGGACGGTGTGTTAGCGGCGACTGAACAGACTGTCGGCTTTGTCCTACAGCCTTCCGGCGATCAGGTCGTTGATGATCCCCGCCAGCTGGGGCCCCTGGTCTTCCTGCACGAAATGCCCCCCTGGCACTCGCTGATGCGCCAACCCGCGCGCCCCGGGCACGTGCTCCTGCCAGATGCGGTCGCCACCGCGAGTGATCGGGTCGCCCGTCGAAAAACAGGTCAGAAAAGGCTTTTGCCAGTCACCCAAAGCAGCCCAGGCTGCGCGGTTCGCCGCGGTCGCCGGATCACTGGCCACCGTCGGCACCAGCGCCGGTAGCTGGCGTGGCCCGGCCTTGAAGCCGCGATCGGGGAAGGGCGCATCATAGGCCTGACGCTCCGCGCGGCTTAGCGATCGACGGGTGCCGGAGGCGACGATCCGGCCGACGGGAAACACCGGCGAATGCGCGGCGAACCGCTGCCACCACCGAAACGCCTGCGGCATGCGTTGATCGCCGGTCGGCAACCCGCCGTTGGACAGCGCGATGGCTGCAAAGCGCGATGCCTGCTCGGCGGCCAGCCGCAGGCCGATCAATGACCCCCAGTCTTGGCAGAACAGGGTGGCGTCGGTGAGATCCAGCTGCTCCATCCAACTGCGGACCCAACCCACCTGCTTGGCGTAGCTGTAGTCCGGCCGGTGCGCCGGCTTGTCGGACCGCCCAAAGCCGATCAGGTCCGGCGCCAGTACGCGGTGGCCTGCGGCGACCAGGGGCGGAATCATGAAACGATACAAGTAGCACCAGGACGGCTCACCGTGCAGCAGGACTACCGGCGCGGCCGTGGCGTCGCCTTCATCCAGATAATGCATCCGCAGGCCGTCGACATGCAGATATCGAGGCGTGAAATCGAAATCGGGCAGCGCATCGAAGCGTTCATCCGGTGTTCTGAGAATCTGCATGCAGTGAGGCCTGGGCGATCGTGACGACCAGTCTCCGGCTCAGCCGGGCAGGTGGCAATGCAATGCGAGGTGCCCGCTACCGGGCGGATTTAGCCCACGCAGCGATTGCGACCGGTTTCCTTGGCGACATACAGCTGGGAATCGGCCGCCTGGAGCAGCTTGTCGGGCGTTGCGCTATCGGAGTACTGGACCTGCGCCACACCCGCGCTGACGCTGATACAGCCCGTCGATGACTTGACGTGCTCGATGTTCAGCTCGCGAACCTGCGACACCAACGCCTGTCCGATGCGCACAGCGCCGGCGAGATCGGTGCGCGGCAACAACAAGGCAAACTCCTCGCCGCCAAACCGAGCCGCGAGATCACCGGGCCGCCGGGCCGCGTCATCCAGTACGCGGGCCACGGCACGCAGGCAATCGTCACCCGTTAGATGCCCGTAGTGGTCGTTGTAAGCCTTGAAGTGATCCACGTCGATCAGCACCACGCTCAGCGGTTTCTGATCGCGAATTGCCGCCCGCCAGGAGCGTGTCAGTTCCTCATCGAACACGCGGCGGTTGCACAAACCGGTTAACCCGTCGATGCGCGCAAGCCGCTCCAGCGTCTGGTTGGCACGCTCCAACGCAACCGTCTTCTCCTGGATGATGGCCTGCCGGCTCATGACTTCATCGTGCAGGGCGAACCGCAGTTCTTCCGACTGCGCCAGCAAATCGTTCTGGCTGTCTCGCGCCCGAATCATCTTGGCCAGCAAGGTCATGAACTGAGCACGCAATGCGCGGATTTCCTGCGGCCAGTCGAGGTCGCGTTGCTGTAGCTCGGTTTCCGACAGTGTTTCAAGGTCGAACGTGCGGATTTCGCGGATAAGCCCGTTCACCGGGCCGTTGACGCGACCGGCGATCCAGCGCCCCACGACATAGGCCACGATCAGTCCCATCAGCAGTGTCGACAAGGCGATCAGCTGTGTGGCCTGGTCCGCGCCCAACACCCCCGGCGCCTCTGACAGCGCTCCGACGATCTGCCAGCCGGCAATCGCGGGTTCTGCCACTACCCCGGGCTGCGAGGCCGCACCGAACCAATGAGCCGGCGCTTCGCTGAGCGAAGGCCAGCGCTCCGGCTCGGTGGAACCGACGACCTGCCCAGTCGCATCGACAACTGCCAAGCAGATATCGCTGGTGCGTACCCGAGATTGCACCCGGTTCATGAGCACGGCCACGGGTATCGCACCCTGGACCACATAGCCTGCTTGGCCGTCGACCTGCACGGCGCGGCTGACGGCGACCAGCAAATCGTCGCCGAAACCACGCCCTTGGAATACGCCCGACAGCTGCACACCAGGCTCGCTCATCGCGTGTCGGAAATAATCACGATCCCAGATCGCTGCGCCGTGAAGCTCCGGCCACGCAGCCGGCACATTGCCCACTCGCTGGCTGGTGGCAATGACAACGCCATCGCGGTCGGCCAGCGTCATGGTCAGAAAACTCGTGTAGACGCCGTGGACGTCCAGCAGCAGCTGCTGCATGTCGGCACGGGACATCGAACGGCCCTCGAGCTCGCGGCCGGCGAATTCAACCGCCTGCACGTGACGCTCAAGGTATTCGTCTAACGCCCCAGCGCCCAGTCGAACCGCCGTCTGCACCTGCCGCTGCGAGGCGTCGCGATATTCGATGCCTTGGTAAACCACCACCACGCAGACGGCGACGATCATGGGCACCATCGCCGCAACGGCAATCGCCAAGGTGATCTGGGATTGCAGATCACCCCCTGACAACTCACGCCGCAACCACCTGGTCATTCCGCGCCAAAAACCGTCGCGGGCCTGCGGCCGCTCGGCGAGCGCTCTGCCGCGATCAGTCATCTGCGATCAGCCCCGGCATGAACTGCTGCGCGCACAAGCGGGCCACGCCGTCGGTCAGACCCGACATGCCCAGTCCCTGCATCGACCGCTGACTAGCCCCAGGCGGCGATCGTTATCGACGATCTCATTCACCTCACCCCTCATCCCGCATGTTGCGGGTGATTTGCTCCCCAGATGATGTCTAGCACAGCCGACATGCAAGAAGTGTAAACATGGCGGTCCATGGCGAAGCACGAAACGGACACCGCATGATCGATTCCGCGTCAACCACCGGCGAATACTGGTTCGAAGAGGGCTGCCATATTCTCGAGTGGCTTAATACCCCGGATGACTCCGCCGTATCGGTCGCGCGGGCCCGCGTACCGCCCGGCACGACCACCCGCTGGCACCGCCTAAGCGGGATCACCGAGCGTTATCTCGTGCTGTCCGGCCAGGGCGTCGCGCAGGTGGATGACAGCCCGCCGCAGACCGTGTCAGCCGGCAGTGTCGTGCATATCCCGGCCGGTAGTCTCCAGCGAATCAGCAATAGTGGCCAAGAGGATCTGGTGTTTCTGGCGGTCTGCACTCCACGCTTTCGCGAAGACTGCTACGAGCACTGCGACAACTGATCCTTCAGGCGCTGTAGCACCGCATCGGTCGCAGGCGACTCACCGGACCAACGCTCGAACGAGGCCGCGCCTTGTTCCACCAGCATGCCCAGGCCGTCGAACACGGGCCGCTCACCACGAGCAACCGCCCAGTCACGAAACACCGCGTGGGCCGGACCGTAGCTGAGGTCGTAACAGGGAGCCGCCGGCTTGAGCAGCGACTTCGGCAGCTCCGGCATCCTGCCGGCATGCCCGGCCGGACTGGCGTGAATCAGCACATCGGCCTGCCAGCCCTTGAGCGCCAGATAAGTGCAGGCCTGAACCGGCCCGAAGTCGGCAAAACGCTCCGCGATGGCTTCGGCGTTATAGGGTGAGCGTCCCGCAACCACGACCATGGCCGGGTTCTGATCCAGCAACGGTTTCATCAGCCCACGCACGGCGCCACCGGCTCCAATGATGACGACCGTGCGGTCGGCCACCTCGACACCGCAGCGCTGGGTCAGGTCGCGGATGAAGCCAATGCCATCGGTGTTGTCACCCAGCACCCCGTGATCGACAAAGTGCAGGGTGTTGACCGCCTGAGCCAGATCCGCGACCGCCGTTCGGGTATCGCAAACGGCAAAGGCTTCTTCCTTATACGGCACCGTGACGTTGGCACCGGCATAGCCGGTCTCGCGCAGGCGATTCACCGTATCGACAAACGCTCCCGCCGGGCATTCGATGCGGTCGTATTCCAGCGTCATGCCGAACTGCTGGGCGAATAGCGCGTGCAGTTCCGGGGAGCGACTGTGCGCCACCGGGTTGCCGACCACGGCCAGCCTCAGGGCGTCGGTCATGCGGCCTCCTGAATCCAGCGCGCGGCATCCAGCGCAAAATAGCTCAGCACCGCGTCCGCGCCTGCTCGGCGGAATGCCACCAAGCATTCCAGCACGGCCTTGCGCTCATCCAGCCACCCATGGGCCGCGGCCGCCTTGAGCATCGCGTACTCCCCCGACACCTGATACGCGAGGGTGGGCACACCGAAGCGGTCTTTCACGCGGCGGACAATATCCAGATACGGCAGCCCCGGTTTCACCATCACCATGTCGGCGCCCTCGGCCAGATCCAGGGCAACCTCGTGCAAGGCCTCGTCACCGTTGCCGATGTCCATCTGATAGGTGTGCTTGCCGCCGCCACCGAGATTGCCCGCCGAGCCCACGGCATCGCGAAACGGCCCGTAGAGATCGGACGCATATTTCGCGGAATAGGCAAGAATTGCCGCGTTCACGTGGCCTTCTGCCTCGAACGCGCGGCGAATAGCCTTGATCCGGCCATCCATCATGTCCGATGGTGACACCACGTCCGCGCCGGCCTCTACGTGACAAAGGGACTGCCGCACCAGCGCGTCGACGGTCGCGTCATTGGTCACGTAACCGGCATCATCAAGCAGACCGTCCTGACCATGGCTGGTATACGGATCCAGTGCCACATCGGTGATGACGCCGATCTCGGGGACCGCCGCCTTGATCGCACGTATCGCCCGCGGCACCAAGCCATCCGTGTCCCAAGCCGCGGCGGCATCTTCGCTCTTGTGGGCTGCGTCAATCAGCGGGAACAGCACCAGTGCCGGAAGGCCGGCATCGGCCGCTTCGCGGGCGGTCAGCACGAGTTGGTCCACCGATTGCCGCACCACGCCAGGCATCGAGCTCACCGGCTCGCGAACAGCCTCACCCTCGCGGACGAAGACCGGAAGAATCAGGTCGCTGGGCGCCAGTCGGTGCTCACGAACCAGCTCGCGCAAGAAAGGCTGGCTACGCAGCCGTCGCAGGCGGGTCGCCGGAAACTGTCGTTGGGTCATGGCGACGCAGTTTACGTTGCCACCGTCTTGCGGTGCTATGGGGCGCGGCCGGTCGCGCCGTTGAGCGACCAGTCGTAGTGGTCGTCGGCGATGGCGGTGATGCCATCCAGCTGGTCACGCAAGCCGTCGGATGCATACCGGCGCAGGTGCTGGATCACGCCGGCGTCCGACCCGCCAAAATCCGCTTGAAACCAGATGTAGATGCTCGAGACGACCAGCCGATCGCCTCGCAGGTCGGCGCCGCGTGCATCGTTCACGTAAGCGCGCGCGTTGTCGGCCAACTGAGCATCGACCCGAGCGCCCGTGTAGGCGGTCGTGAGCAGGTCGGGGCAGCCGATGGATGCGCAGTTGACGCCGTAGTGAATCAGCGGATCAGCCCAGATCGGCCGCAGGATGCGATGTTCGATATCGTTGAGGGTCAGGCTTTCGCCGGCGACGCGGACCACCTCTTTCTTCCAGGGACCCGCACTGAACAGGCCGGACTTGATCTCGCGAATGCTGGAGACCGGATACGCCTGCAGAATCTGCTGCACGGTCAACGCGTTGTATAGATTGATCCAGTAGGCCTTTTGCTCGGCGCGGTTCAGGCCGCGCGGGTCCAGCTCCGCAAGGGCATCGACATACCCGTCCAGGCGGCTGCGATCCTCGGATGTCACTCCCGCATAGTCGAAACGATTGGCCCCGGTTGCGCTGGCGTGGACGTAGCGCCCCAACAGGGCCGACCATGCGTCATGGTCCACCACCTGTTCGGATTGCGCGTCCTGCGCCGACCAGAACGCCCACAGCTCCGCTTTGGGCGCGGCTCCGCCGAAACCCGACCACAGCAAGGCGAGCAAACCCAGCCATGCGGGCATACCAGTGAACAAGCGACGCGACATTCTTGAACTCCAACGGTGCATTTGATCAATTGGACCTGCGGGAAGAGGCATGTTTCGCATACTGCGACCGTACGCAAAGGAGACCAAGGTGAGTAGCAACCTGTTGGCCATCGACCAAGGCACCACCAGCACACGCGCGATCATTTTCGACGAAAAGGGCCGCATCAAGGCCAGCGCCCAGACCGAATTCGAGCAGATCTATCCCCAGGGCGGCTGGGTGGAACATGACGCCAGCGGCATCTGGACAGACACCGTCCGCGTCTGCCGTGAGGTGCTGGAGAAACACGGCATCCAAGCCTCGGAACTGGCGGGTTGCGGCATCACCAACCAGCGCGAAACCACCGTGGTCTGGGACCGCAGAAGCGGCGACCCCATCCACAACGCCATCGTCTGGCAGGACCGGCGCACCGCCGACCGCTGCCGTGAACTACGCGAGGATGGCACCGACGATTGGCTCAACGCCCGCACCGGCCTGCTGCTCGACCCCTACTTTTCCGCCACCAAGATCGCCTGGATACTGGACACAGTGGACGGCGCCCGCGCGCGCGCCTGCCGCGGCGAACTGGCATTCGGCACCATCGATAGCTGGCTGATCTACAAGCTGACCGGTGGACAACGTCATGTCACTGACATCGGCAATGCGGCCCGCACCAACCTGTTCAACATCGTCGACCAGCATTGGGATGACGATCTGCTCAAGTTCTTCGATGTCCCGGCGTCGATGATGCCGGAGGTGCTGGATTCGACGGCAGAGTTCGGCGTCATTGACGACGAGATTCTGGGCTCGCCCGTCACCATCGGCGGTGTGGCCGGCGACCAGCAGGCCGCGACCATCGGCCAGGCCTGCTTTGCGCCGGGCATGGTCAAGAACACCTACGGCACCGGCTGTTTCATGGTGCAGAACATCGGCGAGCGCTTCGTGCAGTCCAAGAACCGCCTGCTGACGACCGTGGCCTACCGGCTCAACGGCAAGACGACCTACGCGCTGGAAGGCTCGATCTTCATCGCCGGCGCCGCCGTGCAATGGTTACGCGATGCCTTGAAGATCATCGATGCCGCGCCGGACACACAGGCCTTGGCCGAATCGCTGGATGCCAACGACGGCGTGTATATGGTTCCCGCCTTCGCCGGACTCGGCGCACCTTACTGGGACCCCGACGCCCGCGGCGCCGTGCTGGGGCTGAGCCGTGGCACCGGCATTGCCCACTTCGCCAGGGCCGCGCTGGAATCGGTTTGCTACCAGACCCGCGACCTGATGGAGGCGATGAAGGCCGATGCGCTAGACGCCGTCGAGCTACGTGTCGACGGCGGCATGGTGGCCAACAACTGGTTGTGCCAGTTCCAGGCTGACCTGCTGCAACTGCCCGTTATCCGGCCACAGATCACCGAAACGACAGCGCTGGGTGCCGCCTTTCTTGCGGGGTTGCAGGCCGGGGTTTACGACTCGCTGGACGACATCGCCGCGCTATGGGGCGAGGATCGGCGCTTTGACCCCAAGGCCGACTCGGAAGCCGTCGATGGCCTTTATAAAGGTTGGCAGGACGCCGTCGCCCGCGTGCGCAGTGAATGAACTTGGCGGGCGCCTCGCCACTCCAAGCAGGGTCGACTGTGACAAAGGGCAACGGCGATGCGGTGGTCTCGAGTACTCGTAACAGCGCTCAGCGCACTGGCGCTTCTGGGCGCTTGCGGCTCGCCGGAATCCACGTCGGATGCCGCGGCCTCTCCGGATCAAGCCGTCCGGGTCAACCTGTTCGGTGAGGTCAGGGCCACCGACGGCAACACACTGCCGGATGACGCCACGGTGGAGATCCGATTGCGACGCCAGGATGCCGAAGACCTCGAGTCCAGCACCGTCGCGATTACTACCATCAAGGCCGATACCGCACCGCCGTTTCCGTTCTCCCTGATCTACCAGGCGCAAGACCTCGAACCGGATGCGCACTATGTGCTGGAAGCCCGTGCGATCACGGCGCAGGGCCAGCTTACGCACGCCACCCGCGCTGCCGTTCCGTTGCCCTCACCGGGCGGCGGCGTCTCGGTGAACTTGCAGATCAGCCCCATTGCTCCACAGAGCCAGGCGCCCGCCCCCGTCGTGACGGCCTACCAGTGCGGGGCCACCAACCTGATCGTGCAAAGCGAGCGGGATGACATCACCATCTACGGTGCCACCGAGGCGCCTCTGCGGCTGACGCGAGAGCGCTCGGCTTCCGGCACCCAATACCGTGACGATGCAGGCAACGGCTTCTGGTCACATGCCCGCGAGGCGCGTCTGACCCTGGGCGGGCAGCTTCGTGAATGCGACGAAGACCCGGCCGGCTCGCGCCGTGTAGCAGCGCGGATGGCCGGCGCCAGTGTCTACGCCGTGGGCCAGGAACCCGGCTGGTTTCTAACCGTCGTCCCTGATGATCGCGTCACCCTGGTCGCCGACTACGGCAGCCAGGTTGTGGTGACGCCCCCGGCCAGCGGGCATGCCGTGAACGGCGGCTGGGTCTACAACGCCCAGACCAAGGGCCACGCCTTGAACATTGTCGTGCGCGACACGCCCTGCACCGATGCCATGTCCGGGGCACAATGGCCTCGCACCGTCACCGTCACGCTAGACGATCGACAACTGCAGGGCTGTGGCGCCCGTTGGGATACCCAGACCGAACCCGCCGGCCGTCCAAGCTGACGCCAGACGTCACCAACCGCACAATAGCGACCGTATTCACGCCCGGCGGACTCCGTCTTGTCTGATCCAATTCAGGTGGCGGTCACCGTCATCGTCGCCCATACGCTGGCCGTAGCCAGTCCCGGCCCCGATTTCGCCGTCGTGCTGCGACAGGCCACGACCCAGGGCCGCGCACCCGCGCTATGGACCAGCATCGGCATCGGAGCGGGCATTGCTGTGCACGTCAGCTACGCATTGCTCGGAATCGCGCTGATCATTAGCCAGACGCCCTGGCTCATGCGGGTCATCCAACTCGCCGGCGCGGCCTATCTGCTGTGGATCGCCTGGCAAGCGGTGCGCGCCCAGCCGGCAGACGGCGATGCCGTTGGGGTCGGCACCCAGGCGCAGTCCGCCATCCGTAGTCTGCGGATCGGTTTTGTCACCAATGTGCTCAACCCCAAGGCCACATTGTTTTTCCTGGCATTGTTCACCGTGGTCGTCGGCCCCGGGCAACCGCTCTGGCTGCAACTGGGGCTGGGTCTCTGGCTATGCCTGAGCACGGCAGCCTGGTTTTCGCTGGTCAGCGTACTGTTCACGGCCTCGGCACCGCGGCGATGGTTTCTGCGCCGGGCGCACCTCATCGACCGCGGCATGGGCGTCGTGCTCATCTTGCTGGCCGCCCAGCTCATCTGGACCGCGCTCGGCCCACCCTGATTCGTCATGAACGATCGACCCCGCCGGTAGAAACGGCCTCGCCGGCATGGGATTATTCGCGCGCCTGCACTGCCGGGAGGGCGGGTGCAGTTTCGCTAAGGGGAGAAACAACATGCTACGAATTTTCAGCCTGGCTGGCGTCCTGGCCCTATTACCGGGTCTGGCCACAGCCTACGAACCCAATCTCGGCGTTGCGGCTCGCGTCAGCACCCTGGGCCTGAGCCTCGAAATGACCACCGCCGTCACGCCCAAGCTCAACCTTCGCGCGGGCGTCAACCAGTTCGACTACGACTACGATCCCGAGCCCGACGAGGACTCAGGCAACGAGCTGACCTACGACGGCACGCTGGATTTATCGTCGCTGGCCGCCTATGCCGACTGGCACCCCTGGGCGGGCGCGTTCCGGCTATCGGCCGGGGTCGTGTTCAACGGCAACGAGATCACCGCTTCGGCGCGCTGTGACCAGGCGAACTGCGAGGTCGGCGACCAGAGCTTCGACTCCGACGACATCGGCACGCTGAACGCGCTGGTCGATTTCGACAGCGTCGCGCCTTATGCCGGCTTCGGCTGGGGCAATGCGGTGGCCGCCGATACCGGCTTCGGCTTCCAGTTCGACATCGGCGTGATGCTGCAGGGCTCGCCCAGTGTTGCACTGTCGAGCAGCGATTCCTGCCAAGGCACGCTGAGTGCCGACCCGACCTGTCAGCAACAGCTGGATGCCGAGCTCGAACGCGAGGAGCAGGAGCTTCAGGACGAAGCCGAAGATTTCGAGCTTTATCCGGTGATCTCGCTGGGTGTGCGCTACAAGTTTTTCTAGCGCCCGCCTGAACGCGTGGGCGACCGCGCCATTCAGAAACCCGCGCCGGGCCTCGCCAGATACTGCTGTTCGGCAGCGGAGCTGACGCGGTCCAGCGCCCGATTGCGGTGCGGAAAGCGGCCGTACGCGGCGATTAACTCGTGGTGGGCAAGCGCAAAATCGACAAAACCGTCGAACGGCTTGCGCTGCTCGGGCGGCACACCCGTCGCCAGACGCCGGTATAAAGCGACGGCGTCCTCCTGATCGGCCAGCGACTCCGAGTGTTCCAGCGGCAGATACACGAACACGCGGTGAATCGGCCTTAGCCGCTGGTCGCCGCCGCGGCGCAGACGTTGACGGGTGAGCCCCCTGGCCACATCGTCCAGCGCGAACGCCTCGGCGGAATCGCGGTACAGATTGCGCCGAAACTGGTCGATGAGCAGCATCAGTGCCAGCAGTCCGGTGTCGGTCGCCGCCCAGTGATTCAGCGAGCCGCGTGCCGCAGCCTCGACCAGCACGCCGAATTTACGCCGGATGGTCGCATCCGCGGTCGATGACTTGCCCCACCACAACGAGGCCTGCCGATTCGCAATCGCCGCATCATCCGCCGCCGCGTCTCCGAACCAGAACGCCAGAACTGCCTCGGGCGCATTCATCACACGCCCGAGAAGAATCCGCGGCGCCGGAAGAACAGCAGCAATCCGCCTGCCAGCAAGGCCATGCACCCGAGCGTGACATGGTAGGCGTAGGGGTAGTGCAGCTCCGGCATGTTGTCGAAGTTCATGCCGAAAATGCCCGCAACCAGGCCCAGGGGCAGGAACACCGCCGACAGGATGGTCAAGGTGGTCACGGTCTGGTTGGTCGCATGAGCCACCGCCGAGAAGTGCAACTGCACGGCCGATTCGACATCGGTTTGCTGCGCCGAGGCATGAGCCTGCACGCGGGCGATGTGTTCGGCCAGATCATTCAGCCGCACCATCTGCGAGTCCGTCAGATCGAACCGGGTCTGCCGTCGCCACGCGTCCAGTGCCTCTAGCTGACCGCCTGACAGCGACTCCAGCTTGCGCGCCTGCTTGCGGGTGTTGAGCAAGGCCTTCCAGTCGTTGAAGGGGTTGTCCGGGTCGAGTAGTGATTCCTGCAAGTCCTCGAAGGCCTTGCCCAGGGGCTCGCGGATGGCGAGATAGCGGTCGACCATGACATCGAGAACGAAGTGCGCCATGCCCACCGAGGTGTTGGGAATTCGTGCGACGGAGCGGTCCAGAAGCCGCTTGGTCGCGGTTTGGAACGACACGTTGTCCGGCGCCCTGACGGTCACCAAGAGGCTGTCGAACAGGAAAAAAGCAGCCGTCCGCGTCTCGATCTGATCGTGCCGAATATCCGGACCAAGGCCCTGGAACACGACCAGGTCGTAATCGGAGGTCCCGTCGTAATGCGAGGGATGAGCGGCGTTGTTGCCGTCGATAACGTGCTGATGCAGCAGCGGTAGACCGGCCAGCTGCGCGACTAATTCCGGCCATTCGGTGTGCTCGCCGCGAATGAAGTCCACCCAAAGCATGGAGCCTTCATGGCGCTGGTCGATCCGCTCCAGAGTCTTTGGAGCGTGGCCGTCGACGAATTCGATGATTTGCATAACCGTCCCTGAAACGAAATCGGGCGCTGACCAGATAACC
>Ga0208834_100316_pt1 | contig 16932 bp, 16 predicted proteins | sample DeeseametaMP1787_FD_184182 | JGI IMG/M metagenome (GOLD analysis project Ga0208834, IMG submission 184182) | Marine microbial communities from the Deep Pacific Ocean - MP1787 (SPAdes) | ecosystem: Environmental > Aquatic > Marine > Oceanic | place: North Pacific Ocean | collected 2011-05-03 | reverse complement strand
CGCTGTTCCAGGTGTCGGTCGGCATGGCGACGGTGATGCTGCTGGGCACGCTGAACCGGGTGATGATCGTCGAGCTGTCTGTGGCGGCCACGGTGGTTGCCGTGATGATTGCCCTGCCGGTGCTGATCGCGCCGTTCCGGGCGCTGCTGGGCTTCCGCTCGGACACCTACCGCAGCGCCATCGGCTGGAAGCGCATTCCCTATCTCTGGTTCGGCTCGCTCTGGCAGATGGGCGGGCTGGCGGTCATGCCCTTCGCGCTGCTGGTCCTGTCCGGCGACGCGGTTCATGACGTGCCATTTGCCGGAGAGGTGCTGGCGGCGCTGGCCTTTCTGATGACGGGTCTGGGGCTGCACATGACCCAGACCGCCGGGCTGGCACTGGCCACGGATCGCGCCGACGAAGACACCCGTCCGCGCGTGGTCGCGTTGCTTTACGTGATGTTCCTGCTGGGCATGGGCGTGTCGGCGGTGGTGATCGGCTGGCTGTTGCGGGACTTCACCCCGCTGGTGCTGGTCCGCGTGGTCCAGGGGGCGGCGGTCGTCGGCATCTTGCTGAACCTGGTCGCGCTGTGGAAGCAAGAGCACATGCGCCCCATGTCGCGCGCCGAACGCACCGCGCCCCGGCCCCGATTTGCCGAGGCCTGGGCCGATCTGCTGGCCGGCGGAGAGGCCGGGCGGCTGCTGGCGGTGGTCTTCCTGGGCACGCTGGCTTTCAACATGCAGGACATCCTGCTGGAACCTTATGGCGGCGAGATCCTGGGTCTGAGTGTCTCGGCCACGACGTTGCTGACCGCCATCTGGGCGGCGGGGGCGCTGGCCGGTTTCGCCCTGGCGGGCCGGGCGCTGACGCGCGGGCGCGACGCCATGCGCATGGCGGGCAGCGGCATGCTGGCCGGGATCGCCGCCTTTTGCGTGGTGATCTTTGCCGCGCCGATGCAGGCGCCCGCGCTGTTCTTTGCCGGGGCCGGACTGATCGGGTTTGGCGGTGGGCTCTTCGCGGTTTCGACCCTCTTGGCGGCGATGCGGATGCCGGCCACGGGCCGCGCCGGGCACGGCCTGGCCCTGGGCGCCTGGGGCGCCGCACAGGCCACCGGGGCCGGGCTGGCCATCGCCCTGGGCGGAGGCCTGCGCGACTGGATCGGCGCGCTGGCCACCTCGGGCAGGCTGGGCGAGGCGCTGCAATCGCCCGCCACCGGCTATGCCTTTGTCTACCATCTGGAAATCGGCCTGCTTTTCGTGACCCTGGCGGCGCTTGGTCCGCTGGTGCGCCTGCGCAGGTCCGCCCCCACCCCACAAACCGAGACCCGCATCGGACTTGCGGATTTCCCCACCTGAGACCCGAGACGAGACCACGGACACCCTGGAAAGGACAGACCAATGGCAGACCCCTTCTTCGGCAACTTCGACCTGGCGAGCCTGGCGCTTTGGCTGTTTCTCGTCTTCTTCGCCCTGCTGATCTTCTACATCCAGCGCGAGAACATGCGCGAAGGCTATCCGCTGGAAAACGACGACGGCGACTTGGCCCCCAACCAGGGCATGTTCCCGGTTCCCGACGACAAGACTTTCACCCTGCCCCACGGGCGCGGCACCGTCACCGTCCCGTCGGGTCAGAACAGGGAACGGGCCGACCTCGCGCTGGCGCGCACCGCCGCCTCTGACGGCTTTCCGTTCGAGCCGACGGGCGATCCGATGGCCGATGGCGTCGGCCCCGCCTCCTGGGCGGCGCGGCGCGATGTGCCGGAACTGGATGGTCACGGCCACCCCAAGATCGTGCCGATGAATGCCACCGGCACCTTTCACGTCGCCGCCGGGCGCGACCCGCGCGGGTTGCCGGTGGTGGCCGGTGACGGTGCCGTTGTGGGGAAGATTTCCGACATGTGGATCGACGCGCCGGAACAACTGGTCCGCTACCTGGAAGTGACGCTGGACGACGAGGCGGGCAAGCGGCTGATCCCGATGACGATGGCCCGCATCCGCAAGGACGGCGTGAAGGTGCGCTCGATCTTTGGCGCGCAGTTCCCCGGCGTGCCGCAACATGCCTCGCCCCGGCAGGTGACCCTGCTGGAAGAGGAAAAGATCTGCGCCTGGTTCGGCGGCGGCACGCTTTACGCCAGCGCCGCGCGGCAAGAACCGCAACTGGGCTGAGACCGAAAAAAGGAAGAGCGCCATGAGCCACGACGATTTCGCCTTCGAGCCGGTCCCCGGCCTGCCCGAACGCCCGCCAGAGGGAGAGCACATTCTCTGGCAGGGGCGCCCGGACTGGTGGGCGCTGACGGTGGAGGCGCTGAACCTGAAATGGGTGGCGCTCTACTTTGCCGGGCTGTCGGTCTGGCGCTTTGTCACCCTGGTCGATCAGGGCAGCGCGGGTCAGGCCTTTGCCGCCTCCTCGCCCTTTCTGATCCTGGGCGGGATCGTCTGCGCGCTCTTGATGATCGTGGGGGCCGTACAGGCCCACGCCACGGTCTACACGATCACCAACCGCCGCGTGGCGATGCGGATCGGCGCCGCGCTGACCGTGACGCTGAACCTGCCCTACAGCCAGATCCGCAGCGCCGACCTGTCGCTGCGCCCTCGCGGCACGGGGACCATCACCCTGGACCTGCTGCCCGGGGACGTGCGCCTGTCCTACCTGGTGTGCTGGCCGCATGTGCGCCCCTGGGTCCTGCGCCGCACCCAACCCGCCCTGCGCTGCATCCCCGAGGCCGAAACCGTCGCCCGCCTTTTGGCAGACCAGGCCGAGGCCGAGATCGCGACGCCCCGCGTGGCACGCGGCACCCCCGCCCGTGCCGCGACCCTGGCCGCCGAATAGAGGTTTGACAATGTCCCGCACCGCCATGCCCCCGCGCCTGAGACGCCCCGCCGACGACAAGGAGCTTGTCCCGCGTGTCATGGTGCGGCTGGTCGGGGCGCTGATGCTGACGGTGCTGGCGCTGGTGACCGCCGCCCGCCTGACCGACCGCCCGCTGGACGCAGTGCCGCCCGGCGGCGCCGTGACCCTCAGCCGCGAGATCGTGCTGTCCGGCGACATGGCGGGCGCCGCGCGGGTCCACACGCCCGAGGGCGTTCTGATCGCCGATCTGACGCCCGAAGAGGGTGGATTCATCTCCGGTGTCTACCGGGTCCTGCTGCATGAGCGTGGCAAACATGGTGTCGCGCCTGACGCCCCCGTCACGCTCTTGCAGAGGGATACCGGAAGACTCGAGCTGCACGACAGCAGCACCGGGTGGCGCGCCGACCTGATGGGGTTCGGCGCAGACAATGCCAGGGCCTTCGGGCAACTCCTGGCGCAATGAGGGAAGGAGGCCAATAAATGGGATGGCTGACACATGAACTGGAAAGGGCGCCCTGCACGGTAGAGATCTCGCACAAGTTCGAGAGCCTTCACGCGCATGTGCGTTTCGACAACGGCACCACCGTCTACCCCGGCGACAGCGTGCGGGTCCACGGACCCGAGATCATGGCGCCCTATGGCGAGGTGATCCGCGAGGCGCGCGAGGCGACGATCACCCGCGCCTCGGGGCTTGAACGGCTCTGGACCCGCCTGACCGGCGATTTCGAGGTGATGGAGCTCTGTGAATTCTCCTTCTCCGAGGAGGTCACGCTATGAACGCCCAGAACCAGACCGGCCTGCGCCCTGCCGGGGCGACACATACCGCCGATGCCACCACCGCCGAGGAAGGCCTGGCCATCCAGGAGGAACAGGCGAAATTCGACAGCAAGGCCGCGACCGAAACGGCGATGCAGAACACGCTGCTGACGCCACGCTTTTACACCACCGATTTCGACGAGCTGGACGCCATCGACGTCTCCTCGGTGCGCGACGACTGGGACCAACTGATTGCGCAGATGGTCAGCGACCCGAACAAGGGCCATTTCCGCAAGACCGAGGACTGGGACCATGTCGACTGGGACGGGATGGAGCCGCAGTTGCGCAAGGAGTTCATCGACTTCCTGATCTCCTCCTGCACCGCCGAATTCTCGGGCTGCGTGCTGTACAAGGAGATGAAGCGGCGCGGCACCAACAAGGACGTGACGCAACTGTTCCAGCTTATGGCGCGGGACGAGGCGCGGCATGCCGGGTTCATCAACGATGCCCTGCGCGAGGCGGGCGTGGCTGTGAACCTCGGATTTCTGACGCAAAAGAAGAAATACACCTACTTCCGGCCCAAGTTCATCTACTACGCCACCTACCTGTCGGAAAAGATCGGCTACGCGCGTTACATCACGATCTTCCGCCACCTCGAAAAGCACCCCGAGCACCGCTTTCACCCGATTTTCAAGTGGTTCCATGAATGGTGCAACGACGAGTTCAGCCACGGCGAGGCCTTTGCCCTGCTGATGAAGACCGACCCGAAACTGACCTCGGGCGTCAACGTGCTGTGGATCAAGTTCTTTCTCACGGCGGTCTTTGCGACCATGTATGTCCGCGACCACCAGCGCCCGGCCTTTCACAAGGCCCTGGGCGTCGATCCGGACTGGTACGGGCAAGAGGTCTTTGCCAAGACAAGCACCCTGTCGAAGCAGATCTTTCCGATCACACTGGACATCGACAGCCCGCGCTGGTCCGCCGGGTTGAAACGATTGCAGAAGGCCAATGCCGACCTTGACCGCGCCCGCAAACAGGGTGGCGTGACAGGGCTGGCACGGCGGATCTCGGCACAGATGCGGGCGGTGACGGCCTTTGCCGGGCTCTATTTCATCCCTGCGAAAAAGCACCGCCAGCCGGAAAGCACGCGGCTGGAGCCGGCCTATTGACTAACCCGGCGCATATCCCCCGTCGCGGTTGCGCCCTGCGTGCACCTGGGGTGTGCCCGTCATGACGGGCGCGCCCTGGATCGCCGCGCTGGCCGCGCTGTTCCTCTGGTGGTTTTCCACCGGGGCGATCCTGGTTGTCGTCCGGATGGCGGACCGGCGGGGCGCGCGCGCACGGCGCGCGGTCACGCTGGCGGGCCTGCCGCTGCTGGCGCTGGGGGCCTGGGGCATGCACGCCACGCAGGGCGCGACCGGCCCCGGGGCCGCCTACTGGGCCTTCCTGTCGGCGCTGGCGGTCTGGGGCTGGATCGAGCTGTCCTTCATGACCGGCGCGATCACCGGGCCGAACCCCTATGCCTGCCCGCGAGGCCTGCCCGAATGGGAGCGGTTCATCCGCGCCTGGGGCACCATCGCCTATCACGAGATGCTGCTGGTCGGGGCCTTGATCCTGATCTGGCTGCACGGACATGACGCCGCCAATGGCGTGGGCCTCTGGACCTTCACGATCCTCTATTTCGCCCCACACCGTTCCTTGCTATCGTCTCGAACAACCGTTCGTTTTATAATGACGAGGTCCACCAGGAACGGGTCGCCGTAGCGCGCGGCCGCCCGGTGGAGAACAAGTGGATCGGCCAGCGCATCGGCGATCCCGACATCGACATCGCCGGCGTGGCGCGCGCGCAAGGCTGCGAGGGCATCGGTCCGGTCTTCACCGCTGGTGAGCTGGTGGAGGCGGTCAGGGAAGGTATCGAATTGGTCCGCGCGGGCAAAAGCGTGGTGATCGATGCGCGGGTGCAGCCGGGATACAACCCCAATATGGTCGCCGGCCTGACGCGGAGCGACTGACCTTGGCGCCGAAGATCTACATAGCACAGGACCCGGTGCTGGAAGACGTGCTCGATATCGCTGCGGAGAAACTGCTTGCCCTCGGTTGGACTGTCGTGCGCGGACCAGAGATCACCCCCGGCGTGCCGTTGCGCCTGTCGGCGGACCAGCGGCAGGCGTTGATCGAGGATGTGGACATAATCGTCGCAAGCTCCCGGTCGCGGCTGAGTGCGAAGGATCTCGATGCTTCGCCGCGCCTGCGTGCGTTAGTCTTTCCGACCATTGGCGTCGATGCGGTCGATCTCGAGGCCTGTGCCGCTCGCGGTTTGATCGTCGCTAACGGTGCCACGCCAGAAAACTTCCTGGCGATGTCAGAGGCGACGGTGATGCTGATGCTCGTGCTGCTCTACCGGCTGCACGAATCCGAGCGTATACTGCGCGAAAACGCGAGCCGTCCGCAGCAGATGTATGCGCGGATGCTGCGGGGGCGCACTATTGGGTTGATCGGATCGGGTCGCATCGGGGCCGGGGTAATCGAAAGGCTCCAGGCGTTCGACCCAGGGCAGATTTTGGTAAACGATCCGTTCCTCACGCCACAGAGCGCTCCGGACGGCGTAAGGCTGGTGGACCGTGATGAGTTGCTTGCCGCGTCTGATGTGATCAGCCTGCATGTGCCGCTCAACCCGCAGACTCGGAGCATGATTGCTGAGGCAGAACTGCGCGCGATGAAGACAAATGCGATCCTCATCAACACCTCTCGGGGCGGGCTGATTGACGAGGCTGCGCTCGTTCGGGTGATGGGGGAGGGGCACCTTGCCGGTGCCGGTCTCGATGTGACGGAAACCGAACCCCTTCCGGAGGACCATCCCTTGCGCAACCTCGACCGGGTGATCCTGACCCCACACATTCTCGGTCACACAGTCGATCTCTACACGGTCATGCCCGACGTGCTGGTCGAGAACGCCACGCGCATCATGAAAGGTGATCTGCCGAAATATGTCAGAAACCCCGATGTGGTGGAACGCTGGCGGCAAAAGCTGGGCGATCTGAGCTGACCTGACCCACCGTGCGAGCAGCGTGCACCGTCAAACTGGAGAGCCTGTGCTCCTTGCACCGATTGAACGGCCAAGTCGACTAGTGTTCGCATGGCGGTGTTACACAACGGCCCCCCGGTGTTGTGCGGCACAGGCGAGCCAAACGGGTCTCGACGCATGAGGGCCGAAAAACGGAAGGCACCCCACACACAATCCCGACACTGGGGCGAAAATACGCCGGATGAAGGCGCAAACTCAGGCCCAATGATAGGCACTTCAGGCTCCATGTCTTGACTTTACACCACGGTTCGGCACCTATATCTCGCGCGCCACGCGAGTGTTTTTTCGCGGTAAAAGGTGTGCAGCAAAGCCACTGGAGTTTTGATAGCTATCAGGTCTGAGCGGGCGCGCTGTTTGGACAAAAACTATGTGTAGATGCAGGCGATGAGCGACGCAAAGAAAGATAAGCAATCAAGCCATGTACCTGTCCACCCCGACGAGCGCATGGCCCGGCTGGTACGACTGGCAGCCCGTGGATTCAACCGGGCGCTTCAACTTCGCCTGCAAACGGAAAATGTCACATTCGGTCAGTGGATCTTCCTGCGTATCCTCTGGCAGGAAGACGGGTTGTCGCAACGCGAACTGAGCGACCGGGCGCATCTCACCGAACCCACCGCCCACACTGCGCTCATTAAGATGGAAGAGCTGGGGTACATCGAAAGACGCAACGTCGATGGCAACAAGCGGCGCCAGCACGCTTTTCTGACGAAAAGGGGATGGGCGCTGCGGGACGTTCTCGAACCGCTGGCGCTTGAAGTGAACGATGCGGCAATGGCAGGCCTTTCCGTGAAAGCTCAGGACGACTTGCGAAACGCCCTTTCCGTGATGATCCGGAACCTCGAGAATGACGAACACGATGCGGCCGCGAGAGGGGTCCGTGTACCTCCGACCAAGGGCAACACAGCAAACTAAATCGCAAGCCACACGTGCCGAGTGTCAGGCGCGGGCCTTTAGGTGGCGGTTGTGGATAGATTTTTCGGCTCGGGACGGGATATGAGCCCTGCCGTCCCGGGGTTCCACCGGTTGACGATGTGTCATTGCAAAGCACCCACGCCGAATATTCAGCTTTAGGGTGTTCCGCGTCAGGAACTATGACCTGAGTGGCTTTCGCTGAACAATAGTCTCGACTTCAATCAGGGTTGACGGGTGTGAGTGGATAGACTAGTGGCATTAAAGATAGACATCTAATATTAGATGTCTACTGAAAACAGGGAGGAAGACATGAAATTTCCAATCAAAGCCGTTGCCGCATCGCTCGGGGTCGCGGTACTTTCGAGCGCTGCTTCCGCAGACAGCATCAATGTGACCCTTTCAGGCGGCAATCCCTCGGGGCTTTGGTCGCTTCTGGGCGCTGGTATCGACCGGGCCGTCAAGGCGGATGACCCGAACGGCGTGGTGACCTATCAGGCCACCGGCGGTGGCTTTGCGAACATCGGCCTTCTTGGCCGTGAACGGACCGACCTAGGACTAGCGCATGATGCCGAGATAAAATTGGCCCTCGCGGGAGACGATCCGTTCGACGCACCGATCGAGAACCTTCAGGCTGTCGGCTATATGTACAACTGGGCGCCAATGCATTTCTTCATCAAGAGATCCCTCGCCGAAGAATATGGCATTGATAGCATTGACGACCTTGCGACGTCTGGCGCAGCGATCCGTGTCGCGAATAACAACGCCGGGAACATTGTCGCCAACATCACGACTTTCATGCTTGAAGAGGCGGGCTATGACGAAGCCACGATTGAGGCAAATGGCGGCGTGCTTGTTCGCGGTGGTTCGGCACAGCAAGCGGATCTGATTACCGACGGCCGCACCGATATGGTTATCAACGGCATCTTCGTCGGGCATTCGTCGTTCCGCAAGGTCGATGAGGGCAATGACGTGGTGCTGCTCAGCGTTCCCGAAGACATCATCGCTGCGACCAACGAGCGTTTCGGAACCGGCACCTACACAATTCCAGCCAACAGCTACAAAAACCAGACCGAAGATGTCGTCACGCTCGCACTGGGTGCGATGTTGATCACTTCCGACGTACTGCCAGAAGAAACTGGCTACATGCTCGCCAAGAGTATCGCGACCAATATCGACGAGATCCGCGGCGTGCATAATGCGATGCAGGCGCTCACACCGGAATTGCTGACGTCGCAAACGACGTTGCCGTTCCATCCTGGTGCGGAGCGTGCCTACAGGGAACTGGGCTTGCTCGAATAAGGTCGACCCTAACGATCCGGCCGGTGCGCTGCCGCGGCACGCGCCGGCCTCCTCATCGACTGCGCGGTGCAATGCGCCCCGATGACTGAGTGAGATGTCACGTCACGTCATCGTGCGGCCTGTACCTCGCGGCCCGTTCTCATCTATGCCTGATACGGGGGCTACATGAATTTTCCTTCACTTACAGAAACCGGTCGTCGTAGAAGTTTAGGCTCGCCGATGAGGACCATTGTCATGGTGCTGGCGGCGGCATTCGCGATTTGGGTAATCCACTCAAACCTCTTCATCATCTCCGATCCGCTCATTCAGGGCATTCTGTTTGTATCGGGCATTTTCACGATTCTCTTCCTTGCGATCGGCGCGACCTCGCGCGCGCCGGATAGCATTCCGATCTATGATTGGTTTCTCTCTGCGCTGAGCCTGGCCACAGGGGTGTACTTCTACGTGACCTCGGGAGCGATTGCGGACCGGATCAGTCTTCTCGACGAATTCACCACCGATCAGTTCTTCTTTGGCTCAGCCTTGTTGTTTCTGACCATCGAAGCGACGCGCCGGACCACCGGCCTGGGCCTGACCGGCGTTGTCGTCCTCTTCCTGATTTATAACCTGTTTGGCTACCTTCTGCCGCCGCCGTTCGGGCATCGCGTCAGCGAGTTTAGCTATCTCTTGGATATTCTAGTTTTCACCACCGATGGGCTCTTTGGTGTGCCGCTGCAGGTTGTTGCGAGCTATGTCTTTCTGTTCGTAATGTTCGGAACTTTCCTAGCAAAAGCGGGCGGTGGGGACTTCTTTTTCAACCTTGCAGCGCTTGTGACCGGCAATGCGCGCGGCGGCCCGGCCAAAATCGCGATCATTTCGTCGGGCCTCTACGGCACGATGTCCGGGAGCCCGACATCCGACGTTGTTGCGACTGGGTCGATCACGATACCGGTCATGAAGCGTCTCGGATACCGGGCGCGGTTCGCAGGGGCGGTAGAAGTTGCGGCGTCGACAGGTGGTAGCGCGATGCCTCCGATCATGGGATCGGCTGCCTTCATCATGGCCGAGTATTCCGGCATCTCTTATAACGCCATTGTGCTTGCCGCTCTGGTGCCGGCACTTCTTTACTACACTGGTGTCTTCGCTCAGGTTCACTTCCGGTCAGTCAAGCACAACCTGCGACCGTCCGCAGACGAAATTCCTTCAGCAAAGGAAACGTTTAAGACCGGATGGGTTTTCCTGCTACCGATCATCGGCATCATCGTCGCCCTTATCTTGGGGTATTCCCCGACCTTCACAGCCGGTGTCGGCGTTCTGGTAACCATCCTGGCCGCGATGATCCTGAAGGACACACGGCTGTCACTGTGGCAGTTGGTGGAAGGGCTGGGGGCAACTACGCTCCAAATCCTGCCGGTCGCAGGCGCTTGTGCCGCAGCTGGTCTTGTGATCGGCGGCCTGTCGATGACCGGCCTTGGAATGAAATCCGCGAACGTCATTTTGACTGTCAGCAACATGCAACCACTGCTGACTCTCGTTATCGCCGCGCTCGTCACGATTGTTCTCGGTCTCGGGATGCCAACGCCCAGTGCGTATATCCTGGCGGCCGTGCTAGTAGGTCCGGCGCTGGCGAAACTTGGTTTCCCGACGTTGCCCAGCCAGATGTTTCTGCTCTACTACGCGATTCTCTCGGCACTGACGCCACCGATTGCTGTGGCTGCAATCGCGGCCTCAGCGATTGCAGACGAAGACCCCTTCAAGATCGCGTTCTCTGCAGTCCGGCTAGCCATCGTCGGCTTCCTGCTGCCCTTCGCCTTCGTGTGGAACCCAGGTATTCTCCTAGAACTTGGCCCCCTGGCAAACACCTTGGCCGTCGTGGGTGCTTTTGCCGGAGCCCTCGCGGTCGCAGCCTCTCTGGAAGGCTTGGTCAAGACACAACTCACTGCAATCGAAAGGGGCGTACTTCCCATCGCTGCGATTGGCGCCGTAAGTCCATATTTGGCGGTATCCGCGATCTGTATTTTGGTGATTGTCGCAATGCTAATCCGGCAGATCGCTTTCACGACAGAAAGCGCCCACGTCGACAGAGCCTAGCTGTCGCGCCTCAGCAGGTTGCCCCAATTGAAGTGCAGTCTGGTCATCGAGGGATTCAACCCAGAGGCGGCATGTGGCCTGGGCCAATTTCTAAGGTTGGTCCGGGCCGGTCGGCCTATGACTCGGCCTATGACGCGGAAAACAGGCGGCTACTTCCGTAGGTGGGAACTGATCACTTCGCAACCGGCGCAAAGTACGTCGAGGTTCAGGAAATGAATGAAACACGGGGACCGGAAGAACTTGGGCCAAAACAGCTTAGTATCGGCACCGACGCGATCTCCGTGCTGTCGGTTACCATCAGAGCACCCCTTGTACAGGCCGCGGTCGTCGCGAAGGCGATCAACGATGCCGCTCCTGATCACCTAGATTGGAACCGATTTGACGCGCGCATGTCGCTACAGAATCAGACTGTCAATGACCAGATCATCTTTTCGGTGACCTTGCGTGGGGAAGAAGCATCCGTTTCGCTCCGAGACGGAATGGCCGCCTTGGCCCATGATCTCGAAGAGAGGCTGAGCTTCGCTTCGGTGACTGTAGGACAACAGGTGCCAGCCAACGGTACTGACCCGAAACCGCCAGCCGCGCCGCGCTATTGGAAAGCCTGGGTCGCCAGCATGCTGGGTGTCTATCCTCTGCTGATCCTTATCTACTACGCGCTGCAACCGCTCACGCAAAACCTTCCAGGTCCGGTGTCATTGTTTCTTGTTGCGCTGGTGCTCACCGGAGTGAACGGTGTCTACGTTGCGCCGTTTCTGGGCAAGAGATTGCGTCCATGGCTCACACGGTGAAGCGAGATAGTGCGCTTGCCGCGACTCATGCGCAGGCTGGCTGCCATGACACCTCAGTGACGGGCCCGGCAAGCCGCTGTCGGGGAGGTACAGAAGCACAATTGCGCGAAAGTATCTCGGTTAGGCGATCTCGTCAGCTTGGTCTAGTTCAGAACCCGCTATTTCGGACAACAAGTGAGGTCAGTTCCTACTACGCGGGCAAAAAAATTTGCAGGTTACGTTGACAGATAAAACTTAGAGAGCTAAGAATACTTGAGAGGTAGAGTACCACTCATCCACTAAAAGAGTCGGATGCCCTTGGAGGAGCCCAGATGCTTACACCCGAAGAGAATGAACTGCTTACACGCGTAACGGGGGATGCCCCGATGGCGCAACTCATGCGTCAACACTGGACGCCCGTATGCCTGATCGAAGAGGTTGAAGAGTCGGACGGCAAACCGCTTCGAGTCGAAGTTCTCGGCGAGAGCTATGTCGCGTTCCGGGATACCAAGGGTCGTCTGGGGATGCTGGATGAGCTTTGCCCGCACAGAAAGGCCTCTCTGGTCTATGGCCGAAACGAGGAATGTGGGCTGCGCTGCCTTTATCACGGCTGGAAGATGGACGTCGAAGGCAATGTCGTCGCCATGTCTTCGGAGCCGGAAGGCAGTCCATTGATGGACAAGGTCAAACATCGTTCCTACCCCGTGCGGGAGTGGGGCGGCTTCGTCTGGGCTTGGCTCGGCGAGAAAGATGACATGCCTGAGTTCCAACCGCCGGCCTTTGCCCCGACCGAGGACACCCCAGTTTCGATCCTGAAAATTCGCGTTCCTGCAAACTGGGCGCAGATCCACGAGGGTCAGATCGACAGCGCGCACTCGTCGTCGCTCCATTCGTCGAATATGGTTCCGGCACGGGTCGAGGGCGCCGCGGCGGACGACAAATCATGGTACCGCCCGTCGACCGACAAATCCCCACGTATGCAGACTGAAACCACGAGCTACGGTTTCCACTACGCGGCGATCCGAAAGCCAATCAAAAACGCTCAGACGCACAACTATCTTCGGATCACCGAATTTGTCGCGCCCTATTACTCGCTGATTCCGCCCAACAACAACTACCGAGTCGCAAGCGTCATCGTGCCGATCAATGACGATGAGACAGCATTTCACTTCATAGCCTTCGACGGACCTAACGTTCCCTCTACCGAAGAGTGGCGCAAATTTGCCCATGCCGTACCGGGTGTGGATGTCGACCACAAATGGCGCTCTCTCCGGACCTTAGAGAACGACTTCAAACAGGACCGCGAAAGGATGAAGGAAGGCCACTTTACAGGCGTGGACGGCATTCCGAACGAAGATATTGTGATGTGGGTTTCGATGGGCAGCCGCGTGCAGCGCCACACAGATATTCTTGGGGCTTCCGACCTGGCGATTGTCGAATTCCGTCGGCTGATGGCCGATGCAGCAAAGAAAGTCGCCGAAGGTGGTCAGGCGATCGGCACTGACTCGAAGATTCCGCAAAGGGTAATCGCCTCTCATGAGGGCGTGTATCCTAAAGACGTCGATTGGCGAACACTTGTGGACACGTCGAGCAAGACGGAAGCGGCGGAATAACCCGCCTACATGTTTCCTCCCTGAACCGTCCAGAGCCTCAAGGGGTTTTGGGCGGCTCTTTTTTCGTGGTGCCGTCGGACTTTCAAAGCTTGCCTCGACGGATTCTGCTCGACGGGCGACAGGCGTGATGACGACAGCAATCAATATTGAAGACTTGCGGGAGCAGGCACGGCGCCGCCTGCCACGGGTGGTGTTCGACTATTTGGATGGGGGCGCGGAAGCAGAGGTGACGCTGCGGCGGAACCGCAGTTCCTTCACGGATATCGTTCTCACGCCGCGAATCCTCAAAGGGGGGAGCGTCGATCTCACCTTGGAGCTGTTCGGGGAAACATACTCCAAGCCGTTTTTTATAGGGCCGACAGGACTGAACGGCCTCTACTGGCCCCAGGGAGATCTGCACCTCGCCGCTGCGGCCGAACGATCCGGGGTCGGGTTCACGGTTTCGACCGCCTCGAACACGACGTTGGAGGAGATCGCAGGGAAGAGCAAGGGTCCCCTCTGGTTCCAGCTCTACCCTTGGGGGCAAGGCGCGTTCGCCGAAGCGCTGATCGACCGGGCGCAGGCATCAGGTTACTCGGCTCTGGTGCTGACTGTCGATTCACTCGTGGGCGGCAAGCGCGAACGTGATCTGCGGCATGGCTTCGCCCACGAAATCCGCATTGGCCCGCGGACTGTTCTCGATGGGCTTCTTCATCCTGCTTGGCTGAGCTCCGTTTGGCTCGGGCCGCACCGTCCCAGACTTGAGAACCTCTTGGACTTTGTCGGAAACAGCGCTAGCGACAGCGAGCTGGCCGAGTTTACACGATCTCAGCGGAACCCGGAATTTTCGTGGGATGATGTTCGCCGCATTCGGGAGAAATGGAAAGGCCCGCTGCTGATCAAGGGGATCATGTGCCCAGAAGATGCTATTGACGCGCAACGCGCCGGCGTGGATGGAGTTATCGTCTCGAACCACGGTGGTCGGCAGCTTGATGGCGCTCCTGCCACGATCGATGTTCTCGCCGACATCATCGCGGCTCTGGATCGGAAGTTCCCGGTTCTGCTGGACGGCGGTATTCGTCGCGGCAGTGATATCGTGAAAGCTCTCACCTTGGGTGCGAAGGGCGTTCTGCTGGGCCGCGCGCCACTCTATGGGTTGGCGGCGCAAGGCGAGGCGGGCGTGTCACGGGCGCTTTCGATCCTTGAAGATGAGATGACGAGAACCATGACCTTTGTGGGCGCACGATCCGTGTCCGCTGTCTCAGGTGTCAACGTCGAAACCCGACGGTCATAACAGGTTCCTCCACCAGTAGAACCTGCACGTTCTCGATGGCTCGCCCAACGTTCAGGATGACTGCGCAGCACATGGTCGGTTGACACACACAACTTAGCTATCTAAACAATTTCACAATCACGACCAAATGGGAGGACCTCATGGAGAATATCAAGATGCGCGTCGAGAAACGGCGTGACTTGACCCCGAGCATCACCGAATTCACCCTGGTGCCGGTTGGAGACGATGTACTCCCTAGTTTCGATCCTGGTGCTCACATCACCTTGGAAACTCCGTCCGGCGCAATGCGCCGCTATTCACTGATCAACGATGGCAGCGATCCAAAGGAATTTGTTGTCGCGATCAAGAAAGAGCCGAATTCGCGCGGGGGCTCCGCGTCGATGCACGAACAGGCGACCGTCGGCTCCGAGTTGATAGTCGAGTTCCCGGAAAACGATTTCCCGCTAACCGATGTTCAGAAATACCTGCTCATCGCCGGCGGTATCGGGATCACGCCGATTCTGTCGATGGCGCGGTATCTCGACAAGAAGGGCAAGATGCTCAGAATCATCTACGTCAGCCGCAGTCCGGAGGAATCGGCCTATCTGGATGAACTGATGAGAGATTTCGATGGCCGGATAATTGTGCACCATGACGGCGGCGCTCCGGATGCGGTCTACGATTTCTGGGACGATCTGGTCACACCTCGTGCCACTCATGTATTCTGTTGTGGACCGAAACCGTTGATGGATGAAATCAAGGCCGTTTCCGGGCACTGGCCGGAGGGGCGAATTCACTTCGAGGATTTCAAGCCCGTCGATGTGGTGCGCCAAGACGATGTCTCTTTCGAAGTGGAGCTGAAAAAAAGTGGCGAAACCGTCACGGTGCCCGAAGATCGTTCGATCTTGGAAGCATTGCGTGACGCCGGATTCGCAACATCCAGTTCCTGTGAAAGTGGCACATGCGGCACCTGCAAGACCCGCCTCCTCGAAGGGGAAGCTGACCATCGCGACATGGTGCTTATGGAAGAGGAAAAGAGCGACCATATAATGATTTGTGTATCGCGCGCGCTATCGGGGAGGCTGGTTCTTGACCTCTGATCCCGTCCGCCTCGGAGTTGCGGGATTGGGGCGGGCTTTCATGCTGATGGTCCCCACCTTTGATGCCGACGCACGCGTCAAGCTCACGGCCGCGGCCGCGCCGCGAGCGGAAAGCCGGGCCGCATTCGAAGAGCAATATGGCGGTGTCGCCTATGCGACTGTCGAGGATCTATGCGCCGACCCATCTGTAGAAGCGATATACATCGCCACCCCGCACCAAATGCATGTAGATCACGTTCTGGCCGCGGCGCGCGCTGGAAAGCACATTCTCGTGGAAAAGCCGCTCGCGATCTCGATGGAAGACGCCGAGACCATGGTCGCCGCGGCGAACGCGGCGGGGGTTCACCTGATCGTTGGGCCCAGCCACAGTTTCGATCCGCCGGTCGACTTGGCCGCACAGTTGATCGCGAGCGGCAAGTTCGGCCAGTTGAGAATGATCCAAGCCCTTAACTACACCGACTTCCTGTATCGTCCCCGACGCCCGGAGGAGCTGCGCACCGAAGAAGGAGGAGGTGTGCTGTTCAGCCAGGCCATCCACCAGATCGACGTGGTCCGACGGCTTGCAGGCGGCATGGGAGAGAAGATTTATGCCATGACCGGGGCATGGGATCCAAAGCGTCCAACAGAAGGTGCTTTTACAGCGCTGATGAACTTTGAGGGTGGATGCGTCGCCAATCTCACCTATTCGGGCTACGCCCATTTCGATAGCGACATTTGGATGAACGACGTCGGAGAGCTGGGGCAGCTAAAACGCGCCGGCGCCTATGGCGATGCAAGGCGGGCACTGATGGACCTCGATCCCGATGACGAGGCACGCCTCAAGACGACGCGCACATTCGGCAGCGGTAAGACTGTCGACGCAGAGCACAACGAGCATTTTGGCCCAGTTATCGCGCTTTGCGACCGTGCCGATCTAAAGCTGACTCCGGACGGCGTCGAAGTATTCGGTGACACCGAGCGCAGCTTCATCGAAGCAAAATTCGGGCCCGCGCCACGTAGAACCGTAAACGATGCGCTGGTGGCCGCTGTCCGCCAGAACAGGGCCCCCGTCCAGACAGGCGCATGGGGTCTGGCAAGCCTGGAGGTTTGCCATGCGATCCTGCAGTCCGCCTCGACCGGCCAACCTGTCGATTTGCGGCAACAATGCAAAACAAGTGAGGAGGAACAAACAGGATGAGCAGTCTCAAACTATCCCTTGCCATGGGAAACTATGACCGGACGCGTGCCATTGTGGATGGAAGAGTGCAGA
>Ga0208834_100315_pt1 | contig 17027 bp, 12 predicted proteins | sample DeeseametaMP1787_FD_184182 | JGI IMG/M metagenome (GOLD analysis project Ga0208834, IMG submission 184182) | Marine microbial communities from the Deep Pacific Ocean - MP1787 (SPAdes) | ecosystem: Environmental > Aquatic > Marine > Oceanic | place: North Pacific Ocean | collected 2011-05-03 | reverse complement strand
CGGAAAATGCACCAGGGCCCGGCCGGGGAGGGAGGGTGGCCGGGCCCTGATCGTCCACGCTCTGCTGGACAGCGCCTGGACCGCGACCCGGCTATTGGGAGGGAGCATGACTGCCGGGTCTGCTCACCTCAACGACCACCCGGGGCCGGGGTTACGTCCAGGTCACGACCGGATCAGAAATACTTTCCCGGTCCAGACCACCGATCTGAGGAGGGGTCTCAGGAGACCCCCACGATCGGCAGTCGCAGCGCACCGGGGGCCGCGGCCGGGACGGCCGGCGAGGCCGGCGGCACCGGGGCGATCCGCTGGTAGTCCGCACCCAGCGGCGGGCGGGCGTCCTCCTCGCCCTTGTTGGGCCACAGCGACATCATCCGCTCGGCCTGGGCGGTGATCGTCAACGACGGGTTCACCCCCAGGTTGGCGCTGATCGCCGACCCGTCGGCGACGTGCAGGCCGGGGTGGCCGTAGACGCGCTGGTAGGGGTCGATGACACCGTTCTCGATCGAGTCGCCGATCGCGCAGCCGCCGATGAAGTGGGCGGTCAGCGGCATGTTGAACGGCTCGCCGATGTTGCCGCCCGGCGTGCCGCCCAGCAGGCGGGCCATCCGGCGCACGACGTCGTTGGCCACCGGGATCCAGGTCGGGTTCGGGGCGCCGTGGCCCTGGCGGGAGGTCATCCGCCAGCCCAGCAGGCCCTTCTTGCCGTAGGTCTGGATGGAGTTGTCCAGCGACTGCATCACCAGCGCGATCACGGTGCGCTCGGACCAGTGCTTGAGGTCGTAGAGCTCCTTGATGTTGCCGCGCTGGTGCCACATCTCCTTCAGCCAGCTGCGCCAGCGCGGCTCGTCACCGTCGCCGTCGGTCAGCACCGTCTGCATCAGGGCCATGGTGTTGAAGCCCTTGCCGTAGCGGACCGGCTCGATGTGGGTGTCGGTGTCGGGGTGGAAGCTGGAGGTGATCGCGACGCCGTAGGAGTAGTCCGTGGTGTCGCTGCTGGGCGCGATGGCACCCAGGATCGACTCGGAGTTGGTGCGCGAGAGGTAGCCGAGGCGGTCCGACAGCCCGGGCAGGTGGCCCTCGTCCTTCATCCGGTGCAGCAGCTTCTGGGTGCCCAGCGAGGCCGCCGCGAAGATGACGTGCTCGGCGGTCAGCGTGCGGGTGGTGCGCGCGGTGGCGCGGCGTGCCTTGGTGAACTTCACCGCGACGTCGTACCCGCCGCCGTCGCGGGGGCTGACCCGGGTGACCGTGGTTAGCGGCATCACCTTCGCGCCGTTCTTCTCCGCGAGGTAGAGGTAGTTCTTGACCAGGGTGTTCTTGGCGTTGTGGCGGCAGCCCGACATGCACTCGCCGCAGTTGCGGCAGGGGTTGCGGTCGGGGCCGGCACCGCCGAAGAACGGGTCGGCCACCTTCTCGTCCGGGTCCGCCCCGGGGCCGCCGAAGAACACGCCCACCGGCGTGGGGTGGAAGGTGTCGCCCACGCCCATGTCGGTGGCGACCTTCTCCATGACGTCGTCGGCCGGGGTGCGGACGGGGTTCTCGACGACGCCGAGCATCCGCTTGGCCTGGTCGTAGTAGGGCGCGAGCTCGTCGCGCCAGTCGGTGATGTGGCTCCACTGGGCGTCGTTGTAGAACGCCGGCAGCGGCTCGTAGAGCGTGTTGGCGTAGACCAGGGACCCGCCGCCGACGCCCGCGCCGGCCACGATCATCGTGTCGCGGACCGCGTCGATGCGCTGGATGCCGTAGCAGCCCAGGGCCGGGGCCCACAGGTAGGACTTGATGTCGAGGGTGCCGGAGGAGAAGTCGGAGTCCTCGAAGCGGGCGCCCGCCTCGATGACGCCGACCTTGTAGCCCTTCTCGGTCAGTCGCAGCGCGGAGACCGAGCCGCCGAAGCCGGATCCGATGACCAGGACGTCGTAGTCGAAGGTCGCGTGCTTGCCCATGGGTCAGGCCCTCCCCAGCTTCTTCATCAGGCGCAGGTTCGCGGTCATGACACCGGCGTACTGCTCGTCGGACATGCCCAGCATCGGCGCGAAGCGCAGCAGCCGCTGCGTGCCGACCGACTGGGACTCGGTGTAGCGGTGGATCCCCTCGCTGCCCTGGCGCCGGCCCATGCCGGACTCGCGCATGCCGCCCATCGGTGAGTCGATGCTGGCGAAGGTGGCGCCGAAGGCCTCGTTGATGTTGACCGTGCCGCACTTGACCTGGCGGGCCAGGTCGCGGGCCCGGGCACCGTCGCGGCTGTAGATCGAGGCGTTGAGGCCGTACTCGCCGTCGTTGGCGCGGGCCACGGCGTCGGCCTCGTCGTGGAAGCGGTACAGCGAGATGACCGGACCGAACGTCTCCTCGCCGAAGCAGGTCATCTCGGGGGTGACCCCCTCGAGGATCGTCGGCTCGAAGTAGAACGGACCGAGGTCGGGTCGCGCCTTGCCGCCGCACAGCACGCGCGCACCCTTGGCGACGGCGTCCTCGACGTGGCGGGTGACGGTGTCGAGCTGGTCCTGGCTGATCAGGGAGCCCATGTCGTTGCCCCAGTCCAGGGTCGCGCCGAGGGTCATCGCCTCGGTACGGGCCACGAAGCGCTCAACGAACCGGTCGTAGACCTGGTCGGCGACGAAGAGCCGCTCCATGGAGACGCAGAGCTGGCCGGCGTTGGAGAACGAGGCGCGTACGGCGCCCTCGGCCGCGCGCTCGACGTCGGCGTCACGCAGCACCAGCATGGGGTTCTTGCCGCCGAGCTCCAGTGAGCAGCCGATGAGGCGCTCGGCGCAGCCGGCGGCGACCTTCTTGCCGGTGGCGGTGGATCCGGTGAAGCAGATGTAGTCGGCCTTGCCGATCACCGAGGTGCCGACACGGGAGCCGGGGCCGGCCACGACCTGCCACAGGTCCTTCGGGAACCCGGCCTCCTCCAGCAGCTGCGCGCCGAGCAGGGCCGACAGCATGGTCTGGGCGTCGGGCTTGGCCACCACCGCGTTGCCGGCGAGCAGGGCCGGGAGGCCGTCGCACAGCGCCATGGTGAAGGGGTAGTTCCACGGCGAGATGATGCCGACGACGCCCTTGGGGACACGGTTGACCTCGACGCGGGTCAGGCCGGGCACCACGCCGAGCTTGCGCTTGGTGTCGAGGTGCTCGTGGGCGGTGCGGCCGTAGTAGCGCGCGGTGAGCGCGATGTGCATCGGCTCGTCGAAGGCGTGCTTGCGGGCCTTGCCGGACTCCCACACGATCAGGTCGAGGATCTCGTCCTGGCGATCGAGGACCAGGTCGTGCAGCCGCAGCATGATCGCCGAGCGGTGCTCCAGGCTGGTGCGCGCCCAGGCCTCCTGCGCGCGGCGGGCGCGCGCGAAGGCCTCCACCACGTCGTCCTCGGTGGACTGCGGGACGTGGGCCAGCGGCGCGCCGTTGATCGGCGAGCGGACCTCCGCGGTCTCCCCGGAGGTCGCCAGGATGCGGCGCGTGAGCGCCTCGACGTACTCCGGCTCGAGGGCGTAGGAGGCTGTGGGGTCGTGCTCGGGGTCGTGCGGGCCCTCGGCGAGCGGACGGCCGGTGGGGTCGGGCGTGGAGGCACTCATGTACCGAGAGTATGTGACCGGTGTCTCCGGAACTACCCTTCAGTAGGAGTTCGTGGCACTTGACACATTCTTTTGCTCTGTCAAGCGCAGCGGAAGCGTCTCCGCGCCCTCCGACAGCCGGTCACTCGGCGGGCGGCAGCGGGAGGTAGACCGACTTCAGCTCGGTGTACTGCCCCAGGCCCTCGGGGCCGAACTCGCGGCCGAGACCGGAGGCCTTGAAGCCGCCGAAGGGCGCGGCGAAGTCCATCGTGTAGGTGTTGATGCCGTAGGTGCCGGTGCGCACGCCCCGGGCGACCTGGAGCCCGGCCTCGACGTCGGCGGTCCACACGGTGCCGGCCAGGCCGTAGTCGGAGTCGTTGGCGATGCGTACGGCGTCCTCGACCCCGTCGTAGGCGATCACCGAGACCACGGGGCCGAAGATCTCCTCCTGCGCGATCCGCATCCGGTTGTCGACGTCGGCGAACACCGTGGGGCGGACGTACCAGCCGCGGTCCAGGCCGTCGGGCATCCCGACGCCTCCGGCGACCAGGCGGGCCCCCTCCTCCTGGCCCAGGGCGATGTACTTCTGCACGCGCTCCTGCTGCCGCTGGGCGGCCATCGGACCGATCTCGGTGGCGGGGTCCATCGGGTCGCCGACCTGCATCCCGCCGATGCCGGCCGCCAGCGCCTCGACGACCTCCTCGTAGCGCGAGCGGGGGGCCAGTACGCGGGTCTGGGCCACGCAGGCCTGGCCGGAGTTCATCACCGAGAGGAACTTCAGGCCCTCCACGGTGGCGGCCAGGTCCGCGTCCTCCAGCACGATGGCTGCGGACTTGCCGCCGAGCTCGAGGGAGACCCGCTTGAGCTGCTCGCCGCAGGTCGCGCCGATCTGGCGGCCGGCGGCGGTGGAGCCGGTGAAGGCCACCTTGTCGACACCGGGGTGGGCCACCAGGTGCTGCCCTACCTCGCGGCCGCCGGCGACGATGTTGACCGCGCCCGCGGGCACGCCGGCCTCGTGGAGCAGCTCGGCCATCAGGTAGCAGTCCAGCGGCGACTCCGGCGCGGGCTTCACCACGACCGTGCAGCCAGCCAGCAGTGCGGGGACGACCTTGGACATCACAGTGAACTGCGGGACGTTCCACGGCGGGATCGCCGCGACGACGCCGACCGGCTCGTGGCGGACCACGACGTCCGAGCCCAGCGACCCGGGGCGTGCCGCCTCCCAGGGGAACTCCCGGGCGATCGCCAGGAACGACTCGATCTGCATCCACGGCGCCGGGGACTGGGCGAGCTGGGAGAAGGAGGTGGGCGAGCCCATCTCCAGGCTGATCAGCTCGGCCATCTCGGTCAGCTTCGCGGCGTAGAGCCCCGAGAACGCCTCGATGACCGCGATCCGCTCGGCGGGGGTCATCCGCGGCCACGGACCCTCGTCGAAGGCCTTCCGCGCCGCGGCGACCGCGGCGTCCACGTCACCGACGGACGCCTCGGGCACGGTCGCGATGACCTCCTCGCTGTGCGGGGAGACCACCCGCAGGGTGGCGTCGGAGGCCGGCGCGCGCCAGCCGCCGTCGATGTAGAAGGCGTCGCGGTCGAGGCTCATCAGTGCTCCAGGGGTCGGGTGGCGGGGTGGTGCTTGCGGGTGGTTGCCGGGGCTTCGAGACGGGACTCCGTCCCTCCTCAGCCGCCGGCGACGGAGAAGAAGTCGGTGAAGCCGGACGGCTCGTGGCGCCCGACGGAGAAGTGCTCGAAGAGGCCGAAGCCCTCGGTCTCGGTGCCGTTCTCGTGCACCACGGCGCGGCCGACGTGGTCGACGCAGCCGAACATGAACATGCTCCTCACCGCGTCCGACGTCAGGTCGTAGGTGCGGCGCTCGACGAAGGACTCGCCGTGCCACTGGCCGTGCAGCCAGTCCTGGTCGCCGCCGTAGCCGCCGCCGAAGTGCAGCGGGACCGCGAGCCGGGACTCCACCTCGATGCGCAGCGGGCCCTGCCGGGTCGCGCACTCGAGCGTCGCGCCGGTCGGCGTACGACCGCCGGGGGTGTAGCGGATGGTGACCTGCGGCCAGCCGAGCTGCTCGACCCGGCCGTCCTTCCACACACGGGTGCAGTCGTTGAGGGTGCGGATGCCGTCGCCGTCCTCCTGCATGATCACGACGATCGCGTAGTCCTCGAACCGCATCGGGACGTAGAGCCACCACATGCCGTCGAAGTCGGCCGGTCGTCCGGCGGGCTCGGCCTCGCCCACCGGGCGGATGCCCCACGAGCGGTCACGGGTGCCGACCCAGGTGTCGGGGTCGACGGCGATCTCCTCGCCGTCGACCGACAGCGAGCCGGACCAGGTGCCGACCTGCGCGAAGCGCTGGGCGTCGAGGGTGACGCGGGTGCCCTGGCGCATGACGTGCCGCTGCTCCTGGACGACCTCGAAGGACCCCTCCCAGGTCAGGTCGGCCGCGAGTCCCTCGGTCTCCTCGAGCACCATGCGGATCTTGCGCAGCGGCTCGACCACCTCGAGGCGGTAGCCGCCGACGTGCTGGTTGAGCCGGTCGTCGTCGATCTCGCCGCCGAGGTGGACGGCGGTCTGCTGGTCGCCGCGGGTGACGAGGAAGAAGGCGTCCTTGGTGCGCAGGTTGGGGTAGTAGCCCATGCCGGAGATGACGAAGATGTCGCCGGTGCGGTCGTGGGCGTTGAAGTAGCAGCGGTCGTAGAAGTGCCGGTCGCTGGGTCCGGGCCAGCCGATCGGCTGCGGGACCTGGTGGAGGGGGTACTCGTCGAGCGGGCCGAGCCCGCCGCGCGCGGCGCCCATCAGGCACCCACCTTCGCCAGGATCGACTCCAGGAGCGGCTTGCAGTGGAAGAGCGACTCGATGTCCGCAGGCATCTCGATCTCGCCGAAGTGCACCTGGCGGGCGCCGGTGCGCATGAAGACGATGCACCACTGCAGGCCGTTGTAGACGTGGTACCAGTCCAGGTCGCCCAGGGTGACACCCGTCCTCTCGGCGTACGTCGCTACCACGTCCTCCTCGCGCAGGAAGTGCGGCATGCCGGGCAGCTCGAGCATCCCGACGATCGACTCGAAGACCTGGTGGGCGAAGAGCAGCCAGCTCACGTCGAGGGCGCGCGGCCCGAGGGTGACCATCTCCCAGTCCAGGACGGCCACCGGCTCGAAGTCGCGGTAGATGACGTTGCCGATGCGGGCGTCGCCCCAGCACAGCACCGGGTCGCCCTGCTCCTCGACCGTCGGGACGTTCGCCTCGAGCCAGGCCATGGCACGCTCGACGGTCGGTGACGGGGCGAGGTCGCGGACGGCGAAGTCGTACCACGCACGGACCTTGGCGAGGTTGCGGTGCAGCAGCGTCTCGCCGTCCTGCTCGGGCGCGAGGTAGCCGAAGCGGCCGAGCGGGTCCTCGATCGCGTGCAGCCGGGCCAGGACGTCGACGGTGGAGTCCTGGAGCCGGCGCTGGTCGGTGCGGTCGGCGTCGAAGAGCCAGTTGTCCCCGAAGGGGTAGGGCAGCACGTCGGGGGGCACGACGCCCTCGACGCGGTCCATCAGGAAGAACGGGGTGCCGAGCACCTCGCCGGACTCCTCCAGCCAGCGCACGCCGGGCACCGGGACGTCGGTGAGCTCGCCGACCTGGCGGATCACCTCGTACTGGTGGCCCAGCTCGTAGCGGGGGAAGACCGGGAAGTCCTGGGGCGCGGGTGCGACCCGGGCGACCATCGGCACGGTGTCGCGGGAACCGCCCTCGGTCCAGGTCGCGTCCAGGACGAGGGTCTCCGAGGACATCCCGTTGCTGTCGATGCCGCTGTGCAGCACCACCTCCGGCTCGGCGTGCGCCGGCAGGAGGCCCTGCAGCCACCCCTCCAGCACCTCTGGCACGCGGGCCGCGTCGCGGCTGCTGCGCTGCATCTTCAGGTCTGCGGGCGGTGGCGCCTGGGTCACGACGGTCGACTCCTTCGTCCGGACGGTGTGACGTGGGTCATGCCCGCCCAGAATCCTAGAACCTGTTCTACTTTGTCAACGCGTGCCAGACAGGTGTGAAAGAGGTGTCTCAGGGCGCCCGGGGGTCCTCAGGCCCGCTCGGTGACCGATCCGCCGGGGATTCAGCGCACCGCCAGCCCCTTCCTTAACCTGGCTGGGTGCTCCGCCCCTCCCCTCGCTCGACCGCACGCCTCGCTGCCGTCGCCGCCCTGGCGGTCGCTGCCGCGGTGAGCACCCTCGCCGGGCCCGCCGCGCCGCCGGCACCCGCGGCCCCGTCCGCCGCACGGGGGGCGGTGGCCGCCGACCCCGACGACCGCCCGACCGTGCGCGGGCTCCCCCGCCCCGACGGTGCGTACCGCTTCGTGTCCTTCCCCGACTTCCTCAACCAGGACGTCGGCGACGTCACGCGCGCCCCGCACTGGCAGCAGGGCGACCCGAAGGGCACCAACTCCGCCTACGAGGACTCCCTCGACCACGTCCTCGACGACGTCGCGGCCCATCAGCCCGGGGCGTTCCTGGTGGCCGGCGACCTCGTCGAGGGCGAGTGGGGCAAGGACGAGACCGGAGTCGACCCGTTCGGCCCCCACCGCACCACCGACCAGCGCAAGAGGGCGCTGAAGGAGGCTGCGCGCATCTACTACGGCGACTGGCTGCGCCGCCTCACCGACCACGGACTGCCGGCCTACCCCGCCGTCGGCGACCACGAGATCGGCGACGACCCGTGGACGCCGCGCGGCGACGCCGAGCGCAGGGCGTGGATCCGCTTCAAGGCCAACCACACCTGGCTGTGGAAGCGGCAGCTGGTCAAGCACACCTACGACGCCGTGCGGCGCGCCCCCGGCGACGACCTGCGCCGGGTCGGCGGGGTCTCGAGCCCCGAGCGCGGGCAGGCCGGCGACACGGCGTACGCCGTCCGGCTGGACCGGAACCTGCTGCTGGTCACCGTCGACGTGTTCCGGCCGACCTCGAGCGGCGTCTCGGTCAGCCTCGACCCCGACCAGCGCGACTGGCTCGCGACGGTGCTGCGCCGGGCGAAGAAGCAGCGGGTCCCGTGGGTGGTCGTCCAGGGCCACGTGCCGGTCCTCGGGCCGGTGCGCACCCGCTTCTCCTCCGGGCTGACCTACGAGGGCAGCGACCTGTGGCAGCTGATGCGCAAGCACGACGTGGACGCCTACCTGTGCGGCGAGGTGCACGACCACACCGTGATCCGGCGCAAGGGCGTGGTGCAGATGTGCCACGGCGGGCTCTTCTACCGCGGCGAGTCGTCGTACGTGCTCGGGCAGGTGACCGACACCAAGCTGATGCTGGAGACCCGCTACCTGCAGGGCGACCCGCAGTGGAGCGGCACCAAGCTGTGGTCGACCGAGGGCGGCAACGGGCCGCGGCGCGTGGTCTACCGCAGGCCGTCGCGGGTGGTCGGCACCTACGTGCTCAAGCGCGACCCCGAGCGCCCGGCCCGGTCCAACCGGGTCAAGCAGGCGCGCGGCATCTCCGGCGCGAAGCACCAGCCGTAGCGGTCCGCCGGGTGGTCAGACCAGGTCGGTGACCTGGACCCGCGCCTCGTCGGCCTCCTGGTCCGTGAGCTTGAGCTGCGACTGCCGCTCGGCCTCGACGCGACGCAGGTAGTGGTCGACCTCCTCGGCGACGCGGGCGTCGTCCCAGTCGAGGACCTCGGCCATCAGGCGCGCGGCGTGCGGGGCGGCGGCGACGCCGCGGTCGAAGGTCTCGATGGAGATGCGCGTGCGCCGGGTCAGCACGTCGTCGAGGTGTCGCGCACCCTCGTGGGTCACGGCGTACACGACCTCGGCGGCGAGGTAGTCCTCGGCGCCCTCGAGCGGCAGCGCGAGCTGGCGTCGGGTCTGGACGAGTGCGAGCAGGTCGTCGACCAGGCCGCCGTAGCGGGCGAGCAGGTGGTCGATCCGCGCCACGTGGAGTCCCGACCGTCGCGCCAGCAGCACCCGCTGGTTGGAGCGGGTCTCGAAGGACTCCGCTCCCACGAGCGGCACGCGGTCGGTGATCGAGTCGCGCACGACTCCCTGCCCGGTGGTGCGCAGGCTGTGGGCGGCGGCGTCGACGGCGTCGCGGGCCATCACGCGGTACGTCGTGTACTTCCCGCCCGCGATCATGACCAGCCCGGGCACGGGGGTGACGACCGTGTGCTCGCGGGAGATCTTCGAGGTCGGCTCGGACTCGCCCGAGAGCAGCGGTCGCAGCCCGGCGTACACACCCTCGACGTCCTCGTGGTCCAGCGGCTCGCGCAGGATCGCGTTGACGTGCTCGAGGATGTAGTCGAGGTCGCGCCGGCTGGCTGCGGGGTGGGCCTTGTCGAGGTCCCACGGGGTGTCGGTGGTGCCGATGATCCAGTGCCGGCCCCACGGGATGACGAAGAGCACCGAGGTCTCGGTGCGGACGATGAAGCCGGTCTCGGAGCGGATCCGGTCGCGCGGGACGACGATGTGCACGCCCTTGGAGGCCTGCACGTGCAGGGCGCCGCGGCCCCCGACCATCTCCTGGATCTCGTCGGTCCACACGCCGGCGGCGTTGACGACGACGCGGGCCCGGATCTCGAGGTCCCGGTCGTGCTCGAGGTCGCGGGCGGTCACGCCGACGACCCGCTCCCCCTCGCGCAGGAAGCCGGTCACCTTCACCCGGGTCGCGACGTGCGCGCCGTGCTTGGCGGCGGTGCGGGCGACGGCGACGACCATCCGGGCGTCGTCGACCTGGCAGTCGTAGTAGCGGATCGCCCCGGTGATCGACTCGGCCCTGAAGTCGGGCGCCATCCGGGCCACCTGGCGGCGGGTGAGGTGCCGGTGCATCGGCACGCCCATGTCGTACTTGCCGGCCTTGGCCATGGCGTCGTACAGCGCGAGCCCGGCGCCCACGTAGGCGCGCTCCCACACGGGCTTGGTGAGCGGGTAGAGGAACGGCACGGGGCTGACCAGGTGGGGGGCGAGCCGCGTCAGCAGCAGCCCGCGCTCCTGCAGGGCCTCACGGACCAGGCCGAAGTCCATCATCTCCAGGTAGCGCAGGCCGCCGTGGATGAGCTTGCTGCTGCGGCTGGAGGTGCCGCTGGCGAGGTCGCGCTGCTCGAGCAGGCCGACGCTCAGGCCGCGGGTGACCGCGTCGAGGGCGACGCCGGTGCCGGTGATCCCTCCCCCGACGACCAGCACGTCGAGCTCGTGCTCGCCGGCCTGGCCGGTCATCGCCGCGAGGGCGGCGTCGCGCGCGTCGGGACCGAGGGCTCCGGGCGTGGGAGTCATGCGCTCCAGTGTGTCAGGTCGGCCGTGCTGGGTTCAGCCCCCGAACCGCGGGGGCCGGTAGGAGCGGCACTCGTCACCCGAGCCCGGGTAGCGGTCCCTGACCGCGCAGGCGCGGCGCATCTGGTCGCGGGCGTCGACGGGGAGCAGCCAGCCCTTGCGGACCGCGCGGTTCGTGGCCCTCCGCAGCTGCTGCTCGTAGTCGGCGAACGTCGGGTAGCGCTGCTGCAGGGTGATCGGGTCGAAGGGGACGGTGGTGCCGCCGAGCTCGCAGTCGGTGGAGCGGTACGTCGCCACCGGCACCTCGATCGGGGGCAGCCGCAGCCCGCCCAGGACGTTGCCGTCCGCGTCGCGCGCGGGCGTCACACCGTCGGCCTCGAACTCGAAGCGGGGCGCGGGTCGCGGCGCCCGACCCGTGCGGATCCACTCGTCGAGCTCGCGGAGCGCTGTGTTGACGGCGTACCGCATGGGGAAGGAGGCGCCGGCGACGGTGCACGCGGGGTAGAGCGGGTTGAACGCCATCTGACCGTAGTCGCCGGCGGCCTCGATGGTGTCGCGGTAGCCCTGCTCGTCCATGGCGGGCAGGCCGGCGACGCGGGGTCCGGAGCCGAAGACCTGCTGGTATCCGATGAAGAGGCCGGCGTGCGCGGACCCAGCGACGTCCCACAGGCGGTAGAGCGGGTCGTCGTCGGCCTCGCCGGTGGACTCAGCCCAGTCGCTGTTGAGCTGCAGCACCGGCACCTGGAGGCGGGGCTCGTAGTCGAGCCCGGCCAGGCCACCGTGGACGAGGAAGCCGTCGATCACGCCGGCGCCGTTGGGGTGGGCGCGGACGATGCCGGCGAGGCGGCCGGCGGACTGCGACTGGCCGGCGGCCACGACGCGGCGCACCTTCAGCCGGCCCATCGGGCGGACGTCGCCGACCCGCTTGGTGCGGAGAGCGCGGGCGACCTGGAGGAACATGTCGTCGGCGTACGCGTCGCCGGGGTGGTCGAGCGCGGCGTAGCGCACCGGGTCCCACACCTGCGGCGTCAACGGGGTGCAGCAGACCCCGGCGGCCTGGGCGCTGACGTGCACGAACGCCCAACCGCTGCGCAGCAGCTCCTCGCGCCCCTCGAGGCTGTCGACGGCGTTCTCGAACTGGGCGGTGACGTTGACCCAGTCCAGCATCACCGAGCCGTTGAAGTCCTTGCGCTTCTGCGGACGGGTGACGATGACGCGGGTCGTGTACGGCGCCGTGCTGCCGTCGGCGGCCGTGGCCGTGCCGGAGACGAACCACTCCTGCTCGGTGTAGCCGAACGGCTGCAGCTGGTGCCAGGAGTCCCACAGCGGGTGCCCCTGCAGGCCCGCCGGCGGCTCGCTCAGCGTCGGCACCGGCACCCGGTCAGCAGGTGGCTTCGTGCCCGCCGCCCCGCTCGGGGTCGTCGGCAGCAGCGCCGCCAGCGGGAGCAGCACGAGGGACAGCAGGGCGAGGAGGAGTCTCCGAAGCACGGAGGTGTAACGACGGTGACATGATGTCAGTTACGACATTTCGCTCCCGGAGTGCGCCGACCACGACGTTCTGCAGGCCAGGGGGTCGATCTTCCTGCAGAACGTCGTGATCGAGTTCTCGAGGCGTCAGCCGAGGCGCGCGCCCCGCACCCTTGTCGAAGCGCGGCGGCGTTCCGCCACAGTCACGACTGAGCCTGGTGGAGGCGCTATCCGCGTCTTCACTCTGACGCGACGCGACGATGATTGGGGGCCCGACGGCTATATCGAGTGCACCTCGTAGTGGCGGAAGCGGATGTGCCCGTCAGTTCGTGAGGCGAACTTCGCCCTCGTAGCGCAGCACAGTGACGATGCGCTCGACCAGGCTCGGAGCCATGTCAGGCAGTGCCTCGGTGGCAAACCAGCCGACCTCGACTGATTCGTCGTCGGCGACATGAGGCTCCCCGCTCAGGTAGCGGCACTTGAAGGTGTGGTCGAGGTACTGCGCGTGATCACCATTCGCGTGGACGACTGGGCGGCTCACGTTGACCCACACCAACGCTTCGACAGAGGCAACGACACCCGTCTCCTCGAAGACCTCCCGGCTCGCGCATACCGCTGGGTGTTCCCCGGGTTCGACGATTCCCGTCACCGGAGCCCACTGACCGTTATCGCTGCGCCTCACCAGCAGAACCTCGTCCCCTCGCAGCACGACCGCGGTGACGCCCGGCAACCAGAGCAAGTCGTGACCGATCTTCTCGCGAAGTTTCAGGATGAACTCTGGGACAGGCACTCACGCACCGTATCGATGCCAACGGCATCGACCGCTTCTCGACTACTTGTTGCGTTGACCCTCGGAGCAGGCTTGGCGTGGCTCGGTCCAGGTGGCCGGCCTGTCGCTCCCATCCAGGCTGCCCACGCGCCCGATCTGGCAGGTCCGCGTGGCTCTCATCTGGCATGCGCGGGCCGGCCATCGCAGAGTCGGCAAGAGGTTCCAGAGGGGTTTGCCCTGGGCGAGGACCACACGCGGATGATCTCCCAGCTGCACGCGCTGCTGCTGGTGATCCCTGGTGGTGCGAAGAAGAGCCTGTCCGCTGCCCAGGCCGAGGCACTGCTCGCGACCGTGCGGCCCCGGGACGTCGTGGGCAAGACCCGACGCCGGGTCGCGGCCGAGCTGATCGCGGACCTCGAGCGGGTCTACGCGCGGGGGAAGGCCGCGGACAAAAAGCTCAGGGAGCTCGTCGCAGCGACCAGCACCAGCCTGCTGGACCTGCACGGCATCGGACCCTCCGGCGCTGCGCGACTGCTGGTCGAGGTCGCTGACATCACCCGCTTCCCCACCCGCGACCACTTCGCGTCCTGGAACGGCACCGCACCCATCGACGCCTCCTCCGGCGACAACGTCCGACACCGGCTCTCACGAGCAGGAACCGACAGATCAACCGGACCCTGCACATCATGGCCACCGTCCAGCTGCGCAACGACACCGAAGGCCGCGCCTACTTCGACCGCCGACGAGCCGACGGCAAGCCCTCGATGGAAGCCATGCGTGCACTGAAGCGACGGCTCTCGAACATCGTCTACCGGACCATGCTCGACGACGCCATGGCAGCGCAGGCGACGGGCCCGGGAGGGCAACGAGGTAGCGACTCTGACTCCAGCGCGACCGGCTCACAACCCCAACACCGGCTCTTCGGACAAGCCACTCCGGGGCCCGTCACCGACCAGCCTAGAACGCCACTGCCACGCGTGTCTTGACACAGAGGGGAGCCAAGACCGGGACGCGGCAGATGAGCGCACGCTGACGCGGACACCAGGCGGCAGTACCGGTTGCGCATTGAGAGAGAATGACGTCGTGTACCCAAGGGCGCTAACTACGCGTGAGCGCGATGTTCTAGTTGCGCTGCTCGCCGTCGACTTCGAGGGCGTCGACCGCCTGCGCAGGCAGGCAGCAGACGTTCAGGTCCTGGGGAAGTGTGGGTGCGGTTGCCCATCCATCGACTTCTTCGCGGGACCGAACGAAGGCATGGAAGCGGTCGTTGATGCGGAAGTTCGCGACTCCAGCACGTTCGACGGCCTGTTCCTGTACACGATCGAATCTCCTGGCTTTGGCGAAGTTCTCGGCGGCATCGAGTGGCAGGGGCAGGACGACACGACTCCTGCCGAGTTCCCACCGCCGAAGGACCTTCGCATCACGCCTGGACGTCCGTAGTTCGCCCTTGCTCGAGTGCACCGGCGGCGGCAGATCAGCGCGCGCTGACGCGCACAGCAGGCGGCAGAAGTGCGCGCGCTGACGCGCACACCAGGCGGCAGAAGCGGGCGGTGGTCGCCTACTCGATGGGGTCGCGGAGCCGTGCCCGGGCCTCGTTCAAACTCCGCGCATAGTCCTGACTGAGCAACGTCGTCACATGGCGTTCCAAGGACGCTTCGAGGTCCCACAGCACCCGCTGTTCCGCCTGGTCAGCGAACTCGTGCTTGCCGTCGGTTGAGGGGAGTCACTCGAACAGGGGACTGCTGCAGGCTCAGGTGACAGGTTGGGTCACGCGGCCTGAGGGGCCGTCGTGGTGTCGTGGGTGGTCATGATGGTCTCGTACTCGATGGGGGTCAATCGGCCAAGGGCGTCTTGCCTGCGGCGTCGGTGGTAGGTCTTCTCGATCCAGGTCACGATCGCGATCCGCAGTTCCTCGCGGGTGGTCCAGCTGCGGCGGTTCAGGACGTTCTTCTGCAGCAGCGCGAAGAAGGACTCCATCGCGGCGTTGTCTCCCGCGGCCCCAACTCGGCCCATGGATCCGACCAGGTCGTTGCGCTTCAAGGCATGGACGAACTTCCTGCTGCGAAATTGGCTGCCTCTGTCGCTGTGCACGATGCAGCCCGCCACGTCGGCACCCTCGACGCGGCGTCGGGCGACCGCCGAGGCCAGGGCGTCGACGGCCAGGCGGGACTTCATGCGGTCGCTGATGGAGTAGCCCACGATCCGGTTGGAGTAGGCGTCCTTGACCGCGCAGAGGTAGAGCTTGCCCTCGCTGGTGCCGTGCTCGGTGATGTCGGTCAACCACAGGTCGTTCGGGGCGGTGGCGTTGAACCGGTGGCGGACCACGCCGTGCTCGTCGACCACGGCGCACAGGTCGTCGTGGACCGGTGGCCCTGGCTTCTTGCCGTGTCCGCGGGCCTTGGGCTTGCCGAACGCGCTCCACCAGCCGTTCTCTGAGCAGATCCGCCACGCGGTGCGTGCTGCCATCGGCTCACCGGCTTGGCGTGCCTCATCGACCAGGAACCGGTAGCCGAACTCGGGGTCGTCGTCGTGAGCCACGAACAGCGCGTGCGCTCGGTAGGCCTCCTCGAGCTCGGCGTCGGTCACCGGGTGTGCCAGCCACCGGTAGTAGTGCTGGCGAGGCAATTTCAGTACCCGGCACGTCACCGTCACCGGCACCCGAATCGGGGCACCGGCAGCGGCCAGCTCGCGGACGAGCGGATACATCATTTTCCCGGCAGATTGGCCTGAGAGAGATACGCCGCAGCACGGCGCAGGACCTCGTTCTCCTGCTCCAGCAACCGGATCCGCTTCTTGGCTTCACGCAGCTCGACGTTCTCAGCCGCGGTGGTCCCGGGCTTGATCCCGTCCTCGACATCAGCGGTCTTCATCCAGTTCGTCAGACACGACTCGCTGATCCCGAAGTCAGCAGCGATCTGCTTCAGATGCTGACCCGGCTCACGGTTCCTCGCCACGCGCACGACGTCGTCGCGGAACTCTTTGGGGTAGGGCTTGGGCACAGCGCACATCCTTTCAGCGGCACCTCTCGGCACCACAGATCAGATGTCACCTATCCGTGCAGCAGACCCCAGGACGATTGCCTCGTCGTGTGTGAGCGACAGGGTGACGGCTGCTGCGTGTTCCCGCGGTTTACTCACCCCCGCAGCGTCCCAGACGCTCGGCCACAACCGCACGCTCATCGTCAGAAGCGGATGTCGTAGGGGTCTCGACGGATCAGCATCTGAGGGTGAACTCGATCTGGTGGTCGGCCAGGACCCGTGTCTCGTAGCGGGGGTCGTGGGCGGTGCGGTGGTGGGTGGGGCACAGCAGGCGGCCGTTGGTCAGGTCGGTGGTGCCGCCGGCGGCCCAGGGCTGGTCGTGGTGGGCGTGGCAGAACCACGCTGCGGTGTGGCAGCCGACCGCGGTGCAGCCCTTGTCGCGGGTGGCCAGCGCGATGCGTTGGGCGCGGGTGAACAACCGCCTCCGGCGGCCTTGGTCGAGGACCTCGCGCCTGCCGCCGAGGACGACGGGGACGATGCCGGCCTCGCAGGCCAGGCGGCGGGCGATATGGGCGGCGATCCGGTCGCCGGTGTCCAAGGTGGCGGCCGCCAACCCACCGGTGAGGGTCTCAAGGGTCATCGTGACCACCACCGTCGCGCCGGTCGACATCTCCGGGACCTGGGAGCCGTCGAGCCTCTCCAGCAGCTCGCAGAACGCGGCACCGAACTCGACGGCGGAGGCGGCCTTGACCGGCTCCGGCCGCTCATCCTCCACCTGCTCGCCCGTCGTGGTAGGCGTGGACGCCAGGGCGGGTCTGTCGTGGACGACCAGGGCCAGCAGTTGCTTGCGCAGCATCCCGGCGTGCAGCTCGGGGACGGTGAAGCGGCCATGCACGCTGCCCTGCCCATCGGGGGTCATGGTCAGCATCGTCTTCCGCGCAGCGGCGCGTTCCTCGGCCTCGAGCCGGGCTGCCTCGTGGGCGTCGGCCACGGCGGGGGCGACGACGTCGAGGACCCGGTCACCCAGCACGCGC
>Ga0208834_100314_pt1 | contig 17029 bp, 18 predicted proteins | sample DeeseametaMP1787_FD_184182 | JGI IMG/M metagenome (GOLD analysis project Ga0208834, IMG submission 184182) | Marine microbial communities from the Deep Pacific Ocean - MP1787 (SPAdes) | ecosystem: Environmental > Aquatic > Marine > Oceanic | place: North Pacific Ocean | collected 2011-05-03 | reverse complement strand
GCCACCACCAGCCCATTCCCGAGCAGCTGCTTGATGTCAGAGGCCGCGGCGACGGCGGCCGCCTCGATTTCCAGCTGGGTCACGTCCGTGGCCAGTTCATCGGTCATTGCCAACAGTTCGCTACGTGTTTCCTCCAGCGTGGGCAGAATGGCCCTGTAGGCAAAGGCCTTGCGGTCGAACAGTGTCAGCCCGGCCAGCGTCTCGACCTCGGTGTCCAGCGCGGCCATTCGTTCTGCCAAACCGGCGAGTTGTGTCGCCATCTCGGGGCGCTGCGCCTCGGTCACGCGGGTATCGGCAAAGCTGTTCGGAACTTCGGCCAAGCGGTCGGCCATGGCGGTCAGCTCGGCCCGCATGTCCTCCATCTTGGCATCGTCACCAGCCACGAAGAGCATCATCGCCAGCTCCGCGCTCTGCATCCTGTTGGTAATATCGGCCAACAGGCGGCTTTGCGAGAACATGTCGGAGTTCTGGTACAGCTTGCCCGTGAGTTCGGATTTCACCGTCCATGAAATGACCGAGAGCACAAGTAGTGTCACGATAAAGGCCGATGCCAGCAACATGACCTGAATTCGGATCGAAAACCTTCCCATGAATCGCCCTTACATCTGTTCCGCGGGCAATTTGCCCACGCGTCAGAGCGGGTTTAACGGGGAGCAGGTAAACAAAACTTTCCTCAGCGGCGGATTTTCTCGTTCAATTCTTGACAGTTTCGCGCTCGGAGGCCGGGATCTTGGCCAGTTGCACCGCCAGGATTCCAGCCGCGATCACCGCCACACCCAGCAGGTCGAGCGGCCGCAACGCCTCTCCCAGCAAGACCGCTGCGATGGCCACGCCCAGGAACGGGTTGAGAAAATGGAAGGTCGCGGAGCGCACCGCGCCGATCCGGTTGACCAGGAGGACCCAGACAAAGGTCGCCGCCAGGCCAGGCACCAGAGTGGTATAGACAAAGGCCGCGACCAGCGAGACCGACCAGTCGACCTGCACCGTCTCCAGCGTCAGGGCCGGCACCCAGAGCACGGCGCTGCCGATCAGCATCTGCAGCCCGACCACCATCATGAAGTTCCCGCCCGAGGTCGCCCCGCGCAGCGACAGCGTGGCGACGGTCAGCGCGATGACACCCAGAACACAGAGCAGCACGCCCATCATGTCCAGCCCACCGCCAAACCGTGCGCCCATGATGATTGCCACCCCGGCCATGCCGGCAACCAGCCCGAACAGCGCCTGCGGCCGCAGCTTCTCTCCCAGGAACAGCCAGCCGGACAGCGCCACCAGCAGCGGCATGGTCGAGGCGATGATCGCCGCCAGCGACGCCTCGACGGTCTGCATGGCAACAAAGTTCAGACCCAGGTAGAGCGCGTTCTGGCAGATACCAAAGACGATTGTCGCGCGCCACTGGCCGCGGGTCAGCCGCCAGCTCTGGCCCATCGCCTTGGCGATCACCACCGCCAGCAGGCCCGATATCAGGAAGCGCAGCGCCAGCGCCGACAACGGCGGCGCCGCCGCAACGATGATGCGGGCAGAGGTGAAAGCCGAGGACCACATCACCGCGAAGGCGAGGCCCATCAAGATCGCGCGAATATCCATGCCAAAGCATTAGGCGCTTTCGCAAGCGACCGAAAGGCCGGTTTGCGCGCGCCCGCTACTCTGCGGCCTTGCTCCCGTCGGACAGGACCGGCAGATGACCGGTCTTGATGTAGAGCAGACAGCCGTCCTCTGAAAACGGCGCGTGGCCGGACCCGTCGGGACTGCGGATCCAACTGCCCGCCGGATAGCTGCCGTGTTCGTCCTGCAGGCGCCCCTCGATCACGTAGACCTCTTCGCCCCCGCGGTGCCGATGCGGGTCCAGCCGCGTGCCCGGCGCAAAGCGCACGATCCGCACGCTCTCTCCGGGGACATCGTGGGCCAGCAACTGGCTCAGACCCGGCGCCACTTCCTCAAATTCCGCATCCCGCGTGGGGATCGCTTTCTGCTCGGTATCGGTGGCGTCGAACTGGCACAGTTTGACCAGGATCGTCGCGCCTTCGGGACCGATATGGGGCCTGTGCGAGGTGCCGATCGGATTGCGCACGTAGCTGCCAACCGGGTAATCCGCGTGCTCGTCCGAGAACACACCCTGCAGGACAAGGAATTCCTCTCCACCGCCGTGCGTATGCGCGTCGAACTGGCTGTTCGGCGCGAACCGGACGATGGTCGTGGCGCGCGCCACCTCATCGCCGATCCGGTCCAGCATCATCCGTTCGACGCCATTGGCCGGCGAGGGGCGCCACTGATACTCCTCGGGCCGGATCACCACCCGTTTCGAGAAATCGGCATTCAGTTCCATCTCACGCCTCCTGCGGCTGATCTCGTGCACCCTTTGCGTACCGCAGTCTAGCCTGTCCACCGCCGCTGACCAGCTTTGACGCGCAAATCCCGTTGTGGCCTGTGCCGACCGCGACTAGCGTGGCGCCAGTCCCGTTTTAGTGGAGTGGATCGGATGAGTTTCGCCCTAATTTTCGACTGCGAGTTCCTGACGGCAGAGGGGTCCCCGTCGCGGTTCTGGTGCGGACCCTACGATCCCGATCCTGTCGTTGCCCAGATCGGTGTGGCCAAGCTGGGGCTGAGCGAGGATTTCCCTTTGCTGGATACGCTGCGGCTGTACGTGACCCCGCGCGACCGGCACGGGGCGCCCTGGCAGCTGGACCCGTTCTTTAGCCGCCTGACCGGGATCACCCAAGAGCAAGTCGACACCGAGGGGCTGCCTTTGGCCGAAGCCCTGGCCCGCACGCGGGACTTCGCCGAGGGCAAGCGGCTGTGGTCCTGGGGCAAGGACGAATTCAACATGGTCGCCATCAGCTGCTACGTTGAAGGCATCCCCGCCCCCCTGCCCGCCTCCCGATTCGGCAATGCCTGCGACCTGCTCTTGAAGGCCGGGATGCCCTACGAGGACCTGCGCCAGACCCGCAGCGACCGGCTGGCGGATTACTACAAACTGGATCACCCGCCGCTGCGCGGCCACGATGCGCTGGATGACGCCCTGTCGGTGACCTACGTCCTGCAACACCACCTTCGGGCAAACCGGCTGAGCGCACGGGATTTCGCCTGAGTCCGGCGCATAAAAATGCCCCGCCTGCCATAGGGCAAGCGGGGCCAGTTCGTGCCGCGGGCTATGCGCGGCATCGGCGGTGTTCGTCTTGATTTCGGGAAACGGTCAGTCGGACCGTTCGGCCATCTCGGACCGGATCTGCTGCCGCAGGACGTCGATCGGCACGGTCTTGCCGTCGCGCTTGAAGCACCAGTAGGTCCAGCCGTTGCACGAAGGCGCGCCTTCGAGCGCAGCGCCGACCTGGTGGATCGAGCCTTTGACGTCATCGCCGATCAATGTGCCATCGGCGCGGACCTTGGCCTTGTGACGGCCGTTCATGCTCCACAGTTCCTCGCCCGGGCGCAGCATGCCGCGTTCGACAACCTGGCCAAAGGGCACGCGCGGCTCGGCGCGTTTCGAAGCGCTGACCTCCAGCGCGACCTTGTCAAAGGCCCGCACGCTGGCGATGCGCTTTTCCGCGACTTCGCGATAGGCGGCCTCGCGTTCGATCCCGATCCAGTCGCGGCCCAGCATCTTGGCCACCGCGCCGGTCGTACCGGTGCCAAAGAACGGATCCAGCACCACGTCACCCGGCTTGGTCGAGCCGACCAGCACACGGTGCAACAGAGACGTCGGCTTTTGCGTCGGATGCGCCTTGTCGCCGTTGGCGTCCTTGATCCGTTCGCCGCCGTTACAGATCGGCAGGACCCAGTCGCTGCGCATCTGGATACCTTCGTTGAGCGCCTTCAGCGCCTCGTAGTTGAAGGTATATTTCGCGCCTTCGCCCTTGGACGCCCAGATCATCGTCTCGTGCGCGTTGGTAAAGCGCTTGCCACGAAAGTTCGGCATAGGGTTGGACTTGCGCCAGACAACATCGTTGAGGATCCAGAAACCGGCGTCCTGCAGCGCGGCGCCCACCCGGAAGATGTTGTGATAAGAGCCGATCACCCAGATCGCCCCGTCGGGCTTGAGCAATCGGCGCGCCGCTGCGAGCCAGTCTTGGGTAAACCTGTCGTAGGCGGCAAAGCTCGAAAACTGGTCCCAGTGGTCATCGACCGCGTCCACCTGGGAATTGTCGGGGCGATGCAGCGCGCCCTTCAACTGCAGGTTGTAGGGCGGATCGGCAAAGATCAGGTCCACCGAGGACTCCGGCAGGCTCTGCATCACCTCGATGCAGTCCCCGGACAGGATCGTGTTGATAGGGAGCGCATTTGCGCCCGTTACCTTGGTCATCGTTGTCATTCTCTGCCTCTGTCCCGCGGCGCTTGTGCGCTCATTGGTTGGGCAAAAGATGAGTCAAAGGTGATTCGTGGTCAATTCTATTTTTGAATCAGTCACTTGTGTTTTTCGCTTGCCACAAGATATCGCGCACGGGAGCGAAGGAACGTCTATGAAATGGGGTAACCCCCAAATCTCGGAGTGCAGATTTGTGACACTTTGTCGGGTAACCGGCGTTTGTTTCCCAACCGTATCCGGGAAACTGGGTCGCGGCCTCTTTCATGACATCATCGCGCCAGGTTTTTGCCACAATTGAGGCCGCCGCGATGGATGGAGAACGCCCGTCCCCACCCACGACCGGGATCGCCGGGCAGGGCAGATCCACCGGAAGGCGATTGCCGTCGATCAACAGATGGTCGGGCACGACCGGCAGAGCCGCCACCGCGCGCCGCATCGCCAGCAGGCTGGCCTGGAGGATGTTGAGCGCGTCGATTTCCTCGACGCTGGCCACGCCCAGCCCCACCTGCGCGCTCTGACGCAGCAGAGGGGTCAGAAAGGCGCGCCGCTTTGCCGACAGTTTCTTGGAGTCGTTCAGCCCCTCGGGGATCGAGGCGCGGTTCAACACGACCGCGGCAGCCACCACCGGCCCTGCCAGCGGCCCGCGTCCCACTTCGTCTACCCCGGCCACGCAGGTACATCCGCGCGCCCAGAGCGACTCTTCCAGTTCCATCGTCAATGCCATGTCCCGGTTGAACCCGAAGGTCCGCCCCGAGGCAAGCCCGGGATCAGTCCGCCAGCCGTGACAGGATCGGCAGGCGTTTCGACAGCGCCCCGGTTCCAGCCGTCAGAATGGCCATCATGGCGATCCAGCCCAGGAAGGGCACCAGCCCGATCACGGCCGTCAGCAGGGCGCCGACGAACGCCGCCAGGACACGTCCGATCCACGGCTTGGAAAAGGCGGGGGCCAAGCTCATGACCTTGGCCCCCAGACCGTAGGCCCCGACAACGAGTCCGGCGAGGCCCAGCGCCACGGCCGCCAACCAAAAGAACGGCGTCAGCAGCATGCCGATCATGGTCAGCGCCACCAGCACGCCCCCACCCAGCAAGACCGAAAGCCCAAGGAAGCCCGACAGGACACTGCGGAAGGGACGCTCCAACAGGTCATCGGCCAAGCTGCCCATCGCCTTGGGCGCGATCAGGGCCGCAACCGCGCCGATCAGGCCGATGATCACACCCCAGGCCAGGTAGTCGCCGACGGTTTCGCCAAAGCTGCGCTTGTCGCCCCCGCCGGGATGCTGGAACGCGCCACTGACGCGCTTGAACCGCAGCTTTACGCGCGTGACCCGTTCCTCCGGAACCACCGCCTCTGGCACCACCAGCGTGCCCACCTCTTCCTCGTACAGGGTCAGCGTGCCGTCGATCCGGGCGCCAGGCCCAAAGGTCAGCTCGCGCGCCGAAATCACGGCGTCACCCGTCACCGGGGCGTCCAGTTCCACGATTTCGCCGTTCAGGATCAGGCTTTCGCCGATCGCTGCCGTCACAGAGACCTCAGAGCCAAAGGCGCGCAGGTCGCCCCCAACCGGAGCATCGACCGCGACCGTGTAGCCCGCCACGGCGGCATCCCCGGCCACCGCGCCCTCGATCCGGACGCGCTGACCCGCCGCATACAGGCTGCCGCCCAGATCGGCGCCGATATCGACCCAACGGCCCGCCATATGCGCGTTGCCCGTGACGGGCGCGGCCAGCCGCACGCGTTCGCCAGCCAGGAAGGCGTCATCGCGGCCGTCCTCGTCCATGCGAACGGATTGGCCCGCCTTGTAGACGTCATTGCCCAGCACGGCCTCTTCGTCCTGTGCCAGGGCCGGAACGGCCAGCATCAGGCCCAGGATCACCAGCAGATTTTTCAACATGCACAAACTCCCTGCCGCATCGGGCATCTTCCGGGCGACGCATCACCGCAGACGCCCTGCGCTGCCTTAAAGCGCGGGTCAGGGAGTAGGCTCAACCCTTTTTGGTTTCGGGTGCGCCTGCTTCTTCTTCCAGCAGGGCCGAGATCAGGGACAGCACTGCCTCTTCCTCGGTCACCTTGCGCGAAGAGATCCACATTTCCAGCCGCGCGCGCTCCTCGCAGCTGAGCTGGACAAGAAACGGACGGCGGTCGCTCGAAGTGACGGTCTTGTCCCAGCCGATCCCGGCATCCAGGGCCCGGCGCAATGTCTGGCGCACAAGATAGGCCAGAGGAACATGCGCCCCGGACTGGCGGACAAGCGCCTTGCGCAGCGGCTCTGGCAGCCCCAGGACAAGGGCCTTTCTCGCATCGCGCCGACTCATGGCTTCCTCGTTATCGTGTTGAAAGAGTCTAACAGATTGCAGGCTCGCGACGAGCCCCGATCTCTTGAAAGTTGTACGCGTGCGCCATGCAGCGGCAAGCCTGAACGCGCGAAACATGCCCGAATATGGCCAACCAACGGCCGGGAATCGCATTTTCCCGGCTCTCCCAGTCTTCGCGCTCGGTGGTGAAGGTCAGGGGATAGCCCGTCGACTGGCCCGCGTCATTGCCCTGCCGCGCCTTGGTTTCCGCGACTTCGCGGGTAAAGACGGCCACCACGCTGGCGCCACGCCGATGCGCGGTCGGCATGACGCCCGGCGCCTCGGACTCCGTCATGCGAAAGATGCCCTTCAGCACCTCCACCACTAAATCGCGGGGCGTGAAATCATCGTTCAGCAGGATGACCTTGTAGAGCTTCGGGCGCTCGGCCCGGGTGGTCTTCTCGGTCCTGGGCGGCGCTGCGATCCCGCTCATGGCGCATCTCCCTGGCTGACATTCGCTGTCAGGCCAGAGTGACAGGTCACCCTGTCTCCCGGTCCAGTCCCCACCCCCGGAAACGAACAGGGGCGCCCGAAGGCGCCCCTGCGTGATCTGATGGCGGTGCGGCAGGCGTCTGCCGCCCCGGCAGGCTTCCCCGTAGGGAAAACCGCCGTATTACATCATGCCGCCCATGCCGCCCATGTCGGGCATGCCGCCGCCGGCTGCTGCGCCTTCTTTCTGCGGCTTGTCGGCCACCATCGCTTCGGTGGTGATCAGCAGGCCTGCGATCGAGGACGCGTCTTCCAACGCGGTGCGGACAACCTTGGCCGGGTCGATCACGCCGAACTTGAACATGTCACCATATTCGTCGGTCTGCGCGTTGTAGCCGAACTTCAGGTCGTCGCTTTCGCGGATCTTGCCCGCAACGACCGACCCGTCGACACCGGCGTTCTCGGCGATCTGACGCAGCGGCGCCTCGAGCGCCTTGCGCACGATCACGATACCGGCGTTCTGGTCGCTGTTGGCGCCAGTCAGCCCGTCGAGAGCCTTGGCACCCTGCACCAGGGCCACACCGCCGCCGACGACGATGCCTTCCTGAACGGCTGCGCGAGTCGCGTTCAGAGCGTCATCGACACGGTCCTTGCGCTCTTTCACTTCGACTTCGGTCATGCCGCCGACGCGGATGACGGCCACACCGCCTGCCAGCTTGGCAACGCGTTCCTGCAACTTTTCACGGTCGTAGTCGCTGGTGGTCTCTTCGATCTGGGTCCGGATCTGGGACACGCGTGCCTCGATCTCGGCCTTTTCGCCAGCGCCGTCGACGATGGTGGTCTCGTCCTTGGTGATGGTGACCTTCTTGGCGGTGCCAAGCATGTCCATCGTCACCGACTCGAGCTTCATGCCGAGGTCTTCCGAGATCACCTGGCCGCCGGTCAGGATCGCGATGTCCTGCAGCATGGCCTTGCGGCGATCGCCGAAGCCCGGTGCCTTGACGGCTGCGATTTTCAGGCCGCCGCGCAGCTTGTTGACCACGAGAGTCGCCAGCGCTTCGCCTTCGACGTCTTCCGCGATGATCAGCAGCGGCTTCTGCGACTGGATCACCTGCTCGAGCAACGGAACCATCGGCTGCAGCGACGAGAGTTTCTTCTCGTGCAGCAGGATCATGCAGTCTTCGAGGTCTGCGATCATCTTGTCGGGGTTGGTGACGAAGTAGGGCGACAGGTAGCCACGGTCGAACTGCATGCCTTCGACAACGTCGGTCTCGGTCTCGAGGCCCTTGTTCTCTTCGACGGTGATGACACCCTCGTTGCCGACCTTCTGCATCGCGTCAGCGATCTGACGGCCGATTTCGGCTTCGCCGTTGGCCGAAATGGTGCCGACCTGGGCAACTTCGTCCGAGTTTTCGACGGTACGGGCAGCGTTCTTGATCGCGTCCACGACCTTTCCAGTGGCCAGGTCGATGCCGCGCTTGAGGTCCATCGGGTTCATGCCGGCGGCAACCGCCTTCATGCCTTCCTTGACGATGGCCTGGGCCAGCACGGTCGCGGTGGTGGTGCCGTCACCGGCTTCGTCGTTGGTGCGGGAAGCAACTTCCTTCACCATCTGCGCGCCCATGTTCTCGAACTTGTCTTCCAGTTCGATTTCCTTGGCGACAGAGACACCGTCCTTGGTGATGCGCGGGGCGCCGAACGACTTGTCCAGAACCACGTTGCGGCCCTTGGGGCCCAAGGTCACCTTGACCGCGTCGGCCAGGATGTTGACACCCTTGAGCATCTTCGTGCGGGCGTCGGTATCGAATTTCACGTCTTTTGCGGACATTTATCTTCTCCAGTAGACAGATAGGGTCATTTCAGGGGGCCGTGGGGCCGCCCTCGATCACGACAGGCGTTCAGGCCGCGGCTGCGGCTGCGTCGTCAGTGATGATGCCCAGAATGTCGCTTTCTTTCATGATCAGCAGCTCTTCGCCACCAACGGTGACTTCGGTGCCGGACCATTTGCCGAACAGGACTTTGTCGCCCTCGTTCACGGCCATCTCGATCAGCTCGCCGCTGTCCTTGCGTGCACCTTCGCCACACGCGACAACCACGCCTTCCGCCGGCTTTTCCTTGGCGCTGTCGGGAATGATCAGCCCACCAGCAGTCTTTTCGTCGCTCTCAACGCGACGGACCAGCACGCGGTCATGAAGCGGTTTGAATGCCATCTTCGAGTCTCCTAGCTCAAAGTTACTCCCGTGAGGCCCCCCTGCATGGGCAGACCCCGTTATCACTCACACCGGGCGAGTGCTAACGGCTGTGAGTTAAGGAATGGCGTGGCCCGAGTCAACAAGAGCCTGTGAGAAAATTGTCGGCAACCGGCTCAGCCCCGCGTGCGCGCCCTCTTGCGCCGTCGCCGCTTGGTCGCCAGCGCCACGGCAAAGCCCACCGCCACGGCCAGGGCCGCAACCAGCCCGCCCCAGTCGCTGACCGCTTCGGACACGCGGTCGATCTGCGATCCGAAGGCAAAGCCGAGGCCGACATAGGCTGTCACCCAGATCGTCTCTCCCGCCGTGTCCCAGGCCGCGAACCGCCAGCGGGACAGGCCCAGCGTCCCGGCGATCACATTGACCCAGGGTCCCAGAGGCGCCAGCAGCCAGGTCGACAGGAAAACGCCGACCCCGCCGCGCGCCTCGACCACCGCCTCGCCCCGCACGATAAGCCGTTGCCGCCCGGTGCGATCCGCCACCCATCCCAGGAAAGGCCGCCCGCCCCAGCGCCCAAGCTGAAACCCGGTGTTGTCCCCGGCAAGGGCGGCCAGCCAGCCCGACAGCCAGACCTGCCACAGCACCAGGTCGCCCGCCGCGGCAAAGGCCCCCGCCGCCAGCATCACCAGCGAGGTGGGCACCGGCACCGCCAGGCAGGACAGAAAGGCAGACCCCGCCACCACCCAAAGCCCCCAGGCGGACACCAGTTCAAAGGCCCAGTCACTCATTCGGATGCGTCTTGCGCCAGTCGGCTATCGCCGTTTCCAAGTCGTCGATCAGCGCCTGCACCGGGACGCCGCGCTCCTCTGCCATGCGCGCCAGCGGCCTCGGCCCCTGGCCGTCCGGCGTCATCTGAAGCGCCTCGATCACCACTTCGCGCGGGACGTCCCAGCTCATCGCGACGAACCGTGGCGACATCCAGGGCGCGATGGTCATGTCCTGGTGCCGGGGATCGGCCCAGAACATCATCCCCGAGACCAGTCGAAAGGCAAAGAACGCCGCCACCAGCAGCGCAACGACCAGCCCGGCCGTCAGAAAGGGCGCCTCGCGCCACAAGCGTCGCATTTTCCGCCTCCTGCATGACTGCCCGCAGACTAACCGCATCCTGCCGCATGACGCAGCAGTGACACGCAGCCGCGCAGTGTTTCCGTCGCGGCGATTGCCCTTTCGACGCGCGCATCCCTAGGCTGGCCACAGATCAATACGGGGGAATCGTGCCATGAAACTGGGAATCATCGGCAGCGGCATGGTCGGCGCGGCGACTGCCTTTGCCTGCACCCTGCGCGGGGCGGCATCGCGCGTCGTTCTGGTCGACATCGACACGGCCCGCGCCCGTGCCGAGGCAGAGGACATCGCCCATGCCGCCCCCTTCGCCGGGGCCACGCAGATCGACGCCGGGGACTATGACGACCTTGCCGGTGCGGGCATCGTGATCCTGGCCTGCGGTGTCGGGCAGAAACCGGGCGAAACCCGGCTGGAGCTGCTGGGCCGCAATGCCGCCGTGTTCCGATCGGTGGTCGGTGAGGTGATGCGCGTCTGCCCGGATGCGATCCTGCTGGTGGCCTCAAACCCGGTCGATATCATGGGCCAGATCACGCAGGCCCTGTCGGGTCTGCCGCCCGGGCGCGTCATCGCCTCCGGCACGATCCTCGATACCGCGCGCTTTCGCTGGCTTCTGGGTCGGCACCTGGGGATCGCCCCCCGGTCGGTCCACGCCTACGTTCTGGGCGAACATGGCGACAGCGAGGTTCTGGCCTGGTCCGCCGCCCGCGCCGGATCGGTCTCGGTGCAGGGTTTTGCCGAGCAGGTCGGCGCACCACTGACACCCGAGGTCCGCGACCGGATCGACAGCGGCGTGCGCCGTGCCGCCTACACGATCATCGAGGGCAAGGGCGCGACCTGGTACGGGATCGGTGCCGGTCTGGCCCGGATCGTCTCGGCCATCGCGCAGGACGAAGGCGCGGTCCTGACCGTCTCGACCCTGGGCGAGGTCATGGGCGTGCGGGATGTCGCCTGTTCGGTCCCCCGGGTGGTGGGCGCGCAGGGCGTGACAGAGGACCTGGTGCCCGACCTTTCACCCGCCGAGGCCGACGCCCTGCGCGCCTCGGCCGAACTGCTGCGCGAGACCGCCGCCTCTGTCCCGCTCTGAGCCCCCCTTCCATGTCACCGGCAAGCGGTCTAGGTTGGCGCCAACGCGCAAGCCGCGCAGTCCCCAGCCAAGAGTTTCCTCATGCCCGCGCCCACCGTCGCGCCCCTGCGCAGTGCTCCGCCGCCGTCGCGGTCCGACAATCTACGCGGCATCGTCCTCATGCTGTCGGGCTTTTTCTGCTTTGCCGCCTGCGATGTGCAGGCCAAGTTTCTGACCGACAGCTTTCACGCCGTTCAGGTGGTCTGGTTCCGCCAGATCGGACTGGCGCTTGGCGTCGTCGTCCTGATCCTGCTGCGGGGGCCACAGATCCTGCGCTCTCGCCTGCCGGGGCTGCAGATCACGCGCGGGCTGACGGCGGTCTGCTCGGCCATCTGCTTTGTCCTGGCGGTCAGTTTTGTGCCGCTCGCCGACGTGGTCGCGGTCACCTTCATTGCCCCGTTCATCGTCACCGTCCTTGGCGCAGTCTTTCTGCGCGAACCCGTGGGCATCCGGCGCTGGATCGCCGTGGGCATCGGGTTCGTCGGCATGCTGATCGTGATCCGCCCGGGGATGGGCGTTTTCCATCCCGCCATTGGCTTTGCCGTGGCCGCCGCCAGTTTCTTTTCGCTGCGCCAGGTGCTGTCCCGCAGCCTCAGCGGTACGGATTCGGTAATCACCACGGTCGCCTATACCTCGCTTACCGCCATCAGCGTGGTCAGCCTGGCCCTGCCCTTTGTCTGGACCACCCCGGACGAGGCCCGGATCTGGCTCATCGTCATCGGCCTTGCCGTCACCGCAGCCCTGGGCGAGGTGCTGGTGATCCGTGCCCTGGACATCGCGCAGGCGGTCGTCGTGGCACCGATGCATTACTCGCTGATCATCTGGAGCACGTTTTACGGCTACGTCGTCTTTTCGGATCTGCCCGACAGCTGGACGCTGCTGGGCTGCGGCATCATCGTCGCCTCGGGCCTGTATACGCTGCACCGCGAACGCCTGGCGGCCCGCAAGGAAAAGGCACAGGCCTAGGGCCGGGACGCCTCCCAGCTGTAGGCCCAGTGATTCAACCCCTCGCGGCCCGCCTCGGTCAGGGCATAGACACCTGTGCCCTGCCGCTCGAACCATCCATAGTGGTTGTCGCGCATGATCCGCGTCGCCGCCGCGACGCCGGTCGCCTTGGCCACGTCGCGCCCGCGACAGGCCCCCCGTTCGGCCAGATGCGCGGCGCAGGCCAGCGAATCCTGACGGTATCCCGTCACGATCCCGTGCCGCGTCGCCCCACCCTCGTTGGGATCTCCGCGCAACCGCTCGAAGGCACGCAACAGCTTGGCAGCCTTGGCCTTGTTGCGCCGCGGCACATAGGGCCCGGGATCGCATTGCACCTCGACCGTGCCGTCACCGCGCACGGTGATGAACCCAAGGCCGAGCCGTCGGCACATGGCCTGATTGTCCTTCAAGGCCCGCCGCGCGCTGCGCCCGGTGGGGCGTGGCACGGCGATATAGACATGGTCGGACACCGACAGCCGGGCACAGGCCTGGTGGTAGAGCGACAGGGTGATCCGCAGCTTCAGTTCGACGATGACAGGCGGTTCGTCGCCGCGCAGGGCGACAAGGTCCGCCGCGCCGACCTCTCCCTTGACCGTGTAGCCTTGCGTTTCCAGCAGGGCCTTGACCGGCGCATATAAATCGCTCTCCCGCTCCATCCCTGCAGTCTCTGCGCAGGGCTTCCCCTTGTCCAGAACCTGCCCGCCGGACTATGCACAAAGGGCCCCAACCGGAAAGCGAACCCATGCGCCTGATCCTGATCGCCCTGACACTCTGGAGCCTCTGCACCGCCCCCCTTTACGCCAGTTGCCAGGGGCGCGACCTGATGGGCACGCTGACCGATGCCGAGCAGGCGCGCTTCGACGACCAGCTTGCCGCGACACCCTACGCCCAGGGCAACCACTGGCGCGCGACGCGCGGCGACAAGACCCTGCACCTGATCGGCACCCTGCACCTGGGCGACCCCCGTATGGACGCCCCGGCAGAACGGCTGACCCCGCTGATCAAAGGCGCGGACCTCTTGCTGCTGGAAATGGCCGCGCCCGAGAAACAGGCGCTGGAAACCGCGCTCAAAACCCGGATGGACATGCTGCTGCTGCAGGACAGCACCCTGCCCGAGCTCTTGCCCGAGGACGAATGGGACCGCTTGTCCGAGGCGATGCGCCTGCGCGGGATGCCGCCCTTCATGGCCGCCCGGATGCGGCCCTGGTATGTCTCGATCCTGCTGGCGATCCCGCCCTGCATGACCGCGCAACTGGCCGAGGCCAACGGGCTGGACGCAAGACTGGAACGCGCCGCCCTGGCCGCTAGCGTGCCGACGCAGTCGCTGGAACCCTATGAAACCGGGTTCGCAGCCTTCTCTGACATGCCACTGGACACGCAGCTTTTGATGGTCCGTTCCGCCCTCAGCGCGCCCGAAGACGGCGAAAACCTCTTCGAGACCATGCTGACCGCCTATTTCGGCGAGGCCCATGCCGCCAGCCAGATCGTGCTTGAGGTGCTTTCTCCTCGGCTGACACCCCTGACGCCTGAGGAAAACGCCCAGGTCTTCGAGGTGCTGGACGGTGCGCTCATCTCGGGCCGCAACCGCGCCTGGATCCCGGTCCTGACAGAGGCGCTGGACAGCAGCGACGGCTATGTCGTCGCCGCCTTCGGTGCCGCGCACCTCGCCGGTGAGCAAGGCGTGCTGAAACTGCTCGAGGAGGAGGGGTTCACCCTGGAACGGTTGCCATTCTGACCCGACCGAACCCAGATCAAGGACAGCCGCGCACTGCCCCGCTTAACCTGCCCGCATGTGCAGACGGGAGGGGACAGTGAACCTCAGATCGAAACGCAGGGAATTGCAGGGCGTGAACGGCGCCCTAGGCTTGGTCGCCGGTCTGGGCGGCTATGTCGGGAACCTCTATTCCTACGGGCTTGCCACCTTCCTGATGCTGGCCATCTGGATCCTCGGCGCAACCGTGATCAATCTCCTGACCGACCCGCCCGAGAAATGAACAGGGCGCCGCGACCTGCGGCGCACCTGTCGTGATCAGGCCGCCAGGCCGCGCCCTTTCAGCAGGGCCTCGACCCCCGGCATCCGGCCCCGGAACTGCATGTACAGGTCTTCGGCCTCGACCGACCCGCCGCGGGACAGGATGAACCGTTCCAGCTTTTGCGCGGTTTCGGGATCGAAGGCCCCGCCCGCCTCTTCGAAAGCCTCAAAGGCATCCGCATCCATCACCTCGGACCACATGTAGCTGTAGTAGCCCGAGGAATAGCCGTCGCCCGCAAAGACATGGGCGAAATGCGGCGTCGCGTGGCGCATGACGATGGCGCGCGGCATGCCGATGCTTTCCAGCACCTCCGCCTGTTTCTGCATCGGGTCGGCGGGCGCCGCGCCGGAGTGGAACTCCAGGTCCACCATCGCCGAGGCGATATATTCCACCGTCTGGAACCCCATGTCGAAATTCGCCGCCTTCAACACCTTGTCCAACAACGCCTCGGGCATCGGCTCGCCCGTCTCGGCATGGGTGGCGAATTCGGCAAGCACCTCCGGCACTTCCAGCCAATGTTCATACAGTTGCGAGGGCAGCTCGACAAAGTCCCGCGCAACGGAGGTCCCGGCAACAGATCCGAATTCCACATCCGACAGCATCTGGTGCAGCGCGTGGCCGAACTCATGGAACAGCGTGCGCGCATCGTCATAGGACAAGAGCGCGGGCTTGCCAGCCGATGGTTTGGCAAAGTTGCAGACGTTGACCACGATCGGCGTCTTTTCCTCGGGCCGCTTGGCCTGCATCCGGAAGGCCGAACACCAGGCGCCGGAGCGTTTCGAGGACCGCGCGAAGTAATCCCCGATGAACACCGCGACGTGTTTGCCGTCGCGCGTCACCTCGAAGGCGCGGCAATCGGGATGGTACATCGGCACGTCCAGCGGCGCGAACTCCAGCCCGAACAGGCGGTTGGCGCAGGCAAAGGCCGCCTCGATCATCCGGTCAAGCTGCAGGTAGGGTTTCAGCTCGGCCTCGTCGAGATCGTGCTGCGCCTTGCGCCGCTTCTCCGCGTAATAGCGCCAGTCCCAGGGTTCCAGCGGTCCCGGGATACCATCGGCGTGCAGCATCTGTTCCATCTCGGCGGCGTCCTTCAGCGCCGCCGTCTTGGCCGGCTCCCAGACCGCCATCAGCAATTCGCGCACCTTGTCGGGCGTGCCCGCCATCTCGGTCTCCAGCTTGAAACCCGCGAAATCCGCATATCCCAGCAGCTTGGCCCGCTCCTCGCGCAGTTTCAGCACCTCACCCGCGATACCCCGGTTGTCGGTCTCACCGCCGTTTTCCCCCCGCATCACCCAGGCCCGCCAGGCCTTTTCGCGCAGGGCCCGGCGCGGAGAGAATTGCAGGAAGGGCACGATCAGCGACCGCGACAGCGTCAGGACCGGGCCACCCGATCCCGCCGCCTCACCGGCAGAGCGGGCCGAATCCACCACGAATTCCGGCAGGCCCTCAAGATCCTCTTCGGCCAGGTCCATCGACCAGGCGGATTCGTCCTTCAGCAGGTTCTGGGTGAACTGCGTCCCCAGAACCGCCAGCCGCGACTTGACCTCTTTCATCCGGTCCGCCGCATCGCCTTCCAACGCCGCGCCCGCGCGGACAAAATCACGGTGCGTCAGGTACAACACCCGCGCCTCTTCCTCGGTCAGGTCCAGCGCCTCGCGCTGGTCCCACAACTCTTGGATCCGGGCAAAGAGCTTGTCGTTGGAGTAGATCGCAGAGGAATGCGCCGAGAGTTTCGGGCTGAAATCGCGCTGCAATTCCTGCCGCTTGTCGTTGCTGTCCGCCCCGGCAAGGTTGAAAAAGGTGCCCAGCACCCTGTCCAGCGCCGCGCCCGATCCTTCCATCGCCAGGATGGTGTTGTCGAATGTCGGCGCCTCCGGGGTATCGGCAATCGCCTCGATCTCGGCCAGGTGCGCGGCCAGCGCCTCGTCCAGCGCCGGGGCAAAATCCTCGTCCGAGATCTCCGCGAAGGGCGCGATGCCAAAGGGTGTGTCCCAGTCGGCAAGCAAGGGGTTGGTCATGAGGCTTTCTCCTGTCTCGTTGCGGCAAAGCTAGGCGCCCGCGCCGCCCGCTTCAATCACAACAACGGTTTCTCTGGACGTGACGGCCACGCAATCCGCGTAGGGCGGGGTTCACCCCGCCGCCCCGCCACAGACCGGGCAGTCCTCGCGGCGTTTCAGCGTGATCTTGCGGGTCTCGCTCCAGAGCGCGTCGTAGATCAGCATCTCGCCCCGCAACACGGCCCCCGCGCCAGAGATCAGCTTTATGCATTCCACCGCCATCATGCTGCCCACGACCCCCGGCAAGGGCCCCAGGACCCCGGCCACCGCACAGCTGGGCGCCAGCCCCGGCGCCGGGGCCTCGGGAAAGATGCACTGGTAGCAGGGCCCGGAATGGGTGGGATCAAAGACCGACACCTGCCCTTCCCACTGGCTGAGCGCACCGGAAATCAGCGGCTTGCCCGCTGCCACGCAGGCCCGGTTCACCAGGTAACGCG
>Ga0208834_100308_pt1 | contig 17355 bp, 17 predicted proteins | sample DeeseametaMP1787_FD_184182 | JGI IMG/M metagenome (GOLD analysis project Ga0208834, IMG submission 184182) | Marine microbial communities from the Deep Pacific Ocean - MP1787 (SPAdes) | ecosystem: Environmental > Aquatic > Marine > Oceanic | place: North Pacific Ocean | collected 2011-05-03 | reverse complement strand
ATGATGGTTTGCAGCTCGGCGGCGTCGAAATCGGCGCTGGCAGGCATGTCGTGGTCCTCCTGAATTGGCGCCAACTGGCACGTTCGGAGGGGGTCGCTTCAATAACGCTGTTCCGTCAGTCGATAGAAATCTTCTATCAAACTGGCGGCAGCTTACGCGCTTCTTTCAATAATGCCTGCAGAACCGGCGTGCGCGGATCCCTGTGGGGCAGGATCAAACCGACCTTGTGGTAGCGTCCGGCGCCTTGCAGTGGGACCAGTGCAATGTCCTTCCCCGCTGCCAGGAATCGCGCCAGATCCCCCGGCAGAACCGTTATGCAATGCCCCTCGATCACGCTGGCCACCAACGCGATGACCGAATTCGTTTCGATGCAGGCGCTGGGCCTGACACCGTTCTTGATGAAGAGGCGGTTGATGATCCGCCGGTTCTGCATGTCGGGCGTCAGAAGGGCCAGCTGCACATCGCTCAGGGCAGACCATTCGACGCTGTCCAGCCCGGCGAATTGAGACGATTTCGCGCAAACAAGCACGTAGCTTTCTTCGTACAATTCGGCGGTATCGACCCGGCCCAGGGGTTCGTTGTCGAGATAGGAAATCCCGGCGTCCGCCTCGAAATCATCCAGCAATTGCAGGATCTCGCGTGAATTGCGCGACAGGATCCGGAACCTGACATTCGGGTGCTTGGCGGCGAAAACCGTGCAGAGGTGCCCGGCCCAGGACTGGGCCGTGGGGATCACGGCAAGTCGAACCTCGCCCGCCAGACCTTTTCGGCTCATCCGCATCTCGTCACGCAACTGGCGGGCATCACCGGTGATCCGCTTGGCCCATGTCAGTGCGGTCTGTCCTTCCGGGGTCAGCCCCCCGAATCGCGACCCGCGATACACCAACTGAACGCCAAGCTGCTCTTCGAGCTGCTTGATCCCCGCCGACAAGGTCGGTTGGGCGATATTCATACCCTCTGCGGCCCGTCCGAAATGGCCCTCACGGGCCAATGCGATGAACATTTCCAACTTGTCGAGCATGATATCACTTTCCTATCGAAACCAACCTGTTCGATCCCGAATTTCGATGGAAATGTCCAGAGGCGCGGCCTGGCCTAGGTCGCCGACCCACCGTCCCCGGCCTTGGCGCTTTCGATAAGGACGCGGGCCATCTTTTCGGCCGTGCGGGCCGCCTCGGGCATGTTCCGAACATGCGCCGTGGCAATGGCCCCCTCTTTGAGCAGTGCCAGTTGCTCGGCCAGTTTTTCCGGCTCGGGAAGCTCCGCTTGGCGGCACAGCTCTGCAAGATAGTCTACGATCCGGCGTTTGTGTTCGGCAGCCAGCCGGTGCGCCGGATGGGCCTGGTCCCCGAACTCACCCGCAGCATTGATAAAGGCGCATCCGGAAAAACCCAGCCCCTTGAACGCCTTTCCCAGAAACCAAGTTTCAAGCGCAGAGAACATCGACAAGAGCCGCTCTTCGGGATCGGCTGACGCCTTTTCCATCTCAGCCATAAGCCAGTTGCGAAACCGTTCGTCGCGCAACTGCAAGGCGGCGAGGATCAATTCGTCTTTCGACCGGAAGTGCTTGTAGAGGGTCATCTTCGCCACGCCCGATTCGGCCAGGATGCGGTCGATGCCGGTCGCGTTGAAGCCGTGGATGTAGAAAAGTTTCAGGGCAGTTTCGACAAGGTCGTCACGACGCGACTTCAAAACGTTCCCTCCTGTTATCAGACAGTTCTGTATACTTATCCCGCTTTTTTGGCGATCTTTCAACGTGAAAGATAAACTCCACCGGTTCACAGCTCGGTGATAGGGGTTTGACAAATATACAGACCTGTCTGTTTTATAAGGGGCGCCACAAAGCGCGAACACATGAACCACACCAAGAGAGATCCCATGACACGTATCCCCCTTCCGGCCACCATCGACGACGCCCCCATCGCCTCGCGCCCGCTGCTCGAGGCGGTCAAGGCTTCGCTCGGCTCCGCGCCCAACCTGTTTCGCCTCACGGCCAACAGCCCCGCCGCGCTCGGCGGCTACCTGGAACTGAACGGCGCCCTGTCGAAAGGCGACCTGCCCGCCGCAACGCGCGAACGTATCGCCCTGGCCGTCGCGCAGGTGAATGGCTGCGACTATTGCCTGTCCGCCCATGCCTTCATTGGCAAGAACATGGTCAAGCTCGACGACGCCGAAATCGCGGCCAACCGCCGGGGTGGCTCGACCGACCCCAAGGCAGATGCCGCCGTCCGCTTTGCCGTGTCGCTGGTCAAGGCGCGCGGCAACGTGACCGAGGCCGAGGTCTCTGCCGTCAAGCTGGCCGGCTACAGTGACGCACAGATCGTCGAGATCGTGGCCCATGTCGCGCTGAACACGCTGACCAACTACATCAACGAGGCCTTCGGCACCCCGATCGACTTTCCGGTCGTGAGTTCTGACGCCGCCTGATCCCCCAGGTCCCCCCGGGGCGTCCCGGCACACTCCCTGTCCCCCCTCCACCGCCGGGGCGCCCACCTATCCCCAAGGAACCCAAGATGACCCGTCCGCCGATCCCCCCGTTCGACAAAGACAGCGCAGTGCACAAGGTCCGCATGGCCGAGGATGCCTGGAACACCCGCCAGCCCGAGAAGGTCGCGCTGGCCTATACGCCCGACAGCCAATGGCGCAACCGCGACGAGCGCTTCCAGGGCCGCGAACGCATCGTCGATTTCCTGTCGCGCAAATGGGCGCGTGAGCATGACTATCGCCTGATCAAGGAACTCTGGGCCCAGGACGGCAACCGCATCGCCGTGCGTTTCGCCTATGAGTATCGCGACGACAACGGCGCGTGGTTTCGCGCCTACGGCAACGAGAACTGGGAGTTCGCCGCCGATGGCCGGATGCAGCGACGCGTCGCCTCGATCAACGACCTGCCGATCCGAGAAGACGAACGCCTGATGCACTGGCCACAGGGGCCGCGCCCGCAGGATCACCCCGGCCTGACCGACCTGGGCCTCTGAGGAGAGAGATCATGCCCAATGCCTATGCCCAGATCGCCTTTACACCCACCGTGCGTGCCGAACAGCACCAGCACGGATCGGCAGAGATTTACGCGCGCGTCCTGTCCCCCGACCGCAACGATGGTGCCGCACTGACCGAACGCGAGGCCGCCTTCATCGAGGCCCGCGACGGCGTGTTCCAGGCCACAGTGTCCGAGACCGGCTGGCCCTATGTCCAGTTTCGCGGCGGCACGCCCGGATTTCTCAAGGTGATCGACCCGCAGACCGTCGCCTATGCGGATTACAGCGGGAACAAGCAGTACATCAGCACCGGCAACCTCCGCCGGAATGACCGCATCTCGATCCTTGCGGTGGACTTCGCGCGGCGCAAGCGGCTCAAGCTGCTGGGTCATGCCCGGATCACCGAAGATCCGTCGGTGATCGCCCACCTGAACCGGCCGGACGCGCCGGTTGCCGAACGCGCAATCGTGATCCACGTGGCGGCCTTCGACTGGAACTGCCCCCAGCACATCCCGGTGCGCCGCACCGACGCCGAATACGGCGAGGAAATCCGCCGCCTGCGCGAACGGATCGCCGAACTCGAGCAACAGCGTTTCACCAGGGCCTGACCCGCCCGACGCCGCCCCCGGAGATGATCCGGGGGCGGTTTTCATTTACCTGCAAAGAATTGGAGCCTGCCATGCCCACCGTCACTGCAGCCTTTGTCCACGCCATCACCGCAGCCGCCAACCTGACACTGACCGCAAACGGAGAAATCCTGTCCGGCGGGGTCGCTGTCCACCGGGTGGCGCCACTCCACGATGGTCAACTGGACGACCAGAGTTTTTTCGACCTCATCTGTTGGATCGCACGGCGCCATCCCGACCGCGTGGCCCTGATGGCTGCCTATGCCGATGCGATCCGAATGGATGACCTCGGCGTTCTGGGCCTCGCGCTCAAGACCGCGCCGACTCTGCGTGCCTCGCTGGTGCGGTTGGAACGCTACTTTCGCCTGCTTACGGATACGGCTGTCTACCGGCTGGACACCAGCGAAACACCTGTGCGGCTGGTGCTCGAAGGTCGGACTCAGGATCACCCGGCACTGACGCTGCGCAACGAATGCGCGCTTGCCGGCTTTGCCCGCAACGCGCGGGACTTTGTCCGTGACGGGCTGACACCGGAATTTGTCACCTTCCGGCATACCTGTTCCGGCGATCCCGCCCACTACGAGGCGCATTTCGGCTGCCCCGTGATCTTTGGCGCGGACCGGGATTCCATCGCCCTGTCGTCTCGGTCGCTGGACCTTCCCAACCGCCTCGGGGACGAGGCGCTGTCGGACTTCCTGACCCGGCACCTGGATCAGGAACTGGGTCCCGTGGAACAGGAACCGCCACTGCGCGCGGACCTCTGCCGCCGCTTGTCCACCGCGCTCAGCACCGGGATTCCGCGCGCCGCCTCCCTGGCGCGCGACATGGGGATGAGCGAACGGACCTTCTTTCGTCGCCTGTCGGACGAAGGCACCACCTATCGTGACGTGGTCCGCGAGGTGCAGGTCAAACTTGCCCGCGACCTGCTGGAGCACAGCGACTGCAGCATCGCCGAGGTCGCCTTTCTGACCGGCTTCGCCGAGCAAAGCGCCTTTGGCCGCGCCTTCAAACGCTGGGTCGGACAGGCCCCGGCGCAGTATCGCAACAGGGCTTGCGACGTGCCGCGCCTGCCCCAGGGCGCGGTCATGGCAGGGACTGCCCAAAGGCTGGCAGGCGGGGCCGATACGGTCAGGGCCGGGACGGTTTAATCTCATTACATCAACAGGATGAGGCGCCGTCCCTCATCAAGGAAAATCGGGGCCAGCGCCCCGGGCAACGCCAAAACGAAAGGCCCAAGACATGGAACTGACCTCCGCACCGGCCCGCCCGGGTCCCGACGCACCGCGCCATCGCCGAGTAACCATCGTACATGCTCCACAAAGCTCGCCCTGGTTGCGTGGCATGCGCGAGATGGTCTCGCTCCTGATCGCGGCACTGGCCGGAGCCCTGGCCACCGGCAGCCTCGCCACGCTGATCATGATGTCCGCTCCGGCCTATGCCGGCAGCCCGCCCGAAAGCCACGCCCCCGCCAATCCGCAACTCCTGGTCCGCCTCCCGCGAGAGGCGGATGAGCCGGATTCGCACGCCGCGCGCGTTTTTCCCGAGAACCTTGCCCCGCTGCCCGGCCCGCAAGCCCTGACGCCCCCGCCGGTCTGCACCTGCACCCTGCCGCCGGCGGTGGACTGACCCCATTCCCGCGCTGCCCCTCCTGGCAGCCCGGCCCCCAAGGACAGCGAAAGACACACGGACCAACGCGGCACACCAAAGGCCGCGACCGGCACCGCCATGCGGAGCACCCGCTTTCGCAGCCCTGGCAGCGCAGCCGCGCTGTCCCCACCCCGCTCTGACCCAAAGGAGAGAGAGACCATGAAACACGACGATCACGAGAACTGCGGTTGCAACGTCACGCCTGAACAGGTGGACACCGCACGCCGCCGTCTGTTGGCGGGCGCTGCCGCCACGGGCGCCGCTGCCATCGCCGGCTCGGCGGCCCATGCCGCCACGCCGGAAGCCCGCGCGCTTTATGCCGACCCGGCCGATCCCGGCCTGCCGCAGATCGACATGGAGATCACGCCCGGCCGCACCGCGCTGGTGGTGACAGACCCGCAGATCGACTTTCTGTCCGAGGACGGCGTGACCTGGGGCGTCGTGGGCGAAAGCGTGACCGAACAGGGCACCGTCGACAACATCGAGCGCCTCTTTGCCGCCGCCAAGGCCGCCGGTATGCCTGTCTTCATCTCGCCCCACTATTACTATCCGCATGACCACAAGTGGCAGTTCGAAGGCACGCTGGAAAAGACCATGCACGCCATCGGCATGTTCGACCGCCCGGACGCCCTGTCGCTGGACGGGTTCGAAGGCTCCGGTGCCGACTGGATGCCGCAGTACAAGAAGTACATCGAGGACGGCGAAACCATCGTCTGTTCGCCTCACAAGGTCTATGGCCCGGCACAGAACGATCTGAACCTGCAGCTGCGCAAGCGCGGCATCGACAAGGTCATTCTTGCCGGCATGTCGGCCAATCTCTGCACCCAGGCCCATCTCTACGAGCTCTTGGAACTGGGTTACGAGGTCGCCGTGGTGCGGGACGCCACCGCCGGGGCCAAGGTGCCCGAGGGCGACGGCTACCTCGCCGCCATCATCAATTTCCGAATGGTTGCCAACGGCGTCTGGTGGACAGACGACGCTGTGACCCGCATCGCTCGCGGCGCGTAAGCGGCGCAGCACACTTCCCCCCCTGAAAACTCCCTGAAAACAAGGACCAAGACCATGACCAAACTGACCTTTGCCGCCGCCGTTTCCGCATCTCTGATCGCGCTTGCCTCGGCCGCCTTTGCCGCCGACGAATACAACGTGTCGAACGGCCTGACCCTGACCGGCAACCCGCTGGGCATGCACGGCTTTGACCCGGTGTCGATGTTTGAGGCCGACGCGCCTGAAATCGGTGACGCGGAATTCACCTCGGAGCACGACGGCGTCGACTATTACTTTGCCAATGCCGAGACCAAGGCCGCCTTCGACGCCGATCCGGCAGCGATGCTTCCCCAGTTCGGCGGCTTCTGCGCCTTCGGCGTCTACGTCGGCAAGAAACTGGACGGCGACGTGCGCTATGCCGACATCTTCGACGGCAAACTGTATCTCTTCGTCAACAAGGCCATCTTCGAGAAGTACCTGGAAGACCGCGAAAACGTGATCTCCGGCGCCTTCGCCAAGTGGCCCGACATCATGGAAACCCCGGTCGGCGATCTCTGATCCACCCCCTCTGCGACCAGGCCGGGCCGCGGGACATCCCCGCGGCCCGTGTTGACCATCCCCGCACAAAAAAGGGCGCGCCCGAAGGCGCGCCCCCTTGGTCAGTTCCGGGCCGGGATCACTCGGAAAGAGTGAAGGGCGCCGTGTACTTGTCGACATTGTCCGGGGTGATCAGGGCGCAGTCGAACAGCTGCTTTTCCTGGGCCACTTTCGGCTCGCCGTTCTTGATGTAGTAATCCGCCTGGATCACGGCCTCACGCGCGAAGACGGCGACCGGCTGCAGCACGGTATAGGCCATTTCGCCCGCGCGTACCGCTTCGACCGCATCGGGCGACCCGTCGAAACCGCCGACGATGGTGCCTTCAAGCTTGCCGGCTTCCTTCAGCGCGACGATGGCCCCCAGCGCCATTTCGTCGTTGCCCGAGATGACAGCGTCGATGACCGGGTTCGCCTGGATGATCGACTGCATCTTGGTATAGCCTTGGGTCCGGTCCCAGTTGGCCACTTCCTGCGCGACCTTCTCAAGACCCGGATACTGGCTCAGCACGGTGTTGTACCCGTTCGAGCGGGTGGCGGCGTTGTTGTCGGCCGGGTTGCCGAAGAATTCGACATACTTGGCCTCGTCACCGACCAGCTCCTGCCAGGCCACGGCGCCCAGCGCGGCACCCTGGGCGTTGTTCGAAACCAGCTGCGCGATGGCGATACCGGATTCGTTGATCTCGGCATTCACGAGGAAGACCGGGATGCCGGCTTCGGTCGCCTTGCGCACCACGCCGACAGAGCCGTCCGCGTTGGCCGGGTCAAGGATGATCGCCTTGGCGCCATTGGTGATGGCCGCGTCGATCAGGTTGGATTCCACGTTGGTGTCGCCCTTGTGCGCCGCAACGGTGGCCTCGTAGCCCAGTTCCTCTGCGGTTGCCTTGGCGACCTCGCCTTCGGTGAACCAGTAGGGGTTCGCCGGGTCGGTCACGATGATGGAGATCAGGCCCTCGGCCCAGGCCGAGCCTGCCATCAGGGGCAGCGAAGCGGCGGCGGCCAGCAGGGCGCGTTTGGTGAACTTGATCATGAGAATTCTCTCCCTTGGGTTGGTTGTTGCCGGTGGTCCGGCGGGACTTCGCGTCGGGTCTCCTCTTGCCCGAGAAACCGCGAAATTTGGTTGGGGCGGGCCTAGCCTTTCTTGGCCTTGCCCCCGTATTGGATGGAGTTCAGCATCACGGCGAGGACGATGACCGCGCCGGTAAAGACGGTCTGCCAGTAGGACGACACGCCGATGATAACGAGGCCGTCCGACAGGAAGCCGATGACGAAGGCGCCCAGCAGCGTGCCGCGCACGGTGCCCCGCCCGCCCATCAGGCTGGCGCCGCCCACCACGACCGCAGCGATGGCCGTCAGTTCGTAGGTGGTGCCCGCGGTGGGGCCGGCTGAGGTCAGCTGCGAGCTGAGAACCAGGCCCGCGATGGCGGCACACATGCCCGACAGGACGTAGACGGTGATCTGCACCTTCTTGACCGGCACGCCAGACAGTTCGGCGGCGCGTTCGTTGCCACCCGAGGAATACAGCCAGCGGCCAAAGGCTGTGCGCGACAACAGCAGACCGGCAGCGATGGCGACCACGGCCAGGATGATGACCCCGATCGGCACGCCGCCGATGCGGTTGAAGCCCAGCCAGTCAAAGCCGGTGTTGCCCAGGCTCTCGTTGCCGGACAGGTTGTTGAAGGTCAGGCCGTTGGTCATCAGCAGCGCGACACCGCGCGCCACGTAGAGCGAGCCCAGCGTGGCCACGAAGGCCGGCACCCGGAAATAGGCAACCAGCACGCCGTTGACCGCGCCGACGAAGGCGCCCAGGCCCAGCGTCAGGACCACGACGGCCCAGACCGGCGGGTAGAGGATCACCCCGGCCGCTTCCAGCTCGACCCCTTGCATCAGGAACCCGGCGAAAACCCCGGTCAGGCCCAGGACAGAGCCGACCGACAGGTCGATCCCGCCATTCAGGATCACCAGCATCATGCCGACGGACAACAGCCCGAAAATGGCGACATGGTTGGCCATGATGAGAAAGTTCGAGACGGTCGCGTAGTTCGGCGACAGGATCGAAAAGATGATGATGATCGCGATCAGCGCAAAGAAGGCACGGCCTTCCAGCAGGATCTGAACGAGGTTGGCATTCTCGCCAAAGATCGAGGCGATCAGCCCGCCGGACCCCTGCTTCTTGTTGGTGGTGACATCGGTCATGTCGGCGATCTCCAGTTCAGTGCTGCGCCGTGTCGGGCTTGTCCATGTCGACAATTGCCCGGGCTGTGTGTTCGTCGATGATCAACCCGCCGAGCAGGCCGCTTTCGAGCACGGCCTTGATCGCGTGGATCTTGATTTCGCCCCCGGCCACGGCAACGATGCGGCGGCCTTTCAACCGGTCCAGCGGCTGAGTCAGGATGCGGTCGGTAATCTCGCTGCCCACGGGTTTGCCCCGCTTGTCAAAGAAATGGCCCAGCATCTCTCCGACGCCGCCGGCCTCGGCGATGCCCGCCATTTCCGCCTGCTCGATCATGCCCGTCGTGACCAGTTCCGCCTGCGCCCCGGTGGTGCCGATGCCAACGATCATCAGATCGGCCTGCGCGGCCAGGTCGGCGGCCCTCTGCGCGGCCTTCTGGCCCAGCAGCACGTCGCGATCCGCGGTGGAATTGGCGATAAAGGGAACGGGCATCGAGGCCGCCTCGGCCCCGGTCTTGTCAGCCAGGCGGGTGACGACCGCGTGCGGGTTCATGTCCGCGCCGGTGGTCAACGCCCCCATCAGCGAGACGACCCGCAGGTTCGGCGCCGATTGCGGGGGCAGGTTCTCGACGCAGGACAACAACGTCCGGCCGTGCCCAACCCCGATGACACCAACCTTGCCCTTAGCGATGACGGAGGCCAGGAAGCTGCCCCCCGCCGCGCCAAGCGGGCCAAGCGCCAGGTCTTCCTGGTGCAGGTCGGTGACGACCTCGCAATGGTCCAGCCCGAAGGCGACCGTCAGGCTTTGCTGCAGGTCTACCTCACCAGAGGCGGCCATGATCTGTTCCTTGGTGGCGTCCGGCCCGAAGGTGGCAGAGATCTTGCCCTTGTGCATGACGATGATGCGATGCGCGATGGACAGGCATTCGCTGACCTCGGAGGTGGAATAGACCACAGCCAGCCCGTCTTTCGCGCCCTCGGACAGCAGGCGGAACACCTCTGCCTTGGCGCCGATGTCGATGCCGCGGCTGGGTTCGTCCAGCAGCACGACCGACGGTTTGGTGGCCAGCATCTTGCCGATTACGACTTTCTGCTGGTTTCCGCCGGACAGCGAGCCGATGGCCGCGCCGCCGCCGTCGGTCTTGATCGTGACCTCGCGGATGGACCGTTCGATGATCTCCTGCTCATCGGCCTTCGACGTCAGCAGGCGCCGGGTAAAGGCCCCGATCGATGCCAGCGAGAGGTTCTGGCCGACGGTCATGGTCTGCACCAGTCCGTCACGCTGGCGATCCTCGGGCGTCAGCACAAGGCCCGCTTCGATCCGCTGGGCGATGGTCATCCCCGCCAGGTCACGCCCGTGCAGGCGGACCGTTCCGCCCGAAGCCGGCAGGCGGCCCGCCACGCATTCCATCAGCTCGGTGCGCCCGGCCCCCATCAGCCCGTAGATGCAGACGATCTCGCCCTGACGCAGGTTCAGCGACAGGCGGTCCACGACCGAATAGCCGGACCCGCCCGGTGCGGGCACGCTGAGGCCCTCGATCGACAGGGCGGTGTCGCCAAAGTCATACCCCGTCGGCGGCGAGCCGAGGTCAAAGTTCTCGCCCACCATGTTGCGGACAATCCATTCGAGGTCGATTTCCGCGCGGGGGGCATAGGCCGTCATGACACCGTCGCGCAGCACGACCGCATGGTCGGTGATGGTCAACGCCTCTTCAAGGTGGTGCGAGATGTAGACGATAGAGACGCCGCGCGCCTTGAGATCATGGATGACCTTGAACAGCACGTCGACTTCGGCAGCCGACAGGGCCGAGGTCGGCTCGTCCATGATGAGAATGCGCGAATTGACCGAAAGCGCTCGCGCAATCTCGACGATCTGCTGTTGGCCTAGGCGCAGGTCCTCGACCGGGGTCAGCGGGTCGATATCCTCTTCCAGTTCTTCCATCAGGATGCGGCACTGGCGCTCTTCCTCGGCGAAGTTCACGCCGCGCGGCCCCATGATCTCACGCCCCAGAAAGATGTTGTCGCGCACGTTCATATTGGGCGCGAGCGACAGTTCCTGGTGAATGATGGAGATCCCCAGTTCGCGCGCCTCGACGGTTGACCGGATCTCGACCGGTGCACCGTCCAGCATCAGTTCGCCGGTCGTGGGCATATGCACGCCGGACAGGATCTTCATCAACGTGGACTTGCCCGCGCCGTTTTCGCCAAAGAGCGTCGTCACCTGGCCGCGGTGAACATCGAAATTCACCCCCTTCAGCGCGTGGACCGCGCCAAAGCTCTTGGTGACGTCGCGCGCGGCCAGAACCACCTCCACCTTGTCGGGCGTGGTGGTCGGCGTTTCGTCATGCACAGGCAGCTTCATCACTGCACCTCAAGCGCGACAGGGGTCACCAGCCAGTTCTTCGGGTTGATCATGGTGAAAGCGCCGGTCACAGAGATTGTCTTGCCCTGCAGCGTGTCGCGGTCGAGGTCGGCCAACACATCCGCCGACATCGCCCGGTTGATGCCTGCGCCCGCGTCCTGGTACTCGATCTGGTTCTTGAAAGCGCCGAACTCGATGTCGCCGACGATGTCGCGCAGCTCTGTCCCGTTGATCGCCGGGCCGGTCTGAACGCGGATCTTGGTGCCTTCCGGCATATCCGGCACGTCGATGTTGAAGATACCGGATTTGCCCTCGCCCACGGTACCGGTGAATTTCACCGTCATGACCGGGAAGGCCCCCGCCATCGTGCCATAGGCCGCCGTTGCCGCCTTCTTGTCCTCGGCCAGTTCGCGGGCCAAGTCGGCGGCCTCGGGGGCGCGACCGGTCACGACATCGCGGATGCGGGGAAATTCGCCGACGCCAAAGCGATCCGGGTCAAAGGCCTGTTGCCGCAGGTCTTCTTCGCCGCCGATGCTCACGACCTTCGTGTCGAGCGCGATCGCGCCCAGCAACACAACCCCCGCGATAGCGGTGATTACATTCCTGCGCGTGGCCTTGCTGGCGCTGGCAGATGCTGTGCCGGTGGTTGCCATGTCGGGCGTGCCCCCTCTTGCGATTCCTCCCGGCGGACCGGGCTGTTCCGTTTCTTCCTGCCGCACGGCAGGACACTATTTGCGCTGGGAATGGCAACCATCTGAAGTTGCTTTATTCCTCCCCTTTCGCCGCGCCCGGAACTCCTCAATTCCCTGGATGGGCCGACGATTCGTCACCGTGAAACCACCGCGACTGTTTGCGCCAACCATAAGTGAAAAAAATTACGTTGTCTGCAAAAAAAATCACTACGTCGAGATTCTTTGTGTTACACCAAATGCAACCGGACGCAGTGCGGACAGGGGAAAGAGCACTCTGAACACGCGCGGCGCGAACCTGCCCCGGAGGCAGGAAAACACAAGCGTCACAAGGGGGAGGCCGAGGTGACCGACAATGAAAAGGGAGCCGCTGATGTCCGATTCGTCTGACGTGATCATCGGCGTCGATGCGGGCACCTCCGTGATCAAGGCCGTCGCCTTTGATCTTTCGGGCCGCCAGCTGGCCGCATCATCGGTGCGCAACAGGTACACGATGGGCACCGATGGCTCTGCCACCCAGTCCCTGCCGAAGACATGGGCAGATTGCGCCACCGCCCTGCGTGGACTGGCAGACAAGATGCCGGGGCTGGCCCAGCGGACCGCCGCGCTCGCCCTGACGGGTCAGGGCGACGGCACATGGCTGGCAGGCAAGGGCAACGCGGCGGTCAGCGACGCCTGGCTCTGGCTGGATGCGCGGGCAGCGCCCACGGTCCGCCGGCTATCGGCTGGCACGGGTGAGCGCGCGCGGTTCGAGGCGACGGGAACCGGGCTGAACACCTGCCAGCAGGGCAGCCAGCTCGCGCATATGGCCGCCACCTGCCCAGAGCTTCTGGACCAGGCCGAGGTGGCCCTTCACTGCAAGGACTGGCTGTTCCTCAACCTGACCGGCGTGCGCGCGACCGATCCTTCGGAGGCGAGCTTTACCTTCGGCGACTTCCGCAACCGGCGCTACAGCGACACGGTGATCTCTGCCCTCGGGCTGCAGGCGCGCCGACACCTCCTGCCGGAGATCATCGACGGTGCGCAGGAAACCCGTCCCCTGACGCCAGAGGCGGCAGAGGCCACCGGGCTGCTCGCGGGAACGCCGGTTTCGCTGGGGTATGTCGACATGGTCATGACCGCCCTTGGCGCGGGCGTGCACACGGGCGACGCCGGAGCGGCCTGCTCGACGGTCGGGTCGACCGGCGTGCACATGCGCGCCGTGACCTCGGACCAGGTCCACCTGAACGCCGAGGGCACGGGCTATGTGATCTGCTTGCCGGTGCCGGACATGGTCACCCAGGTGCAGACCAACATGGCCGCGACGCTGAACATCGACTGGGCTTTGGCCCTGGCCGAGGAGCTGATCGGCGAGTTCGACAAAGCCCCCTCACATGCCGACCTCGTCAGCCGTATCGACGGCTGGATGGAGCGGTCACGGCCCGGTGCGCTGGTCTATCACCCCTATATCTCCGAGGCCGGAGAGCGCGGCCCCTTCGTCAATGCCGATGCGCGGGCAAGCCTTGTCGGGCTGAACGCCGCGCATCGCTTTCCGGACGTGATCCGTGCTGTGGTCGAGGGCCTCGGGATGGCAGCGCGGGATTGCTATACCGCGATGGGGGACATGCCCCGCGAACTGCGCCTGACCGGCGGCGCGGCGCGCTCTGCCGCCCTGCGCCGTGTCCTTGCGGCCTCGCTGAATACCCCTGTCCGCGTTTCCATGCGCGAGGAGGCCGGCGCCGCCGGCTGTGCCATGATGGCCGCCGTCGCGATCGGCGCCCATGCCGACATGGACGCCTGCATCGCGCAATGGACAACACCCCTGCTGGGCCAGCCCGAGGCGCCCGATCCGGGCCTCGTGCCTGTCTACGACACCCTGTTCACCACCTACCGCCAGGCGCGCGACGGCCTTGCCCCCGTATGGGACGGGCTGGCCGCGGCGCGTGCGGCTGAAGGAGCTTGAGAGATGACAGATATTTCCAAGGTCGACCTCTTCGTGATCGGCGGCGGCATCAACGGCGCGGGCATTGCCCGCGACGCCGCCGGCCGGGGCCTGAGCGTCGTGCTCTGCGAAAAGGACGACCTGGCCGAGGGCACCTCGTCCCGGTCCGGCAAGCTGGTCCACGGTGGTCTGCGCTACCTCGAATACTACGAATTCCGGCTTGTGCGCGAGGCATTGATCGAACGCGAAGTGCTGATGAAGAACGCGCCGCACATCATCTGGCCGATGCGCTTTGTCCTGCCGCACAGCCCCCAGGACCGCCCCGCCTGGCTGGTCCGGCTGGGGCTGTTCCTGTACGATCACCTGGGCGGGCGCAAGAAGCTGCCGGGCACCCGGACACTGGATCTGCGCCGCGACCCCGAGGGGGCCGCGATCAAGGACAAGTATACACGCGGCTTCGAATACTCGGACTGCTGGGTGGACGATGCGCGGCTCGTGGTGCTGAACGCCGTCGATGCGGCGGAACGCGGGGCAGAGGTCCTGACTCGCTCACCCTGCGTCTCGGCGCGGCGTGAAAACGGCGCCTGGCGGGTGACGACGAAAAACTCCGTCACTGGCGACACGCGGGAATTCGAGGCCAAGCTGCTGGTCAATGCCGCCGGTCCCTGGGTGACGGACGTGGTGACACGGGTGGCAGGGTCAAACAGTGCGCGGAACGTACGGCTGGTCAAGGGCAGCCACATCATCGTGCCCAAGTTCTGGAAGGGTGAGAATGCCTACCTGGTCCAGAACCACGACAAGCGCGTGATCTTCATCAACCCCTACGAACGTGACAAGGCGCTGATCGGGACAACCGACATCGCCTATGACGGCCGGGCCGAGGACGTGACCGCCGACGAGAGCGAGGTGCAGTACCTGATCGACGCCGTGAATCGCTACTTCAAGGAAGAGCTGACACGCGACGACGTGGAAACCACCTTTTCCGGCGTGCGGCCCCTGTTCGATGACGGACAGGGCAACCCCTCGGCGGTGACCCGCGACTATGTCTTTGACGTGGACGAGACCGGCGGCGCGCCGCTCCTGAACATCTTTGGCGGCAAGATCACCACCTTCCGCGAACTGGCAGAGCGCGGGATGCACAAGATCGAAAAGTTCTTTCCCAGGATGGGCGGGGACTGGACCGAAAATGCCCCCCTGCCCGGCGGCGACCTGATAAATGCCGACTACGAGCAGTTCCGCAACACGATGAAGCGGGAATACCCCTGGATGCCGCGCGAACTGCGCCGCCACTACGGGCGCTGCTACGGCAGCCGGGTCCGCCAGATCGCTGGCGATGCAACCTCGCTGGAGGGGTTGGGACAGCACTTTGGCGGCCAGTTTTATGAGGCCGAGGTGACCTATCTGGTGACCCACGAATGGGCGCAGACCGCAGAGGACATCCTGTGGCGGCGCACCAAGCATCGCCTGCACATGACCGAGGCGGAACAGGCAGCCTTTGCCGCCTGGTTCGATGCCCGGCAGGAGGCCGCGTGACATGGGCCTGACCCTTTCGCTGAACACCAACCCGCTGGTGAACCGCTTTGCCGAGCCGGACGACCTGATCGACACCATCGCGCGCGATATCCGGATCCGCGACATCCAGCTGACGCATGAGTTCATCAACCCCAGCTGGCCCGCGCCGGTGATCCGGCGGCTGACCCGGCAGATGGGCGCGGCGCTGTCGCGGACAGGCGCCCGGGTGACCAGCGGCATGACCGGGCCCTACGGGCGGCTCAACCACTTTGGCCACCCGGACCGGGACGTGCGCCGGTACTATGTCGACTGGTTCAAGACTTTCGCCGACATCATCGGTGACCTGGGCGGCACATCGGTCGGGACGCAATTCGCGATCTTCACGTTCAAGGATTACGACGACCCCGCGCGGCGCGAGGACCTTTTGCAGATCGCCATCGACTGCTGGGCCGAGGTCGCCGAGCACGCCCAGGGCGCCGGGCTCGACTATGTCTTCTGGGAGCCGATGAGCGTGGGCCGCGAGTTCGGCGAAACCATCGCCGAGTGCATCAGGCTGCAGGACCGGCTGAGCGCCGCCAAGATGGCCGTCCCGATGTGGATGATGGCCGATATCGACCACGGCGACGTGACCTCGCCCAATCCCGATGACACCGATCCCTATGCCTGGGCGCGTGCGGTGCCCAAGGTCAGCCCGATCATCCACATCAAGCAGTCGATGATGGACAAGTCTGGCCACCGCCCGTTCACCGCCGAATTCAACGCCAAGGGCGCGATCCATCCCGATCCGCTGCTGGCCGCCTTTGCCGAGGGCGGCGCCGTCGACAACGAGATCTGCCTTGAGCTGTCGTTCAAGGAGCGCGACCCCAACGACCGCCAGGTGATCCCCCAGATCGCCGAAAGCGTGGCCTTCTGGGCGCCGCATATCGACAGCGGGGCAAACGACCTGAATGTCTGACCGGGGTCGCAGATATCGCGCACCTGTCGCAAAGCTGCTTGCCTTTTCCGCCGCTTGCCGCCAAACCTTGCCGCGTTCTCAGGGCGGGGTGCAATTCCCCACCGGCGGTGACAGCCCGCGAGCGCCTTTCGGAAACACCCGGAAGGGTCCAGCAGACACCGGTGAAATTCCGGGGCCGACGGTAATAGTCCGGATGGAAGAGAACCAGCCGACGGGCCATCCGGCCTGCGCGGATGGCATCGCCTTGGGACCATTTGTGAAACGCAAAGGATGGTTCCATGTCTGAAACACTGAACATCGCCTTCATCAAGGCCCGTTGGCACGCCGATATCGTCGACCAGGCGCTGACCGGGTTCGAACAACGCATCGGAGAGGCCGGGGCGCCCGCCACGGTCACGCCCTTCGACGTGCCCGGCGCCTTCGAGATGCCGCTCTTGGCCAAGAAGCTGGGCCAGAGCGGCAAGTATGACGCCGTGGTCTGCGCCGCGCTGGTTGTCGATGGCGGGCTCTACCGCCATGACTTTGTCGCGCAGGCCGTGGTCGACGGGCTGATGACCGCGCAACTGGAGACCGGCGTCCCGACCTTCTCGGTCTCGCTGACGCCGCATCATTTCCAGCCGACCGAGGAACATATCGGGTTCTTCCGCGACCATTTCGTCAAGAAGGGCGCCGAGGCGGCGGATGCGGTCCTGATGATTGCCAAGCTGGAGGTCTGAGCCATGTCCCTGCCCGCCTTCTCCTTTGCCACGGCCACGGAAATCCGCTTTGGCCGTGGAGAGGCCCGGCGGGCAGTGCCCGACCTGGCCGCAGGCGGACAGCGCATTCTGCTGGTGCAAGGCGGCACCGCGGCGCGGGCCGACTGGCTGTCCGACGCGCTTGAGGCCGAGGGCTGTGCCGTCGAACGCTTTGGCG
>Ga0208834_100289_pt1 | contig 18520 bp, 16 predicted proteins | sample DeeseametaMP1787_FD_184182 | JGI IMG/M metagenome (GOLD analysis project Ga0208834, IMG submission 184182) | Marine microbial communities from the Deep Pacific Ocean - MP1787 (SPAdes) | ecosystem: Environmental > Aquatic > Marine > Oceanic | place: North Pacific Ocean | collected 2011-05-03 | reverse complement strand
TGAGCCGCGAGCAGGAGTGGTTCGCGGCGGCCGGGTTCGTGGTGCTGCACACCGACTACCGCGGCCACGCGGGATCGGACCCGGTCAGCCCGATGGGTCGCGAGACCCGGCTGGTCTACACCCGCGACGCGATCGGGGCGGTCAAGGCCCTCAAGCGGATGGACTACGTCGACGCCGAGCGCACCGCCTTCGTGGGCCGCTCCATGGGAGGCGGCGTCACGCTCAACGCGATCGTGGCCGAGCCGGACCTGGTCGACGCGGCGGTCGTCTTCGCGTCGGTGAGCAGCCGCTTCGTCGACAACCTGCGCCAGTTCACCGAGCCCAACCGCCCCGACGGGGCACGGGCGTTCTACGACGAGCACGGCACGCCTGCGGAGTCGCCGCGCTTCTACCGCGACCTGTCCAGCCGGACCTTCTTCGACCGCGTCGAGGTGCCGGTGATGCTCCACCACGGCACCTCCGACGACGTCTGCCCGCCGGCCTGGTCCCGGCAGACCGACCGGCTGCTCCGGGAGGCGGGTGCTCGCAGCACGCTGGTGGAGTGGCCGGGGGAGCAGCACGCCTTCGGACCGCGGTTCGCCGACTCGTTGCGCCGCACGGTCGCCTTCCTGAGGCGTCACCTCGACGTGTGACCCACGTCACCAGGACGGTGCTAGGTTCGCGGCATGGAAGCGGACCTGCGGGCTCGCCGGGTCGACGCGGTGCGCGCGTGGACCTCGTTCGTCGAGCACGGTGACGGCGCCGAGCAGCTCGTGCGCCCTGAGATCTGGTCGAGCTGGGCGCGCTCGGAGCAGACGATCTCCCCGGAGGTCGCCTACGCCCCCCTCGACGACGAGCAGGAGACCGCGGCCTACTTCCGCGACTCCCCGCTGCAGACCGCGGTCGAGCGGGTCGAGGAGGACCTGCGCCGCACCGCCGAGGACGGCGACCTCGTGGTCGCCGTGACCGACCCGCAGACCCGCATCCTGTGGACGTACGGCGGTCGCACCATGCGCCGCAAGGCCGAGAGCGTGAACTTCGTCGCCGGCGGCCGGTGGGACGACCGGTCCGCCGGCACCAACGCCCTGGACCTGGCCAACCGCCACGGCCGGGCGGCGATGGTCTTCAGCGCCGAGCACTACGCCTCGATGGTGCACAACTGGGTCTGCTGGGCCGCGCCCGTGCACGACCCGGTGACCGGCGTGCAGCTCGGCGTGCTCGACCTCTCCACCACCTGGGACCGCACCCACCCGATCGGCCTCGCCACCGCCCAGGTGATGGCGCGCCTCATCGAGCAGGCGATGCCGGCCAGCGCCACCCCGCTGGGCCGCGCGCCCGGCCCCGACGACACCCAGCCGGGCCTGGTGCTCTCCGTCCTCGGCACCGCCGAGGCCCACCTCGACGGCCAGCGGTTGCTGCTCAACCGGCGCCAGACCGAGATCCTCGCGCTGCTCGCCCTGCACCCCGAGGGGCTCTCCCTGGACCGGCTGCACGCCGCGGTCTACGGCGACCACGCCGTCACCTTCTCCACCCTCAAGGCCGAGGTCTCCCACCTGCGCCACGCGCTCGGCGGGCAGCTCTCCTCGCGGCCCTACCGGCTGACCATGCCCGTGGCCACCGACGTCGACCACGTGCTCTCGATGCTGCGCCGCGGGCGGGTGTCCCGCGCGGTCGAGGCGTACGGCGGCGACCTGCTGCCCGGCACCGACAGCCCGGCCCTCCAGGAGCTCGGGGAGTACGTCGCCGTCGCGGTCCGGGAGGCGCTGCTGGCCGACCCCGACCCCGAGGCGGTCGCGACCTACGGCGAGCGGGCGCCCTACGACACCGAGGTCGTCGAGGCGGCGCTGGCCCGGCTCGGCGGCCGGGCCCACCCGCTCGCCCCCCTGCTCAAGGCACGGCTGGCCGCCGCGCGGGGCTGACGCGCCGAGGGGCTCGGTCGGCCACGTCGGGCCGACCCCGTGAGGATGCCGTGAGACCGGCGTGAAGGCGGCGTGCAGAACCGGTCCGGACCGCCGATCGTTGCCTCCTTGTGACCGACGAGGGCACTTTTCCGGCCCATCGGCGCGCCGATCCCCCTAGGGTTGATGGGCCCGCGGCCCGGAACGAACACGGCTAGCCGCACGAGACACAACCGCCGGGCGGCTGGTCCATCCTCGTTGCACGCGGTTCCCGTGGGCAGTCCTGCACACGACGGAAAGTTGATCAGATGCGCAAGGGTACGAAGCTCGTCGCTGCGTCCGCCGGCCTGGCCATGAGCCTGTCGCTGGCCGCCTGCGGCGACGATGGGGGTAGCGGAAGTGCCACGGGTGACCGCCTCGAGGGCGTGTCCCTCACCGTGGGGTCGAAGGACTTCACCGAGAACATCCTGCTCGGCGAGATCCTCGCCCAGGCACTGGCCAACGAGGGCGCCGACGTCACCAACCAGACCAACCTGGGCGGCACCTCGGTGGCGCGCGAGGCGCTGCTGGCCGGCGAGCTGAACGTCTACCCGGAGTACAACGGCACCGGCTGGACGGTCCACCTCGGCAACGAGGACCCGAGCCAGGACCCCGAGGAGCTCTACACGGTCACCGCCGAGGCGGACCTGGAGCAGAACGACATCAAGTGGGTCGGGCGCTCGCCGTTCAACGACACCTACGGCTTCGCCGCCAATGGTGACCTCGCGGCCGCCGAGGGCGGCTTCGACTTCGACTCGATGGCCGCCTACCTCGAGGCCAACCCCGACACGACCGTCTGCATGGAGTCGGAGTTCCCCGACCGTCCCGACGGCCTGGTCCTGTTCGAGGAGGCCACCGGCTACACCGTGCCGCAGAGCCAGCAGCAGATCCTCGACACCGGTCTGATCTACACCGAGACCGCTGACGGCAACTGCGACTTCGGCGAGGTCTTCACCACCGACGGCCGCATCGGCGCGCTCAACCTCGAGCTCGTCGACGACCCCGGCGTGATGATCCTCTACAACGTCTCCTACACCTTCCAGAACGACGTCTACGAGGCCAACGCCGACGTCTACGACGAGATCGTCGAGGAGATCCTCGCGCCGCTGGACGAGGAGAAGATGGCCGCGCTGAACGCGCAGGTCGACATCGACGCGGTGCCCTACGACCGCGTCGCCAGCGAGTACCTCGAGGAGATCGGCCTCGGCTGACCACCCGGCGTACGCCGCAGCACGACGAAGCCGCCAGGACCGATCGGTCCTGGCGGCTTCGTCGTGTCGGACCCCGAGGGCCCGGGTGGGTCACACGCCCTTGGGGCGGAGGTACCTCTCGGCCAGCGCGCCGAGCCAGTCGAAGCTCAGTGCGATCAGAGCCACCATCACGGCGCCGATGATGTAGACCGGCTCCTGCTGGTTCTTCAGCCCGGAGTTGATGGTGACGCCCAGGGCGCCGCCGCCGATGAGGAAGACCAGCGTGGCCATGCCGATGTTGATGATCATGGCCGTGCGGATGCCGGCGATGATGACCGGCACCGCCAGCGGCAGCTCGATGCGCAGCAGCACCCCGAGCCGGGTCATGCCCATGCCGCGCCCCGCCTCGAGCAGCGGGCGCTCGACGCCGTCGAGCCCGACCATCGTGTTGCGCAGCACCGGCAGCAGCGCGAAGACCGCCAGCACCACGATCGACGTGGTGCGACCGGGCCCGCCGATGATCAGGCCGATCACGAGCAGGCCGTACGCCGGCATCGCCTGCCCGGCGTTGGCGACGGTCAGCACGGCCGGCGAGATGCGTCGCAGCAGCGGTCGGGTCAGCAGGATGCCGAGCGGCACGGCCACGGCGATGACCAGCAGCGTGGACCAGGCGGCGATGATGATCTGCTGCTGGGCCTGCGGCAGCAGCCGGGTGTCCCAGTCCAGCGCGTTGCGCTGCTGGATGACGGCGTTCTCCAGGTCGAGGCTCTGGTAGTAGAGGTAGAGCCCCAGCGCGATCAGCCCGATGAGGAACGGCGCGACGAACAGGCCGTAGCGGTTGACGCGCTCGGCCATGGTCATCCGTGGCTTCTGCGGCTCGAGCGGTTCCTGCTCGCTGGTCGACACGCCTTCGCGGAAGGCGGCGATGACGGGGGTCTGGGTCATGCGCGCTCCAGCTCCTCGTAGTGGGCCCGCGCCTCGTACTGCGCGCGCCGGATCGCCTTGTTCAGGTGCGCCATCTCCACGACCCCCTGGAAGCGGCCGGCCTCGTCGACGACGCAGGTCTTGCCGGCGGCGCTCTGGACCATCAGCTCGAGGGCGTGGAAGAGGGTGTCGTCGGGGCTGAGGTGGTCGCCCAGCTCCTCGCCGCGGCCGTCGTACTGCCCCGGCGCGGCACCACGCAGGTCGTCCTCGCGCAGCCAGCGGACCGGGCGGCCCTGGTCGTCGAGCAGCACCAGCCACTCGCGACCGGCCTCCTGCAGGGCGGCGATGCCCTTCTGCGGTTCGTCGGAGACGCTGATCGCGGGGTAGTCGGGGATCTTCAGGCCGCTGACCTGCTGGAAGTTCAGCCCCTTGATGGTCGAGCCGGTGCCGATGAAGTCGTCGACGAAGTCGTCGACCGGGTAGGCGAGGATCCGCTCGGGGGTGTCGATCTGGCGGATCGTCGAGCGCTCGCCGAGGATCGCGATCCGGTCACCCATCTTGATCGCCTCGTCGATGTCGTGGGTGACGAAGACGATCGTCTTGCGCAGCTCCTCCTGCAGTCGCAGGAACTCGTTCTGCAGCCGCTCACGGGTGATCGGGTCGATCGCGCCGAACGGCTCGTCCATCAGCATGATGTCGGGGTCCGCACCCAGGGCGCGGGCGACGCCGACGCGCTGCGCCTGGCCGCCGGAGAGCTCCTTGGGGTAGCGGTCGCGGTACTGCTCGGGGTCCAGGCCGACCGTGGTGAGCAGCTGCTCGGTGCGCTCGTGGATGCGCTCCTTCTCCCAGCCCAGCATCTTCGGGACCGTCGCGATGTTCTGGCTGATGGTCTGGTGCGGGAAGAGACCGATCTGCTGGATGACGTAGCCGATGCGACGACGCAGCTTGTCGGGGTTGGCCTTGGTGACGTCCTCGCCGTCGAGCATGATGCGGCCGCTGCTCGGCTCGATCATCCGGTTGATCAGGCGCAGGGTCGTGGACTTGCCGCAGCCCGACGGGCCGACGAGGACGAGGATCTCGCCCTCCTGCACGTCCAGGGTCAGCTCGTCGACGGCGGGGATCCTCGAGCCCGGGTAGGTCTTGGCGACCCGGTCGAGGTGGATCTTGGGCTGGGAGCTCATGGGCTTCCTCTCGCTGGGATCGGTGGGACGGGTGCTGGTGGGCGCTAGACCTTCAGGCCCCGCGGGGTGGCCACGCGCTGGAACGCCGCCAGCACCAGGTCCAGGAGCAGGCCGAGGGCGACGATGAAGACCGTGCCGGTCCACACCTGCTCGGCGGCGTTGGGCAGGCCGTTGCGGCTCAGGCCGCTGCGGATGAAGATGCCGAGCCCGTCACCGCCGACGAGCACCGCGATCGCGGCCAGCCCGACGGTCAGCAGCGTGGCGACGCGGACGCCGGCCATGATCACCGGCAGGGCGAGCGGCAGCTTGACCTTGAGCAGTCGCTGGGTGCCGGTCAGGCCCATGCCGCGGGCCGACTCGGTCACGGCCGGGGGCACGGAGTCCAACCCGGTGACGGTGTTGCGCAGGATCGGCAGCAGCGCGTACATCCACAGCGCGAGCATCGCCGGCGGGTTGCCGATGCCCATGATCGGGATGAACAGCGCGAAGAGCGCCAGCGCCGGCAGCGTGAGGAAGATCGAGGCGGTGGAGAGGACCAGCGCGCGCGCCAGGGGCCGCGTCTGGATCCACACGCCGAGCAGGACCGAGGTGACGGTCGCGAACGCGATGACGATCAGCACGATCCGGAGGTGCTGGAGCGTCGCCTCGGTGATGTAGTCGGAGTTGTTCTGGACGTAGGTGATGAAGTTCTGGAGTGCTTCCACGTGTGCCTTTCAGGGGCCGGACAAGCCTGTCCACCTTACGCAGGTCCGGTCCGGCCCGGGGCGGGTACGCATGACAACGCCCGACAGGGACGTGCCAACCCTCGTCCAACCTGACGCTCCTAGCGTGAGCCGGGTCACACGACCCGCCACCCACGCGAACCCCCGCGTGATCCACCCAGGGAGAGTCCATGACCCGGATCAGCCTCACCGTCGACGGCGCCAGGGTCGCCGACGACGTCGAGCCGCGGATGCTGCTGGTGCAGTACCTGCGCGAGCGCCTCGGCAAGACCGGCACCGTCATCGGGTGCGACACCAGCAACTGCGGAGCCTGCACCGTCCACCTCGACGGTGAGTCCGTGAAGTCCTGCAACGTCCTGGCCGTCCAGGCCGACGGCTGCGAGGTCACCACCATCGAGGGGCTCGCGCAGGACGGCGAGCTGCACCCGGTGCAGGAGGCCTTCCGCGAGTGCCACGGCCTCCAGTGCGGCTTCTGCACCCCCGGCATGGTCATGCAGAGCGTGGCGCTGCTGAAGGAGAACCCGCAGCCCAGCGAGGAGGAGATCCGGCTCGGGCTCGAGGGCAACCTGTGCCGCTGCACCGGCTACCACAACATCGTCAGGGCGGTGCAGCACGCCGCCGGCGCCGGCTCGACCACCAGCAGCGCGAGCGGCGCGGGCGCCGAGCAGGGGGTGACGGCATGACCGCCGTCCAGGAGCCCTCGGCCGAGCGGGAGATCGGGCGCGAGCGCCGCCGCAAGGAGGACCAGCGGCTGATCACCGGCCGCACGCGCTGGACCGACAACATCGCGCTGCCGGGGATGCTGCACCTCGCGATGGTCCGCAGCCCCTTCGCGCACGCCACGATCGTCTCGATCGACACCAGCGAGGCCAAGAACGCCACCAACGTCGTCGACGTCGTCACCGGCGCCGACCTCGGCGAGGCACAGGGCGCGTGCATCAACGCCTGGGCGATCACCGAGGACCAGGTCACCCCGCCGCACCTGCCGATGCCGGTCGACCGGGTCGCCTTCGCCGGCGAGGTCGTCGCGGTCGTCGTCGCTCGCAGCGCCGCCGAGGCTCGGGACGCGGCCGAGCTCGTCGACGTCGAGTATGACGAGCTGCCGGCCGCCCTGGACCTCAAGCACGCCGCCACCGACGAGGTGCTGGCCCACCCCGACCTCGGCACCAACAAGTCGGCGTTCTGGCGCTTCGACTCCGCCGAGGCCGGCACCGGAGGCGACGTCGACGCGGCCATCGAGAAGGCACGCACCGACGGCATCGTGATCGAGCGGGAGTACCGCCAGCAGCGGCTGATCCCCGCCTTCATGGAGCCGCGCTCGGTCGTGGTCGACCCGACCGGCGAGCAGATCACCGTCTGGTCGGCGACCCAGGTGCCGCACATCCTGCGCTTCGCGATCGCCGCGACGACCGGTGTGCCGGAGTCGAAGATCCGGGTCATCGCCCCCGACGTGGGCGGCGGCTTCGGCGGCAAGCTGCAGCAGACCCCGGAGGAGATGATCGCCTTCGCCGTCGCTCGGCGGCTGGGGCGGCCGGTGAAGTTCACCGAGACCCGCTCGGAGTCGCTGATGACCGCCCACCACGGGCGCGACCAGTGGCAGAAGCTCACGATGAGCGCCGAGAAGGACGGCACCGTCACCGGCCTCAAGGTCGAGCTGCTCGCCGACCTGGGGGCCTACGTCGCGATCGTCGGCGGCGGCGTCCCGGTGCTCGGCGCCTTCATGTTCAACTCGATCTACAAGTTCCCCGCCTACCAGTTCAACTGCCAGACGGTGCTGACCAACAAGACCTGGACCGACGCCTACCGCGGCGCCGGCCGGCCCGAGGCCACCTTCGCGATCGAGCGGCTGATGGACGAGCTGGCCGCCGAGCTCGGCGAGGACCCGATCGAGGTCCGTCGCCGCAACTGGATCCATGCCGACGAGTTCCCCTTCTCCACCGTGGCCGGGCTGGAGTACGACTCCGGCGACTACGAGAAGGCCACGCGGCGGGCGATGGAGATGCTCGGCTACGACGAGCTGCGCGCCGAGCAGAAGCGACGCCGTGACGCCGGCGACCGGGTGCAGCTCGGCATCGGCGTCTCGACCTTCACCGAGATGTGCGGCCTGGCGCCCTCCCGGGTCCTCGGCCAGCTCAACTACGGCGCCGGCGGCTGGGAGCACGCCAGCGTCCGGATGCTCGCGACCGGCAAGGTCGAGGTCGTCACCGGCGCCTCCGCGCACGGCCAGGGCCACGAGACGGCCTTCAGCCAGATCGTCGCCGACCGGCTCGGGGTCCCGTTCGAGGACGTCGAGGTGCTGCACGGCGACACCCAGGTAGCGCCCAAGGGCCTGGACACCTACGGCTCGCGGTCGCTGGTCGTCGGCGGCGAGGCGCTGGTCAAGGCCGTCGACAAGGTCATCGACAAGGCCCGGCCGCTCGCGGCGCACCTGCTCGAGGCCTCCGCCGACGACCTGGAGTACGCCGGAGGCCGGTTCGGTGTCCGCGGCACCGACCAGGGCATCACCATCCAGGAGCTGGCCACCGCCGCCTTCGCGGCGCACTCCTACCCCGAGGACATGGAGCCCTCGCTCGACGCCGACGCGACCTACGACCCGGTGAACTTCAACTTCCCGCACGGCACCCACCTGTGCGCGGTCGAGGTCGACACCGAGACCGGGCAGGTGTCGATGCGCAGGTACGCCTGCTGCGACGACATCGGCAACATCATCAACCCCCTCATCGTCGCCGGGCAGGTGCACGGCGGGCTGGTGCAGGGCATCGCCCAGGCGCTGTGGGAGGAGGCGGTCCACGACGACTCGGGCACGCTGGTGTCGGGGTCGTTCACCGACTACCTGCTGCCCACCGCGGCCGACACCATCTCCTTCGACATCGACCACACGACCTCGCCGTCGCTGACCAACACCCTCGGCACCAAGGGCGTGGGCGAGGCCGGGACGATCGCCTCGACCCCGGCCGTTGTGAACGCGGTCGTCGACGCAGTACGCCACCTCGGGATCGACGACATCGCCATGCCCTGCACGCCCGAGCGCGTGTGGAGGGCCATCCAGGGCGTCGCCAAGGGCGGCGCCACCGAGGGTGCGGCGATGCCGCACTTCGACTCCTCGACGGGCATGGAAGGCACCGTCGACCGGACCACCGGAGGTGCACAGTGATCCCCGCGCAGTTCGACTACCTGGCCCCGACCACCATCGACGAGGCCCTGGCCGCGCTCGCCGAGCACGGCGACGACGCCAAGATCCTGGCCGGCGGGCAGTCGTTGCTGCCGGTGCTGCGGATGCGGCTCAACGCCCCCGAGGTCGTCATCGACCTCGGGAAGATCCCCGAGCTGCGGGGTGTCCGCGACGACGGCGACCACCTGGTCATCGGCGCGATGACCCGGCACGCCGACGTCCTGCGGGACCCGATGGTCGGCGAGCACGCCGCGCTGCTGCAGCGAGCCGTCACCCACCTCGCCGACGAGCAGATCCGCCACCGCGGCACCTTCGGCGGCGCCCTGGCCCACGCCGATCCCGCCGGCGACGTGGGAGCGCCGGCGTTGGCGCTGGGCTGCGAGATGGTGATCGCCGGCCGCGACGGCACCCGCACGGTCGGGGCCGACGACTTCTTCGTCGACCTCTTCGAGACCGCCGTCGGCGAGGACGAGATCCTCACCGCGGTCCGGGTGCCCAAGCACACCGGCTGGGGCGCGCACTACGAGAAGTTCGTGCGCGTCGCCCACCAGTGGCCGATCGTCGCGGTCGCCGCGGCGGTCCGGGTCGAGGGCGGCACGATCGCGGAGGCCCGCGTCGGGCTGACCAACATGGGGTCGACCCCGCTGCGTGCCCGCGCGGTCGAGGACGCGCTGCGCGGTCAGCCGGCCACCGAGGACGCCGTGCGCGAGGCCGCCTCGCGCGCCGCCGAGGGCACCAACCCGCCCTCGGACCTCAACGGCGACTCCGACTACCGCAGCCACCTCGCGACGGTGCTGACCCGGCGCGCGGTCCTCGCGGCCGCAGGGGGCTGAGGCAGGCGTGGAGCTCAGGCACAGCTTCACCGTCCCCCTCGACGTCGAGTCGACGTGGGCGCACTTCGGGGACATAGCGGCGCTCGCCGAGTGCTTCCCCGGCGCCGTCGTCACCGACGTCGAGGGGGACACCTTCCGCGGCACCGTGAAGGTCAAGCTCGGCCCGATCGCCCTGCAGTACGCCGGGTCGGGCACCTTCGTGGAGAAGGACGACGCGGCGCACCGCTTCGTCGTGGAGGCCAAGGGCAAGGACAAGCGGGGCAACGGCACGGCCGGCGCGACGGTCACCCTGGCCATGACCGGGGCGGGGGGGTCGACCGAGGTGCAGGTCGACACCGACCTGGCGATCACCGGCAAGCCGGCGCAGTTCGGTCGCGGGGTGATGCAGGACGTCTCCGACAAGCTGCTGGGCCAGTTCGTGGCGTGCCTCGAGCAACGGCTCGGGGTGCCCGCACCGGGTGACGATCCCGTCGCGACCGCCGAGCCTGAGGAGGCCCCCACCCCGACGCCGGCGGCGGCGGGCCAGGCCCCCCCGACGCCGTCGCCGGCCCCCCGTCCGGCACCGGCTGCGAGCCAGTCCACCAGCAGGGCCCCGAGCGGGACGGGCGACGACTCGTTGGACCTGGGGGCGACCGTGCTCCCGGTGCTGCTGCGGACCTACGGCCCACGCCTGGCCGCGGTGCTCGGTCTGGTGGCGCTGCTCGCCGTCGTACGCCGGGTGCTGCGGTAGCCGCTGCCCTAGGCTCCGGGGCGTGACCCGACTCCTCGTCCGGCTGCTCGGTCTCGTCCTCCTCCTCGCGCTGGTGGCCGCCCCGGCCGCCTTCTACGGGCTGGAGGAGGGCGGGGGCGGCAGCGAGCCCACCTCTATCAGCCGGTACGACGTGGAGATGACCGTCCGCGAGGACGGCACCGCGCGGGTCCGCGAGACGATCGTGCTGGAGGTCACGACCTCCGACCGGCACGGGATCTTCCGCTTCTTCGACCGCGCCGACTCCTCCGTCGAGGGCGGACGGGTCCGGCCCCGTGACGTCGAGGTGCTCCGCGACGGTGCGCGGGAGGACTGGGTCACGGAGTCCTCGGGCGCCGGGCGCTACCTCGTGTGGCGCATCGGCGACGCCGACGTCACGCTCACGCCCGGCTCGCACACCTACCGCCTGACCTACGAGCTGGCCGACGTGCTGGGCGAGGACGAGGACGGCCGGGCCGAGCTGCGCTGGGACGTCGTGCCCGGCGGCTGGGCCCAGCGCATCGACGAGGCCGAAGTCGCCATCCTGCTCCCGGCCACGACGGTGGGGGAGGTCGCCTGCGACCAGGGGGACGGGGTGCGTGGTGGCTGCACCGCGGTCGGCGGCGGCAGTGACCGGGTGGTCGTGGTCACCGGACCGCTGGCCCCCCGCACCCCGGTCACCGTGACCGCGACGCTCGACCTGCCCGCGCCCGACGCCCAGGAGACGCTGCCCTGGGCGCCGCGCTTCGACCCGGTGCTCGGGACCCGGGTGTGGCTGGTGGTCCTGGTCGTCGTGGGTGCGCTCCTGGCGCTCGGCCTCGGGGCGCTGCTGGCCGCTCGGGCCCGGGAGCGGGCGCCCGGGTTCCCCCTCACCTACACCCCGCCCACCGGCATCGGTCCGGCCCAGGGCTACTACGTCGCCCGCGAGCGGGTGGGGCGTCCGCGGTACGTCGCCACGCTCCTGCACGCGGCCGAGCAGGGCGCGCTGACGCTGACGCCGCACGGTGAGGGCTGGACGATCCAGCGACCCGGCCACCGCGACGTCGAGGACCGTCTCGACCCGGTGACCCGCGACGCCATCCGCATCGTCCCCCGTGGGGACCGCTTCACCTTCACCAAGGGGAGCGTGGAGGCGGGCAAGAAGCTCACGGCCCGCATCGACCGCTTCGAGAAGGACGTCGCGCAGTGGGGCCGTGACTCGGGCACCGTCGTCCGGCACGGCCTCGGCGGCTTCGGCGCCCTGCTGGTGCTGCTGATGATCGGGCTGAGCGTGGTGACGGTCGTGGTCAACCCGGTCGACCTGGCCGCGCTGGCGCTCGTGCCCGGCGGACTCGCCGTCGGCGCCGCCCCGCTGCTCACCCCCGGGGCCGGGACCCGGCGCACCGCGCTGGGGCGCCGGCTGTGGTCGGAGGTGGGTGGCTTCGAGCGGGTGCTCTCGACCCCGTCGAGCAAGCAGCGCTTCGACTTCGCCGGGCGCCGCGACCTCTACGCCGCCTTCGTGCCTTGGGCGGTCGCCTTCGGCTGCGCCAAGGAGTGGGCCGACAAGTACCGCTTCGAGATCGGCGAGGACCCGCCCGCGCCTCTGTGGGCCACCTGGTACGCCGGCTCGTCCGGGTCGGCCTGGACCGACCGCATCACCCACGACCTCGAGGCCAGCATGAGCTCGGCCATCTCGGCGTACGCAGCGACCCAGTCCTCGTCCTCCTCCGGCGGCGGCGGCGGCGGTGGGGGCGGAGGCGGCGGCGGCGGAGGCGGCGGGTCCTGGTGACAGCCGGGGACGGTGCCGACAGGATGGAGCCATGGTCCCGCTCCTGATCGTCCTGGCCGTCGTCGTGCTCGTCGTCGGCTTCGTCGTGGTCGGCTTCAACAAGCTGCGCACCGCCGACATCGGCGCCCAGGAGGCGCTGGGCGGGATCGACGTCCAGCTCACCCGTCGCGCCGAGCTGGTGCCGAACCTCGTGGAGACCGTCAAGGGCTACGCCGCCCACGAGCGCGAGGTCTTCGAGGAGGTCACCCGCGCCCGCGCCGGTGTCGCGGCGGCCGCCGGCGGGGACGACGTGGCGGCCCGGGCCGCGGCGGACGCGGCCCTGCAGCAGGCGCTGGTGCGGCTGAACGCGGTGGCCGAGGCCTACCCCGACCTCAAGGCCGACCAGAACTTCGCCGAGCTGCAGCGCCAGCTGGCGCAGACCGAGGACCAGATCGCCTTCTCGCGGCAGTACTACAACGACGCCACCCGGACCCTCAACACGCTGGTGGCGACGATCCCGTGGATGTTCCTCTCCGGGGTCGCCGGCGTCGGCCGGCGGGAGTTCTACGACGCCCCGCAGGGGCACCAGGCCCCGCCGCAGGTGTCCTTCTGACCGTGAGGGCATGACCGTCCTGGCCCGTCCGACCTGGCCCGACTGACCTGGCCCGTCTGGTCGATCCGACCGGTCAGGCGCCGATCATCGCCATCAGCACGACGACCAGGACCGCGATGGTGATGGCGACCATGCCGACCAGGAAGAGCTGACCCCGCCCCTCGGCGCGAGGCGGTGTGACCACCTGGGGTGGTGTCATCGTGACCTGCTCCTCCCGGGGCTCGTCCATGCTCCGCCTCCTGCGGGATGCTGGTGGGGCGCGGATCGTTGCCCGCGACATCCTTTACCTACGTCTTTACCTTGCGCTACCCCTGCGGGGGATCTGGAGCGGCCACCCTGTCAGATCCCCGCCGCACCGACGCGGCGTCCCAGGCGTCGGGCGGTGCGAGGAGTCGACGGTGGTCAGAAGACGCCGAAGGGACGGAACTGCACCGAGAGCCGAGGCCCGGCCGAGGCGACCTTGGGGACCGCGTGCTCCCACGTGCGCTGGCAGCTGCCGCCCATCACGAGCAGGTCGCCGTGCCCCAGCTCGAAGGCCAGGCTCTCGCCGCCGCCACGCGGACGCAGCATGAGCCGTCGCGGATCGCCCACCGACACGATGGCGACCATGGTGTCGTGCGTGGAGCCGCGACCGATGGTGTCGCCGTGCCAGGCCACGCTGTCACGTCCGTCGCGGTAGTAGCAGCACCCGGCCGTGCGGAAGGGCTCGCCCAGCTCACCGGCGTAGTGCTCGCTGAGGGCCTCGCGGGCCTCGGTGAGCGAGGGGTGCGGCAGCTCCTGGTCGATCATGTAGGTGTAGACGAGCCGGGGGACGTCGACGAGACGGTCGTACATCTGTCGCCGCTCGGCTCGCCAGGGGACCCGCGAGACCAGGGCGTCGAAGACGTCGTCGGGCTCGGGCAGCCAGGTCCGGCGTACGTCGACCCAGGCACCGTGGGCCAGCACGTGCCGCTCCGCCCCCCTCAGCGCGTCCACCAACGACTCGCGGCCCTGCGGCTGGTCGGCGAAGAGGGTGCCCTGGAAGTCCATGGCGACAGCGTACGCGCTGGCTCGAACACGTGTTCGACGGCGTGTGGGCGTGTCGGACCGGGTCGTGGTGCCGAGCCGGCGTATTGATACGCCGGCTCGGCGGGGGGACACGCTCGGTTCTCGGGGTCGGGCCGGGGTCGGCTCGGGGTGGAACCCGGTGGCGCGCCGTCGGCGCGGTCGGACACAGTGGTGCCCATGACCGTGGCGGCCAGCGTGCGTGTCCTGACGAAGATCTACGGCTCGGGCCAGACGGAGGTGCGCGCCCTCGACGGGGTGAGCCTCGACATCGGGGCGGGGGAGTTCACGGCCGTCATGGGCCCCAGCGGCTCGGGCAAGTCCACGCTCATGCACTGCTGCGCGGCCCTCGACACCGCCGACTCGGGGTCGGTGCGCATCGGCGACGTCGAGCTGACCGGGCTGAAGGACAAGGCGCTGACCGCGCTGCGGCGCGACGAGATCGGGTTCGTCTTCCAGTCCTTCAACCTGGTGCCGACGCTCACCGCGAAGGAGAACGTCCTGCTGCCGCTGGCCATCGCCGGGCGCCGCCCCGACGCGGAGTGGTTCGACCAGGTGGTCGCGACCGTGGGGCTGGCCGACCGGCTGGGGCACCGACCCAACCAGCTCTCCGGGGGCCAGCAGCAGCGCGTCGCGGTGGCTCGCGCACTGGTCAGCCGGCCGCGGATCGTCTTCGCCGACGAGCCGACCGGCAACCTCGACAGCCGCTCGGGTGCGGAGGTGCTCAGCCTGCTGCGCCGCAGCGTCGACGAGCACCAGCAGACGATCGTCATGGTCACCCACGACCCCGTCGCGGCCGCCTACACCGACCGGGTCGTCTTCCTGGCCGACGGACGCGTCGTCGACGAGCTGCGCGCACCCGACCGGGACGCCGTGCTCGAGGTCATGACCCGGATGACCGAGGCCGCCGCCCCGCGCGACGACGCCTCGGCCCAGGAGGCCTGAGCCGTGCTCCGGGTCTCCCTGCGCAGCCTGCTCGGCCGCAAGGTGCGGCTGCTGATGAGCACCTTCGCGATCGTGCTCGGTGTCTCCTTCGTCGTCGGCACCCTGGTCTTCTCCGACACCCTGCAGCGCTCCTTCGACTCGATCTTCGCCTCCTCGGCGGGCGACGTCGTGGTCCGGCCCGACGGCCAGGGCGGCGGGCCGCCGGGGTCGCGGACCGTCCCCGGCGACGTGGTCGACGAGCTCGCGGCCCTGCCCGGCGCCGCCCGCGCCGACGGCCAGGTGGGCTCGATCGGCGTCTACGTCATCGACACCGACGACCGGCCCGTCGGCGGGTTCGGCCCGCCCGCCCTCGCCCAGGGGTGGAGCGACGCTCCCGCGGTCGACGGTCGCGAGGGCCTGGTGATCGTGGAGGGGCGTGCGCCCGAGGGTCCCGAGGACGTCGTGCTGGACACCCGCACCGCCGACCGGGCCGGCTACTCCCTCGGTGACACCGTGCCCATCCAGACCCCTGGTGAGCAGGCGCGGGTCGAGCCCACGCTGGTGGGCCTGGCCGACTTCGCCGACGGGGGCTCGCTCAACGGCGCCACCCTCGCCGCCTTCGACCCCGCCACCGCCCAGGAGCTGTTCCTCGGCGGGCAGGACGCCTGGACCGAGGTCTGGGTCACCGCGGCCGACGGGGTCAGCCAGGACGAGCTGGTCCAGCAGGTGCGCGAGGTGATCGGCGCCGACCTTGAGGCCGTCACCGGTGACGAGGCCGCCGAGTCCAACGCCGCCGACCTCCAGGAGGCGATCGGCTTCCTGGAGACCTTCCTGCTGGTCTTCGCCGGGGTCGCCCTGGTCGTGGGGGCCTTCCTCATCGTCAACACCTTCTCGATCCTGGTGGCCCAGCGCTCCCGCGAGCTCGCGCTGCTGCGAGCCCTGGGCGCGAGCCGCCGCCAGGTCACGGTCTCGGTGCTGGTCGAGGCCCTGGTGCTCGGTGTGCTCGGCGGCACGCTCGGCCTCGGGCTCGGCATCCTGCTGGCCCAGGCGTTGGCCGCGCTCTTCGCGCAGGTGGGCCTCGACCTGTCCGGGCAGCCGCTGGTGATCGCGGCCCGCACCCCGCTGGCGGCGTACTCCGTCGCGGTCCTCGTGACCGTCGCCGCCGCGCTGGTCCCCGCCCTGCGCACCGGCCGCATCGCCCCTGTCCAGGCGTTGCGTGACGACGTCGCGCTGCCGGAGTCCTCCCTGCGTCGCCGGCTCGTGGTCGGGCTGGTGCTGGCGGTGCTCGGCGGCGCCGCCCTGGTCGTGGGTCTCTTCGGCGACACCGCGCACGCCGGCTGGGTGGTCGGCGGCGGGGTCCTGGCCGTGCTGCTGGGCGTCACCGCGGCCTCGCCGCTGCTCTCGATGCCGCTGCTGGCCGCCGCGGCCGCGCTGTTCCGCCGGGTCTTCGGCACCGTCGGGGTCCTGGCGGGGCAGAACACCCTGCGCAACCCGCGGCGCACCGCGGCCACCGCCTCCGCGCTGATGATCGGGCTCGCGCTGGCCGGGACGATGTCGATCGCCGGCGCCTCCGCGTCCGCGTCGGTCGACCAGCAGATCGAGGAGAGCTTCGTCGGCGACTACGTCGTCACCAACGTCTTCGGCGGCCCGTTCTCGCCGAGCGTGGCCGAGGCCCTGGTCGACGTGGAGGGCGTGGACCGCGTGGCGGTCGAGCGCTACGACGTGGCCCGGCTCGAGGGCGACTTCGCCTTCGTCGGTGCCGTGAGCGGGGAGGACCTCGACCTCCTGGGGCTGGAGCTGCTCGACGGCTCCCGGCCCCCCGGCGGCGACCGCGAGGTGCTGCTGGCAGAGCAGGTCGCCGACGACGCCGACGTCCGGGCCGGCGACACGGTGGTGCTCGAGGTGCCCGGCGGGGAGCAGGAGTGGACCGTCGCCGGCACCTACGCCGCCAACCCGGTCGTGCCCGCCACCGCCCTGGTCTCGCCGGAGGCCTTCAGCGGCCGCGCCGGCTTCGCCGACCAGGACCGGATGCTCGTCGTGTTCGGCGACGGCACCGCGGCCGACGTCCTCGGCGAGCGCATCGACGAGGTGCTCGCGGACCAGCCGACGCTCGCCGCCCAGGACCAGCAGGAGTACGCCGAGGTCCAGCGCGAGCCGATCGAGCAGCTGGTGCTCATGGTGTTCGCGCTGCTGGGCCTGGCCCTGGTCATCGCCGTGCTCGGCATCGTCAACACCCTGGCGCTCTCGGTCATCGAGCGCACCCGCGAGGTGGGCCTGCTGCGCGCCGTCGGCCTGGGGCGGGGACAGCTGCGCCGGATGGTGACGCTGGAGTCGGTCGCCATCTCCGTGCTCGGCGCGGTGCTGGGCGTCGTCCTCGGGGTGCTCTTCGGCGTGGTCATGATGACCGCCCTGCGTGACGAGGGCCTCGAGGTCATCTCGGTGCCCTGGGGCCAGCTCGGGGTCTACCTCGTGCTCGCGGTGGTGGTCGGCGTGCTCGCCGCGGTCCTCCCGGCCCGCCGCGCCGCGCGCCTCGACGTGCTGCAGGCGATCGCGACCGAGTAGGACCTCGCGCCCGCGGCGGCGAGTGTTGCCCGGATGCGCCCGACGCTTTGGCAACTCGTGCCCGCTCGCGTGGTGTGACGGGTCCGGACCGCGTGGTAGGGGACGGATTTCGCGGATCCGGCCCGATGCCGCACCAGGTTGTCTAGTCTGCTGAGCGTGGATGAGGTTCTCGTGACGGACGGTCGGGCGCTCAAGCACGTCCAGGTCCGTGAGTACGTCCGCAACCTCGTGACCGGATCGGCACCGGGGTCACCGGCGCCGTCCGAGCGCGAGCTGGTCCAGCACTTCGGGGTGGCCAGGATGACGGTGCGCCAGGCCATGGACGCGCTGGTCGTCGAGGGCCTCCTCGAGCGGATCCCCGGTCGCGGCACGTTCGTGGCGCGACCGCGGCGCACCGCGAGCCGGATCACCGGCTACACCGAGGAGATGACCCGGCGCGGCATGCTCGCCGAGAGCCAGACGCTGCTCGCCCGCCGTGAGCAGGCCGGCCCGGGCGTCGCCCGGGCGCTGGCGCTCACCGAGGGCGACGCGGTCATCCACTGGCGCCGCCTGCGTCGCGCCGACGGGGTGCCGATGTGCATCGAGGACGCCTACCTCAACGAGGTGCTGCTGCCCGGCTTCCTGCAGAGCGGCATGCCGACCAGCCTCTACGACTCCCTCGAGTCGCGCGGGCTGCGCCCCACCTGGGCCGAGGACTCGGTCAACGCCGACAAGGCGACCACCGAGGAGTCCTCGCTGCTGGAGGTCGACCCGATGAGCGCGGTGCTGCGGCACTCGCGCCGCGCGGTCTCCGGCGAGAAGGTCGTCGAGGTGTCCCGTTCGGTCTACCGCGCCGACCGCTACACGCTGTGGGTGCAGCTCGGCCAGGACGGGTAGCGCGACCGCGCCAGCAGGCGCGCTGATCGGTGGTCGAGCGAGCCGGACGTCAGCCCGGTGGTCGAGCAGCGAGCGCCAGCGAGCGGGCG
>Ga0208834_100286_pt1 | contig 18650 bp, 24 predicted proteins | sample DeeseametaMP1787_FD_184182 | JGI IMG/M metagenome (GOLD analysis project Ga0208834, IMG submission 184182) | Marine microbial communities from the Deep Pacific Ocean - MP1787 (SPAdes) | ecosystem: Environmental > Aquatic > Marine > Oceanic | place: North Pacific Ocean | collected 2011-05-03 | reverse complement strand
CGATGGGCCCTTACCGGGTCTGCTGGACCCCTCGACGAGAACGCAGCATGATCACACCCACCCAACCCTGACCGTCCGGGAACTCGGGGGCACTTCACCATCGAACGGCTCCCTGTCGCTATGCAGCCGTGGTCGGATGCAGCGTGGACTGACTGGACACAACCCGACCCGGTTGCGGGAGTGCATTCACTGTTCGCCGGCATGCTGACGCCTCTTGCCGACCGCGAGCTTGGCCCGAACGCCAACTTCGGCACCGAAGCGCAGGTGCCGCTGTTCTTGTCTTTGCGGCGAAACCTCCAGATCTCATTCGCCAACAGCAACAGCCGCGCGGTTGCAGTTGAACTCGCCCGCTCGCTGATCTTGCGCGAGCTGGCGTCGACCGCTCCGGGCGAACTCCAGCTCAGCATCTTCGACCCGATCGGGCTCGGGCAGTCGGCGGACGAGCTGCTCGAGCTGGCGGAGTACGACGCGAGCCTGATCGGCGGAAAGGTGTGGTCGTCAACGCCTGATTTGCTCGCGCGCCTGGCCGAGCAGACCACGCACATCGAATTGGTCACCCAGAAGTACCTGCGCTCGACCTACGACAACATCGACGACTTCAACGCCGCTGCGGGGGAGGTTGCGGAGCCGTACCGGCTGCTCGTCCTCTTCGACTTCCCAACGGGACTGTCAGAGGAGGCCATGGCGAGGCTCAACAGCATCGTCGCCAACGGTCCTCGATGCGGAGTGCACACGCTGCTGCTCACCAACACGTCAGTCAACGCGCCGTACGGCGTCGATACGACCCAGCTAGCTGGCCACCTGCGTCGCATCGATCTGGATGCGCTCTTCGCGGACACCCATCAGGGCTACACCCTCCAGATGCGCCCCCAGTACGAGAAGTCGTCTGCAGATGCAGAACGCCTGGCGAAGCGCATCGTGGATGGCGTGGGTAGGGCGGTGATCGGCCGGACTGAATCGGCGGTCACGTTCGGTAAGGTCATGGAGTTGTTCGCAGGTGTCGCCGGACGGGGGATCCGTACCGATCTCTCGCCGACCCTCGCTGGCGCGAAGGCGGACGACTCGTCGACATGGTGGAAGGAAGACAGTTCGCGGGGTCTCTTCGCACCGATCGGGCAGAAGGGCGCCCGCGAGGTTGCTGTTCTCGGCTTCGACTCGAGCGACCGGTCAGGAGCGCTCCTCGTCGGACGTCCTGGTTCTGGTAAGTCAACGCTGCTCCACACCTATATCGGCGGTCTCACCACCTTCTATGGCCCCGACGAACTCGAGCTGTACCTGATCGACTTCAAGGAAGGCGTCGAGTTCAAGTCGTACGCCGCCGAAGGGCTACCCCACGCGCGCGTCGTGGCCATCGAATCGGACCGTGAGTTCGGCGTCAGCGTCCTCCAATCGTTGAAGGACGAACTGACCAGACGCGGCGAGCTCTTCCGATCAACCGGGGGTAAGCACGCCGGCCTCCGAGAGTTCAGGAACAGTTCGGGCGAGGCATTGCCTCGCGTTGTCCTGGTCTTCGACGAGTTCCAGGTTCTCTTCGCCAAGAACGACAAGATCGGTCTGGCTGCAGCCGACCTACTGGAGACGATCATCCGACAGGGCCGCGGCTTCGGTGTCCACGTGCTGCTCGGATCGCAGAGCCTGTCCGGGCTCGACGCCCTCGGTGCTCACGTCCCACAGTTGCTCCCCACCCGCATCCTGCTGCCCGCCGCCGAACTCGATGCGCGCCGCGTCCTGGGCGACAACAACGACGCCGGTCAGTACCTGACCACACACGGCGAAGGCATTCTCAACTCCTCCGGGGGCGCGGTCGAAGCCAACGAGCGGTTCAAGGGCGCACTGCTCGATGAGGGTGACCGCCTCCACCGGCTTCGGCGTCTCCGTGAAAAGGCGGACGCCTCGGGGTTCACCCGGCGCCCGACGGTCTTCGAGGGCAACGCGTCGATCCCGCTGGAAGCCTTCGCCGCTACGCAATTCTGCGAAGAGTTGGCGTCGAGCGGCGCCGCGCCGATTCGTCTGCGCGTCGGTTCACCCATGACCATCTCCGGCCTTGCAGACCTGCACCTCAAGCGGGAGGGCGGCGCGAACGTGCTTGCGATCATCCGCGACGGTGACAGTGACGGCCTAGCCGTCTCGCCGAGCTCTGGGCCTGCCTACGGCCTACTTGCTGCCACAGTTGCGTCGGCCGCTCAAAGTGCCGCTCAGATCGACATCATTGATTTCATGTCTGTCGACGACGGCCTCGACGAGACCCTTGAGCCTTTCCTGAACGCAAATCGCATCTCACTGCGTCGCCGTCGAGCGTTCGGCTCGCTGGTGGAAGAGCTCGGCGCCGAGGTCGCCGACCGGGTCGAGGCCGATGACTCATGTCGGCCTGCTCGCCTCGCGGTCCTGTTCGGTGTGCACCGCGCTCGGGAGCTCAACTCGGAGATCGGCAGCTTGGATGCGGATGTCGAACTTGCCGAGGTTCTCGAACGCATCATGCGAGACGGCCCCGAGGTCGGAGTTCACGTGTGGCTGTGGTCCGACAGCGTCGGCGGCGCCGCGCGCCGACTGTCGTCGCGCATGATGCGGGAGTGCAGTTGGCGCATCGCCGGGAAGATGAGCGGCGACGACTCTTTGTCCCTCATCGGCTCTGAGGCGGCAGCGGACATCCGGGACCGTCAGATCGTGCTCGTCAACGACGATCTCGGAATCAACACGAGAGCGATGAGCTTCTCGACACCTTCGAGCGACTGGTTCGAACAGACGCTTCGCATCCACGCAACGGCCCGTCAGAAAGAGGACTAGGCATGCCCGAAGTCAATGCCGATCCGGAGAAGCTGCGCCAGTTCGCCAAGGCGCTCTCCGCATCGTCGCAGCAGTTCGACCAGTTGGCCCGAAGCCTGCAGCGCAGCCTCGACGCAACGAACTGGAAGGACAGCGAACGCCAGCGATTCGAGTCGGACTTCAAGCAGACGTTGAAGACGATTTCGCAGTTCTCCGAGCGCCTCCGCAGTCAGTACGTGCCTCAGCTGCAGAAGAAGGCCGAAGCACTCGATAGATTCCGTTCGTAGGTCTCACGTTGAGCGAGGTACGAACACGAGATGAGGCGCTGGCCTCCGTAGACCGGAGCCTGGCGCAGTGGTTCACTGCCGCGACTGGTGTGCTGACCCAGGCGGGCGCGGCGAGCAGCGCCGCCACTCAGCAAGCGGACGAGGCGGTACGTCGCTTCGTCACCAAGGCCGCCGCTTTGGAGCAACTTCTTCAATCGCTCGGCCCGCAGGATGACCGAAGCCAGGTTGAGCGCGACCTCGCCGACGCGCAGGCATCTTTGCAGGCTGCACGGAACGCCGCTCAGCGGATCGCTGCCGCTTCGCAGCGGCTGTCGGCATTGACGCGCTCACAGCGCAATAGTCTTGACGCTCTCCTGGGGAGCGCGCGTGCTGATCTGTCCAAGAGGGGCTGTGAACTCGGCTCATACCGAGCAGGTGGGGTAGCCGGCGCCGCTTCATCGGCCGGTGGCGGAACCGCGCCCGGGGGTGGGCATTGGACCGGCGGCAACGGTCTCTCCCGTGTCGACGTCGCGGCAGCGGATTTCGGCGACAACCCCATCTTGGACGGTTTCACCAAAGGCGGCACGACACGGGCTGACTACCGCTGGGCAGTACAGACGTGGGATGAGGTTGTTGGTCCGGGCGTTGCACGCGGAATGTCGAGGGAAGACTTCGAGGCTCGCGACCAAGCACGGGGAGCGACCGGCTTTAGACGCACCGCGGGCGTGTTCGACATGTTCTTGGGAGACGCCGATCGGCTCCGGGTCACTCGTCGTCCTGACGGCTCGCTTGACGTGACCAACGGACGCCATCGACTTGAGATCGCCCGTGAGTTGGGGATCAAGTCGCTTCCAGGAGAGGTGATCGACCCATGAGCGCCCCTATGGCCCCCGCAGCGGCTGCCTTCAACGAGGCCGTACGCGGCCTGGAGAGGTCTCTCAGTGAGTCGCGTGGCGCCTGGGACGACGGTGCAAGACAGAACTTCGACCGGAGGTTTGCCGACCGGATCGTCGCGGATGCCAAGAAGTCAGCGGCAGAACTTGAGGCAATTTCCCAAGAGATAGACGCGGCAACTCGGATCTTGGCTAGCCTCCGCTAGCACCGCCGGCGGAGTGCCAAATGTACAGCAAGTTCGACCAAATCCGGACGGCAAGAAGGAGCCGACATCTAGTCGGAACAGAAGGAGCAGCAGTGGGATTCTTTAGCAAGAAGAGCGACCCGATGTCGCGGCCGACCGCAGCGACCACAGAGCCGCTTCCGACCGTCTCGCCGGCCGATCTCGCCGCTGGAACGCAGCTCATGGACCAGTTCGACGTCTCTCTCGGCGGCGGCAGTGACGCCATCTATACCTGCCTCGAGCAGATCGCTACCCGCGGTGGGTGGAAGGGCGAGCAGGCCACGATGATGGAAGCGATCCAGAGCCCGAACAACACCGCGTTCATCCAGCAACGGCCCTGGCGCTACTGGAGCGAGGTTGCTCGACTCGCGAACGCCTCCGGAGAGCACGACCTGGCCGGGCGAATCTTCTTGTTTGCTCACCTCTACGCGACCCAGATGGCATCGAAGATGTCCTGGCAGGACCGGGCATCTATCGGTCTGGAGGCCCCGGAGGACTCGCTGTACAAGGCGATCGCCGCTGCGGCCGTTGATTCGCTGGCGCGTCTGGACCGGGGGTATCTGATCCACAACACCGCGACCGGCAAGGTCGACGTAGCTGCCGCGATCGGCATGGCAGAAGCGATCTCTGGTGTCACTGCCCCGCCGCCTGCGGCCAGCCCCGCCTCGTCGACAGCGCCAGCCGCCGACGATGCCAGCCCCTTCAATCAGCTCTGACGAACGAGCCGCGGCAACCCGAGAGGACACAAGGTAGATGGAAGAGTTGACTGAACTCGCTCGGCAGCAGGTTGAGCGGCTCAAGGTGCTCTGTACGCAGTCCGGCCTCAAGTACCAGGAGCTTGCTCCGACGTTCATGGGTGCGGGCATCGCGATTGGCTTCAGTGAGATTGACTGGGTGGTCGTGTCCGTCGGTGGTGGCGGCAACGAGAACCAGGTGATGGTCACGAGCGGCGTGCTCTATGACATCGTCAGAGACCGCAACATGGCTCTTGAAGCCGCCAACTACTTCACGTCCAACAACACGGCGTATCCCGTTTACCTGCATGACGCGGACGCTGGCTGGTCTCTCCTCATGCAGCAGACGTTTCCGGTCGAGTTGGCGATGGATGTTCCTTCCTTCTTCGTCAACGTCTCCGTTAAGGCGCTCCCGCAGGTCGTTGCCAATTACAGGCAAACGGCGGCGGAGAAGTGGGCGCTCGGTGGTCGCCCGTGGCAGTGGAGTCCCGAGGACCACGCCAACCTGCTGTTCCGCAGCATGATGTGAGGGCGGGAGAAGGCGATGGGATTCTTCAAGACGAAGCTTGATACCTGCCCGATCTGCGATGCGGGCGTCGAGCGCGGCGCCATGATGTCCCACAACCTGACCCATGCGACCCCGTCTCCCGACGGCAAAGGTGGCTATGTCTGGATCTGCAAGTGCGGCGAGAAAGACGGCGTTTGGGATCAGGTCCCAGGTGCTGCAGCGGGACTCACCCAGCACATGACCAGGCGTCACGGAATCGCGTGGCCCTAAATGCCATACAACGAGCATCTCGAACTCTTGCCAACGCGTCGCCTGCGAAAGAGGGGCAACTGTGGTTGATTGGAACGACCTGAGCAGCTATCTCGTCTCGGACTTCAGTGCGATCGAGCGGAGTCCGCGCTTGGTCGAGGTGCCGATCAACTTCGATGGCGCTCCGCCAATCACGACCTACGTCTCGTCGGCCATCGATGGAAACGACAGGCAGTGGGTGTCGATCGACGCACTCGCCGGCCCCCTTCAGTCCTTCGACTTGGGTTCAGTCGTTCGAGCGGTCGGCGACATCGTTTGCGGTGGTCTGGCTCACATGCCAATTCAGGGAGCTGACTACCTGGTTATCCGGCACGGCATGCCGATCTACGACCTTCCGGGCGATCGCATCAACGATTTTCTTATACCGCTGTTCGCCGCCTCTCACGGCGCCGTCCAACTGCAGCAGCGCTTTGGCACTCCCTCGGGAGGCGGCGGGTTCAACCAACTGTGACTATTCCTTCCTCCGCACAACCCGCGGACGACACCCACGATCCCGAAATGAGAACCGAATGTCAGATCTACTCACGGATAGTTCGAACGCAGTCAAGATCCGCGACCGCGTCCAAGGAGAGTTGCAAGCGAACGAGCAGTTCTGTTCGCGACCGACGCGCTCGTTCATGAGCCGCGGGGCGGCGGGCAGTTCTATCTGTACACAGGCGTCGCGATCATCGTGACGAACGAGCGGCTGCTCCTCGCTGAGCCGAAGATGATGGGGCGCGCCTCCTTCGTTTCCGTCCCGTGGGGCGAGGTCGAGGACGGCGGTCGGACAAACGATGGCGATGTCGTCATCAAGCGGAAGGCCAAAGGGTTCGGGAGCTGGCCGATCTGGGAGATTCAGATCTGGGAGGGCAAGAGCCATCGCAGTCCACGCAACCAGACCCGACTAGACCTTCTCTCGCTCTGCATCCGCGATGCGTGGCAGGCGGTCAAGTCAGCCGATGCAGCCGTCCAGGCGGCAGACACCGCCGCCGCATATGAAGAACTAAAGAAGCGTCGTGGCTTCTAACCGTTAGATCCGAACCCAACCAAACAGCGAGGAGTGCAAACATGGGTTTGTTCAGCAAGAAGCCGCAGCTTCAGGTGTGTGACATGTGCGGCAAGGCCGACGTCGAGGGTTGCGGCCACGAGTTCAAGCATGTCGAGCAGATCAGCGACAGCGGACCGGCCTGGCTTCCTCCGGGCCTTCGGGCTCAGGGGCGGGGTGAATACGCGTGGCTCTGCCTGCACTGCAACTCCTTCCCTGCAATGAAGTGGCCGTCTGAGGACGCAGCAGCCGTCGCACTGACGGTTCACCTCGGTTCGGCGCACAACAAGGGCCGGATGAAGGGGATGCCGCAGCCCTTCAAGATGATGAGCGCTGGCTGACGGACATGAGCCGCTGGGATGACGTCAAGAAGCTGAAGGAAGCCGCGAAATCGAAGATCGACGAGACGGACTTCTCAAAGCTCGCGGGCGACGCCGTGCTGGGCGCACAAGGACTCGCCGAAGGCGCTGGGGCCGTTGCGGAGCGCAGTGGTCTGACCAAGAAGAATGGTGAACTTTCAAAGTTCAAGGTCGCGAAGGCTGCCGTCCGGCCATCCAAAACGGCCAAGCGGCTCTTTGCAGCCACCGCTGACGAGGTGCGCGCGCGGCGGGAAGCCGGCGAGGATCGAGGTGCAGGATCGCCGCCGAAGGGATGAACAACTCGACTTCGACAAAGTGTGTCCGTCTGACCGGGGAACCTGCTCGCGACGGCTCATTGAGGTGCACTCGGTACGCTCAGCATCGCGTCGATGGCCGCCTTCGTGCGCTCCGTCGACGACGGCATCAGATGTGTGTAGGTCCTCAGGGTGAAGCCGGGGTCCGCGTGCCCGAGGTACTCGCTCAGCGCGAGGATCGACTCACCCGCATCCAAGAGCGTACTCGCGTAGAAGTGTCGCAGCGCGTGACAGCCGTTCTCGCGCTTTGCCTCCAGGCCCGCTGCGCGTAGCGCTGGACGCCAGATCTTCGGGTTGAAGTAGTTGCGGTTGAGTGCACGCGACTCCCGCGAGTACAGGATCAGGTCGAAGGTCCGTTCCGGCCCATCGCTCTTGTCCCAGGGCAGCGTCACCGAGCGCGGCGGGTAACGCGTGACGTGGTCGTTGATGAGCTCAAGGACACGGTCGGGGAGCGGGACGGTGCGGATCTTGCGCCCCTTCGGCAGTCCGAACAGCTGGCGGTTGCTCCCGAGCAGCTTCACCTGACGCTTGATCTCGATCTCACCGGTGTTGAGGTCGATATCGTCCAGCGAGAGCCCGAAGATCTCGCCCTGCCGAAGCCCGAGCCCGATCCCGAGATCGACGACGAGCTTGAACTGGTCGGGCAGCTGATCGCGCACCGCCATGGCCTGCTCGCGGGTCCAGGGCTTCAACTTGCGTGGATCTGACTTCGGTCGCCGAACCGATGGCGCCTTGCACGGGTTCTTGGGGATCAGGCCGTCGTCGACGGCGGCCGTGAACACCGACGACACGTTGGCGTACATGACCTTCTGGTAGTTCCCTGAAAGGCCGGTGAGGGTGCGTAGCCATCCCTGAATCGTCGAAGGCTGAATGTCGGCGAGGTTGCGACTTCCGAGATGAGGCATGACGTGAAGACGGAAGCGGAGCTCGACCATCTCGACGGTTCCCTCTTCGAAGGTCTGCGCCGCCAGCCACTGTGCGGCGTAGTCGTCGAAGCGCACCTTGCCGGCATCGGGATCGATGTAATGGCCGCGGACGATGTCGGCGGACACCATGGCCGCGAAGCGATCCGCCTCGACCTTCCTCCGGAAGGTCTTGGCGCGGGCTCGGCCATCGGTCTCCCGCCAGCGGACCCGGTAGGTGACCGTTCGCTTCCCGTTGGTCGCTGTGCGCTCCCGTCGTTCAACCCACGCCACGATCCACCGCCAGATGCTCCTCCAGCCACGCGCGGACAGTCGCCGGGTCGTAGCGAAGATGCCGCCCGACGCGATACGCGTCTGGGCCACAGCCCTTGTGTCGCCACTGGTAGAGCGTGGCGACCGGGATGCCGAGGAACTCGGCCACTTCGTCGGCGGAGAGAAGTCGCTCCATCTTCTGCCGCGCCTTGGGGACGCCGCCCCTCGCGTTAGAGACCTGGGACATCGGACTGAGCTCCCTTCGCGGGCGGACGGTGGATGAGGGCGGCGTGGAGGTCCGCCCGGCTCGTTCCCGCCGACGAGACGGAGGGCTCTTCCGGAGGTCGCAGGTGCTCCCGGGCGGTCCGGATGACCGCAAGATCAGCTGCGCGTGCGACGGGCACGAAACGTTCGCGGACTAGATGGACCAAGCGCCCGTCGCCAGTTACGAGCCGAGGGACCGTCACGCGCTGGACGAAGGCTCCGCGCTCGACTCCGCATTCGAGGATCTCGGTGATGCGCGAGTCGAGTCGACGGAACAGTGTCTGGAAGCCGCCGAGCATCCTCGGCTCGACAACGGTCTCGGGAGGTAGAGCCTTAAGTCGGCTCACGGCGTTCGCGGCCTCGCCCGCGGCGGCCTTGCCGTTGCCAAGCCGCCCTCCGACGTTGCGCAGCTCGCGCTGGATGCGTGAGTAGGTCTCGGCACGGGCCCTCCATTGCCGGGCGAGGTCAGGGTCGATCCGTTCGGCGTACGGCGCAAGGCCAGCGCTGAGCAATCGCTGCGAGTCGACGACCAGGCGCAGGTTCATCGCGTCGGGGAAGGACGCCAGCCTCACGAGCAGGTTGTGCTCGGCTTGCAGGACGCCGAGAACTCCCGGCTTGGCTGGGCCTCCGATGGGCTTGGTCCGCGGGCGCCATCCTGTTTGGTCGACGCTGTAGTCGGGCTGCCCGAGGCTGACGTCCAGCGCCGTGGCGAGCGCCGCCCAGCCGAGTCGATCGCACCCGGCGAGGGGCTCCCATCCGGGGGTGTTGCGATACCGGCGATCGAGGACGACGAGGGCCTGGCTGATCGCGGCGACGTCGCCTGCGATCGTCCGCGCCTGTGCTGCGGTCAGGTGGATCGCCTGGTCGGGCGCCGTGTCGTGTTCGGCGAGCGCTGCGGCGCGAGCTGCGAGGCGCCAGTGCTCGACGACGGTGTTCGCGCTGGGAGTTGTGAACTCCTCGCTCGACGCAGGTCGTGTCGTCGCCTGCTCGCGGGCTCCTTGAAGGGCCCGAGCAAGCTCAGCCACTGCGGCGCCGTGATCGCTCGCCGCACGGAACGGATCGGCAGGCTTCTGCGGAATGTTCGGGAACGTGAGAGGTCGCGCCAGCCCTATGGCCTGCGCGCACCAGACGACAATGGTCTGCCTATATCGCAGGATCTGCTGGCCGGCCGCTGCACGCTCAGCGGACGAGTCCTCTGCGAGTCGGCGCATGATCCGGTGCTGGCGAAGCAGTGCAGCCAGTTCCGTGCGCATCTGCGCGCCGTTCTCGCCGTACATCAGCCGATGTCCAGGTCGTGTGCGTCGACGAGCATCGCGAGGATCAGCTCGACCGACAGCGGATCGATGCCGTAGCTCTCGAGCTCTTCGATGGCGTTGCTCGCGACGGCGAGCAGGATGTCTCGGTCGTCGGTGAGGTCCTCGGTGTCGAGTGCGGGGCATTCGTCGCCGTGCACCCGGTCGAGTTCGAGCAGCGCGCGCTCGTACGCGGAGGATGCCTCGAGTGTCAGAGCTCGGTCGGCGAGGGCCGCTACGAAGGACCTCGCTTGAGCGAGCGTCTGTGCGTGGGGGAGAAGCATCGTCCCTCCTTCAGTGGGTCGGATACCGACCCTGAGCGGGCAGTCGTGACTGGCGTTTGCTTGCTCGGACTTCTGTGGATGAGTGCCCGCACGAACTGGCCATGGCGGGCTCCTGGACTCAGCCGATGAGCTGCTGACTGGCGATCGCCGCGATGCGCCGCCTGCGGAGCACGTCGTCTCGGACGAATGCCGCGAAGTCTTCGTCCCGATTCCGGATCTCGACCTCGCTGCCTGCGAGGGGCGCTGACTCGCCAGGCCAGGTCGTCTGCCGTGTCGGGCGGTCCCGATCGAGCCGCGTACCGCAGATCGAGACCCAGTCCCGCAGGCGGTAGCGAGCATCGGAGAACTCGCGCATCCAAGCGATGGGAGCCGACGGTGATGCTGACTCGTGGTAGCAGCTGAGCCAGTGGCAGTGCAGCGCTGAGAGTTCCCAGACAAGCTCGTCGTGGCGGTGCCAGTACGGCGGCACGATGTTGGGCGGGAGGCCGAACGTGCTCTTGAGCCACTTCACCCAGTGGTCGAGATCCCGCCACTCGATCTCGGCCTGCTCGGCGTCGAGGAGGTTCCAATTGATCGGGGCCGGTGGGCGCTCGAGCAGGTCGGTCACGCTCCGCCAGGCATCGACGTCGTCGGGCTCGTCCGGGAACGGACTCATCACAACGCCCGGTCAGAGACCAACGGCGGGTGGTTGCGGTACAGCGGTCAGCGGCCGGTCGGCGGCGTGGCGTCCGCGTTGGACGACGTAGTCGGTCTTGTTGGCGTTGTGGCCGATCTTGCGGGCGACGAACTCCTCCTTGATCACGCTCCCCTCGCGGCCGTCGACCTCGTACTCGTGGACGTAGCCACTGGCCACGAAGGAGTCGCCCTTGCGGAAGCGGGCGTAGGTCTCGCGGGCGGTGCTCTCGAAGGCGACCATGTCGTGGAACGTCGGGTCGAGCTTCGTGAAGCTGCCATCGACCTCCTTGCGCCACTGCTCGACACCGACGCGCATGCGGCAGCACTCGGCGCCCTGCTTGGTGAAATGGAGCTCCGGCGCGGACGCGACGAAGCCGACGAGGCTCATCTGGGTGGGAATGGACATCCTGCTCTCCCTAGTCGGGCAGCCCATAGATGCGGGCTGCGTACACGAACTAGGTGGGGAGCGGGGGCCAACGATCACGGCCTGGCCCCAGCTGGCGGCATTCCGTACGAGCGCGGGCCACGGCCTACGGTGCTGACATGCCGAATCGTCACCTCGCGACATTCGAAGTCCAGGGTCGTCCTGCAACCTTCGCCACGGCAGGCGAGGCGCCGTGGAAGGACGCAGTGCGACAGGCTGTCCAGGAGTCGGGCTGCCAGCCAACGGTTGCCCGCTTCTACGTTCGGATCGACTTCCGCCTTGGACCTCAGCGCACAGCGGGCGAGGTGTGGGACCTGGACAACCTCATCAAGCCGACCCTGGACGCCATGGAAGGTGTGTTCGGACTGCGTGAGTGGCGCGGCCGTCCGCAACCTGCGGATGACCGGGTGGACCGGATTGAGGCAGCCAAGGGGCGGCTGGCGACGGCGAATCGGCCGGCGCGACCATCGACGTCTGGGTCATCGAGTAGGGACCTGTTCGAGAACGCGGCTTCGGAACTCGAGCGGACCCTCCGGCTACGGGGTTCCCCCGCTCACCCGGGGCACAGTCAGTCCGCGCCTTCGTTTGTGGTGCTCCCAGCGAGGCCCCCTTGAGCCTCCGAAGTGTCGGGGACCGGAGTGGCGGCGCCCGGCTGCGGATCGGGCGTAGGTTCGGGCACGCGGGACTGTGTGCCTCGGAAGTACTTGATGACCCGGCTGGCGGCAGCGGTTCCTCCTACCAACCCGAGAGCGATCCACTTGCCCTTGCCGGTCCAGGATCTATTGGCGGCAGCCTGCACGCTGTCGGCAGCCGCACTGACGACCGCAGGCGCTTGTGCTGCCGGAAGGACACCGTCCGGGTTTGCCTTGATGCTGGCCTTGAGAACGTCGATGACGCCGTCGTCCCAGGTGAGCCAGGACCAGGCTCGATGCGCGTACCCGCCGTACCCGTTGTCCTTGTCGACCCACTTCGCGAACTGCGCTCCGAGCTCCGTCGGACGCCACGCGCCGGGTCCGCCCTCGATGAGCCCGTGCTCGTGTAGGAGCGCGTTCATCGCGGCACCACCGCGACCGAAGAACGACCCAAGTTGTGTCGCACTCATCCCCATGGGCAGGTTCCCTTCCGGGTGTTTCGAACGGATCGAGTCTACTTCCGGCAGCGCTGACGACGGTCCTCGTCAAGTCTTCCAAGGTCGAGCCATGCGCCGTGGCGGAAGCCGAGAACTGCGTCGGAGTTCCACCACGATCGGCGGCGCGCTGCGAAGTAGTACGAGCCCGGTGCCGAACGGCAGCGTTCGGATGCGCTCCGGTGGCATCACAGCGACCCGCCGACTCGATCGCTGGAGCGAGCGTTGTCCGTAGTCCCCGATGCTGACGGTGTCGGTGCGCTCGTCGCGTTCCCCGATGAGGACCGAGAGCTCCTGGAGATCTTTCGAGGCTGAGGCGCCGCCGAGGATGACCTTGACGATGCTCGCGTCCCAGATCGTGCTGGCCGCATGGTCGCCCCACTTGTTGCGCGCCTGAGCCAGCGACTGGAGGACGGGCATGGTCGTGATCCCGGTGCCACCTCCCTCGGCCATGAGGACCGGAAGCGATGGGAGTGGTGCGAGGTTGCCGATCTCGTCGAGCGCCATGAGTACGGGAGGGTCCAGGCGCGAACCGGGTGATGCGGCGGCGAGGTGACGGGCGACCTCGGTGAAGTCTTCCATGAACGCGGCGATGAGCGGCCACGAGGCACCTGCGCCGGCTCCGGTAGCGAGAAGGTAGAGCGTGCCGTTCTGGGTGAGGAAGTCGCGTGGGTCGAACGCCTCGCCCGGCTCCGGGCTGACGGCGTCCAGCACGGCAGGGTCGGCGAGGCAGGAGAGGGCTTGGGCGACGGCCATCCAGATGGAGTCGCGGGTGCGCGGGTCGGAGCTGATCATGCCTTCGAGCGAGTCGGCCCATCCTGCAGCGGCTTTCGGGTGACTGGCGAGGATGCCGACGGCGTCAGCTGCGGCAGACGCGGACAGCGACCACTCGAAGAGGGCCCGAGTCGGTAGCTTCTCGAGCGCGGCTGCGTGGAGGAGCGCTTGGAGTGCGGAGCGGGCCTTGCCTTCCCAGAAGCCGCCGGATTCCGTGCCGCCGGAGGAGAGTCCGGTCGACGAGGCCAGCCCTGAAGCGCGGATCATCGCGGTCAGGGGCTGTTCGCAGCCGCGGATCGGAGACCAGCGGACGCCGCAACCGTCGACGGCGCGCAGCCCCGCGGTGAGGTGCTGCGGGTCGAAGACGGCGACCGGCCCGCGGTCCTTCCGGGCGTCGATCGTGGCGGCGATGTTGTCCGGCCGGGTGGAGGTGGTGACGACGGCGCCCGGCGCGTCGAGGATGGAATTGATGACGAGGTGCAGTCCCTTGCCGGAACGTGGCGGACCGATCACGAGGATCGAGTCCTCGACCGACGCCCAGATCTCGCGACCACAGCTGCGCCCGATCAGGTAGCCGACGTCGGTCGCTCGCGGATGGCGGATCGAAGGCCGGAGGGTCGCCGCGCGTCGTACGAGGGCCCTCTTCGATGCGGTCACGTCGATGTCCCGCGCGGTTGCCGTGCCCTGGATGCGGCGGGGATCTCGAGCAGACCGGTGCAGGAGGCGAGTGACCAGCCGCCACACGCACCAGGACATCACGGCGACGACGCCGATGAGCAGCGTCACCGCGGTCCAATACGCGGTCGCTGACAGCCCGGGCGCCTCGAACGCCCGCGCCGGTCGGCTCGGATCGGCGAGCACACGCAGTCCGCTCGCGATCCCGCCTTCGGGCGCGGCCGCGCCCGATGCGACCGCAGCGGCCGTGGCTGCGGCGCGGAGCACCAGCGCCAGAGCGAACGCCGCCACCAGCCCGATGAGTGCCAGGTTCACGAGCTCGTCGTGCGCGCCACGTACTGCGGGGTTCATGCCGGCGCCTCGAACGCGGTGATTGTCCGTGAGGCCATTCCGAGGAGAACGAGCCCGCCGCGGGTTGCGGTGAGCAGCGCGGGTGGGATGTTGAGAGAGGCGTTGCCTTCGGCATCGGCGTTCTGGCGTACGACGACGTAGGCCAGGGCGACCTCCTCGCCGGGCTGGAATCTGGCACCAGCGAGCGCCGGCGGTGGCGGGGTGGGTGGCGGCTCTGCGGCGGCTGGTGCCGGAGTCGGGGGAGTCGCGACATCGGTGAACGTCGAGCCGTCGGCCTCGCGCACCTCGACGCGCACAGGCGCGCCGAGGTCTGAGGTGATCTCGTCGATGACAGCGCGAAGGTGGTCACGGGTCCTGGTCTGTTCGGAATCGAGCGGGACACCGTCGACGTCGACCGCGAGTACGCCGTCGGCGTCGATGGCGACGTGAACGACGCTCAGCACGACGGGGATCTTCATAGCCCAAGCACCGCCCCGTCGCGGCGTGCGTTGGTGGTGACAGGAGCTGTCCCGGTCCGGTGGCTGAGGGCTTCGCGGTCGAGCCCGGGCGGGTTGCCGTCGCCGACCTGCTGGGTGTCGACCTTGTCGAGGATGCCGAGCGCGGTCGCGCGGACGCGTTCGGCGGTTGACTGGACGACCTCGACAGGATTCTTGCCGGGGACACTCGCTGCCCAGGTCGACACGTACGGCACCGTGTAGGAGGAGGTGTCGAGCCCGTGTGCGGCACCGACCATGAGCGCGACTGATTCGGCTTCCACCTCGGCGATCCCACGGTGCAAGGTCGCGTCGGCGGCGGACTCGGTCGACAAGGCGGTCTCCGGTGGCGCGTGGAGGAGAACATGGCCGAGCTCGTGGGCGAGCGTCTTCACTTGGGCCGCCTCGTCCATGTCCATGCGGACCGAGACCTCGCGGGAGAGGAAGTCGGTCAGGCCGTTGGCGCCGCCGATCGCCGCAGCCGAGGAGACCAGTCGGAGCTCGAAGCCGGCGGCAGTGATCTGGTCGGCGAGTCCGTCCCACAATCCGGTCGGGGCCTGGCCTTGCAGCAGCGAGGGGTGAGGGAGTTCGGGCACGGGGTCGCCTGTGGTCTGGGAGATGTCCCAGACGTAGGTCGGCTTGACGCCGATCATGCGGGTGCGGGCGTACTCGCCAGACATCGGCTTCTCGTTGCGCGCCAAGCGTCGCCAGGAGTTCGGGTCCTCGGGCGTGAACGAGGCGAACCGGCCGGTGACCGGTGCGAGGATGCCGTAGCCGTGCTGGCCTTTCGCGACGCTGCGCCCGAGCGAGAGCCACTGGTGGAAGCCGGCGACGTACGTCGGCGTCGGCTCCGGGACCCTGCCCTCCTTGTACGCCGCGAAGTGCTGCGCCGCGATGAGCATCGAGTTCCCGAAGCTGCGTCCGCGGAACTGCGCGGCGAAGGTCAGGGCGCGCTTCCAGTCCTCACCGGTCACCAGCGCAGCGACGGACTCGGACAGCTGCTCCTGGAGCGCCTCGAGCTTCGCTTCGCGGGCCGCTCGACCGCGAACATGGGTGGTCATGACGCTGCTCCTGTCATGCGTCCGGTGGTGTCGAAGAGTTCGAGCTCGGCGGGGTGCATCTGGTGTTGGACGACGAAGGAGCGGTTCTTGATCCGCCACAGCCCCTGGCCGGTACCGAGCGTGGGGATCAGTGACTGCTCGGTGCCAGTGAGCCCCAGCGCTGCCGAGGTCGCACCGAGCTGGTCGGCTTCCTGGCGGTAGACGATGCGGGTCTCGGCGTTGGCGAGGAGCGACGAGGCGAGCGCGCGCATGGCGGAGCCGGAGTCGCCGACGTTGTCGAGGTCGGTGAGTTTGTGGAAGATCAGCATGTTCGCGATCCCGTAGTGCCGCGCGAGGCGCCAGTGGGCGTCCATCCGTCGCAGCAGTGCGGGGTGCGACATCAGGCGCCAGGCCTCGTCGTACACGACCCAGCGCTGGCCGCCGTTCAGGTCGAGCAGTGCCGATTCCATCCACGCGGACGCGCAGGTCATCAAGACCGAGATGAGGGTGGCGTTTTCGGTGACGCGGGACAGGTCGAGGGAGATCATCGGGAGGCTCGGGTCGAACTTCACCGTCGAGGGGCCGTCGAAGAGCCCGGCGAGGTCGCCCGCGACGAGGCGACGGAGAGCGTGACCGACCAGTCGTCCGTCCTCCGTGAGGCGGCCGTCGGGGTCGTCGGCCGGCTCGGGGGTGAGGAGCCGGTCGACGACCATCGGGAGGATTGGGACGTCGGCGCCGCGCACGGTGCGGTCGATCGCGATGTCGACGGCCGTGTGCTCGAGCGGTGTGAGTCGGCGCTCGAGTACGGTCTCCGCCAGGGCGCCGACGAGGTCGCGGCGACGGGATGCGACTTGGCTGGCCCACTGGGCGTCGTCGTACCCGGACGGACGGTGGCCCTCGTCGAGCGGATTGAGACGGTTGGCCATGCCATGTCCCAGCGCGATGGCCCGCCCGCCTACGGCTTCTGCGACGGCGGTGTGCTCGCCCTTCGGGTCGCCGGGAACGTAGACACGGCGGCCGAAGGGGATCGACCTCGTGTAGAGGCTCTTGGCGAGACAGGACTTGCCGGAACCGACGATCCCGGCGAGCACGAGGTTCGGTGCGGTGATGTGCCCGCGTGCGTAGAGAATCCAGGGGTCGTAGACGAAGGAACTTCCGGAGTAGAGGTCCTGGCCGACGAACACGCCTTCGCTGCCGAGGCCGCCTTCGGCGAGGAACGGGTACGCGCCCGCGAGGGTCGCCGAGGTGTCCTGGTGGCGTGGCACTCGGAATCGTCCGGGAGTCCGCAGTGTGGCGGGACCGAGTTCGCCGGCGCGGGGGAGGGTCACGGTCGCCCGCTTCTCGGCCGACAGTTCCTCGGCCTTGTGCTTGGCTTCCGCGCGCCGGGCTTCGCGATCGGCGGACAGGAGCTCTCGCGCCGCGGCCTTGCGGAGCCTGCGATCCTGCCGCCGTTCTCGTCCCGGTGATACGAGCACGGCGGAGTGGAGGCGCCCGTCCTGCCAGCCCGTCACAGCGACATCCCTGGCTGGTGCGCCGTCCGCTGAACCGGAGCGAAGGACGGGTAGTCGCGGATGTCGTAGGCGATCGTCGCCTCGATCTCGTGTGCCCGATCCACGCACTCGGCGATCTGGTGGATCATCTCGGCGGCGCGATGAAGCTCCCAGGACTCCCTGTACGACGCGGCGCGCCCGACGTTGGCATCACCGTTCATCCACGCCTGCTTGCGAGTCGGCCCGTCGTGGAATTCGCCGAGCTGGTGCAGTGACTGGCTCAGCGATGCGAGAGCCGTGCTGATGGAACCCAGAACCGCGTAGATCGCGGTCGGATCGTCGATCGTGCGCGTCGCGTGCGCGAGGCCGCGGACTGCTTCCCGGAGTTCGTCGGCATCCGCGACAGGGTCGTTGAAGCTGGGCATCGGAGCCTCCTCGATGAGTGGTACTCATCTGGAAGGTGCGCGCCGTGCCCCGCCGGGTCGACCGATAGCCACCCAGGCACAGGGTCCGAAAACCTAGGACTCACATGAAAGATCCCGCAGGAGTCTCGGGTCTCCTGCGGGATCTAAGGAAGAGCGTGCCCCACGCCGGCGCTGTTGTCCTGGTTTTGCCGAACCCGGTGCGATCGGAGCGCGATTCGGCGAACCGCCGAACTGTCGGTCGTCCGCGATATCAAATGGGGCATGCGCTTCACACTGGACGGTGAGCCGTTCGAGCTGACTCCCGAGCTCGTGCGTTCTCGCCTCGTAGGACACACGCCTGAGGACGTCCGGGAGTACTGGGTCGAGATCGACGGTGTGCGTTGGCCGGTGAAGCAGGTGATTTCTGTCGCCACCGGCGTTGGGCGTCAGCGCTTCCAGTCGCAGGCTGCGCGTCGCTGGTTGCGCAACCTCGGATTCGCCGTCGGCGGCGGAACCAGTCATTTAGGGCAGTCGTCGCCTCGGACGCGGCCAGCGCATCAGCCGGTGGTCGCAGAGAAGCCGGCGGCGGTGCCGGCTCCAGACGTCGTGCTGGTTGGTTGCGTGAAGACGAAGCTCGCGCACGGCGCTGCGGCGAAGGACCTCTACGTGTCCGACTACTTCACCAAGATGCGCGCGTATGCCGAGGGCAGCGAGTTGAGTCCCCGATAGTGGTGTAGCGCGGTCGCCGAGATCGTCACCGGCGTGTACGCCAGACGTAGACGCGGCCACCGCGTGATCCTTCGAGTTCA
>Ga0208834_100285_pt1 | contig 18693 bp, 19 predicted proteins | sample DeeseametaMP1787_FD_184182 | JGI IMG/M metagenome (GOLD analysis project Ga0208834, IMG submission 184182) | Marine microbial communities from the Deep Pacific Ocean - MP1787 (SPAdes) | ecosystem: Environmental > Aquatic > Marine > Oceanic | place: North Pacific Ocean | collected 2011-05-03 | reverse complement strand
TCCGCGCGTTCGTCAAACCCAGGCATGAAGCGCGTGCCATCCGGGCGGAGGAGCAGGGCGCCTTCACCGCGTAATGCCTCGGTGATCAGAAAATTGCGCGCCTCGGGATGGAACAGGCAGGTCGGGTGGAACTGCATGAACTCCATGTTGGCAATACGGCATCCAGCCCGCCACGCCATGGCAATGCCATCACCGGTGGCGCCATGCGGATTGCTGGAATAGAGGTAGACCATGCTCGCGCCGCCGGTCGCCAGTACCGTGGCCTTGGCGGGGTAGGTGTCGACCGTTCCGGACCGGATGTTCAGCAAGTAGGCGCCGACGATACGGTCCTTGGCGCGGATCAGGTCCACTGCCATGTGGTGCGCCAAGAGCTGAATGTTCGGATGGGCCCGGGCCAGTTGCATCAGCGTTTTTTCCACGGCACGCCCGGTGGCGTCGTCGGCGTGAATGATCCGCCGATGGCTGTGACCGCCTTCGCGTGTGAGGTGATAGGCGAACCCGTCGTCCGTATCAGAGGGCGTGAAGCGCACACCCTTGTCGATCAACCAGTGCACGGCATCGGCACCCCGTTCCACCGTGAACTGCACCGCGGCGCGATTGCACAAGCCGGCGCCGGCCGCGAGCGTGTCGGCCACGTGGGCGTCGATTGAGTCGCCTTCATCAAGCACTGCGGAGATCCCGCCCTGGGCGTACAGCGTGCTTCCCTCTGAGATCCTGCCCTTGGAAACGACTAGCGAACTGATGCCGCGATCGGCCAGGCGCAGGGCCGTGACCAGGCCAGCGGCTCCGCTGCCTAGGATCAGGACATCGAACGGGGTGGGCCTGGGCATGACGTGTGACTCGGCAGACTGATAAACTCTTGCGATTCGCGCGGTTATCGGCCGCGCATCCCTTGAACTATATCGGAACCGGGTTCAGTAAGCGTTGGGTCGGTACCGTGTGCAGCGCGCATACGGCACCGGAGTTTGCGCTTATCCACCCCCTCTACGAACACCCGAATGGGCGAAGACGTAACAGACGATATTCTCGTAGCACGCGCCCAGGCCGGGAACTCCGCTGCCTTTGACATGCTGGTCCGTCGTTACCAGCACAAGGTGGTGCAGCTCGTCTCACGCTATGTGTCGGATGCCGACGCGTCAGATGTGGCCCAGGAGTCCTTTATCAAGGCCTATCGCGCGCTGCGGAACTTCCAGGGCAAAAGCGCGTTCTATACGTGGCTGTACCGAATTGCGGTCAACACCGCGAAGAACCATCTCGTCGCCCGCAGCCGCCGTCCCGCTTCACAAGACATTGATGTCGCCGATGCGGAACAATATGGGCACACCGAGCATCTAAGCGACGTGTCCACACCGGAGGGGGTGGCACTAACCGATGAAATTCGGGACACGGTGGCAGCCGCAATGGACGATTTGCCGCCCGATCTGAAGGCAGCCATCGTGCTGCGCGAATTGGAGGGAATGAGCTATGAAGAGATCGCACAGGCCATGGAATGCCCTGTGGGTACGGTTCGCTCTCGTATCTTCCGCGCCCGCGCAGCCATTGATGAACGTGTACGACCCCTGCTCGATTAGGGCATCAGGCCCTTTAAGTACCCTTGGGTGGAGCCAATCGCCGCTATGACTAACGAAACGCTTTCTGCTTGCATCGATGGGGCCTGTGAAGACATGGCCGAAGCCCTTCGGTCTGTCGAGGCCTCTGACGAGTCGCGCCAGACCTGGTCGCGATACCACCTGATCGGCGATGCGATGCGGGCACGGTCCGGCGCCACTTTCGCTGATGCTGGTTTTGCCAGCCGCGTAATGGCCGCAATTGAGAACGACGAGATGGCGCCAGCGCCGTCCAACGTCACGTCAATCGAGGTGGCGCGCGGCAAGCGTCAATGGTTGTCGCGCCGGACGACCGGCTGGGCGGTCGCTGCCTCAGTCGCTGTGGCGTCATTGGCCACGGTGTCCGTCATGATGTTGCCCGGCGCTGATGACGAGCCCGTACTGGTCGCGCGTGATGTGCCGTCGACGACGACGCTGCCCCTGCAGGAGCGTGGTATCCAGCCAGCGGTTCAGACCACAGGCGTCGCGCCCCGTGGTCCGGTGGCGCAACCGACGCAGGCTGCCGCCACCGTGCGCTGGTCTCAAATGGAGCCCGATGCCGCACAGCAACTCAATGGCTACCTGATCAATCACAGCCGCTACCGCGCGGGACCGGGTGTTGGCGGGACTTTGGGCTACGCACGGGTTGCCAGCGTCAACGGTGAGCCTGTCGAGGCCAGCACCGCCTCTGCAGACTGAGTACCGCATGCTGCAACGCTTGACTATCGCGGTTGCAGTGCTTGCGACCTCGGCTCCTCTCTGGGCTGCTGACCGGACTCCGCAGGAGTGGTTGGCGGAAATGTCCGACGCCGTTCGCACTCAAAACTATGAGGGTGTGGTTGTTTATCGCACCGGCGAGCAACTGGAAACCATGCGAGTTGTGCATCGGTTTTCCGAAGGTCAGGAAGACGAACGCCTGATCTCCTTGACCGGCGATGCCCGCGAAATCGTGCGTCGCGACGGCGAGGTGCGCTGCCTGCTGCCGCGGGAACGGGCCGTGATGGTGGATGAACGCGGTCAGAGCGCGCTGCTCCCCAAGGTGTCCACGGTTGGACTGGAAACCTTAGGCTCGCACTACGAGTTCTCGCCGGGCGTCGTCAATCGCGTCGCCGACCGGGCCTGTCAGGTGGTCGGTCTCAAGCCCCGCGATGAATTCCGTTTCGGCTACCAGCTTTGCATCGATGTTCAGACCGGCGTGCCTTTGCGTATCGCCTTGGTCAACGGCGACGGTGCTTCCCTGGAGCAATTCCTGTTCACAGCTGTGACCTATCCGGACAGCATCCCGGATCAAGCATTTGTCCCCGCGATCGATACCACGGGTTTTCGCGAAATTCGGCATCGGGGCGAAGCCAGTTCAGCCGAGTCAGCGAAGGGGCAATGGGAGGTCACAGAGTTGCCGCCTGGTTTCAAGCTGGTCGGCCAAAGCACGCGATTGTTTCCTGGTGCCGCCAAGCCCGTGAGCCATCTGTTGCTCACGGACGGACTGGCGACGGTGTCCGTCTTCGCGGCAGAGAACAAGTTGCCGACCAAGGTCTTTCGCGGCGTGTCCAGCATTGGCGCCGTGCATGCCTACGGTCGCATGGTGGGTGACTATCACGTCGCCGTCGTCGGCGAGGTGCCGGCGCAAACCGTCGAACAGATCGGCGATCATCTGACTCGAATCCAACCCTGACCGTGATCGAGGAACGCGCAGTCGTCGTTGAATCCAGCGACCAGGGCGTGCTCGTGACCACGCCCACGCGTGCAGGCTGTGCGCGATGCGCAGAGGGCCGTGGTTGCGGCGGCGGCGTACTGGGCCGCTTAACTGAGCGGCGCTCGCAACCGGTGGTCATGGCGACCAACGCAAGTGGCGGCGGCCTAGCCGCTGGCGATGCGGTCATTGTGGGTCTGAAAGACGAAGCGCTCGTCAGTGCCTCGTTGTCCGTTTACGTGGCACCGCTGGTGCTGATGCTGGTGACAGCGGTGACCGCCCATTGGCTGTTTGCTGCTTCCGAACCGCTGGTCGTCGCTGCGGGCATCTGCGGGTTGCTGGGCGGATTTGGTTGGGTGGCCCGCCGAGCCAGGCAGCCCGGCTGGGCGGAACGGTATCAACCCGTTGTGTTGCGGCGCGCAAACGGCGAGACTGCGGAATTCTGCGACACCGAACCATCGGGGACATGACACCGAAGACATTCCGTTGCTGGCGGGCGCTTGTCGCGCTGCCAGCGGTGCTGCTGATCGCTGCTTGCACGCGCGGCCTGCCGGATTTCACCGGTTTGGTTGGCGATTTAAGCCCCGTCGTCGTCAATATCAGCACGGCGGCCGTCCTCGTGGATGGCGAAAACCGCCCCGAGAACGACTGGTTCGAGCGATTTTTCGGACTCAACCCCGGCCAGGATCAGGCACCCCAGCCGGGTGCGCAGTCCCTGGGCTCCGGGTTCATCATCTCTAAAGACGGGTTCATCCTGACCAACTATCACGTGGTCGCCGGTGCCGATGAGATCGTTGTGCGTCTGTCTGATCGGCGTCAGATGGTGGCCCGCCTGGTCGGCACCGATCAGCGCAGCGACCTCGCGTTGATCAAGATCGAGGCCACGGGACTACCGACCGCAGACATTGGCTCGGCCGACGATCTCAAGGTCGGCGAATGGGTGCTGGCAATCGGGTCGCCATTCGGATTCGACTATTCGGTGACGGCCGGGATCGTCTCCGCCAAGAACCGCAGTCTCGCGACCGAGCAATATGTGCCCTTCATCCAGACGGATGTGGCGATCAACCCTGGAAACAGCGGCGGTCCGCTATTCAACCTGGACGGCGAAGTCGTTGGAGTGAATTCCCAGATCTATTCTGATTCCGGCGGCTATCAGGGCGTTTCCTTCGCGATTCCGGTGGATGACGCGATGCGCGTGGCGAACCAGCTTCGGCAGACCGGCATTGTCGTGCGCGGCTGGTTGGGCGTTGTCGTGCAAGAGGTGGATCGGGCGTTGGCGCGTTCCTTCGGCATGCGCCGTCCGGAGGGTGCCCTGGTGTCGCGCGTCGTGCCGAACAGCCCGGCCGCCGAGGCGGGATTGCAGGTTGGTGACGTGATTCTGCAGTTTGGTGACCGCGATGTCGGCACCTCCCGTTCGTTGCCGCACATGGTTGGACGAGCCGAACCCGGTGACCGCATCCCGCTGCGTGTGCTGCGCGATGGCGAGCGGATGAAGATCTCCGTGCGCATTGGCGCGCTGGAGACCGATGAACGCGCCAGCCTAAGCCCGCCGGAACCCGATCAGCGCGCGCGTCCGGCGGCCTTTGAACTGGGCATCGGCATCACCGAGCTAACCCGTGGTCAGCGTGCACAACTCGGCGTTGAGCAGGGCGGCGTACTGGTGACGGAGGTGCGGCCGGGCAGCGCGTCGGGAATCGCCGGTCTGATGCCAGGCGACGTCATCGTCTCTGTCGGACAGCAGCCGGTGGCCGATGGCCGCGATTTTCGGAGCGCGCTGCAAGCGGCTCGCGGCTCTGATTCGGTTCCGCTGTTGATCCAACGCCGTGGTTCCTCATTGTTTCTGGCGCTCGATGTGCCCGGCTGACGGTGGCGCTGCTCGTTCAATACAGTCGCGAACACTGTTCGCTTTGTTGCGAGATGGATGACGCACTGGACCAGTACTTCGGCTCCGGGGTCACCGTCGAACGTCGGAACGTCGACGACCACGCCGAGTGGGCCGAGCGATACGGCAGGGATGTTCCCGTTCTGACCACATCGTCTGGTCAGGAGCTGTGCCGGCACCGCCTGGATGTCGACGCCGTCCGTCGCTGGTTGCGCGGGGGCAATTCCCCGGCCGCGGCGACACCGTAGTCGGTATACTCGCGCGCTTTGTGCGCACGCCATGGCGCGGTTTCGTAGTTAACAGGCCCTCATGCAGTCCCGTATCCGCAATTTCTCGATCATCGCCCATATCGATCACGGAAAATCCACGCTGGCGGACCGCTTCATCCAGCATTGTGGCGGTCTTACCGAGCGCGAGATGGCGGCGCAGGTGCTTGACTCGATGGACATCGAGCGCGAACGCGGCATCACCATCAAAGCCCAGGCCGTCCGGCTCGATTTCGAGGCCGACGATGGTGAAACCTACCAGCTGAATTTCATCGATACGCCCGGCCACGTTGACTTCTCTTATGAAGTCTCGCGTTCGCTCGCAGCCTGTGAAGGCGCATTGCTGGTCGTCGATGCTTCTCAGGGCGTGGAAGCCCAAACGGTCGCCAACACCTACACGGCGATCGAGCAGGATCTTGAGATCGTGCCCGTCCTCAACAAGATTGACCTGCCCGCGGCCGAGCCCGAGCGAGTCGCTGCCGAGATCGAAGACGTCATCGGTCTGGAGGCCCGCGACGCGATCCGGACCAGCGCCAAATCTGGCATCGGCATCCGCGAAGCGCTCAATGCCCTGGTCAGGCGCGTGCCGCCGCCGGCAGGCGACGCGGACGCGGAACTCCAGGCGCTGATCGTGGATTCCTGGTTCGACAATTACCTGGGTGTGGTCTCGTTGATCCGCGTCGTCAACGGCAGCGTTGGTAAAGGCGACAAGATCCGCGTCCTTTCCACAGGCCGCGATTTTCAGGTCGATGCGGTGGGGACGTTCTCGCCCAAGCGAACCGAGCGGGCGCGGCTGGAATGCGGCGAGGTGGGGTACCTGGTCGCGGGGATTAAGGACATTCACGGTGCACCAGTGGGCGACACGCTCACCTTGGCCGTACGCCCTTGTGCAGCCCGTCTGCCCGGATTCAAGCGGATGCAGCCGCGGGTGTTCGCCGGACTGTTCCCGATCAGTTCCGACGATTTCGAGGACATGCGCGAGGCGCTGGAAAAGCTGAGTCTCAACGATGCCGCCCTGCAGTTCGAACCCGAGAACTCAGGCGCGCTGGGCTTCGGCTTCCGCTGCGGTTTCCTCGGCATGCTGCACATGGAGATCGTGCAGGAACGGCTGGAGCGGGAATACGACATCGACCTCATCACCACGGCGCCAACGGTCGTGTACCAGGTGGTGATGCTCGACGGCGATGTTCTCGAGGTCGACAACCCTGCGGATCTGCCCGATTCGGGCGAGATCGACCGGATCGAAGAGCCCGTCATCCATGCACGCATCCTGCTGCCACAGGAGTTCATCGGCGCGGTGATGCAACTTTGTATCGAAAAGCGTGGTGTGCAGAAGCGGCTGACCTATCACGGTCGTCAGGTCACGATGGCCTTCGAGCTACCCATGGCGGAGGTCGTGGTGGATTTCTTCGATCGCCTGAAGTCCGTCTCACGGGGCTATGCATCGTTCGAGTACGAGTTCGAACGGTTCGAGCCCGCGGCGCTGGTCCGGCTGGATGTGCTGATCAACGGCGATCGCGTCGATGCCTTGTCGAGCATCGTGCATCGCGACATGGCCTACGGTCGGGGGCGCGACTATGCCGAGCGGCTAGCCGATATCATCCCGAGACAAATGTTCGATGTTGCCATTCAGGCGGCGATCGGGTCGCGGGTTCTGGCCCGATCCACGGTGAAGGCGCTACGCAAAAACGTGACAGCCAAATGCTACGGCGGTGACGTATCGCGTAAGCGAAAGCTGCTGGAAAAACAGAAAGCCGGGAAGAAACGCATGAAACAGTTCGGCAAGATCGAAATTCCGCAGGAAGCCTTCCTGACCATGCTCAGTACGGACGGGGATTAACTACCGACTATGTTTGCGGACGACGTGCACCTCGACTTTGCAGCGATCTTGCTGATTCTCGCCGCCGTCACCGGCGCCATTTATCTGCTGGATGTGCTGCTGTGGGCCCGATCTCGCGGTCCGGGCACCAAGCCGTCGGGCCCGATCGAGATTTCCCGATCATTCTTTCCGGTGATTCTCATCGTGCTGGTGCTGCGCTCGTTTATCGCCGAACCGTTTCGCATTCCCTCCGGGTCGATGATCCCGACACTGCATATCGGCGATTTCATCCTGGTGAACAAATTCAGCTACGGCCTTCGGTTGCCGGTGTTCCACACCGAGGTCATTCCGCTGGGGTTGCCAGAGCGGGGCGATGTGGTCGTCTTCCGTTATCCGGAGGATCCGAGCAAGGATTTCATCAAGCGGATTGTCGGCTTGCCAGGTGATGTCATCGAGTATCGCGGCAAGGTGCTCAGCGTGAATGGCGAGGCGGTGGAGATCGAGCCGGTCGGGCTTTACCAGAGCGCCGATCCGCGGCATCGCTACGCCACCGAATATCAGGAGACGCTGAACGGTGTCGAGCACGGCATTCTGGTCAACCCCAGAGCGCCGGCCAAGGACTTTCGCTACACCGTTCCCGACGGGCACTATTTCGCGATGGGTGACAATCGCGATGGGTCAGATGACAGCCGCCGTTGGGGCCCCGTGCCGGAACGTAACCTGGTCGGCAAGGCGATGCTGATCTGGATGAGTTGGGACGGTGAGAACAACCGGCCGGCGTTGTCACGTATCGGCGATCTCATTCATTGACGTCCGTGCAGGCAATCGTGCAGTCCATGAACAACAGGGGAGAAGCATGAAAGGGCTAGAACATCAGAAAGGCCTCGGCTTGTGGGGCATGCTGTTCGTGTTCGGTGTGATCGGATTTGTCGCATTGGTCACGATCAAGTGCACTCCGATTTATCTGGGGCATATGGAAATCGAATCCGCGATCAAGGATGTCGCTGACGACTCCTCGTATGCGACAGCGTCTCCGTTCGAGATCCGCCGCGCCTTGCAGCGCCGGTTCGACGTTGATGATGTCAAGCAGTTGAAGACGAAGGACATCCAGATCCAGCGCGATGACAACACCCGCGTGATCTCGTATGACTACGATGTCGAGGTGCCGCTGTTCGCGAACATCTCCTTGAAGATCAAGTTCAAGGATGCGGTGAGGGTCCGCACCGCGTGACCCCGTCCCCGGCCGCTCTGCAGCGCGCCATTGGCTATGAGTTTGCGAATCAGCAACTGCTGGAGCAGGCGCTGCGCCATCGCAGTGCCGGCCGGCAGCACAATGAGCGCCTGGAGTTTCTCGGCGACGGTCTGCTGAACTTCGTGATCGCAGCCGAGTTGTACGCGCATCTGCCGGACGCGGACGAAGGTGATCTGTCGCGAATTCGCGCCGCGCTGGTTCGAGGTAGCACGCTCGCGGAGATCGGCCGGGAGCTGGGATTGGGCGCCTGGATCAGCCTTGGCATGGGCGAAAAGGCCACCGGTGGGCATCGCCGCTCGTCCATTCTCGCCGATACCGTTGAAGCCCTGCTGGGCGCGATCTATCTGGACGCCGGTTTCGACGCAGCCGCGCAAGTCGTGCGTCATCTGTTCGCGCAGCGGCTGCGTGAATTGCCCGATGCCGAAACCCTCAAGGACGCCAAGACGCGCCTGCAGGAAGCCCTGCAACGCGACGGTCGGCCACTGCCTGAGTACGCCATTGTCGAGGTGACCGGCGAGCAGCACCGCCAGCACATGCGCGCAACCTGCGTACTCGCTGATTCGGAACAGGTATTCGAAGGCAGCGGCAGCAGCCGCCGCAAGGCGGAGCAGGACGCCGCGCGGGCCTGTCTGGAAGCGGTTTTTCAACTGGTGGCTCAGGCATGAGCGAAACCCGCGCCGGATTTATCGCCGTGGTGGGCCGCCCGAACGTCGGCAAGTCGACGCTGATCAATGCGCTGGTGGGCGCTCGCGTCAGCATCACGACCCCGAAGCCGCAGACCACGCGGCATCGCATCCTGGGCATACGGACCGAGGACAGCGTGCAGATGATCTTCGTTGACACCCCGGGCATTCACACCGGCGGCAAGTCTGCGATGAATCGCATGCTTAACCAGACCGCCGGGGACTCGATGCGTGATGCCGACTGCGTGCTCTGGCTCGTGCAGTCCAATCGTTGGACCGACGAAGACGCCGCCGTGCTCGAACGGCTGCGTACCGTCCGCTGCCCGGTAGGCCTGATCGTGACCAAGGTGGACCTGGTCAAGGACAAGGCCGAACTCATGCCGTTCATTGCCAAGACCGGCTCACGCCGAGCCTTCGATTTCGTCGTCCCCCTGTCGGCGACCAAGGGCAACAATCTGGATGCGCTGCTTGCGGAGGTCACGCGCGTGTTGCCGGAATCTCCGTTGCTGTTCGAGTCCGAGCAGGTCACCGACCGTGGCGAGCACTTCCGCATGGCGGAACTGATCCGGGAGCGACTGTTCATGTCGCTGGATCAGGAATTGCCGTATGCGATCACGGTCGAGATTGAGTCTGATGAACCCATGGAGGACGGCCGGCGGCATGTCAGCGCCGTGATCTGGGTCGCACGGGACAGCCACAAGGGCATCGTCATTGGCAAGCAGGGCGCGCGCCTAAAGCAGGTAGGCAGCGAAGCGCGGCGGGCGATTCAGGCGGATCTGGGGCAGGGGTTGCATCTGCAACTATGGTGCCGGGTCAAGCGCGGTTGGGCCGACGATGAGCGCGCGCTGGCGTCGCTGGGGTTCGATCTGCCCGACCAGGGCTGAGATGGCCACGTCCCGGCGCAGCCAGGATGTGGGCGTCGTTTTACACCGCCGGCCTTACCGTGAAACCAGCCTGATTGTCGACTGCCTGACCGAGCGGCACGGCCGCATCGGGCTGGTCGCCAAAGGCGCACGCCGAGGCGGTCGCCAGAGTCGCCTGGAGCCCCTGCGCGAATATGCGCTGAGCTGGACGGGCGCGGGCGAGCTCCACACGCTGAGTTCGGCGGAGCCGCAGCGCGGCGTCACGCTGCAGGGCGAGGCAGCCATTTGCGCCCTGTACGTCAATGAGCTGCTGATGCGTCTGCTGGCGCGCGATGACCCGCAGCCACGGGTTTATGCCCTCTATTGGGCCTGCCTGGACCGGCTATCGGATGCAACGGATCGTGAGCCGGCGCTGCGGGGCTTCGAATACCGGTTGCTGGAAGCCTTGGGTTACGCGTTTTCGCTGCAAGTAGATGCGAACGGCGCCGCCGTTCAACTCGACCAAGCGTACCGGTTGGATGCGCAGGATGGCCTGGTGCACGCCGAGCCCGGCGAGCAGGCCATCAGCGGCGCCACCCTGCGCGCGCTGGAGACCGATCGCTGGGAAACCCATCAGGCCAGGACGGAAGTCCGGTACCTGATGCGCATGGCGTTGGCGCCTTATCTGGGAACCCGGCCGCTGGAGTCGCCCCGCCTGCTCAAGCGTTTGCGGCAGATGGAGTCGGGTGGCGGTTAGGGAGACACTGAGCGTTTCCCGACCGTGTTCGCCCACATGATGACAGGGCGCATTTTTTGGGCAGCGCCTCTATGATGCGCCTCCAGTTCCCAATGCATCTTCTGCGTTTCCGGTGTCACCATGAGTCACCCTCCTATTCGTCTCGGCGTGAATGTTGATCACGTCGCCACCATCCGCCAGGCGCGGGGCACGCTCTACCCGGATCCGGCCGAAGCGGGCCTGCTGGCCGCCCACGCCGGCGCCGATGGCGTGACGGTGCATCTGCGGGAAGACCGGCGCCATATTCAGGAGCGCGATGTCCGTGCTCTGGCGAGCCAGCTGACTGTGCCGTTGAATCTCGAAATGTCGCTGGCCGAGGACATGCTCGATTTCGCGGTCTCGGTGGCACCGCCGCATTGCTGCCTGGTGCCCGAGCGGCGCGAGGAGCTGACCACCGAGGGCGGTCTGGACGTGGCTGGGCAGGTCGACCGCGTGCGCGCCGCCGTCGCTCGGCTGGGTGATGTCGGCGTGCGGGTGTCGCTGTTCATCGACCCGGACCCAGGCCAACTGGAGGCCGCCTTGGCGGTGGGCGCGCCGGCGGTGGAAATTCACACCGGCGAGTACGCTGACCACCCGGAACGCATGGATGAACTGGCGGCACAAGTCCGACGGTTCGCCGGCGACGCGGCCGCTGCCGGGCTGGAAGTGCATGCCGGCCACGGTTTGCATCTGGATAACGTCGGACCGATTGCGGCCATCGGTGACATCGTCGAACTGAACATTGGCCACTTTCTGGTCGCGCGCGCGCTATTCGTGGGCTTGCCGGCGGCCGTCAGCGAAATGAAGCAGCGCATGGTGGCCGCGCGAGGCTGACCCGCTGATTTTGAGGCGGGCCGGCTCAGGACTCCAGCTTGTCCAGATACGCGTCGACCTGCGCGAACAGGGTTTCACGCAGCGGTTCGAGTTCGGACCAGACGATGTCGTCCCCTTCATCGCCCAGGCGTTGCTCCAGGCGCCGGCAGACTTCGCGCATGGCGTGCAGCTTGTAGAAGGCGGCCGTGCCGTGGAGTTGATGGGTGGCGTCGTAGGCCTGCTGCCGGTCGCCCGCCCGCCACGCATCACGGATCTGCTCGACCTGCAAGGGCAGTTCCTCGCGTAGCATTTCGCGCAGTTCAGGGTCATCGGTGAGCGGCGCGTCGCCGGATTCGACCGGCTCGGTCAGCCGCAGCATGTGCCGGATCAACACCCGGTCATCGGCGCCTTTTTCCAACACGCTGTCGGCACCCGCCTCCAGCCACTGCCTGCGCAGCTCGGGCGCGACGCTCGCGCTCAGGCCGATGATCAGCAGGCCATGGCCGTTGGGGAGTGCGCGTAGCGCCTGCGTGGTCTCAACCCCATCACGGCCCGGCATGCGGTGGTCGACCAACACGACACTGGGTGCCTCCCGTTCGGCCAGCGCCAGGCCAGCATCTGCACCGTCGGCTTCCAGCGCCTGCGCGCCATTGTCTCGCAGGGTCCGGGCAAGCAGGCGCCGATTGGTGACGTTGTTCTCGATGATCAGCGCACTGACCCCCTCCAGTGGCTGCCGATCGCTTTGGCGGCGGTAGTCCAGCGCCTGGACCAACTCCCGATAGAGCAATTCCCTGTCGGTGGTTTTCGGTAGTGCCGCGCTGGCGCCGGCATCGCGAAGCACCGACAGCACTTGATGATCCAGGCTGGTGACCAGCACGACGATGGGTACATGACAGCGGTGACCCGCGCGGAGCAGGGCGTGCAGCCAGTCCGCTTTGGCTTGGGCGGCGACAATGCCAACGCAGACCAGTTCCGGCATGGGCGCCGCGGATCGGATTTGCGCTGTGGCGACCTCGGGATCGGCGTACTCGGTGAGTTCGGCGTTCCAGTAGTCCAGGCAGTGCCGCATCGCCAGACGGGCCGTGGCATGGGCATCCACCAGCCAGACGTGGCGGTGGCTCAGGCCGGTCCAGGCCATGGGGTGTTCCGGGCGGTGACCCTGTTTGCCGATGTGCATCACCGCTTCAAACACCGAGCCCTGGCCTTCGGTGCTGTCGAATTCGATGTGACCCTGCATCATCCGGGCGATCTGGCGGGAAATGCTCAAGCCCAGCCCGGTGCCGGGTTGCATGGTGGTTGCCCCGTGTTCGGCGCGATTGAAGGCATGAAACAGGCGCTGTTTTTGCGCGTCGGGAATGCCGATTCCCGTGTCGGCCACCTGAAAGCCGAGCACGACCTGCTCGCCACGATCTTCTCGGACCATGACGCGTAGCACCACATCACCGGCTTGCGTGAACTTGATGGCATTGGACAGCAGATTCGTCAGCACCTGCTGCAGACGCGCGGCGTCACCTCGCAACCTGCGCGGCACGTCGTGGTAGATGATGTGCACCAGCTCCAGATCCTTTTCATAGGCCAGCGGCGCCAACAGGTTGACCGTGTCCTCGACGGTGTCGAGCAGGTTGAATGCGACCTCGTTCAAGGTGAGCTTGCCGGCCTCGATCCGGCCCCATTCCAGCCAATCGTTGATCAATGTGAGCAGCGATTGCACGGAGCGTTTGACCTGCATCATGGACTCGGACGTGGCCGCGTCGGGTTGCTGGCGCAGTATCAGATCCGCCTGCCCGAGGATCGAGGTCAAAGGGGTCCGTAGTTCGTGTGACAGGCCGGATAGCAATTCGCGTCGCGAGTCTGCCAGCGTCACCGCGCTATCGCGCTCGTTCTCGACCTCGCGCACGCGCCGCCGCATGCGACTCAAATCCTCGTGTAGCTTGTCGGTGGCCTGCAGCACATGGGTGCGCAAGTGCTCGCGGCTATAACGCAGACGCTCGCTGAGCAGGCGGATGGAGCCGGCAGCATCGGCGAAGGGCGGTGGCAGGCGGGTGATCGGGTGGGACTCATCGCCGCGAACCAGCTGGCGTATGGCCGCTTCCAGAGCGTGCGCTGGTCGGCTCAGTCGCACACGCACGAGAATCAATACCGCCAATGCCAGCAGCCCGATGCCCAGACTCAGGCCCATCAACTGCCGGAACCGCTTGACGAAGCGGGGATCGGCGGCCGGCTCGGCCAGCCCGATTTCCAGCAGATACGGGGCCCCCTCCTGTGCGTCCGGTGCCACGACTCGGCGTACGCTGGGGCCGGGATCCATGCCACCCAGCGCGCGCAGCAACCAGCCAGTGAGGCCGGAGACCGGCTCGAATTCCGGCGCGGCCCAAGTGCCCAGCAGGCGTTCCCGCGTATCGAGCAACGACAGGTAGCGAATGCCGACAAGACCGTCTGCAAGCCGGCCAAGCTCGATTGCGCTGGCGGTCGATCCGTCGGCGGCGGCGCTCTCATAAGCCAGGCTGGGGGTCACCGCACCCATTTGCAGCTGCGCGAACTCGTAGTCCGCGATTTGGCCTTGCAGCAGGGCAAAGCTCATCGCCAGCCAGACGATGACTACCGGCGACGTGATGGCGCCAAACCCGATTCGTGTGTGCACCCCCTCATGCATGCAGCCAGTATGACGGATACCTGCGGTGTTGAAACGCCGGGCGCGGGCATGCCGACCGCCGCCGGGCCCCGAGCGCCGTCAAGCGTGGGAGCATTCGGTAGAATCCCGCGCCATGATGCTACCCACACTAGACGCCACGATCGGCAACACGCCGCTGGTCCGGATTCAGCGCCTCGATGCGCACCTGCGCGACCGCGGCAATCGCATTCTTGCCAAGCTGGAGGGCAACAACCCGGCCGGCTCGGTGAAGGACCGGCCGGCGCTGAGCATGTTTCGCTACGCCGAGGAGCGGGGCGAGATCGCGCCCGGCGACACGCTGATCGAGGCCACGAGCGGCAACACGGGCATTGCCCTTGCGATGGTCGCGGCGATGCGCGGCTATCGCATGGTGCTGGTCATGCCGGAGAACGCCAGCGCCGAACGCACCGCAACGATGAAGGCCCTCGGCGCCGAGATCGTCCACGTGACACGGGCGCAAGGCATGGAGGGTGCGCGCGATCTCGCTACGCAGATGGAGCAGGACGGCCGCGGCAAGGTCCTCAACCAATTCGCCAATCCGGATAACCCGCGCGCGCACTACGAAGGCACCGGCCCGGAGTTGTGGACGGCGACGGACGGTGGCATCACCCATCTCGTGTCGTCCATGGGCACCACCGGGACGATCATGGGCTGCTCGCGCTACCTCAAAGAGCGCAATCCTGACGTTCAGATCGTCGGTGTTCAGCCGGAGGGCGAATCCAGCATTCCCGGCATTCGCCGCTGGCCCACGGCGTACCTGCCGGCAATTTTCGAACCCGGCCGCGTCGACAGGACGATGGATGTCGCCGCCGGCGACGCCGAAACCATGACCCGACGCCTGGCCGCGGATGAGGGGATTTTCGCGGGCGTTTCCTCTGGTGGCGCGATGCATGTCGCGTTGCAGCTGGCTGCCGAACTGGAGAACGCCACGATCGTCAGCATCGTCTGCGATCGTGGTGATCGCTACCTGTCCACCGGCGTTTACGGCCCGGTCGAATGAGCCGACGCAACCGACGACGCGTGCCGGCCGGCCCGTTCGAAACCCGCATTACCGCGCTGGCAAATGATGGGCGCGGCGTTGGTCGGACCCCGGCCGGAGAGGCGGAGCCGGACTCGGGCAAGGTCGTGTTCATCGACGGCGCCCTGCCGGGCGAAACAGTGCGCTACCTGCGCACACGCAATCGCTCCGATTTTGCCGAAGGTCGACTGGAGGCGGTGCTGGAGCCATCGCAGGATCGCGTCGAGCCGCCGTGTACGCATGCCGGATACTGCGGAGGCTGCAAGTTGCAGCACCTGGATTCCGCGGCCCAGCTCCGTGAAAAGCAGGCTCAGCTCATCGACGCCCTGCAGCGCATCGGCAAGCTGACACCGCAACAGATTCTGCCGCCGCTGCAGGGGCCGTCGCTGGGCTACCGCCGTCGTGCGCGCCTGTCGGTGCGGGACGTGCCGGCCAAAGGCCGCGTGCTGGTGGGCTTTCGCGAGCGTGACAAGCCCTATGTGGCCGACATTGAGACCTGCGCGGTGCTCGTGCCCGAGATCGGTGCGCGCCTGCCGGAACTCTCCGAGGCGCTGGGCAAGCTGAGCATCCGCGATCAGATACCGCAGATCGAAGTCGCGGTTGGCGACTCCGGCATGGCGCTGACGATTCGTTGCCTGCAGCCGCCGAACGAGGTCGACCGGTCGCATCTGGCTGACCTGGAGCGCTTGTTCGACGCGCAGGTCTTCCTGCAGACAGGCGGGCTGGATTCCATCGAGCCGTTGGATGGGCCGGCGCGCACGCTGGCCTACCGGCTGGACGACGAGGACGTCGAGGTCGTGTTCGAGCCACTGGACTTCGTCCAGGTCAATGGCGTGGTGAACCGGGGCCTGGTTGCCCAGGCAATCGCCGCGCTGGCGCCGCAGCCCGGTGATCGCGTGCTGGAACTGTTCGCCGGTCTGGGCAACTTCACCCTGCCGCTGGCGCGCCGTGGGGTGCATATCCACGCCGTTGAGGGCGATGCCGGCCTGGTGGCGCGCGCGCGGAATAATGCGGTCGCGCAGGGGTTGGACGGAGCGATTTCCACCGAGGTCGCGGATCTGTTTGGCGATTCGGCGGAATGGACGTGGCCGGGTCAGGCCTACGATCTTGCGCTGCTCGATCCGCCGCGGGCCGGTGCCGCGGAATGCCTAGCCGCGGTGGCGACATCCGGCGTGCGGCGCATCGTCTATGTGTCCTGCCATCCGGCGACGCTGGCTCGTGACGCCCGGCGGCTTGTCCAGGAATTCGGCTTCACCTGCACCGCGGCCGGGGTGATCGATATGTTCCCGCATACGGCACATGTGGAGTCCATGGCGGTGTTCAGCCGTGGCGATTGAAATCGAGCGCAAGTTTCTGGTGACGAGCGACGCGTGGCGGGACGAGGTCTCGCGCAGCGCACGGTTGGCCCAGGCCTATCTGACCGATGGTGGCCGCGCATCGGTGCGGGTGCGGATCGATGGCGATCGCGCGAACCTGAATATCAAGCAGGCGGTGGCGGGTGCAACACGGCTGGAATTTGAATATCCGATCCCGCTGGAAGATGCCGAGACGCTGATGCGCACATTGGGCGGTACGCGCATCGAAAAGACGCGGCATTGGATACCGGCCGGTGATCTATTGTGGGAAGTGGACGAATTCGCCGGCGACAATGCCGGACTCGTGGTCGCGGAGATCGAGCTGCCGACGGTGGACACGGCGTTCGAGCAGCCCGCCTGGCTGGGTGAGGAAGTCACCCACGATCTGCGTTACTACAATAACGAGCTGTCGCAACGGCCGTTTCGGCGGTGGCCATCCACATGACCATCAGCATTCGCATCGACCTCAGAACCCAGCTGCTGACCGTGCGCGATGGTGAGGCAGATGTTTGCTACCCCGTGTCGACCGGTCGCAACGGGCCGGGCGAACAGAGCGGCAGCGGCTGCACGCCCCGCGGTCGGCATCGCATCCGCGCCAAGATCGGCGCCGGCGCGCCGCATGGCGCCGTCTTTGTAGGGCGGCGCCCGACCGGCGAGGTTTATAGCGCCGCGCTGGCCACCGCTTATCCGGAGCGCGACTGGATCCTGTCGCGCATCCTCTGGCTATGCGGCGAAGAGGCGGGACGAAACCGCGGCGGAGATGTCGACAGCATGCGGCGGTACATCTACATCCACGGCACGCCGGACACCGAGCCAATGCGCCAGCCGGCCTCACATGGCTGTGTACGCATGCGCAATAGCGACGTCATCGCCCTGTTTGATCGCGTGGACTGCGGCACGGGCGTGGAGATCATCGATTCATGAGTCTGATGATCGACATCGAAGGCTTCGAATTGACGGAAGAAGACCGCGAGTTGCTCAGTCACCCCAGCGTGACCGGCTTTATTCTGTTCGGTCGCAATGTGGAGTCGGTGGAGCAGGTTGCGGCCCTGACGCGTGCCATCCGTGCCTTGCGTCCGGAGTTGCTGATTGCCGTCGACTACGAGGGCGGCCGGGTGCAGCGCATCCGGGAGGGGGTGACCCGGATTCCGACGATGCGGAGCGTTGGCCTGGCGGCCGATGCCGAACAGCTTGCCGAAGACACCGGGCTGGTGGTGGGAGCGGAGCTTGCAGCGCTGGGTTTCGACCTGCCGTTCGCCCCGGTGGTCGATCTCGATCACGGTTGCAGCGGTGTGATTGGCGATCGTGCGCTGCACCGCGATCCACCACGGGTTGTCGCGCTGGCCGGTGCCTATATCCGCGGCCTGCGGCGCGCCGGCCTCAGTGCGACCGTCAAGCATTTTCCGGGGCATGGGGCGGTGATTCCCGACTCGCATGTCGAGCTGCCGGTGGACGAGCGCCCGATGGAGCAGATCGAGTCCGATGACCTGCAGCCATTCGCGCAGCTGATCCGCCTGGGCGTGCCGTCGGTGATGACGGCGCATGTCGTCTACCGTGAGGTGGACGAGCGACCGGCAAGCTTCTCCACACATTGGGTGCAGCATTGGCTACGCGGACGGCTGGGGTTCGCCGGCTGCGTGGTCAGCGACGACCTGACCATGGGCGGTGCGGCGGCCATGGGCGGGCCGCGGCGCCGGGTGGAACTGGCGGCCGAGGCGGGTTGCGACCTGCTGCCGCTCTGCAATCATCGTCCGTCCGTGATCGATGTGCTGGAGGCCGGTCCACTGTCGATGCCGCAGGGCTTTGAAGCGCGGTTGCAAGCCTTGCATCGAATCACCGTGTCGCTCGACGCGAGCCAGGTGCAAGCAGCCCGGCAACGACTCTCCAAACTCCTGACTTAAGGAAACACCGATCTATTCACACCACCAAGACGGAGCCGGTTTTCCTGCAAGCCCAGGCGGAGTGAGCGCGGTTTGGTCATTCCAAATGAGCGAACGACCACGCAGGCTTGCGGGAAAACCGGCCCGTTCCATTCGGATTG
>Ga0208834_100282_pt1 | contig 18874 bp, 19 predicted proteins | sample DeeseametaMP1787_FD_184182 | JGI IMG/M metagenome (GOLD analysis project Ga0208834, IMG submission 184182) | Marine microbial communities from the Deep Pacific Ocean - MP1787 (SPAdes) | ecosystem: Environmental > Aquatic > Marine > Oceanic | place: North Pacific Ocean | collected 2011-05-03 | reverse complement strand
GTCTCATCTTCGACCTGAGCCGAGGCTGCACTCGGAGCCGCGGAGATGATCGAGATGAGCGCAGCCGATCCGAAGCGCTCATCAAAGCGCGTGTCGACAAATCCGGTGACACCGGAACGGCCCAACTCGTCACCGCCGAAGGCGCTGATCTGAACGGTCTGGTTGTTTGGCAGGATGATCCGATCCCAGGCGATGGTGACACGCTTCTGTGCGATCTCGATGCCGGATCGGTAGCGTCCGATGAGGCGGGAGCCGCGCGGGATCAGAAGCCGTGAGCCGTCATAGCTGAAAACATCCTCGGAGATGATGGCGCGGGTTTGGCCTGGGAGCGAACTGTCGAGGGCGGTCTCCATCACGGCCTGGATCATTGTGCCCTGAATGACGGTGTTCGAGGGATTGGCGATGACCTCGGCCTGGGTAACCGTGCTCGGCAACGCGCCGTTCAACACGAAATCCGTCACCTCTCCGAAGCTGCGTTCCGTGAGTTCGGTCTCGCCTGAATTGGCCCCGCCCGTGCCCCCAAAGGCGATCACCGGCGAAGTGATCCGCCGTTCCTGGAACGCGCGCTCCTCTTCGGCCCGTCGCTGAAGCTCTGCCAGCCGCCTTGCCTCCTCTTCGCGGGCAAGGCGCTCGGCCTCGCGCGCCCGCAATTCTTCGTCACTCGGTCCAAGCGGGGCAGGGGCGGGTGTGTTGGCTTCGAGCTGCGCGAGTTCCAGATCCATACGCAGTTGCTGGAGTTCCCGATCACGTGCTGCAAGCTCCTCCTGGAACTGTGTCTGCGCGTTCTCGGACGCCTCCTGCAGGGCCGCAATCTGCGCCGTCAGCGCGTCGATCGCCTCGGCGGCGGCCGTGTCCTCCTCGACAACAGGTTCGGGCGCGTTCTTCAACTCTTCGATCTGCGCCTGCAGCGCCGCGAGCTGGGCCAGCAGCTCGGCATTGGGCTCAGCCGGTTCCGGTTCAATGAACACGACCTCAGGCTCCGGGGCAGGGGGCGGAACGAAGGGTTCGATCTCGCCGAACCCGTCGCCTTCTGTCTGGAACTCGTCCGGCGTTGCCGTTGGCAGGGCGACCTCTTCCTCGGGTTGCGACAGGAAATAGAGCGCAGTGCCACCGGCCGCGATCAGGCCCGCGACCCCGAGCGCCAGGATCGGAGAGCGGCGCTTTGGCGCGGGGCCATGGCGCGGATTGCCCTGTTCGAGTGCCGCAAGACGTTGTTCGAGATCGGCGTTGTTGTCACTCATGAGGCGGCTCCCGCGGGCGGTCTCGCCTCGATGCAGACAACCTCTTCGCCAAGCCGCAGCACCCATTGCCGGTTGACGCCAGAGACACGGATCACACCATCTTCGACCGCGCCAGTGTTCACGGTACGCTCGCGTCCGCCCGCATAGCGGAAGATCGCCGGGACAGGTGCGTTTTGGGGGAAGGCAAAATAGGTGAAGGTGCCATCATCCCAGACCCGGGTTGGTGTGAACTCCGTCCGTGTGCTGGCCCCGTAATTGGTGTTCGGGGCGGCGCGGGCGATGGCATTGGCCGGGCGGCGGTTGTCCTGAGGGTAGCGGAATTGGACGACATAAAAGGTCGGGCTCGAGACCTCGTTGACATTGAAATAGTAGCTGCGCCGGTTGGTATAGACGGTCACATTGGTGTGGACGCCGCGCGCGACGGGTTTGATCGCAAAGGCGCGGCCACCCGGAACGCCATCGATCTCGAAGCCTTCTGTGTCGCCAGCAATGATCGATCGGATGCTCTCGCCTTCACCAAACTCGATGGTCGTCACATGGGTGAGCGAGACACTGAGCCGGTAGACCTGACCTTCCTGATAGGTTGCGATCCGAACACGGGCGTCATTGGGGCCGCCACGCGGGATCGCCTCGGCAGAAGCAAGTTGAGCCGAAAGCAAGCAGCAAAGAAATGCGAAAACAAATGACTTCAACTAGTTCTCCAATCTGTCCGAGCGGATCGAGTATTCGGCGACGGTGAAGCCGAAGGGGTTGGTCCAGACCTGGTCGATGGATCGGCTTTCTTCCGGGCGGAACTCGAAGAGGAGCGTGGCCGTGAAGAGCCCCGCCTGAACCCCCTGGATCGAGGTCAGGCGCTTCCTGAGCCGCACCGTCGCCCGGTTGTTGCCAATGAGGTTGATGCTGAGGATTTCAACATCGAGCCGCGCATTCGGCCCATAGACGCTTGGGGGATATTCCGCGTTGGCCGAGTTCCAGATTTGGCGCAGTGAGGCCTGGGCCGCCCCGTCCGAGCGGCGCAACACGCTGCGGATGCGCACGTCATTGTCGAGCTGATTGTAGACCTCGCGATCCGTCACGTAGCGAAAGACTTCGGCCTCGATGATCGCGCGGTTTTCGGTGACGGTGGTGGCGCCGACCGAGGCTTCAGGCAGGGCGAAGCCGGTTTCCGGGTCATAAGGTACGACCACTGGCGGCGGATCGACATCGAGGATTGCGACAGCGGCGGCGCTCAGGCAGCCTAAGATGCCGAAGATCAGGCCAAGGAGTCCCAGGCGCTGCCAGAGCCGTTCCCGTCTCAGTGCGCCGTAAACCAGTTCCTCCTCGATGATGGCGGTTTCTTCGTCCAACAATCAGTCCTCAATCCGCGCTCAGGTCCGGGAGGGTGAACTCCATGAAGCGCTGTTCTTCTGCGATGGTGGCGGCATCGATGACACCGCCGGTCCCGTCGCCCACGGTCTGGATCGCTTCGAGCTGCCACATGGCGACAAGCGCGATGGCAAGTTCCGCCGTCACCCGCGTGTTGAGATCGACGCTCTCTTTGAGCTCATCCATGTCGTCGATGAGCCCGACGAGCCGGTCGATGCGTTCGAGCGACTGTCCGGCATCCTCGTAGCTGTTCTGGGCGGCGGCCGAGACCAGCGCGCCGGTGGTGGCTTGCGTCGCAACGCGCTCCGCGCCGGGATTTCCGCTACGAGCCATTTCCGAGAGCGTGTCCTCGTCAAAGCCAAGATCGGCGAGCACCCGGTCCATCTGGGTTTCGATCTCGCTGGCACCAGAACCGGTGAGGCCGGAGAAATCCCCCGTCTTGATTGCCTCGATAGTGGCGATGATGTCCCCGAACTCCTGATCGAGGAGACCGTTCAGCTCGTCCTCCATCTGGGTGCGGATGATCTCGGGCAGTTCGGCGAGGCGGGTCAGCGCCTCATATGTTCGTTGCAGCTCCGCAAGTTGGTCCGTGAGTGTCGCGAGTTGTTCGCGGAGTTGCACGAGCTGCTCGTTTTGCAGGATCTCGTCTTCGATCATTTGCCGGAGCTGCTGGATGTTTTGGGCGATGTTCTGGGTGTCCACGACCGGCACGCCCTGAGCGAGGACCGAAGTCGTGGTCAGGAATGGGGCGCTGAAAGCCAAGGCGCTGGCAAATCCAAATATGCGAAGCGGTCTTGCTGCTGTGACTATGCGGGGCATCAATCGAGATCCTCCAATGTAAATTCCATGAATTCGTTCTCGGCCATGCGGGACGCGGCCTGGGCCAGTTGGGCTGCGGTGAGCGGCTGCGTGCGTGCGGCTTTCAGGCGAATGCGCGCGGCCATGAGACGAACCAGTTCGGCGCGGGCATAGGTGTTGAGCGCCATGCTTTCCTGGATGTCCTCCGTGCTGCCGATCCGGGTGACGATGTCCTGGATGCGCAAAGCGGCCTGACGGATCGCGGCAGGGGAATTGTTCCCGTAATAGGCTGCGCCATGCCCGGCGAGAGAAAGCTGGGCATTGGCAAGGAGGGCGGGGTCGATCGTGCCGAGGGCTTCGATGCCTCCGATCCGCGCGAGGTAGAGATTGTAGCGTTCGGGGATGACCCTGACGTAGTGCTGGGTCTCCTTGAAGGGCGGTACGCCGCCATATTCGAACACCCGGCCAGGACCCGCGTTATAGGCCGCGAGCGCGTTGACGACGTTGCCGTCGAAAGTGTTGAGCTGGGCTGCGAGGTAGCGCGCGCCGCCTGTCACCTGCAGGTAGGGGCTGTCATAATATTCCGGGTTGATCCCGAGATCGCTCGCGGTGCCCGGCATGATCTGGGTGAGGCCGAAGGCGCCCACGGGCGAGCGTGCGCCGATGGAGAAGCGGCTCTCCTGCCAGATGAGTGCCTGCAGGAGGGCGCGCCATTGCACGACGGAAAGACCGGCCCGCCCGACCCCGGGGCGCCCGTGGGTCTCCTGGGCGACCCGGATGATCAGCTGCTCGATGTTTTCTGCCGCATCCCCGAACATACCCGCGCCGCCCGGATTGGGATCGATATCGCCCGAGCCGTAGACGGCCGCGACTGACCGGTCCGGATCGCCGCTGCCGTTTTCGAGATTGGCGACCATGCCCGGAAGGCCCTGTCCGCCGAAACTTGTCTGCGCATCAAGGATCGTATGCAGCACGGCCAGCTGTTCCTGCTCGATCTCGGTCAGGAGTTCTTCGACGGTGAGCTTGTCGCGCTGTACCGCTAGATCGGCTTCGCGGTCCTCGGTCTCGACGATGTCGCGCGCAGTCAGCCCGCCATCGTTGATGGGTACACCCTGCGCAGTGGCGAGGCTGGGCAGTAGGCAAAGCGCCAGGACATGTGGTAACTTAGACGTCAATGCCGACCTCCGGCGCTCCAATGGGCGTGAATGTGCAATCGGGCGCGACGGGTGCGGTCGAGGCAAGGAAGGTGAAGCAATTGGCCTGCGGTTCCTGGTACTGGGCGCAAGAGGCCAAAACGCCGAGTGCGGCAACGAGAATAAGAACGCGGGTCATTGAAGCCTCCAGAAATCAGGTCTGTCGCGGTAATCGGCGCCCACAAGCGCCTCGCCCTTTTCCATGCCGCCAAGAATGGTGAGGTGCTGGCCAAGGGCGGAAAGATCAGCATCGACGACGACTGAACCGCTGTCATCGCGAATGAGGGCAAGGCGGCTATCGCTGCCGGTGTTGAGGAGCACGTCGAGCTCTTTCTCGAAGAGGTTCAGCATCGCGTAGTCTGAGGCATGGGCACGGATGTTTGGGAGCAGGATTTGTGTCGGCACCGCCTCAATGATGGTCTTGCCGGTCCGCGTGCGCTCAAGCTGGCTCGCATATTGCGTCATCATCACCGCGACGGTGTTCTGCTTCCGGGCCGTCACCAGCCAGTTCGAAAGGCGCTCCGCGAAATACTCGTTGTCGAGCGCTTTCCAGGCTTCGTCGATTACGATGATGGTGGGGCGCCGGTCCTCGATCTCGCGCTCGATCCGGCGGAAGAGATAGGAGAGGACCGCCATGCGCTCCTTCTCGCTTTCGCTGTCGAGAATTCCGGTCAGGTCGAACCCCACGACATCGCCGTCGAGGGAGAAAGTGTCTTCGAGGCTTTGACCGAAAATCCAGCCATAGCGGCCATCTTCGGTCCATTCGAGGAGCCGCTGATGCAGATCGCCATTGTCGTCGGTCGAAACAAAAAGCGAGGCGAAGTCCTTCCAGTTCCGCAAGGCCGGATTGGTTGCCGTGGCGTTCTGGCGGACCACCTCCTGGATGCGGTTGGTCTGAGCCGGTGTAAGGGGCTTGTCCGAGCGGTAGAGCAGCGAGGCGAGCCAGTCCGAAAGCCAGGCCGTGCCGCGCTCATCGATCTCGGTCCAGAGCGGGTTAAGCCCTGTCGCCAGTCCCGCCTTGATCGACGCGTAGCGCCCGCCATTGGCGCGAACCGCCATTTCCATGCCGAGCCGGTAATCAAAGACGAAGATGCGCGCGCCGACCCGGCGGGCTTGGGTCATCAGAAAGGCGGACAGGACGGATTTGCCCGAGCCGGGCCGCCCGAGAATGAGGGTGTGACCGCTGGTGGGCTCTTTCTCTGGCGAGCCTTGCTCGTGGTAGGAGAAACGATAGGCGCTCTGTTCCGGCGTCGGGAAGAGCGTGATCTCCTGGCCCCAGGGCAGTTGGTGTTTCTCCTTGCCGAGCTGCGTGCGATGAAGTGCTGCGAAATCCGCGAAGTTGCGGTTGGTGACGGCGCTGGCGCGGACGCGTTTCGGCTGGTTTCCCGGATGCTGGCTGAAGTAGTGCGATTTCGCGGCCATCCGTTCGCCGATCATCTTCACGCCCTCGGCGGCCGCGGCGTTCACGATCTCGGCTCCAAGGGTTTGCAACTCGTCATGACTGTCACAGAAGACCGTCACGACCATGTGGTGTTCGCCGAAGCTTTGGCGCTTGGCTTCGAGATCATCGTGCGCGATGTCGAGCGCTTCGAGGAGCGACAGCGCTGCATCCTGAGAGGCCTGCATCTGGCGTTTTTGCCGTTTGATCCGGCCTGCCATCAGGTTCGAATTGATCGGCGTGAAGGAGTGGGTGACGATCATGTCGACCGGCAGGTTCAGCATGTCGAACATGGTGCAGGTGGTGCCTTCGGCATATTCGCCGATGGTGAAGCTCTTGCCGAAGCGATGGCCGACCACGCCACCCGAGAGCTCGAAGTGATCCTCCAGAAACGTCACCCGGGTGTTGGCAACGTTGTAGGCCAAAAACCCGTAGCGGTTTGCGGGATAGAGCGGCAGTTCGCGGCCCGTGTTGAGCGCGCCGAGGAACCCGACCAACTCGCCAGAGGCCGCCGACAGGATGCGGGGCTTGAGTTCCGCCAGGCCGGAGGTGAAGACCCCGACCGCCTCCTTAAGGCGCCTGATCCGTTTCGCGGTCTCTTCCTTGAACCGCTCTGGCGCAGACCGGTTCACGAAGCCGAGGATGCTTCTGGGCGGCGGGCGGTGGATGATGGTGAGTGTGAGGGTCTTGTCCCGGAGACCTGCCGATGCGAGCTTTGCGCGCCAGGCATCATCCACGGCGTGAGCGAAGTCGTCGCCCCGGACCGGGAGCAGGTCCGGGGTGATCGACTTCGAGACCTTGTGCACGTAGTAGCTGAACTCGGGGCCCAGCTGCGCGATGATCCGGGCAAAGAGCGCCGTCACCTTGTCGAGATAGGTATCGTCTGTGGTGTAGCTGTTGACCCCACTGAGCCGGATACACTGGAAAAGCTCGTTAACCCGCGTCCGGATAGTGTGGTCATCGACCAGGCTGACATAGGGCAGCATATGCGCGAGGCGTTTCTCGCGGGCATACCAGTCTGGCATGAGGGTGCGTTCATCCATGGTCTCGTCACGGGGCATAACTGTCGCCCCCGTGGATGGACCGGTTCCGCGTCGGCGGGGTCTCCTGGAGCGCGGTCATCATCACGTCGATGAAGCGGGGATCCCAGTCAGCCGCCTTCCAGAGAACCGGATAGAGCACCGCCGCGATGCCCAGGACAGCCAAGTGCTGCACCCAGACGAAGAGCAGCACAGAGCCGAAGAGCCAGACCATGGCATACATGATCGGCAGGCCGAGGAGCTTGGGCGGGCGTACGAGGCCCAGAAAGAGCGGCGATCGTTCGGCCACGTTCGCCTCCTCTCACGACCCGAAGACGGCGGCGACGATGGTCGGCGCGGCGGCAACGCCCGCGATGCCCACCAACACCCAGAGGGCCTGGCGCAGATCGATGATGTTGAAGAACCAGCTGAGGAACACGCCGAGGACCGCGAGGGTGGCGATGACGACTCCAAGCGGTCCGGTCAGCGCGTCCACGATGCCCTGAAGCAAGCTCTGAATCGGTGAGAGGTCGATGCTCTGGGCCAGGGCCGGTTCTGCCGCAACGATGAGGAGAGCGGCAAGGGTGATCAGGGATTTCGTCAATGGCTTCATGGGGACGCTCCTTCCAGCCGGTTGAAGACGGCCAGCACCCGCTGGACGTGGTTTTGGGTTTCTCGGTAGGGGGGAATGCCGGAATGTTCGCGAACGGCGTCGGGACCGGCATTGTAGGCGGCCAGCGCAAGGCGGACATCGCCAAACTCGGCCAGCATCAAGGCGAGATAGCGCGCGGAGCCGTCGAGGTTCTGCCGCCAGTTGTTGGGATCAACGCCAAGTGCACGGGCGGTGTCAGGCATCAACTGCCCAAGGCCGATCGCACCGGCATGGGAGACGGCGCGCGGATTGTAGGCGCTCTCAATTTCAATATTGGCGCGATAGAGGTTCAGCCAGTCCGTGACGGTGATGTCAGCCTTGCGGAGGCCGGGGTGGCTTGCATATCGCAGCCCGGTTTCCTCGATGGCGGCCAGAATGTCCGGGCGAGGCACAGACGCACGAGGCGCTACTGCGGCAATCCGGAATTCTTCTTCCTCGGCGCTGCCCTTTCCGCCGAATATGTGCAATCCATCCGAAGCCGAGCCTACGCCAACCCCGTTATTGTAGTTCCGGGCAAAGCTGGTCTGGGCGCGGGAGGGTGAGAGTGAGCCGTCGCTCTCCATGACCAGCACCATCTCGGCGGATGCTGGAAGGTTGGCTAGGAATAGTAGAAGTGCGCTAAGCCCGGCCGGCCGCCAATTCTTCGCTGGAAAGCTTGTGAACCGTCCGCTTGCCTTCCTCGAGCGGAATATCGGCATGTGAGAAGCCGATCGCTTTAAGGAGGGACACCACACCGGTGATGGTCTTGATCTCGCGGATCTTGATCTCGTTGCGTGATGTCCGGGTTCTTGCGGTGACAAGTAGTTTCTCGACACCTGCATCGCTGACAGCACGCAGGATCCAGACCCCGTGCCAGCTGGGGCCTTTCTTGAAAGCGCTCTCCTTGCAGACGACATCCACACGATGGCCGCTTTCGACGAGATCGCGGAAGCCGGATTCGGTAACCACATTCGGTGCTTCTTGTTCTAGGTCCATCACCCGGATCACGCTTTCTTCTCAAAGGCGCAGGTCCGGACTTCTTGCTTGAAGTCCGAACATACGATGCTATAGTTAGTGCTGCAAGTGTATAATTTGCATCAAGCAGCTGTATGTCAGTCCCGCAAACTTTACCTGCGCGTCCCCGCTTCGATCAAGTTTTGTGGGGGTTTCACGCGCCACGGTTGAGCCGAGCTCGCGTTTCTCTGGCTATACTTTTGATCGCTTGCCTTGCTGGAACCGCCTCCGCGGAGTCCTGTTATCCGCCGCAACGACCCTTTGTGCCAAATGACCCTCAGGCGGCCAGAGAGTACGCGGACTTCATCCGAAGCGATTTCGATCTCTACATCCGTGACATCCAAAGCTACTTTCAGTGCCTCGACGAAGAGAGGTCGCGGGCCTTTGAGGAAGCGCGGGACGTCAGCCAGGAATACGGGCGGTTCCTTCAGGCGGTTGGTGAGTGAGCAGGGGTGCAAACCTTTGGGCGCGCCCATCCCTTCCTGCTGCATCATGAAAATCAATGTCTGCTGCCTCACGCGCAAGCTCATGAAAAGTAGTGAATATCCACTTTTTAGATAATCTATAAACTAGATTAGCCCGGTCACAAGAGGTTTGTGACACGTGGCAAAGACAATCAGGAGTTCGGGACATGAAGCGCTCTGCGATGCACTGATCGCGGAGAGAAAAGCGGCCGGCCTGACGCAGGCGCAATTGGCAAACAGGCTGCATCGGCACCAGTCATTCGTCGCAAGGGTGGAAAGCGGCGAGCGAAGGATCGATGCCGTGGAGCTGATCGTTCTGGCACGAGCCATCGGTATTGATCCTGCCGCACTTCTCTCTGCGACAGAAGCTGCAACCGAGAATGATCACCGAATTTGAGGACACGGTAGGGTAGACTTTGCGGCCAACGCTATGTTTGCGTCGCGCGCCCCGATTGGCATGAGAAACGCGGGTGATTCGCTATCTGAGGTGTTTCACCCGCGCATGTGACAACTACGCAGCTATAGTTTCGACGGGAATCGTATTTCGATACCGGGCAGGCAATCTGCTCGTGTTTGAATGCCCAAAGGATGGGGCAGGGGATTCAGTTCCGGAATCTAATCGCTATATCAGTATCACTACATTCAGTAGTTTACTTGTTCGAACCCGTAGTTGCCCTCGTAATCTTGCCAATCCACGAACACAGACCGATGGTAGATTCTGGGGCAAGTGTCTCCCCAGCGTTCAAGTCCAACATGCGCCTCCGGCAAAGCACCTATGGATGATCTGGCCCATGAAAAGTCGCCTTGAGTTCCATAGGTTCCAAGAACGATGTTTGCTGAACGTTCGCAGCCACCTTCCGACCCAGCTTCGTATTGACGTGCATATCGTACGTCAAACACCCGGATCGAGCGCACGAAGTTGAACTCCGGTCCGCTGATGTCGATATCGGCGCGATCCTGGGCAAGGCGCAGGGTGAGGCCATCGGGCTGCTGAGGGAACTGGGGCACGATTGGATGAATTACAGCTGGCAAGGGTCCTGTGCCGCCCTGAGGACGGATGAAGGGAAGGCTTTGGGGTAGGGGCTTGGTGCCCCCGAACAGGACGTTCCGGATGCGCGGTTTGGATCCTCCGTCGGTGCCAGGGGAGTAGGATGCGCCCATGGGGCATCGCCAGATTTGCAGCGGCGGCTCGACAGGCCAGGGCGTTATGCGCCGGATGAACTCGGCGCGGGCTCGTGCGCAAGGGACCGAGGCAGGCCAACCACCTGAAAGGCAAAGAAGGATGGCGCAGTCAATAGGATAGGTTTGCGCAAATGACTTTTGGGCACTGCCGACCAAAGAGGCCGTCGCGAGGGCTGTGACGAGAGCGAGGTGAGCGAGTTTGAGGGGCATGAAGTTGGCTCCGGGCAGATCGCTGGATTTTCGCAATCATCCGCCAAAACTATACAAATGTCACTAGGAATATATCCACAAGGTTTGCTTTACGGGCGCGGCTATTCCTTCAGACGTGCGCGCTGCGCAGCGGAAAGCATCTCGAGTAGTTCTGTGACCGAGTCGGTGCATACGGACTTGGCTGTTTCCAGGATATTCAAATCGAGAGGTGGGTCGATCTCCACGGGATCGTAGTCGTCTCCAAGCCAAAGCACCGCGAGCCCCGAGGTTTCCCAAAGCACGGCCCAGCCAATGGTCTTTCCGTCCGCGTTCTTCAGCTTTGCGATCGAAGTCCCGTTTGTACCTGGCATCGTCACTCGTCCTGTACTCCAAATCCGTTTTCCGGGAGCCTTTGCACCTGATCCGGATTTGGTGGTTTTTCTGGGCGCGCTATCACGCCTGCTCCGAAAAGGTGGCGGCACCGGAAGTACCAGTGCCGCCAGTTTATCGTCCACAGGGAGGAGGTAGAGGACGAATTTCATTTATATTTTGGGAACTTATCAAAAATCGCATAATTGGATTTATGTTAATTTTTCTCAATCCTATTTCCAAGGGAACCAATAACAATGTGAAACTATGAACAGCGTTTTGAACGGGAACACTTCCGCCAAAGAACAATCAACGAACTGCGACACACGTGTGCTAAACCTGACCGCTATGGGCGCGGCCGTAGCCACCTTAGCTGCTCTTCATCCCGACCTGCTACCGCGACGAAATTAGTGGACCGCCGCGAACATGATCCGTTCCTCCGTTGCCTCCTCGGGTGAAAACTCCTCTACGATGCGACCTGCTCGCGAAACCAGAATGCGATCAGAGATGTTCATGATCTCGGGCAAATAAGAGGAGATCACGACAACAGCGATGCCTTGATCCGCAAGCTCGTTGATAAGCTGGTGAATTTCGGCGATGGCGCCGACGTCAACACCACGCGTCGGCTCGTCAAAGATAACGATCTTGGGTTTTTGGACGAGCGCACGCGCAATCACCACTTTCTGCTGGTTCCCCCCTGACAGTTCGATCACGCGAGCGTTAGAGTTAATCGCCTTGATGTTTAGTTTCTTGCTCCACTCGGCCGCCATTTCCTTCACCTCCGAGAAGCTGACGAAAAAGCTAGAGCTGACATTTGCGGCTTGCGCGGCACGATGGATATTGTCCGCGATCGACATGTTCTCGAAAAATCCTTCGATCTTCCGGTCTTCCGTCACGTAGACGATTCCGTCTTTGACCGCGCGCCGAGGTGTTCGGTAGCGCACTGGCTTGTTGTTTAGTCGCACCTCGCCACCATGGAAGAAATCCCGTTTTAGGACACCCGAGATAACTTTGGCGGCTTCCGTTCTGCCGGAGCCGATGAGACCGAAAATGCCAGTGATTTGTCCATTGTAGACGGAGAAGGAGTTGTTCTTGACCACCTTTGACATCGACAAGTTCTGAACCGAAAGAACCTTTTTTCCTGGTCGTCGTACGATGTCTTCCCCATGGGAATGGTAGAGCTCCTCCGAGAGCGTGCGGCCCACCATTGCCTGAACAATCGAATTGCGATCAAATTCGCCTGTCGGTCCGGTCGCTACCAGTTCCCCATCGCGCAGGACCGAAATACTGTCGGCAATGGCCAGCGCCTCTTCCAGGGCGTGGCTGATGAAAATCACCGCAACGCCACGGCGTGTTAGTTGCTTCACCAGATTGAAGAAGTGGCGTTTTTCTTCAGGCGTGAGAGTGGCCGTGGGTTCGTCGAAGATGATGACCCGTGCCTGCTGACGCACAGCCCGAGCGATTTCCACCATCTGTTTCTTCGCAGCGCCCAAGGTGGCGACATCCGCCCAAGGGTCCACATCAAAGTTGAGGGACTGCATGAATTGCTGGGCCGCGATGTAGATCCCGCGAAGACGGTTGAATAGCTTTTCTTCGCCCAGATAAAGGTTCTGGGCAACGGTCATCGACGGCACCAGGCTTGTTTCCTGAAAAACCATCGCAATGCCATTTTCCAACGCTTCGCCTGGCGTTGAAAAAGACACAGACTGCCCGTTTAGCAGCATTTCTCCCGAGGTAAGCTCTGTTACTCCAGCCATAATCTTGGTGAGGGTCGACTTGCCGGCGCCGTTTTCTCCGAGCAAGGCGTGGACCTCGCCGGGGGCAAGCCTAAAATCGACATTCCTGATGGCCGGAACTCCGCGATATTCCTTGGTTGCGGATCGCATTTCTACCAGGGGTTGGCCGTCGATCATTTCTACACTCATGTTATTGCCCTCACGATGGCGTCTCCGCCCTTGGAAGCGATCACGAGCCCCTCATCTGTGGGCAGACAGCTCGTTACTCCGTGCCGGCGCCCATCGGCGCGGGAATGTAGGCTTTCCCAAGGCGTTCCCTCACCATCGAGGCGGACCACGAGCCCAATGGAGCGGGACGGTGCCCAGGGTTTCAGTTCGCCCAACTGCTTCAGCCCGCCCCCTTGCATCGGTTCAAGGTAGGAATTCGGGTAGTGAAGCGAAGGTGCGATCCAGTATTCAGGATCAATCTCCGCGACCATTCGTTTACGGTACTCATTCTCTCGTAGGACGAATTCGATCAGCTGTGTACGTGGTGCAAAAACGCACATCCAGATGTCGTTTCCGGCCCCCGGTACTAGGCGTGACGGATAGCCCGGAAGCTCATCGAGGACCGGAGTGATCTTGCCATCTTCGGCGATGCTAAGAACGCGATGCTTCCAGCTTTCCGAAACCAGAATTCCACCGTCCGGTTTCAGTGCAACCCCGCTTGGAAAAGCAAGATTCTGCGCTATGCAGATCGCTTCCTCGGTCCGGAGATCGATTTTCATGACGGAGCCGGTGGCGCCGAAGGTCATCAGATCCCGCTTCCACTCCCCCATGGCATGCTGCCTGCTAGCGAGGCAAATCAACAGGGTATCGGAATCGACAAAGACTGCGGCGCTAGGCGCCACGATCGGCGTCTGGCCTAGGGCCAAAAGTCTTTTGCCATCATGGGGTCCGCCCCTAATCTCGATGCGGCCGGCACCTAACCCGATCGCCAGCGCACCGGACGGATGACTGGTGAGAAATTCGATGGTGCTGTCGGTAGCATCCAATTCCTCGACCTGGCCGTCTGCTGTCAGAGAGCGCAGTGACTTGTCGCTCGAAAACAGGACTTTGCCGTCATGAAGGACGAGGTTATCTGGAGCTTCGGTTGAAACCAGAAGTTCAGCTTCCTCGATACGGTTGTTCGGTCGCAGAGCGCCATCCATAGGCGGTAGCGTGATCGCCGCATCCCCGCTGCCGCGGAGTCGATCGATGTAGCGGGTGAACACGTTACCCATCCTTCTTATCTCCCCAGTAATGTTTGATGCCGGTCCAGTTGGGATCCGCACCGGGGATGTCGTACACACCGATCCGGTCGTTGAACAAACCGCCAAGATAGAGCTTGCCTTTGTGTTCGCGGATCGAAGTCAGAGAGGGATGTTTCGCCCCTTCGCGGTCCCAGAGCACTTCGAGGATGTTGCCGTCGATGTCGAACTTTATGAGGCAACCGAAGTTCATGTTTGGATACATCCATTCGTCGGCGGCGACCCGATAGACCATGCGCTTGCGGTATTGCGGCATTTGCAGCGCCAGATCGAAGGTCGGCGATCTCATCCCGACCAGACCGCACCAGAAATGCCCATCTGACGCCCGGTTGATGTTGTCCGGATAGCCCGGCAGATCGGGGATCACCTTCTCCCATTGGCCTTTTTTCGGGCCGTCGTACCAATAGCGCGAGATACTGCAATCCCAGGTCTGCGCAAACAAGAAGGACTCGCCGTCATCGGTCATGCAGATGCCGTTCGGGAACTTCAGGTTCGACAGCAAGGTGCGCGATGATCCGTCCCGGGGATCGTAGCAGATCAGTCGGCCGTTCCCGCGCGCTTCAATCGCGTCGAGCATCCATTCGCTGGTATTGTAGCGGATCGTCGCTTCGGAAAAGAAAATTCGACCGTCCGGTGCGATGTCGAGATCATCGGCAAGCCGCATGCGCGAATCGTCGATGACGGAAAGCAGCGAGCGGTTGGTTTCGTCCGAGAGTTTCACCACTTCGCGCTCGCGGGTGATCTTGTAAAGCCCCATCCCGCCGACGCAGACGACTAGTTCGTGGTCGCGGTTGAACGCCATGCCGAGCGGGTGCCCACCGATATGGGCGTAGACCTCGTGGCGGGTGTAGTCGGGCGCGAAGAACCGTACCACGTCGCCGTGGCGGCTACCGCAATAGAGGTTGTCGTCCTCGTCAAGGATGACATCCTCTGGCCCGTCCAACTCGCCTTTGCCGATTACGTCTGCATCGCCAAGCTTGTTGTTGACCTCATAGACTGAGCCCGAGCCCTCCCGGGTTTCCGGGTTGGGAGGTAAGGCCAGGTAGGTCGGTGACACATAGGCTTTGTTCAGAACCTTCAGGCGGTTCTTCATCCATTTCACGTCAATGGCGACGGCCACAAGCATGATGGTGCCCAGCACAAGTTCACTTGCGCCGGTGCGCAGGCCCATGCGTATCAGCGCGTTAGATACGAGCACGACGATCATCGTCCCGATAACCGCCTTGGCCACAGACCCACGCCCGCCGCCGAGGCTGTTTCCGCCCAGAACCGCAGCAGTCAGGATAATGATCTCTAGACCGACGCCAACGGTGCCGCTGGTGCTGCCGAGTCGAGAGGCATAGAACAGTGAACCTGCCGCCGTGAATACCCCGCTAAAAATGTAAGTCTGCGCAACGATCCGCTTGACCGGCAAACCGATGTTGTAGGCGGAGCGGCGCGAGCCACCAACGGCGCTCAGATGCCAGCCGAACCGAAGCCGAGTCATCAGAATATGCGTGGCCACCGCCGCGACGGCTGCGACCACCAAGCTGAATGGCACGTTAAGGATATTGGCAGCGCCGAGAAAGTCCCAAGCAGGCACCGGCGTAGCAGAGTAGGCCGCCGCGAGGCTGTATTTGAGCGACAAGAGTTCAACAATTGCGCGTACGAGGATGAGAGTCACGAGCGTGGTCAAAAAGGCCCGAAGCCGCAGATACCCCACCAAAAACCCGTTCACCGCACCGACCAACCCGCCGAGCAGCAGGATTGCAGGGATGACGACAATCAGCGGTAGGCCAAGCGCATTGACCAAGTATAACGCGCCGAAATTGCACAGAGCGAAGTTCGATCCCACACTCAGGTCGATACCGCCTGCCTTGAGTACCAGCGTCATTCCAATAGCGATGAACAGGTATTCGCCGAGGACACGCGCCAAAATCGCCAGGCTGCCTGGAGACAGAATGCCCGGCAGAATGACCGAGAAGATGGCTACGGCGATGCCCAAAAAAATGATGGGGATAGCGTTATCAATCCAGTTCTTCGACAGGATTTCCCCGACAACGTGATCCGGAATCAGGCGGTACCGCCAACGCGTTATTGTCTCACTGGCGCTCATGCGGTGCTCCAAGTTCTCTGCGGCATACGATCGTCAGCCGGTTGCGGAATGATGGTTACGTGAGGTGACCTGCTTGATTGACTCAGCTGGTATGCAGGACCTCGACAACCGAGTGTGTTTCGCATTTCCAAGATCTTTGGGGGACAAGCCCCAGACATAGCAGCGCAATCCGGTGATCGATGCCGGACGAGGAGCCGGACTGCGTGGCGGAACGATACCGCTAGCCCAGCCGTTCTGGCGTATTCGGGTCCCGACAGCCCCGGCGGTGTAGGGTGCCGGTACGGATTGAAAGTGCCAAAGATATTCATCTGCTCCTCCTCAGAATGCGGGTTCGGGCCGGCAACGGTTGCCGGCCCGGGCTGGATTAACCACCCTGTCGGATCTGTTCGATGGTCCAGCAGGAGGTATCGGAAACGGATTCCGGGGTCAGAAGCTGGTTGTCGGTATACAGCCCGAAAGGTTGCGAACCAGGTTCGGGGTTAACCTGGAGAAGCATTTCGACGGCGGAGGCGAGTTGTCTCGCTTGATCGCGGGTGTCGACCTTTGTGTACGAGGCGAACATGCCATTGCGAATGTTTTCACAACCAGATGTCTGGTTACCGCCACCTTCGGTAATCACTATCACTTGGTCTTCCATACCGGCTTCACGAATAGCCGCCGCGGCGCCAATATCCTGATTGTCCCAAAGGCCGACAAAGGCGCAGAGATCCTGGTGCTGTCTCAGAAGAGTGGATGCGATGGAATGCGCTTTCGTGGCATCCCAATCAGCAGCCTGGTTGGCGACGATGGTGATTTCGGGGTAGTCCGCCAGGGTGTCTTCGATTCCCGCGACGCCAAGTAGACTCGGCGGGCTGGTCACGGGTCCCTGAAGAATCGCTACCTTGCCCGAGGTTCCCTCGCCGCATAGGCGAACTGCCTCCATAGCCTCGGCCGCGCCAACTGCATACCAGTCGCCGCCGATGAATGCATCGGAATTGACCGGTGTCTTCAGGTTCATCTGGATCACGTTGATCCCGGCCTGCATCGCGCGCTGGACGAGTTTGGTATATGCATGCATGTCATTGTTCTGGAAGATGAGGATGTCGGGCTCTTCTGCGATGAACTGCTCAAGGGCTTGCGCACCAGCGTCGATACTCCAGTTAGGGTCGCGGACCTGAAAGTCGTATCCCAGACGCTCGGCGCTATGTTCCATCGCCGCGATCCAGCCTTGGGTCAGGTCGTACATTCCGATCGGAACGAAGGCGACGACCTTGTCCTCAAATGACGACGTGTATAGATCGTAGAGCCCGTCATCCGGCCGCTCGGCGAGCGCAGGGCTCAGCAGACCCATTGTACCGGCTACGAAAGCCGCAATTCCGAGAATAGATTTCTTGTTTCCGAGTTTCATGGTTTTTCCTCCCTTTGGTTCCGGAACACTTCTCTTGGTTTGTCAGATGTCACCCTGCTGGGATGTCTGTTCGTCTCGCGGGTTCAGCATTGAATCGACGATGATCGCCGCGAGCAGGATGACCGCCTTCAAGATGCTTTGAACGGAGTAGCTGATGTTCATGATCGTCATCCCGTTCAGCAGCAGACCGATCAGGATCGTGCCGGATAGAACGTTGCGGATGCTGCCTTTGCCACCGGAAAGACCAATGCCGCCGATGACCACCACAAGGATGATATCGTAGATCATGGTGGAGTTGGCCAGCTTGGTGTTTACCGTCGACACGGTCGTGGTCATGATCAATCCGGCAAAAAAGGCAATTGCCGCGGAGATCGTGTACATCAACAGGGTCATCGGCCGGTTGGCGATGCCGTTGTTTCGCGCTGCAGTGTAGTTGTCGCCGATAGCATAGACAAATGCGCCGTAGCGGGTGAAGCGGAGCGCCACGTAGGCGATGCAGGCAAGAACCAGGAAAAGGATCACCGGCATTGGAACGACCCCCGCGAGCCGGCCCGACCCGAGCGTCCCCAAGAGTCCCAAGTCTACGGTGATGAAGAGCGTGTCGGATTCCACAAGTGCAAAGCGGCCAAGCCCGGAAATGACTGTCGCCATGGCCAGCGTCGCGAAGATTGCCGGAATCTCCACATAGGAAACCAGAAACCCGTTGAACGCACCGATGGCCAACGCCAGTAGCAGTCCGAGCGCCAGCGCCGGCAGTATCGACATTCCGTCGAGATACATCGAGAAGCTCCAGCCAACGGAATATACCATGACGGCGACCATCGTCAGGTCGATGCCGCGCCCGATGATCACCACGGACATGCCTATTGCGAGAATGCCGAGTATCGAAACGTTTTGAAGGAGAGACAGGAGGTTCGAAATCTGAAGAAAACTGTCAAGTGTAATTGAAAACAAGATAAACAGGATGGCTGAAATTATCAGAACCATCTGTTCCTGATTTAATGATCCACCTTTTAAAACCTGCTGCATCAAGTATTCCTCCCTTGGCGGCGGTGCCATTGTATTGCTCGAAATGGGTTTTGGTTCACGTGGCAGTCGGCCTAAGTCCCAATTCTTCCATTGTCGCGATGTAAGCCCCGACGCCCGATTTCAGATCGTATTTCGGAGTGAATTCGAGATCAGTTCGGGCGCGTGAATTGTCCAGGATGCCCGCATAACGGACGCCCGTATTGAAAAAATCCAGACCAGGCCCGATCGTGAAATCTACACCCGGAACATGGGTGCGTGTTGCCTCTGCGAATTCCTTCAAAGTGACCCCGGTGCCAGAGGAAATATTATACTCTGTATATCTCGGCTTTTCGTGTTCTAGCGCTGCAACGCAGGAGCGTCCGACATCGCCGACATAGATAATATCGTCGCGCTCGTCGCCGCCCTGCGGTATCTCCAGCGGAACGCCGAGCATCC
>Ga0208834_100281_pt1 | contig 18879 bp, 18 predicted proteins | sample DeeseametaMP1787_FD_184182 | JGI IMG/M metagenome (GOLD analysis project Ga0208834, IMG submission 184182) | Marine microbial communities from the Deep Pacific Ocean - MP1787 (SPAdes) | ecosystem: Environmental > Aquatic > Marine > Oceanic | place: North Pacific Ocean | collected 2011-05-03 | reverse complement strand
AGGGCGGTCGAGACCACGGCAGCGGACAGCAGGGCAAGGGCGGAACGGCGGAGCATGGGGCCTCTCGGACTCGGTCGACCGGGTCCGTGCGACCAGTCGCGTGACCGCGCGAATGCTACGTGTCGCGGCCGACGTCGTCCCCAGGAACCCTGCAGACCACCAACCGCCCGGCCACCGAGCCGTCGCGGAGCAGCCTGATCATCCGGTCCTGGTTGCGCTGCGCCTCCTGGAACGAGTCGCTGTCGCCGTGCTCGCGCCGTACGACGTCGTCGACCGCGTCGGCGGCGTCCTGCCAGTCCTGCGGCGGGTCGTCGAAGTCGCCGAGCCAGGCCCGGTCCACGACATCCAGACCGGCACCGCGCAGCAGCCCGTCGAGCTCGTCGGCGGTGACGAAGTGGTTGCCCTCGGGCGGGTCGGTGAGCTCCTCGACGGTCCGGACGAACACCAGGAGCCCGACCGCGCCGCCCCCGACCACCACCCGCCGCAACTCGGCGACCTGGGCGGCCTTGTCCTCGACGGTGCACAGCACTCCGAGCGACCAGCCGGCGTCGTGCTCACCGCTCCCCACCGGTAGCGCCGCCCCGTCGCCGACGAGCGCCCGGAACCCGAAGAGCCGCTCCGCGGCCCGGCACGCCCCCTCCATCGGGTCCACCAGGGTCGGCTGCACGCCGTGCGTCTCCTGGACCAGCCGCGCCGGCCCGCCGACGCCGGCGCCGCTGTCGAGCAGCCGCATCCCCGGCGCCAGCCCCATCCGATCCGCCAGCCAACGGAGCGCGGCCGGGCTGCCGCTGCCGCGGCACGCCGCCGGCAGCGCGTGGTCCTGCCCGAGCTCCTCGACCGCGTCCGCGGTCCAGCTCGCCACCGTGTCGAACTCCTCGACCATCGGTTCCTCGCTCATGCACCCTCCTGGATCCGACGACCGATCTCGGCCTTCACCTCGGCGCCGTCGAGCTCGCTCGACGAGCTGCCCCGTCCCGACAGGTTGACCCCTGACACGCCCGGCACCGCGAGCAGCGCCCGAGCCTCCTCGACGGCCGCCTCGATGCCTGCCTCCCGCACGTCGCCGGCGGCCAGCACCCGCTCGACCCGGGCGTCGTCGAGGTGCAGCCCGGGGAACCCCTGCAGCACCCGCGCCCCCGCGGCGTCCGTGTAGACCGCCACGCCCGCCACGACGGGGATCGTGAGCCCCAGCTCCCGGGCCCGTGCGACGAACCGCGCCACCGTCTCCGGCGACCCGGCGTGGTTGAGCACCGCCACCCGCGCCCCGGCGCGCTGCTTCTCCACCAATCGCCCCGGGCGCAGGTGCCGGGGCGCGGCCTCCGGCGACTCCGGTACGCCGACCGCCAGACCTCGCCCGGACGCGAGCCCCGCCAGTCGGGTGCCGTCGAGGTCGAACACCTGCGTCACCTCCGGCCGCACCCCCGGTGCCCGGCCGTCGCCGGTCACGCACAGCACCCCGTCAGCCCCGACCAGACCCAGTCCGGCGACCTCCTGCTCCAGCACGACGCGGTTGCGGTCCCGGCAGGCCAGCGTCACCCACGGCACCCCGCCCGCCTCGCGGACCAGCGCCGCCAGCACCGTCGGCGGGAAGTCCGACCGGTTCTGGTGCTCCCCGAGCAGCAGCGCGTCGCACGCCCCGCGCATCACCGCGACGCTCTCCGCCACCGCGGCCGGATCGTAGGACGGCAGCGTCAGGTCGCTCAGCACCGCCCGGCCGACCTCGAGCGCCGCCAGCAGGACCGAGGGTGACGGGTTCGGGGCGGCCGCGCGCCCAGTCCACGGCACCGGCGCCTCCAGGTCGACGAACGTGCACCGGTGCTCGGCCAGCTCGCAGCGCAGGTCCTCGCGCACCCCGCCGCACGGACCGAACGTCATGCCCTTCGGGCAGGCGGTCGCGGCGGTGGTCACCCCGGTGACGCTACCCACGCCGCAGGCACCGACCGGGCGAGCCGGTGCCGGGCGAGCAGGGGGAGCCGGACGGACCGAACGGGCTCCTGCGCCGTCTCACCCCGCGGAGGGGGCCCGGCCGGAAGGCTCTTCGGTCCGTCCGGCTCCGACGGATAGGTTGCGCCCGTGCCCCGCCTGACGCCCGACCCGCACTCCTACGCCCGCCCCACGGAGGTCGTCGTACGCCGGATGGCGCTCGACCTCGACGTCGACCTGGACCGGCAGCGACTGGCCGGCAGCGTGACGTTCGACGTCGAGCGGGTCGACCCGGAAGCCACCGAGCTGGCCCTCGACACCTGGCACCTGGACCTCGGGGCGGTGACCGACGGCGACGGCACCCCGCTGGAGCACCACGTCGGGGAGCACGACGAGATCCTCGGCACCCCGCTGACGATCCGGCTCGGTGACACCGACCGGGTGGTCGTCCACTACGCCACCACCGAGAAGGCCACCGCGCTGCAGTGGCTCGGCGCGGAGCAGACGTCGTCGGGGCAGCCGTTCCTCTTCACCCAGTCCCAGCCGATCCTGGCGCGCAGCTGGATCCCCTGTCAGGACAGCCCGGGCATCCGTGCGCCCTACGACGCGACCGTCCGCGTGCCGGCGCACCTGATGGCCGTGATGAGCGCGGAGAACCCCACCGAGCGGAGCGCCGACGGGCACTACCGCTTCACGATGCCCGAGCCGGTGCCGACCTACCTCGTCGCCCTCGCGGTCGGCGACCTGCGCTTCCGCGAGCTCGGCGCCCGCAGCGGCGTCTACGCCGAGGAGGCCGTGGTCGAGAAGGCGGCGTGGGAGTTCGCGGACACCGAGGCGATGATCGAGGCCGCCGAGCGGCTCTACGGCCCCTACCGCTGGGGCCGCTACGACCTGCTCATCCTCCCGCCGAGCTTCCCCTACGGCGGCATGGAGAACCCCCGCCTCACCTTCGCCACCCCGACCGTGATCGCCGGCGACCGCTCGCTGGTCACCCTCGTCGCCCACGAGCTCGCACACTCCTGGTCGGGCAACCTCGTCACCAACGCCACCTGGAACGACCTGTGGCTCAACGAGGGCTTCACGACGTACTTCGAGACCCGCATCGACGAGGAGATGTACGGCGCGGACTACACCTCCATGCTTCTCCGCCTCGGTCGGCAGGAGCTGGAGAAGACCCTGGCCGACGCCTCCCCGGAGCAGACCGTGCTGCACGCGGAGCTGGTCGACCCCGACGGCTACCTGCCGAAGCTGCCCTACGAGAAGGGCTCGCTGTTCCTGCGGATGCTCGAGGCCCGCGTCGGCCGCGAGACGTTCGATGCCTTCCTGCGCGACTACTTCGACCGGTTCGCGTTCGGCTCGATGGACACCCCGACCTTCCTGGCCCACCTCGAGTCCGAGCTGCTCGTGCCGGCCGGCCTGACGCCCGACGACGTGCGGGTCGAGGAGTGGATCCACGGCCCCGGCGTCCCCGACGACGCCCCGGTCTTCAGCTCCGATGCGTTCATGCTCGTCGAGGCGCAGGTGGACCGGCTGCTGGCCGGCACTCCCGCCGCCGACCTCGACGCGGACGGCTGGGTCAGCCACCAGTGGGTGCACCTCGTCCGCTCGCTGCCGGCCGACGCCGACCACGCGCTCCTCGACGACGTCGACGCCGCATTCGGCTTCTCGACCACCGGCAACATCGAGGTCGCGACCGCCTGGTTCGAGCTGGTCGTCGCCGCCGGCTGGGTCTTCGAGCGGCCGGCCGCGGACGAGGCGCTGGGCGACCTGCTCACCCGGCACGGCCGCGCGCTCTACCTGCGCAAGGTCTACACCCGCCTCGCCGCCACCGAGCGCGGCAGGGAGCGGGCGCGGGAGATCTACGCCCTCGCGCGACCGACGTACCACCCCGTCAGCCAGGGCGTCGTCGACCGCATCCTCGCCTGACAGCGGCCGCGATGGCTGGCACGATCGCGGCATGCTGCGCCTGACCGACGTCATCCTCGACTGCCCCGACGCGATGGCCCTGGCGGGCTTCTACGCCGACGTCACCGGCCTGCCGGTCAAGGAGAGCAGCACGCCGCAGTGGGCGGGCATCGACCTCGGCGGCCTCGAGCTGGCCTTCAACCCGATCGAGGACTACCGCGCCCCGCACTGGCCGGGCAGCGAGCAGCCCAAGCAGTTCCACCTCGACTTCGAGGTCGACGACCTCGAGGCCGAGGAGGCGCGGCTGCTGGCGCTGGGCGCGACGCCGCTGCACGACGACACCGACGACGACGGGTACGGCTGGCGCGTCTACGCCGACCCCGTCGGCCACCCCTTCTGCCTGTGCCGCAACCGGGGCGTCACCTGGGTGGACGGGCGTCCGCACTGGCCGTGAGCCGGCCCGGCACAGACCACGACGCTGTGCAGGTCCGGAGGCCCGAATCCCTGCAGAACGTCGTGGTCCGGCTCCCTGCGGGGGCTCGTCTGAGGTAGCCCGACCTCCGTCTGAGGTACCCCCGCAACCCGCGGGCCGCAGGGATAGGGAGGTCGTCCGATGTGCGGGCCTACCTCACCCGGTGAACCTCGTCCCATCAGCCGGAGAACCCGGCGATGGAGAGCGAGGAGCACACCATGAGCTACGACGGCAGCGGGTACCTCAAGGCCGAGCTGGCCTACCGCGCCCAGCGGATCTCGGCGACCACCCACGGTCGCCGCAGCACCGTCCGGGTCCCGCGCGTCCGCCGCCCGGCGGACCGCACCCGCTGAGCCCCCACGGGCAGCCCCCGATGGCGGACCCAGCGACCCGGCAGCAGCGCGCCGACCCCCACCCGATGACAGGACACGCGATCATGGCCCCCGTGGTGACCCCCACGAGCCGCGTCATGGTCGGCCGAGACGCCGAGCTGGCGGAGCTGTGCTCCCTGCTCGGCGTCTCCGTGTCCTCGGGGGCCGGCGCCGGTCGCACCACCGCGGCGGTCCTGCTCGGCGGCGACGCCGGGGTGGGCAAGACCCGGCTGCTGACGGAGCTGCGCGACGTCGCCTTCACCGAGGGCTGGCAGGTCGTCGCCGGGCACTGCCTCGACTTCGGCGACAGCGCCCTGCCGTACCTCCCCTTCACCGAGGTCCTCGGGCGCCTCGCCGCCGACCAGCCCGACCTCGTCGCCGAGGTCTCCTCCGTCCACCCGGCGCTGGCCCGCCTCCAGCCCGGCCGCCGAGTGCTCTCCGGCGATCTCCCGCAGGAGCCCTCCGGCAGCACCCTGGACCGCGCGGAACTCTTCGAGGCGCTGCACGTCCTGCTCGTCGAGGCCGCCCGTCGGGGACCGCTCCTGCTCGTGGTCGAGGACGCCCACTGGGCCGACCAGTCGACCCGCGACATGCTCTCCTTCCTCTTCTCCCGCCCCGTCCCGGGCGCCGGCCTGGTGGTCTCCTACCGCGCCGACGACCTGCACCGCCGCCACCCGCTGCGCCGTCAGGTCGCCGAGTGGGCGCGACTGCGCGACGTCGGCCGGGTCCAGCTCAGCCCGCTGCCCGAGAGCGCCGTCCGGGACCTGGTCGCCGAGCTCGCGCCCGAGCTCCCGGAGGCGACGCTCCGCTCGGTGACCGCCGACATCGTGTCCCGCGCCGAGGGCAACGCGTTCTTCGTCGAGGAGCTGGTCGGCGCCGCCGTGTCGTACGACGGTCGCACCGACGAGCTCCCGGTCGACCTGGCCGATGTGCTGCTCGTCCGGCTCGACCGCCTCGACGACACCGCCCGTCAGGTGGTGCGCGCGGCCAGCGTGTCCGGGCGCCGGGTCAGCCACGAGATGCTCCGCGCGGTCGCCGGGCTCGACGACACCGCGCTCGACACGGGTCTGCGCGGTGCGGTCGACCTCAACGTCCTCGTCGCCGACCGCGGCGACTACGCGTTCCGGCACGCGCTGCTCGGCGAGGCCGTCTACGACGACCTGCTGCCCGGGGAGCGGGTCCGGCTGCACAGCGCCTACGCCGCCGCCCTCACCTCCGGCACCGCGCCCGGCACCGCCGCCGAGCTGGCCCGGCACGCCCGCGCGGCGATGGACCTCGACACCGCGCTCGACGCCTCGGTGCGAGCAGGCCGCGAGGCCGCGCAGGTGGGTGCGCCCGACGAGGCCGCCCAGCACCTGCAGGCCGCGCTGGAGCTCCTGGCCGATCCACGGCGGACGGCGGGGGAGTCCACCGACGTCTCCAAGCTGGCCGTGGAGGCCGGCGACGCCCTCAGCGCCGCCGGCCACCCCGCGCGTGCCGCGGGCCTGGTCGGCGAGCAGCTCGACCGGCTGCCCGCCGACGCCCCGCCGGGCTGGCGGGCCCGGTTGCTCTCGGCCCGTGCCACCTACCTCTACGTCGTCGACACCGACGAGGACCTGCTGGCGATGTCCCAGCAGGCGGTGGACCTCGTGCCCGAGGACGCCGGCGGCCTGCGCGCACGGGTGCTCGCCAACCATGCGCGCATCCTCGGCGGCTACGAGCGCTACGACGAGGCGCAGGCCTACGGCCTCGAGGCGCTGGCCCTGGCCGAGCGGCTCGACCTGCAGACGATCGCCTCCGACGCCGTCACCACCGTGGCCGGGCTGCGCAACGCCCCGGTCGAGCGGGTCCGTGCCGCGCTCGCCGACGCGGTCGAGCAGGCGCAGGGGGCCGGTGCGCTCCCGGCCGAGCTGCGGGGGCGGTTCCTGCTGGCGCGCTCGCACCAGGATGCCGGGGAGTGGGACGAGGCGGTGCGGTGGTTCCGCACGGCCGTGGACCGGGCGCGGACCGGGCGGGTGCCGTGGGCGCCGTACGGCTTCGAGGCGCGCTGGCAGTGGGCGGCGATCGAGATGCTGCGCGGGCAGTGGGACGTGGCCGAGCGGCTGCTCGACACCACCGGCGAGGTGCCGCCGCCCATCGCGGCCGCGATGCTCGACAGCGTCGGCGTGGTCATGGCGCAGGCCCGCGGTGAGCGGGTCGCGACACGGCTGCGGGTCCTGCGTCGGGTCTGGGACCAGGAGATCGCGGTCGCGATCGGCTCGGCCGGCGTCGAGATGCTCGAGGTCGCCTCGGTCGAGGACCCGCTGGCTCCGGTGCGGGTCCACGAGGCGGCCGTCGAGCTGCTGTCGCGCCTGTGGCACCCGTGGTTCAGCGCGCGCGTACGCCTCTCGGCCACCGCCGTGGGCGCCCTCGCGCACGTCGCTCCGCGTGTCGGCAGCGCCCGCCGCGCGGAAGTGCTCGCGGTCGTCGAGCGGCTCCTCGGCGAGGGCCGCACCACCGTCGAGCACCACCAGGACTGGGGCCCCGAGGGGCGTGCGTGGAGCGACCGGCTCGAGGCCGAGGCGCTGCGCGCTCGCTGGCTGCTGGGCGCCGGCGTCGAGCTCGAGGAGCTGACGGCGGCGTGGCGCGCCGTCGAGCAGGGGTACGACGCCCTCGGCCACGTCCTCGAGCTGGCCCGCACCCGCGTGGTGCTCGCGACGGTGCTGCGGGCGCGCGGTGACCTAACGGCCTCCCGGGAGGTCGCCGACCTCGCACGCGCCACCGCCCACCGGCTCGGGCTGACCCCCATGCTCGAGGAGCTGCGCTCGCTGGGCTCGACCCCGGTCCGCCAGTCCGCCGAGCCGGAGTCGCTCACGCCCCGTGAGACCGAGATCCTCGCGCTGGTCGCCCAGGGACGCAGCAACGGTGAGATCGGCAAGCAGCTGTTCATCAGCACCAAGACCGTCTCGGTGCACGTGTCCAACATCCTGGCCAAGCTCGGCGCCGCGGGGCGCACCGAGGCCTCCGCGATCGCGCGGCGGCGCGGGCTGGTGGAGTAAGCCCCGGCAGCCCCGGCAGCCCCGGCAGCCCTGTCAGTAGCCCCGGCGAGCCCTGTCAGTAGCCCTTGGGCTTGCCGTCCAGGCGCAGCCAGTCGTCGAAGAGGTCGTCGAGCTGCTCGCCGGAGACCTTCTCGGCCAGCCGCTCGAAGTCACGGGTGGTGACGTTGCCGTAGGCGTGCTTGGCCGCCCAGCGCCGCCCGAGCTTCTTGAAGTCGCGGGTGCCGATCTCGCGGCGCAGCACGAAGAGCGTCATGGCGCCTCGGTTGTAGACGGGCTCTCCGAACAGGTCGGCCGGGTCGGTGAACTCCGTGGGGGCCGGGCTCCACAGGTCGTCGTCGGCGTCGCGGGCGTAGAGCGTGTCGAACCGCTCGCGCGGGGTCCGCCCGTCGTGAGCCCCGGACCACAGCCACTCGGTGAAGGTCGCCCAGCCCTCGGCCAGCCAGATGTCGTGCCAGTCGGTGAGGGTGACGGAGTTGCCGAACCACTGGTGCGCGGTCTCGTGCACGACCGTCGAGGTGGAGGCGCCGCCGGGCGGGTAGAACGGTCGGGTCTGGGTCTCCAGCGCGTAGCCGACGTACGCGTCGTCGACGACGTGCCCGCCGGAGGAGAACGGGTAGGCGCCGAAGAGCTTCTCGCAGAAGGCGATGACCTCGGGCAGCACCTCGCGCGCCGTGCGGGCGCCGCCGACCGCGGCGTCCTCGTAGAACCACAGCGGCAGCTCGCGGCCGTCGATCGACGTGACGCTGGACTCGGTGACGTCGTAGCGGCCGATGCCGACCATCGCGAGGAACGTGGACATCGGCTCGTCCTGGCGCCAGGTCCAGGTGGTGCCGGTGCCGTGCGGGGCGGTCCCGACGAGCTCGCCGTTGGCGACGACGGAGTAGCCGGCGGGCGCGCTGACGCGGAAGGTGAAGCGGGCCTTGTCGCCGGGGGTGTTGTTGGACGGGAGCCAGGTCATCGCGCCGATCGGCTCGTTGATCGCCACCGCACCGTCGCTGGTGCGGACCCAGCCCTCGGTGCTGCCGTCGGGGTCGGTGTGCTCCGGCGGTTCGCCGTCGTAGGAGACGACCACGGTGAAGCGACCCTTCTCCAGTGGCTCTGCTGGTGTCACGACCAGCTCGTCGCCGCGGCGCACGAAGGTGGCCGGCTGCTTGTCGACGGTCACCGCGGTGACCTCCGGGCCGGAGAAGTCGAGGTGGAAGCGCCGCATCTCCTGGCGGGCGACCGCCCGGATGCGGACGGTCGCGATGGCGCGGTTGGTCAGCGGGGCGTAGTCGATCGCGACGTCGTAGGCGCGCACCTGGTACCCGCTGTTGCCCATCGACGGGAACAACGTGTCCGGCTTCGCGGCCACGAGCGGCGCGGCCAGCACCGACCCGGCGAGGACGCCGGCCACGGACAGCCCCAGCGTGCGGGCGCGGCGGGTCGGCGTACGGCGCCGGTCGGTGGTCACCTGCTGACAGTAGGTGAGACGGGGCTGCTCGGCCCGGTCTTCGCGCTGGACGCGACTCCTAGGGTGTGAGCGTGGCCACCGCGCACGAGCTCCCCGACACCGCCGACCTGACCGCCGACCGCTTCCGCAGCATGAGCGGCGCCTCCATCGGCGCCCGCGACCTGCCGGCGCCACCCGGTGCCGGACTGCCGCCCGGCCCCGGGTGGCCGGTGCTGGTGCAGAGCGCGGCGCTGATGCGCTTCCGGCACTGGTTCCACCCCTACCTGCAGCGGACGTACGGCGACGTGTTCACCGTCCGGCTGATCCCCGGCGGCCGGCCGCTGGTCTTCTTCACGAGGCCCGAGCACGCGCGCGAGATCTTCGCCGGCGACCCCGAGGTGTTCCACGCCGGCAAGGGCAACGCGATCCTCGGCCCGATCATGGGGCGGCACTCGCTGCTCCTGCAGGACTCGATGGAGCACAAGCGGGCGCGCAAGCTGCTGATGCCGGCGTTCAACGGGCAGGCGCTCAAGGGCTACCGCGAGCTCGTCTCCCAGCTGGCCGCCGACGAGGCCGAGCACTGGCCCGACGGTGCGACCTTCCGCTCGCTGGACCGGATGAACGCCCTCACGCTCGAGGTCATCCTGCGCGTGGTCTTCGGTGTCACCGACGCCGACCGGCTCGCCGCCATGCGGCCGCTGGTCAACGCCACCGTCGACATCAGCCCCGTGGTGCTGCTGGGCTGGGGCTACCCGTGGCTGCAGCGGATGGGGCCGTGGAAGCGCACGGTCGACACACAGGCGGCCCTGGACCGGTTGATCCACGCGGAGATCCGCGAGCGGCGTACGGCGCCCGACCTCGCCGAGCGCACCGACGTGCTGTCGCGGCTGATCCGGGCCGGCGCCGACGAGGGCGAGCAGCCGCTGTCCGACACCGAGCTGCGGGACCAGCTGGTCACCCTGCTGCTGGCCGGGCACGAGACGACCGCCACCTCCCTGGCGTGGGCGCTGCGCGAGCTCGGGCAGCACCCCGACCTGCTGCGGCGTAGCCAGGAAGCTGCGCTCGGCACCGGCCCCGACGGCCCCACGACCGAGGACGACGCCTGGCTGGAGGCGGTGATGAAGGAGTCGATGCGACTGCACCCGGTGATCCCGATGGTGGTGCGCACGCTGATGGAGCCCGCCACGATCGGCGGCGTCGACCTGCCCGCCGGCACCACCGTGGGGCCCTCGATCATCGTGGCCCACCAGCGCCCGGAGAACCATCCCGAGCCCGACGCCTTCCGCCCCGAGCGGTTCCTGGGGCAGAACCCTCCGACCAACACCTGGATCCCCTTCGGCGGCGGCGTACGACGCTGCATCGGCGCGGGCTTCGCGCAGATGGAGGGCGTGGCGGTCCTGCGCGAGGTGCTGGCCCGCTGGGACGTCGCCGCCGTCGGGCCCGAGGAGCCGAAGGTCCGCAACATCACCTCGGTGCCCAAGCGGGGTGCCTTGGTGCGGGTGACACGGCGGTAGGAGCGGCTGCCCTACCGGTCGAACGCCTCCTGCACCTGGGCCTCGGAGAGCCCGTAGTCCTTCAACGAGTAGCGGTGCGAGGGCTTGGCGTGACCGGTGCGCGCCTCCTCGTCGATCGCCTTCACGACCGCCTCGGCCTCGGCCGACAGTGACAGACCGAACGCCTCGTAGACCCCGCGGACCGTGCCCATCGGGTCACCCTGCAGGTCGGCGAAGGAGACGTCGACGAACTGCGAGGAGTCGTAGCGCGGCCTGGCGTCGTGGAACGCGTGGTACGCGCGGCTCCACAGGTCCAGCTGGGTGTGCCCGATGACGCCGCCGACGTAGGTGTCGCTGTGCCCGGCGGTCGTCGCCGCCGACAGCGAGCACGACGAGGCGATGCAGACGACCGGGTCGCGGTGGGTGTAGACGACCAGTGCGTCCGGGTAGACCGACATCAGCGCGTCCAGCGCCGTCATGTGCGAGGGGTTCTTCAGCACCCAGCGCTTCTCGGGGTCGTTGAGCCCGATCAGCTGGAGGTTCTCCCGGTGCCGGGCATAGGCGTCGGTCCAGTCCTGGCCCTTGAGCCACTCGGTGTAGCGCGGCAGGTTGGCCAGCGACTCGTAGGAGTTGGACTTCCCGGTCTGCCGCAGCAGCCGCCAGCACTCCTCCTCCGAGGTCGCGTCCATGTAGTGGATCCCCATGAACTCCGGGTCCTCGACGTGGTGCGCGGCGAAGGCCTGCTGCATCGCGGCAAAGATCGGGTCGTCCTCCCAGGTCTCGCGCGGCGGCCGCGGCTGGGGGTACTGCGTCAACCACATCTCCAGCCCCTGGTGCGCCGGGTCGGCGGCCAGCAGCCGGTGCAGCGCGGTGGTGCCGGTGCGCGGCAGACCCATCACGAAGATCGGCCGCTTGACGGGTACGTCGCGGTGCTGGGGCAGCGCGTTGAACTGCGCCTGCGTGAGCAGCCGGCCGACCAGCGCCGACTTCACCTCCGAGCGCTGGAAGTAGTTCCCGCGTCCGGTCAGGCCGGCCTCGGGGGAGCTGAGGTCCTCGACCAGGACCCGCAGCCCCTCCTCGTGCGCGGTCCCGCCGAAGTCGTCCATCCCCACGGTGCGCACCGCCGCGGCCACGATGTCCTCGTAGCTGCCCACGTCGGCCCGCTCGCGGGTCATCACGTTGTCAGACATCAGGTTGCCTCTCGTCTCCTGGGGAGGTGGTTTCGAGACGGGACTTCGTCCCTCCTCAACCACCGGGCCGCGGACCGCTGGTTGAGGAGGTTGCTCTGGCAACCGTCTCGAAACCCGCGGTCGGGGGTGTCAGTCGTGGAACTCGCCGCAGTCGACGGTGAGCATCTGGCCGGTCACCGCGGAGGCGAGGTCGGTGGCGAGGAAGAGGGTCGCGCGGGCGACCTCCTCCGACGACGCGAGCCGCTTGAGGTCGGTGGGGGCGGCCTTCTCGGCGTACACCTCGTCGTGGGTCTTGTTCTCGACCGCTGCGAGGAAGTCGAAGTAGCCGCGGTTCACGTCCTCGTAGATGTAGGACGGCGCGACGCTGTTGACCCGGATGCCCCGCGGCCCGAGCTCGGTGGCCAGCGAGGAGGCGAGGTGCTCGAGCGCACCCTTGGACAGCTTGTAGCCGGCGTACTCCGGCTGGCTGGAGAAGGCCACGCAGGAGTTGAGCATGATGATCGAGCCCTTGGACTCCGACAGCGCGTCGGCGAAGAGCGCCGAGAGCCGCAGGGGCGCGAAGACGTTGGTCTCGTTGACCTTGGCCAGCTTCTTCGGGTCGATCTGGGTGATGGGGTCCATCGGCGGGATGGCGAAGGCGTTGTTGATGACGCAGTCGACCCGGCCGAACGCCTCGAGCGTGCGAGCCACCAGGTTGGCCCGGGAGTCCTCGTCGGTGACGTCGGTGACGCACATGGCGACCTCGGCGCCGAGCGCCTCGACCTCGGTGGCGACCTCCTTGAGGCGCTCCTCGGTGCGGCTGGCGATGACGAGCTTGGCGCCCATCCTCGCGGCCTCGACGGCCAGCGACCGGCCGAGGCCGGGACCGATGCCGGAGATGACGACGACCTTCCCGGCCAGCACGGGCGCGGGGGTGTAGCGGTCCTCGATGGAGGTGTCGTGGGCGGCGGCGTAGCCGAGGGTCTGGGTCACACCCCGGATAGTAGAACGTGTTTCAGTTTTGGTCGAGAGCGTGCGGTGCTGACTCCCGGGAACGAGCTCGGCGGCGACACCCGAGCGTGTCGGGTGCCGCCGCCGAGGTCCGGTGTCAGCGAACGCGGACGTTCTCGGCCTGCGGACCCTTGGGGCCCTGCGTGACCTCGAACTCCACGAGCTGGGTCTCCTTCAGCGACTTGAAGCCGGTGCCGGCGATGGAGGTGTGGTGGACGAAGACGTCAGCGCCGCCGCCCTCCTGCGCGATGAAGCCGAAGCCCTTGTCGTCGTTGAACCACTTGACGGTGCCCTGTGCCATGTCTGTTGCTTTCGGTGATCGGGTCCGCGCCATCTGCGCGGACCGCGCTGAAGACATCTGTGCTCGTACCTGATGTCCAGCGGAACCGAAGACCAAGAAAAGGTGAGGATGAGCCGCGACCGACGGTCGCGGGGAGACCGGACGATGCGTCTCCTTCAACACCTCGACCCTAGCAGCCGTCGGGGGCGGCGGCCCCTTCCTCGCTCAGGGCCCCCTCGACGACGCCGGTCAACTGATCATCCGCCGGGCGACGTGGCGCTGCCGGGCGGCGATCCGCGCGGCGTACTGCTCGTGGGTGAGGGCGGTGAGGTGCGGCAGCAGCGACGGGACGTCGCCGAGCTTCACGACCTCGACGTTCGGCCCGTCCTCGGGGCCGAGGTCGCGCTCGAGGCGCTGCCAGCGCAGCATCATCGAGCCCGTGCGGTGGCCGGTGGTCTCCAGCCAGTTGGCGAGGTACGGCGCCGCCGGGTCGCCCGAGGGCGGCTTCTCGCTGACCACGAACCGCATCACGCCGTCGGGGTCGCACTCGGCCTGTGCCTTGGTCAGCGACGTCTGGTGCGTCTCGTAGTCGGTCGAGGCGTACCAGTCCGAGCCGATCTGGATCGCCTGGTACGCCGCGTCGTCGCACCGGGGCACCGAGACGACCATCGCCTCGTCCTCGCCCAGCTCGTAGTGGCCGATCGAGGAGCGCTGGGAGGCCAGCCCGCCGGGGGTGGAGACCGGCGCGGTGAGGGTGTTGACCTCCTCGGCGTACTGGAACCAGTGCGGGAAGGCGAACCAGGTGCAGATCGAGGAGGTGATCGAGCGGGCCGCGACCTCGTACTTCTTGGTCAGCAGCGCGCGGGTCAGCGGCTTGGCGGCGGCGCCGAGGGTGTCGGTGCGCTCGATGGTGATCCAGCCGGGCTCCTCCGTGTCCCAGTCGCAGAAGACCTCGCGCACGATCAGCGTCTTGGCGCCCGGCTCGGCGGTGTAGGTGAACTCGAAGTTCCCCTGGTCGTCGCGCTCGAGCTCGCGGTCGTCGAAGGCCATCAGCGAGGTGGCGGCCGAGTCGGCGGTGTAGGCGCCGCCCATGACCTGGAAGGACAGGTCGGCCGACGTGCCGCGCCGGCCGCGGACGACGTACTCGACGCCCTCGCGCAGGTAGGCGTTGAAGTACATCGCGTCGGGGTTGTCGAGGCCCTGGCGGGAGAACTGGTGGGTGGGCTGGACGAACAGCGGCCGGTCGAGGTCGTAGTCGAAGGCGGTCTGCATCGCCATCCGGATGCGGCCGGCGAGGTAGTCGTAGCCCTCGAGCAGGTCGGCCTCGGTGCGGATGAACGGGGCGGCCGCGATGAGCCTCTCGCCCTCGGCGATCGCCTCGCGCAGGGGCGCGGTGAGGTCCCAGGAGCCGTCGGTGCCGTCGACCTCGGGGTTGGCCGCCGGCTCCATGCCGTGGGGTGCGTGCGACATCTGGTCAGCCCCGGCTCAGCCGTTGACCTTGGCGATGACGTTCTCGGCGTACTGCTCGAGGTGCTTGATCTTCGTCTCGAGCGGCTCGGTGTCGGGGCCCTTGATGTAGGGCACGCGGAAGCCGACGATGCAGTCGGTGACGCCCTTGTCCTCCAGGCGCTTGATGCCGTCGACGGTGTAGGCGTCGTAGGAGATGACGTGCACCTCGAAGTCGTCGCGGTCATCGCCCTCCTCCGCGCGGATCTCGGCGAGGCGCTTGAGCAGCCGGTCGAGCTCCTCGCCGTCGCCGCCGGCGTGCATCCAGCCGTCGCCCTTGCGGACCGCACGGCGCAGCGCGGCGTCGACGTGGCCGCCGACCAGCAGCGGGATCGGCGAGGGGGCGCCGGGGCACTGCTTGAGCGACTCGATCTGGAAGAACTCGCCGTCGTAGGAGAAGAACTCGCCGGTGGTCAGGCCCTTGAGGATGTCCATGCACTCGTCCATCCGCTTGCCGCGCCTCTCCCACGGCACGCCGAGGGCGTCGAAGTCCTCGGGCCACGGGGAGAGACCCACGCCCAGCCCGAGGCGGCCACCGGACAGGTGGGCCAGCGACGAGGCCTGCTTGGCCACCAGCACCGGCGGGCGCACGGGCAGCTTGAGGACGAACGGCGTCAGGCGCAGCGTCGTGGTGTGCGCGAAGAGGTGCGCGCACAGGACCATCGTCTCGATGAACTCCTTGCCGTCGAGGAACTCGCGGTCCCCGGTGTCGGTGTAGGGGTACTTGCTGTCCGAGCTCTCCGGGTAGATCAGGGAGTCGGCCACGGTCATCGACGTGTAGCCGGCGGCCTCGGCGGCCTGGGCCAGGGGTGCGTAGTAGGAGGCCTGGGTCATCGCCTCGGCGTAGGTGAACCGCATAAGCCATGAGACTAGAACGTGTTCCACTTTTCTGCCAGAGTGCGGTGTCGTGGACCTCGCAGAGATCAGCGACCGGCTCGAGATCGCCGACGTCGTCACCCGCTACACCCGCGCCATCGACACCGGCGACTGGGACAGGCTCGACACCGTCTTCACCGCCGACGCCGACATCGACTACGTGCAGTCCGGCGGCATCCACGACACCTACGCGGTCGTGAAGCCCTGGCTGGCCGAGATGCTGCCCGCGTTCTTCCCGAAGCGGATGCATACCATCGGCCAGGTCGAGGTGCCGTGGGTCGCGGGCGCCGACGAGCTGCAGTGCGTGGCGTACTTCGACAACCCGATGCCGATGTCCGACGGGCAGGGCGGGGAGAAGATCGTCGAGGTGGGCGGGCTCTACCACCACACCATGGTCCGCACCCCCGACGGCTGGCGCTCGCGCAAGCTCGTCGAAGAGGTCGTCTGGAAGAGGGGACTGTGATGGGACTCCCCGAGGAGCGGCCCCCGGGCCTCGACAGCCCCTGGACCGCCCGGATCATCAAGTACGGCGCCAAGGCCCAGGTCGCGGTGTTCCGCGCGACCAACGGCCGGGTCGGGAAGTACTGGCGCATCGGTGCCGGCTGGAAGAAGCCGGTCCCGACGCTGCTGCTGCACCACGTGGGCCGCAAGTCCGGCACCGCGTTCACCACGCCGCTGCTCTACCTGCGCGACGGGGACGGGCCCGACGCCGACCTGGTGATCGTGGCCTCGCAGGGCGGGCTGCCGAAGAACCCGCAGTGGTTCCACAACCTGATGGCCGCACCCGACTGCGAGGTCAGCCTGCCGGGTCGCCGCCGCGTGCCGGTGCACGCGCACCGGGCGGACCCTGCGGAGAAGGAGCGGCTCTGGCCGCTGCTGGTCGACCTGTACGCCGACTTCGCGAAGTACGCCGTGTGGACCGACCGCGACATCCCCGTGGTCGTCCTCTCGCCCCGCTGAGCCCCGCCCGCCGTGGGGACCCGGCTTGGAAGGGCTGGACCTCTCCGCGATGATGGGCGCGTGATCGACAGGCTCCGGACCGAGGACCACCCCGTGCTGACGGGGCTGGTCGCCCTCGTGTCGGTGGGCCTGGTCGTCGGGCTCGTGCTCGGTGGTGTGGCGCTGGGCGCCACCCGCTTCCTCGGCATCGGTGAGGATCCCAGCACCGAGACCGTCTCCGACGACGTCGACTTCTACCTGCCCAAGCCCTCGCCCACCGACGGTCCGTCCGGCCCGCTCATCACGCTGGCGCCGTCGGAGGAGGAGCAGGCCGGGCAGGAGCAGCCCTCGCAGCCGGAGGAGACCGAGACCGAGGAGGCCCGGGAGGACGAGATCACCCTCTCGGCAGGCCAGACCTCCGTCGGGGTCATGGAGAACATCGACCTGACCGGCGTCTACCCCGGCGGTGAGGGCTCGGTCCTGCAGGTCCAGAAGTTCTCCGGCGGCGGGTGGCAGGACTTCCCGGTGACCGCGGTCGTCAGCAACGAGACGTTCTCGACCTTCGTGCAGACCAGCTTCCAGGGCGTCAACCGGTTCCGCGTGGTCGACAACGACAGCGGGCTGGCGTCCAACGAGATCAAGGTGACGGTCGGCTGATGCGCCGCCGCGCCGCCCTGCTCGTCGGGTCGCTCGTGGCCACGGCGGCCCTCACGGCCTGCGGGGATGATGAGACGTCCGCCCCGTCCCAGGGGCTGCAGGTGCGGCCGGTCCTCGGTGCGGCTGACGACCTCGCGTGCGACGCGCTCGGGGACCGTGCGGTGGCCGACCTCGAGCGGCCCGGCAACGCGCCTGCCGAGGAGGACGTCGAGGCGTGTGCGCTCGACGGTGTCGGCTACCGGCTCGGGGAGGCGGCGGTCGACGGTGGTGTGGTGAGCGTCGAGCTCCGCGCCGCCACCGACTCCTACCTGGTCGAGATCGCCCTGGACGACGACGCCGCGCAGGCGATGTCCGACCTCACCTCCGACGCCGCGTCCTCGGACTCCCAGGTCGCCCTGGTCGCCGACGGGGTCGTCATCAGCGCGCCGATGATCGCCGGCGTCGTGGGCGGCTCACTGCAGGTCAGCGGCCCCTGGAACGGCAGCCAGGCCGAGGAGATCGCCGCGCTGCTGCGTGGCTGACCTCCCCGGCCCGGTGCGGTCCAGCGGTGCGGTGGTGACGTGCTGGTGAGCGGGTGCCTCAGGCGGGCACGTAGTCGAACGTGTCCGGGTTCGGGCCCCGACGGCCGTCCTCGCCCCGGTCCAGGGCGCTGATCGCGGCGATCTCCTCCGGGGTGAGCTCGAAGTCGAAGATCGCGAAGTTCTCCTCCATGCGCTCGCGCTTCATCGACTTGGGGAAGACGATGTCGCCGCGCTCGACGTGCCAGCGCAGGGTGACCTGCGACGGGGTCTTGCCGTGGGCGGCCGCGATCTTGCCGATCACCTCGTCGTCGAGGACCGCGCCCTGGGCGATGGGCGACCAGGCCTCGACCTCGACGCCGTGGCGGATCGAGGCGGCCCGGGCGTCCTCGTTGCAGAAGTAGGGGTGCACCTCGATCTGGTTGACGGCCGGGATGACGCCGGTCTCGGCGACGATCCGGTCCAGGTGGGCGGGCTGGAAGTTGGAGACGCCGATCGACCGGGCGCGGCCGTCCGCGACGAACTCCGAGAGGGTGCGCCACGTGGAGACGTAGTCACCGTCGTACAGCGTCGGCAGCGGCCAGTGGATGAGGAACAGGTCGACGTGGTCCAGGCCCAGCGCCTCGAGCGACTGGTCGAAGGAGCGACGGGCGTCGTCGGGGGCGTGGAAGCCGTTGTTGAGCTTGGTGGTCACGTAGAGCTCGCGGCGCGGGATGCCGGAGTCGGCCAGCGCGCGACCCACGCCCTGCTCGTTCTGGTACATCTGCGCGGTGTCGATGTGGCGGTAGCCCACCTCCAGGGCGGTGCTGACCGTGTCGGGGGTCTGCTCGGGCGGCACCTGGAAGACACCGAAGCCGAGCTGCGGGATCTCTGTCTGGTTGTTCAGGGTGATGGTGGGAACGGTCATGCTCCCCACAACACCAGCAGGTCGACCGGTATTCACCACCCGCCCGGTCGGGTCGGTGCGGGCCTTCTCACAGCCGGCGCAGGTGTGCGTGCAAGCTCACGCGGGAAGCGCCGTCCGGTCGGTGGGCCGGGGGACCGGGAGGGTCGGGTCGAGCGCCAGGTCGGCGAGCGCGTCCGCGTGCACGAGGGCGGTGTCGAGCACCGGCAGGGGCGCGACCGCGGGCGGGACGAGCAGGCCGATCTCCGTGCACGCGAGGGCCACGACGTCGGCCCCTCGTGACTCCAGGTCGCGCATGATGTCGACATATCGATCGCGCGAGGCGTCGCTGAACACGCCCTGGGTGATCTCCTCGAACACCACCCGGTCCACCTCGAGGCGATCCTCGAGGTCCGGGGTCACGACC
>Ga0208834_100271_pt1 | contig 19431 bp, 18 predicted proteins | sample DeeseametaMP1787_FD_184182 | JGI IMG/M metagenome (GOLD analysis project Ga0208834, IMG submission 184182) | Marine microbial communities from the Deep Pacific Ocean - MP1787 (SPAdes) | ecosystem: Environmental > Aquatic > Marine > Oceanic | place: North Pacific Ocean | collected 2011-05-03 | reverse complement strand
CTGGCGCAACAACATAAGCATCAGCTGTTGTTCCACTCCAGTCAAGAATTACAGCTTGAACTTTTCCTTTATATCTTTTTTCTTCTAAATGTTTGTTCAATTTTTTCCTCCTAATAATTTAATGTTAAACTATAATTTTTTATCACTTTTCCATTATTAAACAAATCTGTTATTTTATTGAAGTTTTAAAAAAAATATAACTTTGAAACTCTTTATACAAGTCCACGCTTACTCGTGCATGTACTTTGCCTTGTTTGCCTCGAAATGTAGATTTGCCTTTAAGTGGAAAAACTCCTTCGTGCCAAATATTAGCATGAATATATAGACCTTTAGAGCCATCACAATAAAAAGCTTTAAATTTTTTTAGATGTATATCATCACCGGGTAAGGCCAGAGGTGAGATAAAGGGCTCATTATTATTAGGAAAAAATAACTGCCCTCCATCAGGATGATAGTTGACATGCCAAATAAATATTTGTTTTAGATCACTTTTTAATGAGTTTTCATTAGCTTCTTTTGGATGACAACTATAACCAAGTAAATACTGACCATCTTTGTCATAATCACTTTTATGCTCTACTGCGTTATTGCGACCATATAATATGTCGCCTTGCCACCATGTTTCAAACGGACCTTCTGTTATTCCTCCCTCATTACCTGTTCCCTTCTCAATATCTCTCCATCCTTTTTTTGGCCATGTAGTAATTTCAATTTCAGTTTGATCATAATCATCAACAAGATACCCATATCCTTTTAAATTTTCATTAGTAGCTTGAATAAGTGGGATTTCGAAAGAATCGAGCGAGGTCATAAATTATTAATTTAATTTTATGTCAAGTTCCTTTAATGTTTCTTTAACTACATCAAGTACCTCGTGCATGTCCTTTGACGTTAAATGTCCAATACATCCTATTCGAAATGTATCTGCAGCTGTTAATTTACCTGGGTATATCAAGTATCCTTTTTCACTTAAAGCATCATAAAATTTTTTAAATTTAAAATTAGGATGATCTGGCTGTATAAAAGTAATAATAATTGGCGCTTGTAGTTCATCAGGTAATAGACGTTTAAATCCCATTGCTGTCATTCCTTCGCAAATTATTTTGCAATTTTCCTTGTAGCGCTGATAACGTCCTATAACACCTCCTTCTTTTAGATGTTCTTTAAGAGCTTGATGAAATGCAGCTAAAACATGGGTTGGAGGAGTGAATCGCCACTGCGCATTTGCTTCCATGGCCTGCCATTGGTCAAACAAATCTAGACTAAGAGAATGAGCATTGTTTTTTGCAAGTTCAAGAACAGTTTTGCGTATCAAAATAAATCCAACTCCCGGAACACCTTCTAAGCATTTATTGGCAGAAGCAGCTACAGCATCAAAATGTATTTTATTTACATCTAAAGGCAAGGCTCCAAAGGCACTCATGGCATCAATGAATAAGGATCTTTCTTTTTTTTTGGCTAAATCAGCAATAGTTTGAATGGGATTAAGAATGCCTGATGTTGTTTCACAATAAACGGCAAATATATGTGTTAGGTCTTTATTATCATCAATGATATTTTCAATTTTATTACAATCATGAATCTCATGCTCTGCTACTGTATAAGCAATACAATTGCGCGACATGTAGGAACATATCTTTTTCATTCGTTGTCCGTAAGCTCCGTTTATTAAAATAAGTATTTTAGATTTCGTATTTGTTAAGGATCCAATCATGGCCTCCACAGCAAAAGTTCCACTTCCTTGCATAGGCACGCATTCAAAAACATTTTGGCCGTTGATAAGAGCAATAAGAGATTGTCGTATATCTCTATTTAGTTCAATAAAATTAATATCTCGTGAACCCCAATCATGGAGCATAGCTTCTTTAGTAGAAAGCGATGTGGTGAGTGGACCAGGGGTTAATAATTTTTTGTCCATTATTATTTATATCTTATAAGCTTTTTCCATTTTTTTGGTATAATTTTATTGAAATTTATGTGAAAATTTAGCAATTTTTTAAATTACAAATCTGATCATAAAAAAACATTAATATAATTAATCGATTCTTTAATGAAATTTTTGAGTTATAATATTCAGTACGGAAAAGGCCAGAAAGGCAAACATAATCTTTATCGTGTAGCAGAAGTAATCAAAGAAGCTGACATTGTTTGTCTTCAAGAGATTGAGAAGTTTTGGCAACGCTCAGGTTTTGTAGATCAAGCACAAATATTGTCTGAATTTTTACCAAAATTTTACTCGGTCTATGGACCAGCTCTCGATATGGATGCCAGCCTAAAAAATGAATATGGACAAATTTCAAATCAACGTAGACAATTTGGTAATATGATTTTGTCTAGATATCCAATTATATCTACAAGAAATTTTCCTTTACCAAAACAGGGAGCTGGTCCAGATCCAGAACATTCAATTCAAAGAGCTTTGTTGGAGACCGTTATAAATATTCCAGGTTTAGGTTATACAAGAGTTTATTCAACACACCTTAGCCACAGAAATCCCAAAAGCCGTTTTCCACAAATACAATTCATGATGAGAAGGATTAATCAAGCTCCTCACGAACAAGGTGCTTGGTCAGGCGAACATACTGATACAGGTTGGACAGAGGGTGAGAAACCTCCCATGCCCCAGCAGTTTATTTTGATGGGAGATATGAATTTTAAATTAAACAGCAAAGAATATAAGGAAATGGTAGATTCAGAAGATTTTTATGATGCTTGGAAATCGAAAGATGAAGATAGAGGCACTAATCTTGATGGTGACAGCATTGATCACTGTTTTGTATCAAAAAATCTTTTACCTAAAATTGAAAGAACCTATATAGATAGAAATATAACTGCATCTGACCATTGGCCATTATGGATGGAAATGAATGCTGAAAATAAGAATTAATAATCTAGTTTATCCTTTAGTATTCATAATCTTTTGCAGACCTCTGCATTTTTATTTTTCATTTTTTTTTAAATTTTACATATCGATTCAACTCTTTTTTTAATCATTCCAAAAGAACTATATAAAGGTCCAGTTTTTTCTGTTTTCATACCTGAGCCTGCACTAGCTAATAATCCTGAATGATATATGGAATATTTTTTTAATCTAGCATAACAGTAAATTGCAGTATAAGTATCTCCACAGCCGGTCGAATCTATAACTTTGGTTGGTATGAATGAAGGAATGTCAATTTCTCCTTCTGATTTAGAATAAATTGTTGAACCAAAAAAACCCTTAGTTACAATTACTTCAGATAAGCCTAAATCAAAGAGGTAATTAATTATTTTATATTTATCATCAATATTTTTAATTAAATGCAATTCTTTGGTATCACATTTTAAAATATTAAAATTTTTCAAGAATTTTTTTACTTCAACATTTCTTTTTTCAATAATCTTTTTTTTTCTAATACTTCTATTCAATCCTTGAATATCTAAGACTTTTAATCCATTTAGTTTTTTAACTACTTGATAGAGTTTGACGTCTATGTCGTTTAAAATTAGAGGGCCGAAATGATAAATTTTTGCTTTTACTAACTTACCAGTCACAGGTCTGTTGTTGAAAATTGCTTCTTGAGATCGAAGATTTAATTTATTTTTTCTATAGAAGTTCCTAAATTCTGTTGTGGTGGCATTTTCATTGTTAAAAATTGATATTTTCCCATTTCCAAAGCCTGGAGTTAAACTGAAAATATCATTATTATTAAAACTTGTAAGAACAGCTGTTTTTAAACCAAGAAAATGATAAGCATGAGTAGAATAGAATGCTGTTCCTCCAGGTGATTTTACAAATTTTTTTCCTTTCAATGGAAGAAAGTTATAATCTTTAACAATTTGGCCTATAACACATACATCAAAAGAATTCATAATCTAACAATCTTAATCTCCATAATAAAATATTTTTTTTATTTCCTCTTCTGGAAAAAATTCAGGTTTTTTACAAGTTGTTCTCATTTCTTTATGAGTTTTAGAAATAGCCGCTTGCATAGTAGAATCGATTATATCCAAAACATGCAAAGATAATTCACCGCTACATCTATGTTTTTTTTTGTTTTCGATACAATAAAGCATTTCTGACAAACCAATTCCTCTATAATTTGCGTTGGTGGGCGACTCATTTAATCGTCCACTAGGATTTTTAATATTAATTTTTCCTAATTTCATATTTTCTGTTTGATGCTCGCCCCATTTACCCTCTGGTCCTGGATTAACAGATATAAATACTGATCCTCCAAACATATTAGGATCTGGTACAATAATTGAGCCTTTTGTCCCATAAAGTTCTATGTGATTTCTTTGATGATTAATTACATCAAATGATAAGGTGATTTGAATGATAGCACTATTGTGAAATTGAATTGTTGCCATATAGGTAGTTGGTGACTCAACTTTAATTTTTTTTCCTTTTTTAGGTCCAATTCCAATTTCTCTAAATTCAGAAATTGTTAGTTCTCTTCCCTGAACGTATTTTGCTGGACCAAGGAGATTTACCAAAGCGGTCAAATAATAAGGTCCCATGTCAAACACTGGACCTCCTCCATTTTTTTGAAACCAGGGTTCTGGATCTGGGTGATAAGACTGCACTCCTGGAAAAGCAAAAATGGCGTTACCCAGTTTTATATCTCCTACCAGTCCAGAATCAATTAATTGTCGTGATTTTTGGTTTCCAGCTCCTAAAAAGGCATCAGGAGCATTGCCTAAATAAAGATTTTTTTCTTTTGCAAGATTTACCAACTCTTGTCCATTTTCAAATTTTGTGGCCAGAGGTTTTTCACAGTAGGAATGTTTACCTGCAAGCAACGTCTTTTTTGTTACTTCATAGTGTGATTGGGGATTAGTAAGATTTAAAACAACTTCAATTTGATTATCAGCTAGTAAATCATCAATCGAAACAGATTCAATATTGTAAACATTTGCGCAGTTCTTAGCAGCACTTTCTTTAATATCAGCACATTTTATAATTTTAAAATTATTAAAATATTCATGAGCTCTAAAGTATGTTTCATTTATGTGCCCACAACCTATGAGACCAACTGTATAAACTTTGTTCATTAGAATTTTTATACACCCTGTCTTTGCTTGGATTTACCAGCACGGTGTTCTTCTAAAGCTTTTTTGTTTTCTTTTGTAGTAGGCAGTTCTAGGGTTGGACTTTCCCAGTAAGCCGATCCTTCCAACCATTGATAAGCATGTGTTTTAATTGAAATAACGTAAGTTTTTTTTGATTTTTTTGCTCTTTCAAAAGCTTTTTCTAAATCAGCAATTGAGCTTACTTCTTCACTTGTTGCACCTAAGCTTTCAGCGTGCTTTGCAAAATTAACGTCAACTAAATTTGCATTCTTAGAACTATCAAACTGACAATTGAATTCTTTACCACCTTTAAATAGTTGAAGTCTATTAATCACAGCGTGTCCACCATTATCGCAAACAATAATTATTAATTTATGGTTTGTTATAACTGAACTATAAATATCAGAGTTTTGTAAAAGATAAGAGCCGTCTCCGACAAAAGAAATTACCTCTTTATCCGGATTTGCCATTTTAATTCCTAGCGCTCCAGAAATTTCATAGCCCATACAACTAAATCCCCACTCGGTTTCATGTGTATTAAGCTCTTTTGGTCTCCAAATTTGGACAACTTCTCCAACAAGTCCACCTGCTGCTGTTACTGCTATGTCGTGTGGGTCTGCTTTTCTGTATATTGCACCTACAGCATGTGCATAGTTTGGTAATTTTTGATTTGTTGGGCCACTTTCCTTATCTACATATTCATTCCAAGCTTTTAATTCAGTTCGTGATTTTTGATACCAGTTATCAGAAGCTTTCCAATCTCCTAGTGCTGCGGATAATTCTATTAGTGATACTTTCGCGTCTCCAATAACAGATTGCGCCATATGTTTGCTTGCATCAAATCTTGCAACATTGATTGCCACTAACTGGAAATCTGTATTTTCAAAATTAGCCCAAGAGCCTGTTGTAAAGTCTCCAAGCTTTGTACCAACAGCAATTGCCATATCGGTTTGTTTAGCTAAGCTGTTTGCGGCCCTTCCACCCAATCCGCCTATAGGACCCACAAAGTAAGGATGATCCCTTTTCATTGTTGAATAACCCATCACTGTTTGAGTTACTGGAATGTTATGTTTAGTTGCAAAATCACCAAGTTCGTTCATGGCTTCTGAATAGAATATGCCACCTCCAGAAATAATGATCGGATATTTTGATTTTTTAATTTTTTCTGCAGCTTGTTTAATTTGAAAATCATCAGGTCTTGATCTTCTAATTGTATGAACTCTCTCTTTAAAAAATTCTTCTGGATAATCAAAAATTTCACCTTGTGTATCCTGGCATAATGACAAACAAGCGGGACCGCAATCTGCTGGATCCAACATAATTTGAATTGCTTGTGGAAGAGTTTGAAGAATTTGTTCTGGTCTTGTTATTCTATCAAAGTATCTTGTTACAGGTTTAAAAGCATCGTTTTGAGTAATTCCTGGATTATTAAAATGTTCAACTTGTTGTAAAGCTGGATCAGGCATTCTGTTTGCATAAGCATCTCCGGGCAAAAATAATATTGGCAATCTATTACTCATAGCAACACCAGCAGCTGTAACCATGTTTGTAGATCCTGGCCCAACAGAGCTTGTGGCTACAAAAATTTGTCTTCGTCTTTTTGCTCTTGCGTAGGCTACTGCAGTTAAAGCCATATTTTGTTCATGATGTCCTCTCCAAGTAGGAAGTTCTTTTTGATTTTCTTGTAAGGCTTGACCTAGACAAGCGACGTTTCCATGTCCAAAAATTCCAAAGACTCCAGCAAATAAGGGCTTCTTTTTGCCGTTTATTAATATCTTTTGAGATATTAGGTGTTTAACAATTGCATGTGCGCAAGTGAGCTTTATTTTCTTCATCTTTCAGTTATAATTCGTCAAAATTAAAAAAATATTTTCTTTATATCAACATTATACATTAAAAATGTACAGTAAATTTGGTCAATTCATTGACGGTAAGTGGCAGTCTTCAGAGAAAAAAGAAACCTACGATGTTATCAATCCGGCTACGGAAGAAATAATAGGAAAGGCTTCTAAAGCAGCGCCAGCAGATGTTGAAAAGGCTTTGAAATCTGCTGAAAGAGGTTTTGCTGTTTGGAAAAAAACTCCTCCTTGGCAAAGAGCATACATAATTAGAAAAATTGCAGATTTAATGAGAAAAAAAAACGAGGTTTTAGCTAAATGGCTTACTTTAGAAGTTGGTAAACCTTTGGCCGAAGGACTTGGTGAAGTAAATGGTGCAGCTGATATTTTTGAATGGAACGCAGAGGAAACAAAAAGAATTTATGGTCAAACTGTTGAAAGCAGATTTGAAAATACGAGAGTGCATGTCTATTATCAACCGGTTGGAGTTGTTGCGGCATTAGTACCTTGGAATTTTCCAATTATTCTGGCTTCAAGAAAAATTTCTACTGCCTTGGCGGCAGGATGTTCAGTTATTTGCAAACCAGATGTAATCACCCCTGGATGTGTAATGGAAATGATGAATATAATGAAAGAAGCTGGAGTTCCGCCCGGAGTTGTAAACTTACTTTCAGGAGATCCAGCAGCAATTTCATCTCAATTAATTTCATCTAATATTGTAAAAAAAGTTTCGATTACCGGATCAACAAGAGTTGGTAAGTTAATTTTAAAACAAGCTGCTGATAAAGTTCAAAGAGTGACCATGGAATTAAGTGGTCATTGTCCTTTTATAGTCTTTGATGATGTAGATATTAACAAAGTTGCCGATATGGCTATTACAGCAAAATTTAGAAATAATGGTCAAGTTTGTATATCACCCAGTAGGTTCTATATTCATGAAAATAAAAAAGATGCTTTTGCACAATCATTTGTGGAAAAAACTAAAAAATTAAAAATTGGAAATGGATTAGATGAAGGTGTTCAGTTAGGACCAATGACTACAAAAAAACGATTAGATGAAATTGAAGAACTTGCTGAAAAAACAAAACTAGAAGGAGCAAAAGTATTGTGTGGCGGAAGAAGACCCGCTGGTTTTAACAAAGGGTATTTTTATGAACCTACAGTTTTTGACAATGTAAAAGATAACTTTACTATAATGAGACAAGAACCCTTTGGTCCTTTGGTTCCAATAACTACATTTAAAGATTATGAAGAAGTAATAGAAAGGGCTAATAATCACGATCAAGGTCTCGCCAGTTATATTTTTACAAATTCAATGGAAAAAGCGCACAAAACTTCTGAGTTGATGGAAACTGGAGTTGTTGCTGTTAACACACCCGTAGTGGCACTAGCCGAAGCTCCATTCGGAGGAATAAAGCAAACTGGTTATGGTAGAGAAGGTGGCTCAATGGGAATCAAAGATTACCTTAATGTTAAATATACTCATTTAGGAATTACTAGTTAATTTATTGATGAGAAAAAATAAATTAAAACAAATTTTCTCCGAAGGCAAAGCAGTTGTTAATGGGTGGCTCCAAATTCCAAGTTCTTTTTCCGCAGAAGTTATGGCGCACCAAGGATGGGATTCATTAACTATAGATATGCAGCATGGTGTCATTGACTATCCGAATGCTTTGCAAATGCTTCAGGCAATATCCACAACAGATGTTGTCCCTATGGCAAGAGTTAGTTGGAATGAACCAGGTCAAATCATGAAAATTTTAGATGCGGGTAGTTACGGTGTAATTTGTCCAATGGTAAATAACAGAGAAGAAGCTGAAAAATTTGTTCAAGCATGTTTGTATCCGCCAAAAGGATACAGAAGTTTAGGTCCAATAAGAGGACTGCTATATGGAGGGTCCGACTATGCCAAACATGCAGATAAGGAAATTTTAAAACTAGCAATGATAGAGACCAAAGAAGCGCTCGATAAGTTGGATAAAATTATGAGTACGCCTGGTTTGGATGGTATTTATATAGGTCCAGCAGATTTAAGCCTTGCGATTGGTACAGAACCTGGTTTTGATAAAGAAAAAAGCTCTCCAGCTTTTTCTGTCATTGAAAATATATTGAAACACGCTAAAAAAAATAACATAGTTGCAGGCATTCATAATGCAACACCTGAATATGCAACTAAAATGATTGAAATGGGTTTTCAACTGGTTACCGCAGGTTCTGACCAAAGATATATGTCTGCTGGAGCTAAATCAGTTCTGGAAAAACTTAAAAAGATTAAAAGTAAAGACGAGTCAATAGCATATTAGTTTCACAAAAATTGATGAAAAAAGTTTTAATAGTTGAAAAAATTCATAAGTCTGGAATTCAACTCATAGAAAACAGAGATGATTTTAGTTACGAGGTTGTTGAAAATCTTGAGATCAATTTTTTAAAAAATAAGTTAAAAGATTGTGAAGCAGTTTCTCTTAGAGTTTTTAAACTTAATAAAGAATTAATTGAAGCAGCAACCAAATTAAAAATAATTTCAAGACATGGAGTCGGTTACGACAATGTTGATATTGAAAGTATCAAGAAAAAAAATATTACATTAGCAATCACTGCAAAAGCAAATGCAGGCTCAGTTGCTGAGCATGTATTTTTTATGATGTTAAACATTTCAAGAGGAATTGATATTTATGATAAATGTGTAAGAGAGGGAAATTTTTCTAAAAGAAATGATTTACAGTTAACAAAAGAACTCTTGAATAAAAATATTCTTATAGCCGGGTTCGGAAGAACTGGAAAAAATTTAATCAAAAAATGTATTGGTTTTGATATGAACGTTTTTGTATATGATCCTTATGTTCATAAAAAAATAATAGATGATTTAGGTGGAAAGAAAATCGATGATTTTGCAAAAATAATCAAGGAAATGGACTATGTTTCACTTCACATGCCATCAACCAATGAAACAAAAAATTTAATAGATTTAACAATTTTAAGTTCTATGAAAAAAAGTGCAATTATAATCAACACATCAAGAGGAGCCATTATTAATGAAAAGGATTTAAATGACGCCTTAAATAAGAATATGATTTTGGGCGCTGGCTTAGATGTTTTTACAAAGGAACCTCCGGATATAAATAATCCACTTTTAAAAAACAAAAAAGTATTTTTAAGTCCGCATGCATCTACCTTTACCGAAGAATGTACAGAGCGGATGGGAATAGAAACAATACAAAATATAATTGATTTTTTTGATGGAAAGTTGGACAAAGCAATGATCGTTAAATTATGAACAGAGTTTTGGCAAAATTTAAAAATTTTGGAATGCTAGAGTTTTTGGTCATCGCGTCAGCTGCATACATAATATTTATGTTGCTATGGACTTTATCGAGCAGATCTGGACTTGCGGAAAAAATAGAAATTGTTCGTAAAAATCACATACAAATTGTTGAGCTAATTAATTCAGAGATAAACAAATGTGATCGAGCGGATGAAAATTCAAATACTGTTTGGGGTGATCCATGTAAATCAGAATGGGTTGCTGATAATGTAATTAAATATGTATTAGAAAATTTAAAATTAACGAATCCTTACTCTGCAAATTCTCCTGTAATTAAATCTACAACTGACCCGAGACTCCAGGCTGAAGGACAGGCAGGTCAATCCACTGAAATGGGCGTTATCTTTGTAACATCGGCGGACTTTATGTCAGAACCTGGATCTGAATGGATGGTGGGAACTTGTTTTAAAGCACCTTGTGTTGCCGCAGGAAATAATGAGCTTACTTCTATTTATCGTTAAGTACTGACTGAAAATTCACAATCTTTTAAAGTTTTTGAAACGTATTCAAAACCTTTTTTTGCGTATTCAAATGGGTTTGCTTTTTTCGGATCTTGTTCCGCCTCTACAACCAACCAACCAGAATATTTAAACTTTTTCAATACATCAAAAAAAGGCTTGTAATCAATACATCCATCTCCAGGAACTGTAAAAACACCTTCAAGAAATGCATTTATAAAACTGAGATCTTTTTTCAGTGATTTTTTTAGTGCTTTTTCTCGCGTATCTTTGCAATGAACATGAATGAGTCTTTCGTTAAAATCTTTTGCGACTTTTATATGATTACCCTCCGCAAACATCATATGACCTGTATCTATTAATAATTTTACCGAGTCACCAGTGTTTTCAATTAATCTTGAGGTGTCCTCTTGGGTTTGAATAACTGTTCCCATATGATGATGATAGGCTAAAGGCACACCCTCATCTTCTAATCTTTTCCCCATTTCGGTGATTTTTTCACAAAAGTTTTTCCAATCATCATTATCCAGTTGAGGCCTTTGAGACAGAGGTTTGGTTCGCTCTCCTTGGATCGTGTCTGTTACTTCTGCAAAAGCAATACACGGAGCTTTACAACCTTTAAGTAAATCTAATTGTTGTCGAATTTCACTCATTTCATCTTTAACTGAATTTTTTAGTAAGTGAGCTCCATGCCAACCAGAACAAAGTTTTAAATTAAATTTATTTAATAATGGAAGTAATTCATTAGAAGATTTAGGAAATTTTCCCCCAGACTCTATTCCAGAATATCCAGCATCACTAGCTTCAGAAAGACACTGTTCTAAAGTCGTATCGCCGCCAAGTTCTGGCATATCGTCATTACTCCAAGCGATCGGAGCTATACCTAATTTTACTGACATTTTTATTACTTTTGTTAGGATATAAAATATTTATGCCTACAGATCAAATCAAAAACAAACAACTAAAAATCGGGTTTGTAGGAGGAGGGCCTAATTCTGGTATTGGGCGTACGCATTTAGTCGCATCAAGAATGGATAATAAATTTATTTTATGTGCAGGTGTTTTTTCAAAAAATTTTAACAAGTCAATAAATTATGGTATCTCATTAAATTTGAAGAAAGATAGATGCTATTCAAATTATAATGAAATGGCAAAAAAAGAGAGTGAAAGATTAAATGGTATCGATGTTGTAGCAATTATGACACCACCATCTAGTCACCAAAAGATTGCGGAGGCTTTTATTAAAAGAAATATTCATGTTATTTCGGATAAACCTTTTGCAGCTAATTTAAAACAAGCAAAAAGTTTGTTGAAATCCATAAATAAGAACAAAAAAATTGTTTATGCATTAACCCACAACTATTCAGCCTATCCCATGGTTAGGGAAGCAAAAAAAATTGTTGAAAACGAAAAGTTGGGAAAGATTGAAATGATCAACGTTGAATATGTGCAAGACTGGGGAAATGGCACCTTAATTAATCACAAAAATTCGAAAAAAATACTATATTGGCGAGCAGAAAAAAATATTCAGGGCATCTCTTCAGTTTTAAACGAGATCGGAACGCATGCTTATCATCTCGCGCTTTATATTACAGGATTAAAAGGAAAAAAGATTTTTGCAGATATTAAGCAAGTGAGTACAAAAGTTAATTGTGATGATAATGCTCAAGTATTCATAAATTATGAAAACGGAGCCAAAGGAATTCTTTGGGCGAGCACTACTGCAAAGGGCGGAATCTATGGTTTAAGAATTAGAATTTTTGGCACTAAGGGGAGTATTGAATGGGTTCAAAAAGATCCAAATTATCTTAAATTCAATCCAGCAAAGGGTGCTGTGAAAATTTTAGAAAAAGATTTTAATGAAGCTAAATATTCATCACGTTTTTCTAGAATATCATACGGCCACCCCGAAGGTTTTTTTGATGCTTTTGCAAATATTTATTCTGAAACTGCTACAGCAATACTTGATAAAAAAAATAGGAAAAAAAATAATAAATATTTATTTCCAACTGCGGAAGAGGGTTATTTAACAGCAAAATTCGTTGACACTTGCAAAAGATCTTCGAGTAAGAAACAATGGGTTAGATTGTAAATGATAAATATAGCGCTTTTTGGTTTAGGTAGAATTGGTGTAATGCATGCCCAAAACATATATTTAAACAACAATTGTTCATTACAATATGTTTTTGATATTGATCAAGTATTGGCCAAGAAAATAGCTAAAAAGTTTAACTCAATTTCAATAAAAAATACCAGAATTGCTTATACCGATAAAAATGTTGATGTCATTTTCATAACTACACCCACATCAACACATATCAAATATATAATGGAAGCAGTAAAATTCAAAAAAACAATTTTTTGTGAAAAGCCTTTAGATTTAAACATTAAAAAAATAAATCAATGTAAAAAATTTATAAAAAAATATAATCCAAAAATTCAAGTTGGTTTTAATAGAAGGTACGATCCCGGCCACTATGCATTAAAAAAATCTATTCAAATTGGCGAAATCGGTAAACTTGAGAAGATTATAATTACTAGCAGAGATCCCGCTCCACCCTCTATGGCTTACCTAAAGGTATCTGGAGGAATATTTAGGGACATGACGATACATGATTTTGATTTAATCAGGTTTTACTTAGGCAATGATGAAGTTAAAGAGATCTTTGCAACGACTACTAATTTATCAGATTTAAGAATTAAGAAAATAAACGATTATGAACTTGCAATGTGTTTAATTAAGTCAGAAAAAGGAGTAATTTGTATGATTAATAACTCAAGACATTGTTCATATGGATACGATCAAAGAGTTGAAGTTTTTGGTAGCAAAGGAATGGTAATTTCTGGTAATAGAAGAGACAATGCGTCAGAGAAATTTTTGGGATCAAAGACGGCAATAAAGAGGCCTTTGCTAAATTTTTTTATTGATCGATATGAAAAAGCTTATCAATTACAGTTAGACGATTTAGTCTATCTTGTTCAAAAAAGAAAAAACCCTCGAGCTAGTTTTGAAGAAGGAAGAAAAGCAATCATAATTGCTAATGCAGCTTACAAATCTCTAAAATTTAATAAAGTTGTAAAAATTAACTTTTAAATTTTTTTTATTAAACTACTGGTTGTATATATTACTTTAGTAGATATATATTTGCCACATGTCAAACACTAGGCACTTTACTAAAGTCTGAGTTGTGATTTAATATATAAGATTAATTTAATATTAATGAGAGAGGAAAAAATATGAGAAAAATATATTTAACCGTATTAGCATTCCTAACTTGGGCAATGATGTCGGTAGCAGCTTTTGCTACTGATGTGATTGTTGTTTCGCATGGACAAGCTAATGACCCATTTTGGTCGGTTGCAAAAAATGGTGTAGATTCTGCATGTAAAGATATGAATATTACTTGCAAATATACTGCGCCTGGAACATTTGATATGGTTGAGATGGCAAAATTGATTGATAATGCTGTGGCTCAAAACCCTAAAGGCATAGTAATCACTCTTCCAGATGCCGCTGCTTTAGGCAAGTCAGTAAAAGCAGCTATTGCAGCTGGAATTCCTGTAATTTCAATGAACTCTGGTTCTGATGACTATGCTTCATTAGGTATCAGTGTACACGTTGGACAAACTGAGTTTGAAGCTGGTGTGGGTGGCGGACAAAAAATGAAAGCTGCCGGTGGTAAAAAAGCACTTTGCGTTAACCACGAAGTAGGTAACGTAGCACTTGATAGAAGATGTGCTGGTTTCAAAAAAGGATTTGGTGGTTCAGTTGACATTCTTGGTACTTCAAATGACCCAACAGAAATACAAAAAGCTGTTGCTGCAAAATTAGGTGCTGGTTATGACACCATTCTTACTTTAGGTGCTAGTCTTGCTGGAGAACCTGCATTAGCTGCTATAGAAGCTGCTGGAAAATTAGGAAAAGTAAGATTAGGTACATTTGATATGTCACCTAATATGCTTAAAGCTGCTGCTGCTGGAAAAGTAGAATTCTTGATAGATCAACAACAATATCTTCAAGGGTACTTACCTATAGTTATCTTTGCTCAATATATGAGATGGGGAACAATGCCTGCTGGTGTAGTGATGACTGGCCCTGGATTTGTAACTCCTGATAATGCTAGTTCTGTAATTAAGTGGGCAGCTCAAGGCTACAGATAAAATAAATTATATTTAAGGCCCGCATTATTGCGGGCCTTTTTTTTTAAGAATTTTTTAATATACTGATCATTTAAAAATGTCCGCAAAACCTCAAAGTATTGGTGAAAAATCCGAAGATGAAAGATTAAGAAAAGTTTCTAAATTAAAGGTTATTCTTAATCGACCTGAACTAGGTGCTTTGGGTGGATCTATTTTGGTATTTATATTTTTTGGAATTATAGCTGGTGACTCAGGAATGTTTAGCGCCTATGGCACAATTAATTTTTTAGAAGTTTCAGCTAATCTTGGAATAATTGCTATTGCTGCTGCAATGTTAATGATTGGTGGAGAATTTGATTTATCAGTTGGTTCAATGATTGGTTTTGCAGGAATATGTATTGCTATCCCAGCAATTTATTGGGGATGGCCTTTGTGGTCAGCGATAGTTTTTGCTTTTGCAATAGCTGTATTAGTTGGTTATGCAAATGGATTATTGGTTGTTAGAACAGGTCTACCATCTTTTATTGTTACACTAGCAATGCTTTTTATTTTGAGAGGCGCAACTCTGGCATTGACAAGATTAATTACCGGTAGAACACAAGTACCAGGATTAAGAGTTTTAATTGATAATGATCCAATTGCCTGGATATTTTCTGCTGATGCGTTTACAGGTCTTTTTGCATGGCTGGGATCTTTAGGTTTGATAACATTAAGACAAGATGGAACTCCACTTGCAATTGGGGTGCCAGCCTCTGTTTTGTGGTGGATTTTTTTAACAATTTTAGCTACCTGGATTTTAATGAAAACAAGATACGGTAATTGGATTTTTGCTTCGGGTGGAGACAAATTGGGTGCGCGTAATCTTGGAGTGCCAGTAACTAGAGTAAAAATTAGCTTATTTATTGGAACCGCAGTAGCTGCAACAATTTATGCATGCGTGCAAGTTCTTGATGTTGGTTCTGCTGATACTATGAGGGGATTTTTAAAAGAATTAGAAGCAATTGTTGCTGCAGTAGTTGGTGGTTGTTTATTAACGGGAGGCTATGGTTCTGCAATTGGAGCTGCTTTTGGTGCATTAATTTTCGGAACTGTATCAATGGGTATTTATTACACCGACGTTGATACGGATTGGTTCAAAGTCTTTCTTGGAATGATGATGTTGATAGCAGTTATATTTAATAATTTTATTAGAAGAAGAGTTACAGAGAGCAAATAATGAGTGAAGAAACAATAGTTGAGTTTAATCAAATAAGTAAATTTTTCGGATCAGTAATTGCACTTCAAGAAGTTACGATGCATATCAAAAAAGGAGAAATTATGTGTCTTCTTGGAGATAATGGAGCAGGAAAATCAACTTTGATAAAAACTTTATCCGGTGTTCACAAACCTGATAAGGGAGAAATCATTGTTGAAGGAAAAAAAATAATATTTGACTCTCCAAGAGACGCTCTGGATATGGGTATTGCGACAGTATATCAAGATTTAGCTTTGGTTTCATTAATGAGTGTAACAAGAAATTTTTTTATGGGTAGAGAACCTATAAAAGGTTTTGGTCCTTTTAAAACTTTTGATATTGAAAAAGCGAACAGTATAGCTGCGGAAAAAATGAAACAAATTGGAATTGATATAAGAGATGTCTCTCAAGCAGTTGGAACCATGTCAGGTGGTGAAAGACAATGTCTAGCCATATCAAGAGCTATCTATTTTGGTGCAAAAGTACTTATATTGGATGAACCAACATCTGCACTTGGGGTACATCAAGCGTCTGTCGTTCTTAAATATATTGTAAAAGCAGCGTCTCAAGGATTAGGTGTAATTTTAATTACTCACAATGTTCATCATGCTTATCCTGTGGGAAATAGCTTTACAATTTTGAGTAGAGGAAGAAGTATGGGCACATATTCCAAGCAAAAACTTTCTAGAGAAAAACTACTTAATATGATGGCAGGTGGTGAAGAATTGGATAAATTAGAAGTTGAGCTAAAAGAAATAGATAGAATTGGAAAAAAAAATAATTAATTTTTATTCTTTAAAATGCAAATAGGTATCGATTTAGGTGCAACTAAAATTGAATCGATTGTTTTAGATGATAAAGGAGAAGAGCTACATCGTGAGCGAGAAGAATCACCACATAATTATCAAGAAACTTTAAATTCAATCAATTTAATTGTTAACAAAATAGAAAAAAAATTTAATAAAAAACTTAATGTTGGAGTTTGTCATCCGGGCTCTTCATCTGCAGAGAATGGTTTTATTAAAAATGCCCACAATTCGCCTTGGCTTAATGACAAAAATTTCAATTTAGATATCTCAAACAAATTAAATAAAAATGTTTTGTGTGAAAATGACGCTAATTGTTTTGCTCTTTCTGAAGCATTTGATGGTTCAGCTCAACATTATAAAATAGTTTTTGGAATAATTTTAGGATCTGGTTGTGGAGGAGGATTGATTATTAACAAAAAAATAGTAGCTGGTCCAAATAACTTAGCTGGTGAATGGGGACATAATTTTTTGCCTTTTTCAGGAACTTTGAAAGATGAACAAGTTAATACTAATGATAAATATAAAATGACGATTGAAAATTATTTATCTGGCAAGGGTTTAGAGAGATTATTTTTAAAAACATATAATGTGAAAATATCAGCACAAGAAATATTTAAAAATGCAATTAGTAAAAAAGATAAAAGATGTGCAGAGTTTATTGAAAGATTTAAAGATAGACTATCAAGAAGTTTATCTTTGTTAATTAATACAATTGATCCTGACGCTATTGTTTTTGGTGGGGGCGTTTCCAATGAAATTATATTTTTAGATGAAATAAAAAAAGTTACAGAAAAGTGGTTAAATGAAAAAGAAATAAATACAGTTTTTCTCAAACCTAAATATGGAGATGCCAGTGGAGTAAGAGGCGCAGCTTGGTTAGGTAGAAAATTGTTATACTAATTAGCAACTTAACAATCCAGAGTATTTATTTTTTCCCAATCTGTTATTGGTTCTTTTTTTGAAAAAGTTTCTTTAGAATTAAAATCTTTTAATTCTTGCTCTTTTAATTTTAAATAACTTCTTAAAACTTTTTTTTCAAAAGCGGTTTCTAAAACTTCACTTTTGCTTAAATATTCTAGCGCTTGTTCCAAATCAGAAGGAAGTTTTTTAATATTAGGATAATTATCAGAGTCGGTGTACATATTGATAAATAGAGGTTCTCCAGGGTCACGTTTCTTTTCAATACCATCAATACCTGCAGCAATTATACCCGCTTGAAGTAAGTAAGGGTTAGCAGAACCATCCATTAATCGTAATTCAAATCGCCCCGAATCAGGCACTCTTATCATGTGAGTTCTATTATTTCCTGTATACGACACTCTACTTGGTGACCAAGTTGCTCCCGAAGCTGTGACAGGAGCATCAATTCTTCTATAACTATTAATTGAAGGATTAAAAAATGAACTTAAAGCTTCAGCAGAATGTAAGATACCTCCTAAAAAATTATAAGCTAATCTTGTAAGGCCCAACTTATCTCCTTTGTCTAAGAATAAATTTCTATTACCATTCCATAGAGATACGTGAGCATGACAACCGTTGCCGGTTAAGTTTTCAAAAGGTTTTGGCATAAAAGTTGCTCTTAAACCATGTTTTTCAGCAATAGCCTTTACCATAAATTTAAAAAATACATGTCGATCAGCAGTACCAAGACTGTCGGTATAATCCCAATTCATTTCAAATTGCCCATTAGCGTCCTCATGGTCGTTTTGGTAAGGGTTCCATCCTAAATTGATCATTGCATTACATATTTCTTTAATTAAATCATACTGGCGCATAAGTGCTGATTGGTCATAACAAGGTTTAGGTTGTATATCTCTGCTATCAGCAATTGCTGTTCCTTCAGGATTAATTAAAAAATATTCACATTCCACACCAGATTTTAAAACCATATTATTTTTAGCCAATCGTGCAATTTGCTTTTTCAACATCACTCGAGGTGAAGCTTCGACGGGTTTACCATTCATCCATAAATCGGAAGCTAACCAACCTACTTCTTTTTTCCAGGGAAGTTGAATTAAACTATCAGGATCTGGAATGGCAAACATATCCGGATCTGCTGGTGACATGTCCAGCCAAGCAGCAAAACCAGCAAAACCGGCTCCATTTTTTTGCATATCTTTAATGGCTTGAGTTGGGACCAGTTTTGATCTTAGTACTCCAAATAGATCAACGAAGCTGATTAAAAAGTATTTAATTTTTTTTTGTTTTGCTATTTTAGATAAATCTTTTGCCATAAAAAAAATTATTTAAAAAATTAAATCTCTATAAAATATTAATAAAACAACAACAATAATAATAATTGCCAAGTAAATTCCATACTTGGCACTTGGAAAGGCAAGTCTATTCATTCGATGTGGTATTTCAGGTTTTTTTTGATCTTCATCAGACATAATGATTTTTTAATCCTTAATATAAAAAAAGGGCGCTGACAAAAATCAGCGCCCCAATTTTTTAATATTTTATAATATTACCACTCAGTTATATTATTTTTATAATCGTTTGATCCGTGTTTTTTTCTAGCTAACTTTTGATGCTCTTCTGATTCTCCAGCGGCTGTAGAAACATGCCACGCAAG
>Ga0208834_100262_pt1 | contig 19820 bp, 16 predicted proteins | sample DeeseametaMP1787_FD_184182 | JGI IMG/M metagenome (GOLD analysis project Ga0208834, IMG submission 184182) | Marine microbial communities from the Deep Pacific Ocean - MP1787 (SPAdes) | ecosystem: Environmental > Aquatic > Marine > Oceanic | place: North Pacific Ocean | collected 2011-05-03 | reverse complement strand
CGGTACCGTTGCCTCCGCCGACGGTGATCAGGATCGTCGTCTCCACCACGACTTCATTGGACTTGTCCTGATTGCCGAATGCGTCGGTCACGACCACATATGCGGTATAGGTCCCGGCGGCGTCGTACTCGTGCTCGACCACAGCGGAGGTCGTCGGTGCGGCAAACTCGTCCTCAGTCGCTTCGTCGCCAAAGACGAAGGTGTATTCGAACGCGTTGCCTTGTGCATCTGCGTAGGCGGTCGCGGACGCGTCGAATGTCAGCGTCACGGGCGCTTGCGCCTCCACACGTTCGGATTCACCACCCACGGACAGCGTGGCGTCGATAGTGGAACCCGGGCCGGGGTCATTGCCGCCCGTTTCGCCATCAACCACAGTGATCACGTGCGTGGCCGCATCCATCGCGCCGGAGGTGTCGGTCACGGTCACGGTCACGGTGAAATCGGCGGCCATGCTGTATGCATGATCCGCTACCGCGGTAGCCGTGGCGTCGGTAACCGTCCCATCGCCAAAATCGAAGCGATAGGTCAGCGCATCTCCGTCCGCGTCGCTGGAGTCCGTTGCAGAGAACGTCACCGTTTCCCCAACCTCTGCGGTCGTCGGACCGGTCAGAACAGCCAGCGGTGCGGCATTGTCACCACCGGTATCGATCTGCCCCGAACCGCCTGGGTCATTGGATTCCGGGTGCGTCGGCACCAACGACTCACAGAAGATGAATGGGTCTTCCTCGGGTGTCTGGCCGGTCAGCTCGCCGCCCAGCAGTCCGGGCAAATTCGGAGCGATGTCGTTCCAGTAGATCTGGCGCTGCAGCAACAACTCTGTCTGGAACTCGCAAAACCCGGTGTCCTTGATGCGGTCTTCGCCGTCGAAACCCAGATGCGCCAACGCGGACGCAACAACGGCTTTGGCGGGAACCGCAGAGAGTTCACCCCAGGCAATCTGCAGCCATGGCGCCAGCGGATTGATGGGTGTCGAAGTCGAGAGAGGGTCGGAGATCGAGCCGACGATGCCAAAGTCCCCGCCGGACGGGATGTAGGCCGCCTGTTCCATGGCGCGCCGCAAGAACCAGTTGCTGACGCCAACGCCGCTCGCATTGACCATCAGGGGCAATCCATCACCGCTGGTGTCAATACCGCCACCATGACCAAGGCGCTTGCGTGCTTCGAGCAGCACCGCCGAAGTCACCCCCGCGGCCAGCGGTGTCGAGAAGCTGGTCCCCGGGACGCTGGAATCAACTTCGCTCTCGCAGTTCATGCAGTAGGGCAGAGCCTGCGTGTAGTCCGACACGAAGTCCGGCAGGATCCCCGACAGTAGCTGGTCCGACTCGCTGCCCGGCTCAGCATCGGGATCTTCCTCGATGCCAGAGACGCCGATGGACCACCATGGGCCCGCGCCTGCGCGCAGGTTCGAGAAGCCAACGTTGTTTCCGGCCGAGCTGAAGTGAAGCTTGCCCTGGCCCACCACCGACTCGTAGGTATGCTCGAATGCGCGATCTTCAGGCAACTGAAGGCCGGTTCCGGGAACCGATACCCCGTAACTGGTCGTCACGATGTCGACCGCAGGCTTCAGGAACGCGGCGCGATGGGCTTCTTCGCTGCCAAGCGCACCTTCGGATTCGACAAAGTAGATAACCGCTTCCGGGTTCCCAGCGATGACGGAGGAACTCGTCCCCACCCCATGCGAGCTCTTGCTCGACTCCGGCAGCAACGGGTTGATCCCCGAGCCGGCGTGAGAGATCGCAATGATGTTGGTGCCGAGGAAGTGGTAGGGCGTCTGAGACTCCACGCTTCCCCAGAACTCGGCATCAGCCGCCAGGTCGGCAGCGAAATCACCCGTGCGGGTCAACGACACCACATTTTCGGGACTGACACCCAACTCGGCCAGGATTTCCTTGGTGACCGTCGACCCATTGCTGTAGTAGCCGTCATGGTAGGGATTAATCGCCGAATCGATGACTGCAACGACGACCCTGGGCTGACCGGGGACCGAAGGGACTTGCGAATAAGCGTCGCCTCCGCTGCCGCCTGTGTCGCCGCCGCCCGTATCGCCACCGCCGGTATCACCAGGCTCGCGAACGTTCAGTTCGACCGTGCCGGCATACCCAGCTAGCGGAACGCCCACCCAAAGATTGGTCTCGACAACATAGGTTGTGGACCCGTCCTGCGCGACGAAGGCTGCCGTTTCCGGGTTGCCGGCGGTGACCGCCGACGTCACCGTGTCGCCAGATTCGGCCTCGCGCACCACGAAATCGTAGTCCGAGCCCGAATCAAGACTGATTTCGACGGTCGTACCGGGATGCAGTGCCGTGAAGCCTTCCGGCAGGGTGACCGTTAGCGACAAGGTATCGCAATCGATGGTATTGGTCAGACATAACGCCACAGGATTCGGCGCAGAGGTCGCGCCACCCGAGAACTCGGCGAAGGTCGCTGAGGGTGTCAGCTCCACCTCGGCGGGGGCGGTGTCAAAGGCGTGGGCAACAAAAGGCACACACAACAGCAAGCACGGCCAGAAGCCGGACTGGATTGGCTTAAACATGTTTTCCCCAGAGAGAGCGGAACGCCCTCGTTAAACCAAGATACAGTCGCAGCAGCCGCTCCGTTTGAGCTGAAACTATCGCTGCCACGACGGACTCATTTCACGTGGCCTTCACCTTAGCAAGAACCACGCCTACCGCATAACGGCGGGTGCTGCTAGCTGTGAGCGAGCATAAAAAAAGCGGGCCGAAAGGCCCGCTTTTCGTCACCGGTCCACCGGCTGCTCGCCGGTGGACCGTGTCCAGCTAACTACTTGCCCGTGGGCGCGAACTCCGGATAGGCCTCCATGCCGCACTCCGAGATGTCGACACCTTCGGCTTCTTCCTCTTCCGTCACGCGGATGCCGAAGATCAGCTTGAGGAGGAACCAGACGATCAGGCTGGTGATGAAGACCCAGAAGAAGATCGTCGCGGCACCGACCAGCTGACCCACGACGCTGGCGCCGCCGGTCACGCAGACGGCCATGACACCGAAGAATCCGACCACGCCATGCACCGAGATGGCACCGACCGGATCGTCGATCTTCAGCTTGTCCAGCCCGATGATGGAGAACACCACGATCACGCCACCCACGGCGCCAACGATGGTGGACATCAACGGCGACGGGGAAGCCGGATCAGCGGTGATCGCAACCAGACCGGCCAGGGCACCGTTCAGGGCCATGGTGAGGTCAGCCTTGCCGAACAGCAGCTTGGCGACGATCAGAGCACCGACGAGACCACCGGCCGCAGCAGCGTTGGTGTTCAGGAACACATTAGCCACTTCGTTGGCGACGGCGATACCGCCGAGCTTGAGGGTAGAACCACCGTTGAAGCCGAACCAGCCCAGCCACAGGATGAACGTACCCAGCGTCGCCAGCGGCAGGTTGGCCCCTGGAATCGCGCGGGCCTTGCCATCTGCGCCGTACTTGCCGGCACGCGGCCCCAGCAACAGCACACCGGCCAGCGCCGCGGCTGCACCTGCCATGTGGACGATGCCCGAACCCGCGTAGTCAGCGTAATCCAGTTCGTACAGACCGAACACGGAATCACCGTTCCAGGTCCAGGAGCCTTCCATCGGATAGATGAAACCCGTCATCACGACGGCGAAGCCCAGGAACGCGAACAGCTTCATGCGCTCGGCAACTGCACCAGAGACGATGGACATCGCGGTTGCCACGAACACAACCTGGAAGAAGAAGTCCGATGCACCGGCGTATTCCCCCATGTCCCCGAAGCCAGCTTCGTTGGAGGCCGCCAGAATCCCGGCAATTGCCTCTTCATCCATGCCGGCCACCGTGGTGACACCAGACAGGAAGAAGCCACCGTCGTACATCAGCTGGTAGCCGCAGACCAGATACATGATCGAGGCAACCGCAAACAGCGAGATGTTCTTGGTGAGAATTTCGGTAGTGTTCTTGGAGCGAACAAGACCCGCTTCCAGCATGGCGAAGCCCGCGGCCATCCACATGACCAGCGCGCCGCACACCAGGAAGTAAAAGGTGTCGATCGCGTATTGCAGCTCAAAAATTTCGTTTTGCATTATTCAGTCCTGTGCTCAGGGTTGAATGAAAACAGCCTGATCGCGATCGATCAGAGTGCGTCCTTGCCCGTTTCGCCAGTTCGGATTCGAATGGCCTGTTCCAGTGGCACAACAAAGATCTTGCCGTCGCCGATCTTGCCCGTGTGGGCAGACTTGCTGATCGCTTCGATGGCCGGGTCGAGCTGGTCGTCATCGACGGCGACCTCGATCTTGACCTTCGGCAGAAAATCGACGACGTATTCCGCGCCGCGGTACAACTCCGTGTGTCCCTTCTGACGACCGAATCCCTTTACTTCCGTGACCGTGATTCCCTGGACCCCGACTTCGGAAAGAGACTCGCGCACTTCGTCCAGCTTGAAGGGCTTGATGACTGCTACGAGTAATTTCATGGTTATGACTGCTCCTTTCGTGTGGTGGTAGAGCCGTCATCCCGCCGGCTCCGAACAGCAGCGACGATGAACGCAACGGGCGTGCCAGAGTTTTAAGGTGGCGGAAACGGCCTGTGGCGCCCAGGCTTCTGTAAACTTGCGAAATCACACGATTGCGGAAACACCAGCGTGGACACGCGACAGATAGACCAAATCGCCCAGCGGCTGGCGATGACATTGCCGCCCGGGCTCAAGAGCCTGCGCCACGAGCTGACGGATAATTTCCGGGCAATCCTGCAGAGCCAGCTCGAACGACTGGATCTGGTCAGCCGGGACCAGTTCGAAGCCCAGGCCGCACTGCTCTCTCGCACCAGCGAGCGCCTGAAGGCGCTGGAGACCCGGCTGGAATCACTGGAGTCCCAGCAGCGCGGGCGAGGCTAGGCCTTGGGGCTGGCAACCGTTGCATCCCGCGCCCAGAACGGGCTGGATGCCACACCGGTTGCCGTCGAGGTCCACGTGGCCGGCGGACTGCCGGGCATGACCATCGTCGGGCTGCCCGAGGCAGCGGTCCGGGAATCCAAGGATCGCGTCCGCGCCGCACTGGTCAATGCCGGCTTTCAGATGCCGGCCAGCCGGATCACGGTCAATCTCGCCCCGGCTGATCTGCCCAAGGAGGGCGGCCGCTTCGATCTGGCCATCGCGATCGGCATTCTGGTCGCCAGCGGTCAGATCAGCGCCGACCGCCTCGCTCACTGCGAGTTCCTAGGCGAGCTGTCGCTATCCGCCGAGTTGCGACCGATTCGCGGCGCGCTGTCGTCGAGCGTGCGAGCCGGTCGCGATGGCGCGACGCTCATCGTCCCCAGCGAAAATGCCGAAGAGGCCGCATTGGCCACGGACACCCAGGTGCGCTTTGCTGCGCATCTGCTGGAGATCTGTGCGTGGTTGCAACACGAGGGCGAGCTGCCGCTGGCGACGCCAGCCCTGCCTGTCACCGCCGAAACCGAAGGGCCCGACCTAGCAGACGTGTTGGGCCAGCATCAGGCCCGGCGCGCACTGGAGATCGCGGCCGCCGGGGGGCACAGCCTGTTGATGATCGGCCCACCTGGCAGCGGCAAGTCCATGCTCGCCAGCCGCCTGCCCGGCGTTCTCCCACCCATGGCCGAGACGGAAAAGCTCGCGGCGGCGCAGGTGCTGAGCATTGGCCGCGACGGTTTTTCCGCCCGGTGCTGGGGACAGCGCCCGTTTCGAGCTCCGCACCACACGGCGTCGGCGCCTGCGTTGGTGGGCGGTGGCGCCCCGCCTCGGCCGGGAGAGATCACACTCGCGCATGCCGGCGTACTCTTTCTCGACGAATTACCGGAATTCCAGCGGGCCGTGCTCGAAGCCTTGCGCGAACCGCTGGAAAGCGGACGGGTCGTTATCTCGCGGGCATCGCAGCAGGTGGAATATCCCGCGGCGTTCCAGCTCGTTGCGGCAATGAATCCCTGCCCTTGCGGCTACGCCGGTGATCCCGAGCAACATTGCCGCTGCACGCCAGACCAGGTCGCCCGCTACCGCGGCCGCATCTCCGGACCATTGCTCGACCGCATCGATCTGCAGATTCACGTGGCGCGGGTTTCGACACGTGAATTGACCGATCGCAGTCAGGCCGGCGAGCCGAGCGCCTCGGTTCGCCCCCGAGTGATCGCGGCCCGATCCCGAGCGATTCAGCGGCAGGGATACGCCAACCACCAGCTGAGCGGCGCCCAGCTGGCTGAGCACACGCGCCTGGATTCGGGAGATCGGCAGTTTCTGATCACAGCCGCCGAGCGCCTCAAGCTATCCGGGCGCGGCCTGCATCGCAGCCTGCGTGTCGCTCGCACCATCGCGGACCTTAGCGACAGTGAGCGCTTGGAACGCACGCACCTTACTGAGGCGCTGGCGTACCGAAATCAGCTCTAACGGGACAGGTCAGCCCGGAGCGCCCTTAAATGGTGCAATTGTCCGCACCGATCTGGATGCACAAAAAAGGCCCGTCGCAACGGGCCTTCTCTTCCTGCGATATCAGTGCTGCCCTAGTTGATCGGCAACGCCCAGCTGTAGCCCACCACCGTGGAGAAGCCGCCTCGGGAACCGTCCAAATAGGTCAGCGCCAGGAAAAAGTCCGACACGTTCAGCGATACGCCGAGATCAAAGTCCGCATCCTGAGGATCATCGCCTGGTTGTGGAAAGGGATCGCGATTGTTCGCGTTGTCGCCAATCGGCTCCAGATAACCCAGATGCGCGCCAATAGAGGTGTTCTGTGTCAGCGGAATATCGAGGTTCAGGTCAAGATAGGCATATTCATCATCATCCGGCCCGTCGACGCCCGCCGGGGCGTACCAGATGTAGCCCGCGAAGTGACCAATCCCTATGCCGCCGTATATTTCGGTGATGCCCGACCCGCCCTGACTGGGCTGCGACGGATAGGCGTAGTAGATGGCGCCCACGTCGAACATATCGTTGCCCCAGCCGACGTAGTAGTCGACCTCTTCATTGCCTTGCGTGGACGTGCTCGACACCCACGTTCCGGCATAAACGCCGTAGTCGGAACTCCAGTCGACCCCACCCCAGACCTGCGGCGAACCGGAGGCGACACCGCGAAACACGTATTCGCTCGCCGCTCCAACACTGGCCTCGAATTCGGCATTGGCGGGTGCGCTGGCGAGCAAACCCAAGCCGGCCAGCGCGCCGGCGGCGATCATTTTGTTGGTACCCATGCGACGTTGACTCCCCTTGGAATCGGCCTAGATCGAGATTGATCGGAGCGAATTGACAGGATCGATGCCCATCACGAGCCTCATCGAAGGCCCACCATCGATTCGGCCGGAGCCTACCCCAGCCGCCGACACAAAAAAAGAGGACCGCCGCAGCGGTCCTCTTTCGTGGCTCTCCCTTTAATCAGGAGATCGCGATCAGATATCGAACGCGTAGCCACCGCTGACGATCAGCTTCGGATCGTCATCATCGATGTCGGTGCCGACGAAGGCCAAGCCGACAGACAGACCGGACTCGGACTCGGCCGAGATACCGAAGCTGTAGTCGATGTAGGCATCGCCGTCCGGCGTGAATGCTTCGTTGCCTTCACCACCGTTTTGCTGGATGGAGGCATCAAAGGAAGCCATGTCACTGATCGGAGCCGAGAAGCCCAGGCTGACGCCATAAGCCGTATCGTCAACACCAAAGTAGGTGTCAGGCGCGAAGTAAGCACCTACCGAGAACATGCCAATCGCCAAGCTGCCGTAAACTTCGATGGTGTTGTACGACGGGTCAGGCATGTCGACTTCGTCTTCTTCGGTATACAGGTAGTAAATCGCACCGAAGTCGTAGCCAACTGCGCCCGCTTCTCCACCAAAGCCCATGTACAGATCCACTTCAGAACCCGCACCGCCACCGTCGCCACCGAAACCGATGGTCGATGCCCAGGCACCGAGGTAGAAACCGGAGTCAGCAGCGTAGTCGATCCCGCCCTGCACAGCGGCACCGCCCGATTGCGGCAGACCACGGAAGAGATAGTCACTCGTCACACTGAGGTTGACGCTCGTTCCGGCCAGCGCGCTGCCGGAAAATACCGTCGCGCCCAAGACCGCTGCGCTGATGACTGAACGCTTGAATTCCATTTGGTTACGCCCCTTTACTCGAAAACATTGATGGTTCCGCGGATCGCAAATCAGTAGTTGCCGCATCCCCGCAGTCAAAGTGCAAACCCCGTGCCAACGCACGGCGTGCTCGTTAACCAGCGAATCCTGTGCTGGTGCCTTGCTCGCGCTTTCCCCGGGGCCTTGCCCCACAAAGTCTGCGCTCTCGCACCGAGAGATCTTGCTGTTACTCCCCCCGGCCTTTACTGTCCGCGCCGCGACGCGGGGCCACTGCGCTTAAATGTTGCGGTGCAGAAATTACTACCCCTTCCACAGCAGTTGCAAGACTCATGGCAAAACTCAATGACCGCCAGCAAGCCGCCGTCGAGCATGTCGGCGGCCCCTTGCTGGTGCTGGCGGGCGCAGGCAGCGGCAAGACCCGGGTGATCACCGAGAAAATCGGCCACCTGATCGAGCACGCCGGCCTGGACCCGCAGCACATCGTCGCGATGACGTTCACCAACAAGGCCGCTCGGGAAATGCGAGAGCGCGTGGGCAAGCGGCTGCCGCGTGACGTCGTCACTCGCATGCGCATCTCCACCTTCCATCGCCTGGGGCTGGATCTGCTGCGCGAGGAGCACCACCACCTCGGCCTGCGGCCCAATGTGTCGATTCTGGATACCGAAGACACCAGCGCGCTGATTCGTGACCTCGGCGTCAGCGAGCCCGACCGCATCAAGCTCGCGCTACGCTGGATTTCTGATCAGAAGCAGGCGTTACGGTCACCAGACGATGTCGCCGCCGCAGCGGAATCCGAGGCCGACGCGACACTGGCGCGCTTATACGGACAGTACGAAGCGCATCTTGCCGCCTACAACGCGGTCGATTTCGATGACCTGATCGTCAAGCCGACTCGCCTGCTGCAAGACAATGAGACGGTGCGGCTGCGCTGGCAGCAACGCATTCGCTACCTGCTGGTCGACGAGTACCAGGACACCAACCCGGTGCAGTACTCGATGATGCGGGCGCTGGTCGGCATTCGAGCCCGGTTTACCGTCGTCGGCGATGATGACCAGTCGATTTACCGGTTTCGCGGCGCCCGGCCCGAGAACCTGGCCGACCTGAAGACTGACTACCCCGAACTGGAAGTGGTCAAGCTGGAACAGAACTACCGGAGTACGAGCCGGATTCTCCGCTCGGCCAACTCCGTGATTGAGCGCAACACCCGCCTGTACGAAAAGACGCTTTGGAGCGCGTTGGGGGAAGGCACCAAGCTACGCGTGATCAATGTACCGGACGACACGGCCGAGGCCGAACGCGTGATCACAATGATGTCCACGCATCGCATCCGGTCGGGGGACCGCTGGTCGGACTACGCCATTCTCTACCGCAGCAACCATCAGGCGCGCGTGATCGAGCAGGCGCTACGCGCCCAGAACATCGCCTACCGGATGACAGGCGGTCGCTCATTTTTCGACCGTGCCGAGGTCAAGGACCTCGTGGCCTACCTGCGGCTGCTGGCCAACCCGGACGATGACCGCGCGTTTCTGCGAATCATCAACGTGCCGCGGCGCGAACTGGGGCCGGCAACATTGCAACGCCTTGGTAACTACGCCCAGGAACGGCATTGCGCCCTGCTGCAGGCCGCGCAGGAAGCCAGCTCGCTCGGAATGATCGGTGGCCGCCAGGGCGCCGAACTGGCTCGCTTCTGCAACTGGCACGAACGGCTGTCCCGAACGGCCGCACACATGCGTCCGGATCACATCCTCGCCGAGATGATCTCCGAACTCGCCTACCGGGACTGGATCGCAGCCACCACGCCGGACAAGCCGCGGGCCGATCGCAAGTTCAAACTGATCGACGATCTGATGGACTGGACACGTCGCCTGGCTGAAGACGAGCGCAGCCTAGAGGACGTGGTCAACCACTTCAGTCTGGTCGACATGCTGGACAAACAGGACAGCGGCGACGAAGCCGATGAGGTTCAGCTGGCGACGCTACACGCGTCCAAGGGCTTGGAGTTCCGCAACGTATTCATCGTCGGCATGGTCGACGGCATCCTGCCGCACGAGAACACCGATGATGTGGATGAAGAGCGCCGGCTGTTCTACGTCGGCATCACCCGCGCCCAAACCACGCTGACCCTGATGGTGCCGCGGCAGATCAAGCGTGGTGGCGAACTGGTCGATGTGCCCTCCAGCCGTTTCCTGGAAGAACTGCCGGAAACCGACGTGGACTGGCCCGACGACGTCGCCGATGCAGCCGAGCAACAGGCCCAGAAAGCGCGACAAATCGAAGCACTGCGAGCGCGCTTCGGCGCCAAGCAGGGGAGCGGGACGGGCTAGGGAAACACCGACTTTATTCGCGCCACCAAAACGCAACGAGCCGCGGCAATGCGCGGCTCGTTGGCACAACTCGTTCGGCTAATCGCTAACGTCGGATCAGACACCCGCCTGCTGGAGCATGGTGTCGACCGCTTGCTCGATTTCCGCTTCGCTCAGCGAGGGGTCGCCGGCCTTCGGCGGCATCGCGCCCTTGCCATTGATCACGCTGGAAATCAGACCGTCATGCCCCTGTGCATCCAGGCGAGACTGCCATGCGGCGGTGTCGTCCTGCTTCGGCGCGCCCGCCACACCAGCGGCATGGCAACCGGAGCAAAGCCCCTGGACAATCTCTTCGCCGGAACGCGGCTCATCGCTGCCCGCCGACGCCGACACCTTGATCGCGTTGGGATCGGTGATCACCTCGCCGACTGGTGCGATCCGCGCCTGCACACGTTCATGTGCGATCTGGCGCAGCTCATCGGTGTCTTCAGTGGAGGTGATCATGTTGGCGATGACGACGATGCCGACCGTCAGTGCCACCAGAAAACCGATCACGCCCAGAAATGTCGTGACAAATACCTTGTCGTGGTTTGATTCCACGGCTACGCCTCAACAATCAGATGAAATCTTGGGTCCGGGAGTACTGCACCGGAGCGGGGCGCGGAGTTTATCACGAGCCGCGGCACCTGCGACCGATCCGGCCTGCCGCACCCCATACGCAGATCTGCGGCTCCAAAACCCAAGCGTGATGTGTACTACTATCCCCCGCGGGGGCTTTTGTAGAAACGCGGCCGTTCTCATTACGCCTCCCACTTGGGGCTTTTCAAAGTGTGGTGTTGAAACGATGGGGATTCATGTTCGCCTTTCTGGCATTCGGTTTGAGTCGGATGCCACCGAACGTGCGTTCCGAGAAAGCTTTCGAAATGGGGGCCGGCTGGGCAGATGGGTGCTACTTGGCTCGGTCGCGAGCCTGACGCTCGGCGCACCGTTGATGGGGCCGCTGCTGCTGGGCTCGCCGCACACGGCCTACCAAGCTCAAATCGACTGGATGTGGCTAATCGTGGCGCCGATGATTGCCTTCGGTTTCGTCACATTACTACGCCGGGAGTGGTATGCCTGGTCCACGCCCGCAATGTTCGCGATGAGCGTTGCCGGTATTCTGTATCTATCGCGCCTGACCCTGTCGCTTACCGCTGCGGGGCAACCCCAGCCGCTCACCGCACTCACATTGTTCACCCTGCTCTTCTGTGTACTCAGCCGTGCACGCGTGCTGGCTGGCCTGACGATGGTCGCCCTGACATTGACCGTCGGTGCGGTCACCGTGCAATGGGCAACCGTGCCATTTCACGCCCGCGATATCTTCGTCTTTCTTTTTATGTGCTTTATCGGCATCACGGCAACCACGTCGGTGGAAATGACCGCACGGCGCGCCTGGCTGGCCCGGGAAGCCCTGATCTGGACGGCCACCTACGATGGACTGAGCGGGGTGCTCGTCCGCGGGGCGTTCGAAGAGCACATGGAACCAGTACTTCGGCAGGCGGCACGCACGCGGACATCGCTGTGCCTGCTGTGCCTGGATATCGATCATTTCAAGCAGGTCAACGACCAGTACGGCCACCTGGCGGGCGACGAAGTCATTCGCTGTGTGGGCGAGGAGTTGCGGGTCGCATGCCAGCGACCATTGGATATCGCCGGACGCATGGGCGGTGACGAGTTCCTGGTCGCGTTTTACGACGTCGACCGCGAACAGGCCGTGGTGCTAGTTGAGCGCTTGCAAACCCGATTGCGGCGCCTCCAGGTACGCGATGACCAGCTGGCCGCCATCTCGGTGACCGTGAGCATCGGCGTCACGGCCTGCGTGCCTGACGAACAGACCAAGCTCCGCGATTTGGTGAATCAGGCGGACCACCTGATGTACCAAGCAAAGCGGCAAGGCCGTGATCAGTATTGTTGCAGCTCCGTGGTCTCACCACCCCACACAACGCCATCCGCAAGCGAGCCACACGATGACAGCGAGCCCGGGCTACGAACCTGACATAACAACGTCAAGTAAATACGTGATACTGCCCACCTGATCAGCCGACCGCTGATCCAGACGGCGTCGCGTCCGAGCCCGTGTTGAAGCCTCGGAGCAGCCCAAAGGCGGAACAACCGCCGGGAGGCGACCGACATGTACAGCAATCCTCCCCCAAGCCAATGCACACGGACTGGCGATGGCCCTCTGGTGTTCGGCCACCGCGGAGCACGCGGCCACGCCCCTGAAAACACCCTGCTCGGCATCGAGACCGGCATTCGCCTGGGCGCAGACTGGATCGAGGTCGACGTACACCTCAACGCCGGCAATCCGGTGCTGATGCACGATCTCACGCTAGACCGCACGACCAATGGCCGCGGTTTTGTCGCCGACGTGCCGCCCGACTATCTAGCGGAGTTGGATGCCGGCCGAGGCCAGAAAGTACCCAGCGTGCTGGATGCCATCGACATGATTGATCGCCGGGCCGGGCTGAACCTGGAATTGAAGGCCGCCGGCTCGGCGGCCGTCGTCGTCCGCGAGATCCGCCACGCCGTGCAGCTGCTCGGCTGGGATTGGAGCGCGTTCCTCGTGTCGAGCTTCGACCTGCAGGAACTGCGGCAACTGCGCGCCCTGGAACCACGCATCCCCATCGGCGCGCTGTACGCCGGGGTGCCGCTGGACTATGCGGCCAGCGCCGAGGCGCTAGGCGCGGTTTCGGTTCATCTGTCCCACGAGTTCCTGGCACCGAACATGATTCGCGACGCACGCGCGAGAGGCCTGGCGGTGCATGTCTACACCGTGAACGATCCGGTCGAGATCGCGCGCGTGCGCGCCCTCGGGGTGGACGGCATCTTCACCGACTACCCCGAGCGCGTGCTGGTTCTGGATCGCGTGGCTTGAAAGCTGAACGCCGCGATGCCCCCTAAGGGGTCACCGGCATGCGGTGACGCTTCTTGAAGCGGTTGATCAGCGCGTCGGGCCGCTCTTTCTTATTGTCATCGTTCAGCACGTACACGATCGTGCGGTTGCCCGGCCCGGCACCGATCTCGGTGAATCGATATGGGGCATCCCAGCTTGATTTGAACGCCCGTAGGTCTGCCCAGCGATCGAAGACGTAAAAGCGACCCTCGTAGAGCACCTCGCCATAGAAGTTCGAGCTGGCATTCACGGCGCCGTCGTACAGGGCCACGGAGGCAATCCCCTCCCGCTTGGCCTTGTCGGCGTCGGTCAGGCCGAAGACGATGGTTTCACCCTGCGGACCTTCGCCGATACGGACCAGCCGGTACGCCGTATGGCCGTAGTCGAGAAACGCCTTGTAGGTGGCGAAATCGTCGAACACGTATATGCGCCCCTCGTGGTGAGCTTCGAAGTAGTCCGAAACATCCATGGCCGGCACGGTAGGTGCGGCGGCAACCGATGTGGCGTCCATCCCCTGGTAGGTTTGCGGCAGCGCGCAACCTGCGACCGCCAATGTGGACATGGCGGCCAACGAATACGCCAAACGTGTCTGTGTCATGTATCCCTCCTGTTCTAAGCGCCCGACCTTGCCAAGCGGATTTGACAAGGCGGTGACACTGCCGCCTTTTAATCGCCATGTCATACACAGCTCGCAGTCTTTTGACACCATGCGCGCCATTGTCGGCGCGATCGCGGCGAGTCACCGTGGTTGACGACCGCTCGCCATCCTCGCGCCTCTCGGACCTGGAGCCAAACCCGCTGTCATGAACGACACCGCAACGGATACCTACACACCCGATCACTACATCAATCGGTGGCTTTCGCTGCTGGAGTTCAATCAGCGCGTGCTGGAACAGGCCAAGGACGACCGCGTCCCGTTGATCGAGCGGATGAAGTTTCTCTGTATTTCCTGCTCCAATCTCGACGAGTTCTACGAGGTTCGTGTCGCCGGGCTCAAACAGATGGCCGAGGTCGGCGCCGTGCAGACCGGGCCGGACAACATCCTGCCCACGACTCTGCTGTCGCAGATCAGCGAGCGGGCGCATGCGTTGGTCGCCGACCAGTACGGCACGCTCAATTCGGTGCTAATTCCAGCATTGGAGGACGAAAACATCCGCTTCGTGCGGCGCGTGGATTGGGTCTCCAACCCCGAGCAGGACGATTGGCTGCGCGGTTATTTTCACAACGGACTGTTGCCGGTGCTCTCACCGATCGGGCTTGATCCTGCGCACCCGTTCCCCCGGATCATCAACAAGAGCCTGAACTTCGTGGTGTCGCTGGACGGCAAGGACGCCTTCGGCCGCACGGCGCGATTTGCCGTGGTCGGGGCCCCTCGCTCGCTGCCGCGGCTAATCCAGATTCCGCGCGAAGTGCCGGGCACCGGCCCGAATGATTTCGTCTTTCTGTCATCGGTGATCCACGCGTACGTCGACGAGCTGTTTCCGGGCATGACGGTATCGGGCTGCTACCAGTTCCGCGTCACCCGCAACTCGGAGCTGTTCGTGGACGAGGAGGAAGTCGACGACCTGCTGCTCGCGCTCGAAGGCGAGTTGCCCCAGCGCCAGTATGGCGACGAGGTTCGCCTGGAAGTCGCGCACAACTGTCCGGATGGTGTGTGGCAATACCTGCTCGACAAGCTAGGACTGGCAGAAGAAGACCTGTTCCGTGTCGACGGCCCGGTTAACCTCAACCGGCTGATGGCGCTGGGCGACCTCGTCGACCGCCCCGATCTCAAGTACCCGCCGTTCACATCGAGGCTCTCGAGTACCCTGGGGCAGGACAGGATCTTCGACACCATCAGCCGCAAAGACATTCTGCTGCACCACCCGTTCGATTCCTTCGCGCCCGTTGTTGAGCTTCTGCGGGCTGCGGCCAAGGACCCGGATGTGCTGGCGATCAAGCAAACGCTTTACCGCACCGGCACGGATTCAGCGGTCGTGGACGCCCTGATCAAGGCCGCGCATGCCGGCAAGGAAGTCACCGTGGTTGTGGAACTGCGCGCGCGGTTCGACGAGGCCGACAACATCGGCCTGGCCGAGGCCTTGCAGGACGCCGGTGCGCATGTGGTTTACGGCGTCGTCGGCCACAAGGCGCACGCGAAAATGGTGCTGATCGTGCGTCGCGAAAATGGACACCTGACTCACTACTGCCACCTGTCCACCGGCAACTACCATCCGCGTACCGCCCGGCTGTACACCGATTACGGCCTGTTCACCGCAGACCCCGCGATCGGCGAGGACGTGCACCGTGTATTCCTGCAACTGACCAGCTTGGGCAAGGTGCTCAAACTCGACAAGCTGCTGCAATCACCCTTCTCGCTGCACCCCGGCATCATCAGGTTCATTGGGCGGGAGGCCGAACACGCTCACGCCGGCCGCAAGGCTCGAATTGTCGCCAAGATGAACTCTCTGACCGAGCGCTCGGTGATCGACGCGCTCTACGCCGCGTCGTCGGCCGGCGTCGAGATCGACCTGATCATCCGTGGCATGTGCTGCTTGCGTCCGGGGGTACCTGGCTTGTCCGAGAACATTCGGGTGCGCTCGATCGTCGGACGGTTTCTCGAACATACGCGGGTGTACTACTTCGCCAACGACGGCAAGCCGGACCTCTACTGCTCCAGCGCAGACTGGATGGAGCGCAACCTGTTTCGCCGCGTCGAGACAGCGTTCCCGGTTTTGGACAAAAAACTGGCGAAGCGCATCCTCACCGATCTGGATCTGTACCTGAACGACAATACCCAGGCTTGGGAGCTGACGGCCGAGGGCGGCTATCGCCGCGCCGATGCCGGCGAAACTGCCCTCATGGCGCAACAAGCGCTGATGGAGTCTTAGCAAACAGCGGAAGTCGCTAGCGCTCGCGGACGCGCAGCTTGTATCCGGCCTGCTTGAGCGAACCCTGTTCGCGATCCAGCCCGGCACGCGTGAGCGCATGGTCGTCCAGCCAGGCGGCGTCGAAATCGACCGTCACCTGATCCCCGCTCGCCTTGATCGTGATCGGCGGAATGGCGTCAGCCGAACGGCCGCGCCGCAGAATCACCGCCAGGCGGAGGATGATCGCCAGCCGGCTCAGGGGTTCGCGCCAGGTGTCGGGCACGTCGTCGAGCACCGATTGCCGGAACTTGCCGCGATGCAGCCGCACGAGGGCAGCGAGCATGCGCTGATCCAGCTGGGAGAACCCGTGCAGGTCGCCGTTGCGAACCAGGTATTCGCCATGTTTGTGATACGAACCATGCGCGACGAACAGACCGATTTCATGGAGTTGGGCCGCCCAGATCAGTAGTTGCCGGCAGGTCGTGTCGGCAGCCAGCTCGGACCAGCCATCACCAGCGCCTTGCAGAATCGCCAGCGCCGTCGCACGCACGTGGTCGGCGTGCGACTCGTCCACACCGAAGCGCCGCGCCAATCCAGCGACGGTATCGTGACGGACATCATGGTCACTCAAGCGGCCGAGCAGGTCGTAGATCACGCCTTCGCGTAGCGCCCGGTCGGAGACCGTCATCCGTTCGATCGCGAGGGCATCGAACAGGCCCGTCAGTACCGCCAGCCCTCCGGGGAAGATCGGTTTGCGGTCGTCGCGCAAGCCATCAAGCTCCAGCGCCTCGATGCTGCCCAGTTCCACGATCAGATCGCCCAGACGGCTCAGGCCGTCCGGTGTGATCTCGCCGTCCGCCCAACCGCGACCGGCAATCACCTTGGCGATGGCACGAACCGTCCCCGACGCACCGATGCACAGATCCCAGCCGCATTCGGTGTATTCCGAGGCGAGGTAATCGGCTTCCAGCCGCGCCGCCATGCGTGCAGCCATGAAGCGTTTCCGCGTGATCTCCCCACCGGAGAAGAATCGATCGGTGTAGGACACACAGCCCATCCGCACGGATTCGAGCAGCCGCGGCGAATCCCGCTCGCCGATGATCACTTCGGTGCTGCCGCCGCCGATATCGATGACCAGACGGCGGGCCTTGTCGGCGCCCAGGCCGTGCACCACGCCACCGTAAATCAGCCGCGCCTCTTCGACGCCCGAGATCACTTCCACCGGATGGCCCAGCGCGCGTTCCGCCGCTGCCAGAAACTGCTTGGGATTGCGCATGCGGCGCAACGTATTGGTGCCCACCACGCGGGCACGGCCCGGCGGGATGGCCCGCAGACGCTGGCCGAACTGCTCCAGACAATCCATGGCGCGTTGATGCGCCTCGGGCGACAGTTGCTTGTCGGCACCCAGGCCCGCGCCCAGACGCACGGGCTCGCGCAACTTGTCGACGACGGTGATCTCGTGTCCGCGTGGTCGCGCCACAATCATGTGGAAGCTGTTGGAACCCAGATCGACGGCTGCGACATCCGCGTCGGGCTCGGCGGCTCCAATCAAGCCGCGCCCCGCACAGCGAACAATCCCAGCAACCACAGTGCGGCCACCAACTGGCACAGATACGTCAGGGTCGCGCCGATCTGGCGCTTGCGGTTAAACGCACCACCGAGCAAGCCGACGGAAAAGATCAGGCGACCGCCGACAAATACCAGCCCGAGCAGCCAGACGCCGATGCCGGGCGCGTTATGCTCCAGCAGCCCCAGCATGATCAGAAAGATCGGCACATGCTCGGTGGCATTGGCATGCGTGCGCATCGCCCGTAGCAAGGGCGCATGCCCGCCGTCGCCCAATGCAACCTGGTGGCGGATTCGTAACTGCGACACCCGTCCGGCAAGAAGGAGAATCAGCAGCCCGTTCAGCGCCGCCGTGACTGCGGTTGCGGCATAAAGCATGCTCGTACTCCTGCAATGGCTCTGGATAGCGGCGACCGATGATAGCGCAGGCAGTGTTGATTTCCGTGACGCTGGCCGACCGCGCCCGAGGGCCAAGGCAGCGCGAACGGTGGTATCCTTTGTCATTGACTCCACAGGGCGCTTCGCGGACCATTGCGGCCCGTCGGCAGCGCTTGCCAAGAACCTCCTCGACGATAAATTCCGATGACTCGACTTGCGAAACTCGCCTGCGTGGTCGCGCTGGCCTCTGCCTCTACAGTCTGGGCCCAGGACGGGAACACCGACAACGGACAGGCCCTGGCGCATACCTGCGCCGGATGCCACGGCATCGCCGGCTACACCAACGCGTATCCGACCTTCCGTGTCCCCCGCCTCGGCGGCCAGCACCCCGAGTACATCGTGGCGGCGCTCACAGCCTACAAAAACGGGCAACGCGCGCATCCGACGATGACCGCACAGGCCGCCTCGCTCACCGATGAGCAGATCCAGGACATCGCGGCCTACGTCACCGAGGCACCGGAATCGGCCGATGATCCCCATGTGGTGCCTACGGGCGACCCGAAAAAGGGCGAACAGCTGGCCCAGGCCTGCACCGCCTGCCACGGCGCCACCGGTGCATCGGACATCACTCAATACCCGATCATCTCTGGCCAGCACCCGGACTATCTGGCGCATGCGCTAACTGCCTACAAGACCGGCGAGCGCAAGAACGCGATCATGAAGGGTTTCGCGTCCAACCTGTCCAAGCAGGACATCAAACACCTAGCTGCCTGGTTCGCCTCTCAGAACGAACCTCTGTACACGCCCAACTTCGGCGAATAGCAGGATCGGCCAGCCCGCCCTGGCCCCATCCGCAGCCTGATCGACTCGAACGCCCCTTTATGGGGCGTTTTTGTTGCACCGTTGCCGAGCATGCCGATACCCTAGTCAGGCACCGCCATTTATGTCGTTTTGTCTCGGTTTTGAAATGGAAGTGCAATGAATACGTCGCGGCGCACATCTACAGTGCGCCAGACGTAACACTTAGAAACGACGTGCATGCCCCAGGATGGGGCGAACAATGCACGCCCGCGGTTGGGACTAAAGGAGTTAACATGAACAAGCTTTTGCTGGGGTCAGCCCTGCTCGCACTGCCGTTTGCGGGGCAGGCATCAGATCCGTTTCAGAAACTGAGCGCCTACTTCGTGAATACCGAAATCGAAGCGAATGGCGGCGAAGATGACGGCAGCGGCTTCGGAATTTCCGGCGCAGCGCGTGTCGCCGACCAAGCTTATGTTCTTGGCGAATACCAGAGCGCCGAGCTCGATGATTCAGACGTGGATGTCGACCAGTTGCGTGCAGGTGTCGGCTTTCACACGGCTCCTGCCTCCGGCTCCCCGATGTTCTACGGCCAGGGCGAGTTCGTCTCCATCGAATTGGATGACGAAGAGCAGGATGGTTTCGGCGTTTATGGTGGAATCCTATTCCCCGCCACCGAACAACTCCATCTTTACGGTGAGCTCGGCTACCTGACCCTCGACGATCTCGACGGGTTGGAATTCAGCGTAGGCGGCGCATTCGACATCACGCCGAACTTCGGACTGTTCGCTGAATACCGACTGGCTAGCCTCGAAGACGACAATGACGATGATGGCGACCTGACCGACGTCAAGCTCGGTGTCAGCCTGCTGTTCTAAACAGCTCTGCCATCGCGAAATATAAAGGCGGGGACATTGGTCCTCGCCTTTTTTGTACCCTGCACGATCGCTGGCACA
>Ga0208834_100257_pt1 | contig 20058 bp, 18 predicted proteins | sample DeeseametaMP1787_FD_184182 | JGI IMG/M metagenome (GOLD analysis project Ga0208834, IMG submission 184182) | Marine microbial communities from the Deep Pacific Ocean - MP1787 (SPAdes) | ecosystem: Environmental > Aquatic > Marine > Oceanic | place: North Pacific Ocean | collected 2011-05-03 | reverse complement strand
AGCGCTCTAATGGCTGAGGTCTTCTCAGCCAACCCCCCGAGGGACGGCAAGCCGCGACTCCGTTGGCCTGGTGATCAAGAAGACCTGACTGTAAAGACGATGCGTGCGGGGCTACTGCATTTCAGCCAAGGCTGCTTCATGGCGATTCGAAACCCGGCGACGCACAGCACGTCAGACGCGTCGGCCCAAGAAGCGCTTGAGCAGTTGGCGATCCTGAGCACGCTCGCCCGCTGGATCGACCAGTGTGAACTTGTTGAACTGGAGTCGGCCTAAAGCGCGCGGAAGCGCGAGGCGCCCAGCTCAAGGCCCTTGTGACCACCACGGCGGGCACCGGCATGCGGCAGGGCGAGGTGCTGGGGCTGACGGTGGACCGGCTGGACACGCTGCGCCGCGAGGTGAGGATGGACCGCCAGTTGGTCACGATGGTCAAGGACACGCCGAAGTTCGGCCCTGTGAAGACTGACGCGAGCGCCCGCACTATCCCGCTTCCGGCGGTGGTGGTGGCTGCGCACTTGGCGGCTCACCCGCCCTGGCCGGACGGACTGGTGCTCACGCAGGAAAACGGCGACCCGTGGACCCGGCAGAGGTTCGGCCACGTGTGGCGTCCGGCGGCCAGGGCCGCGGGTCTGCTGGTCGGGAGCGGGGGCTGCGCCACTACTACGCCAGCCTGCTGATCCGCTTCGGGGAGTCTGTCAAGACGGTGCAGGCGCGGCTCAGCCACGCGACGGCGGCGGAGACGTTGGACACCTACAGTCACCTGTGGCCGAATTCCGACGACAGGACGCGGGAAGCCGTAGATGCAGTACTGGGTTCCGTCTCGGAGCAGGAGGTACGCAACGCATGAGCATCCAGATCGATGTGACAGCGGGTCTGGTCAACTCGGTCACGGCGTTGGCGACCGCAGCGGCTGCGTTGATCGCGGCCTGGGCGGTCATCAGTGCTAACCGCACGTCTCGCAAGGCCCGTGAACATCAGCGGCTCGACGAGCGTCACCGAGACTGCGTGGCCCTGCTGGCGGCATTTGAAGAGATCCAGACCCTCCGCGAGTACCGGTACATCGAGCACCAATCGATCGAGGACTACACAGCCGCAGGTCAGCGAGACGCCAACAACGAGGCCCTGAAGTTGGCGCGTGCCCGGTGCAGCGCCCTTCTACGGGCTTCGCCCGAGGCGCTGCCGATCACTCGCGGGGTGCCTTCTTCAACCACACCGGGTTGCCGTCTGGGAGTGACTACGAGGCGACTGAGCGACAACTCCGGGTCGCACCTCAGGTGGGCAACCCGGAGGCGGAGACGCCCGACGTGATGAGGGTGAGGGCAGAGATCGTGGGTGCCATCGAGGCGCTCCGCGTGCAGCTGGCCTAATGGGCCAGTCGATGTTCGAGCCTGCGGACCTGGTGCGGACCACAAAACCCCGCTGACTGCGTTTCCGCAGGTCAGCGGGGTGTGGCGGACGGGCCGACCTGTAGGCCGGGTTCTGTCCCTCGCCCTCACGGGTCCGGGGGCGACCATCCATCTACGGTCGCCGTTGCCGACGACCTCCAGCGATCTACCCGTGTGCTCGGGCGGGCAGCCCTCGGACGCACACGCGCCACCGAAGTGACTTCTTGACCTTGCTCCAGGTGGGGTTTGCCGAGCCGACCGGGTCACCCCGGCCGCTGGTGGTCTCTTACACCACCGTTTCACCATCACCGTCCCTCCCGATCGCTCGAGAGGGGCGGCTGTCTGTTCTCTGTGGCACTGTCCCGCAGGTTGCCCCGGGTGGGTGTTACCCACCACCTCGCCCTGTGGAGCCCGGACCTTCCTCGGCGCACCCACGAGGAGTGCGACGCGGTCGCCCGGCCGGCCCATCCGCAGGATGCAGGGTACCCAGGTGACGCCCGCCAGGGAATCCGGGCGGTGCCCCGGACGTTGACGGGGCATGAGCGAGCACCACTCCGTCCGGGTCCCGCCCGTGTCGGTCCCGGCGCTGCACCAGCCGGCGTCGGCGTACCGCACGGCCCACCAGCTGCTGAGCTCCAGCGCCCCTCGGGAGGCGCTGGAGGTGCTAGAGCCCGCGCTCACCGAGGACCCGGGCAACACCGGGCTGCGCTCGCTGCGGGCCTGGGCGTTCCTCCAGCGCGCGCAGCTGCAGCGCGCCGAGGAGGACCTGCGGGTGCTCGTCGAGGACGCCCCGGACGACGTCTGGGCGCGGCACGCCCTCGGCCGGAGCCTGGAGCGCCAGCACCGCCTCGAGGAGGCGCTGCCGCACCTGCGGCTGGCCGCCGCGATGAGCGGCGAGGTCGACCACGAGGTCGCGGTGCTGCGCGTCGAGCGCCGGCTGGTGGAGACCGGTCAGCGCCCCGACGACAGCCTCACGCCAGACGCGTGACGTCGACCTCGACCCTCATGTCTGCTGTCGAGGCACCGGAGTAGATCCCGCGCAGCGGCGGCACGTCGTCGTGGTCGCGCCCGGCGCCGATCGAGACGTAGCGGTCGTCGGGGGCGGCGTCGCAGGTCGGGTCGTACGCCGTCCAGCCGTCGTCCCACCACTCGACCCAGGCGTGCGCCTCGCTCGGGACGGGGGTGCCGATGGCCGGGTCGGCGTCGGGGTGGCGGTAGCCCGCGACGAACCGCGCGGGGATGCCGATCGAGCGCAGCCCGCCGATGACCAGGTGCACGACGTCCTGGCAGACCCCGGCGCGCTGCTGCCAGGCCTCGGCGGCGTGGGACTGCGCGTGCTCGGAGCGGGGCAGGTGCTCGACCTGGTCGTGGACCAACGCGCAGACCGCCCGCGCGGCCTGGCCGGGCAGGTCGGCGTCGGCGGCCAGCTGCTTGACCCGGGTGGCGAAGTCGTGCGGCGGGGTCACCAGGTCGGGGAGCACGAGGTCCTCGGTCCACCGGTCGGCGACCTCGCGGGTGCCCATGTCGGCCCAGGTGAGCGTGGGCTCGGCCAGCGGAGCCCGGTGCGTCTGGACCGTCGAGGTGGCCGCGACGACGAGGGCGTCGTGGGGGTCGACGACCTCGAAGGCGGTGACGACGGCGCCGAAGTAGTCGCGGTACTCGTAGAACCACGGCTTGGGGGAGACCTCGACCCGGCTGTGCACGACGATCTGCTCGCTCGTGGTGACCGGGGTCAGCCGCGCCTGGTTGTAGGAGGCGGTGGCCTTCCCGTCGTAGGTGAAGGTGGTGGTGTGGTTGATCCGCAGCTGCATCAGTGGGTCACCCCGGTCCAGCTCATGGCCTCGGCCCCGGCGAAGTAGCGACGGGTCACGGCCTCGGTCGCCAGCGCGCAGGTGCGCTGCAGGCGCTCCATCTCGGTGGGCAGGTCGGTCATCAGCTCCGACAGCGAGCGGTACTCCAGCTCCGCGCGCATCCGGCCCAGCAGCCGCTGGGCCTCGTTCTGGAAGCCGGCACGCGGGTCGGAGGACTCCAGGTTGACCAGGCACTGCTCGGCCCGGTTGAGGGAGAAGACCACCGAGCGCGGGAAGAGCCGGTCGAGCATGAGGAACTCCGCGGCGCCCCGCTCGGTCTCCAGGCCGCGGTAGGTGCGCAGGAACGCCTCGTGGGCACCGCAGGCGCGCAGCGTGGTCGTCCACGGGGCGTCGCTGCCGGCGCTGAGCGACGCGGTGGCGACCAGTCGCGAGGTCATGTCGGCCCGCTCGACGCAGCGGCCCAGCATCAGGAAGTGCCAGCCCTCGTCGCGGGTCATCGTCGCGTCGGCCGTGCCGTTGACGAACGCCGCCCGCTCGCGCACCCAGGAGAAGACCGCCGGGGTGCGCATCGCGTGGAAGTGGCCCGACGGGATGGCGCGGTAGGTGGTGTTGATCGCCTCCCACATCGGCACCGACAGCGTCTCGCGGGCCCGGCGGGCCGACTCGCGAGCGCCGGCGAGCGCGGCGGCGATCGAGGTCGGGTGGCCGGTGCCGTAGCAGAGGCGGTCGAGGACGAAGGAGACGTCGACGTGGTCGGGCAGCGGCTCGTCCTCGTCCGGCTCGATGCCCATGATCGAGAGCAGCCCCCGGCAGGTGGTGTCCTCGTCGATGGTGGCGTCCTCGAGCAGCAGCTGGGTCTGCACGTCGAGGATGCGCGCGGTGTCCTCGGCGCGCTCGACGTAGCGACCGATCCAGAACATCGACTCCGCGATCCGGCTCAGCATCGGCGCGCCCCTCTCTCGTCGCGGGCCTGCTGTTGCTGCTGCTGTTGCTGCTGGCCCTGGCCGGCCTCCTCGACGAGGTCGGGCAGCTGGCTCGGCGCCGGGCCGGGGTCACGGACCTCCGGCTGCTCCGGCTCGGGCTCGGGGGTGGGCTCGGGTTCCGGCTCGGGCTCGGGCTCGGGTTCGGGCTCGGGCTCGGGCGGAAGCCCCTCGAGGCTGGGCGGGCCGGCGAGCACCCAGGTGTCCTTGGAGCCACCGCCGCGCGAGGAGTTCACGATCAGCTCGCCCTTGGCGAGCGCGACGCGGGTCAGGCCGCCGGGGAGCACCCACACGCGGTTGCCGTCGTTGACGGCGAAGGGGCGCAGGTCGACGTGGCGCGGACCGAGCTCGCCGTCGACGAAGGTGGGGACGGTGGAGAGCTGGACGACCGGCTGGGCGATCCACGAGCGTGGGTCGGCCAGCACCTTGCCGCGCAGCTCGTCGAGCTCCTCCTTGGTGGCCCGTGGACCGATGACGATGCCCTTGCCGCCCGAGCCGTCGACCGGCTTGAGCACCAGCTCGTCGAGACGGTCCAGGACCTCCTCGCGGGCGTCGGCGTCGCCGCAGCGCCAGGTGTCGACGTTGCGGAGCACCGGCTCCTCGTCGAGGTAGTAGCGGATCAGGTCGGGGAGGTAGGTGTAGACGAGCTTGTCGTCGGCCACGCCGTTGCCCACGGCGTTGGCGAGCGTGACGTTGCCCGAGCGGGCCGCGTCGATCATGCCGGGGCAGCCGAGCACCGAGTCGGCGCGGAAGTGCACCGGGTCGAGGAACTCGTCGTCGACGCGGCGGTAGATGACGTGCACCGGCTCCAGGCCCTTGGTGGTGCGCATCATGACCCTGCCGCGGCGGCACTCGAGGTCGCGGCCCTCGACCAGCTCCACGCCCATGGTGCGCGCGAGCAGCGCGTGCTCGAAGTAGGCGCCGTTGTAGACGCCGGGGGTCAGCACCACCACGGTCGGGTCGGTGACCCCGGCCGGCGCCGCGGCGCGCAGCGCGGCCAGCAGTCGCTGCGGGTACCCGGCCACGGGCCGGATGCGGTGCTGCGCGATGGTCTCGGGCAGCGCCGCGGAGATCGCGCGCCGGTTGGTCATCACGTAGGAGACGCCCGAGGGGACGCGCACGTTGTCCTCGAGCACGCGGAACTCGCCGGCGTTGTCGCGGATCAGGTCGATGCCGGACACGTGCACGCGGACGCCGTTGGGCGGGCGCACCCCGGCGGCCTCCCGGTGGTAGTGCGACGACGTCGTGATCACCCGCCGGGGGATGACGCCGTCGTCGAAGACCTGCCCGGCGTCGTACACGTCGGCGAGGAAGGCCTCCAGCGTCTTGACCCGCTGCTGGACGCCGCGCTCGATGGTGGACCAGGTGTCCATCTCGATGACGCGCGGCAGGATGTCGAGCGGGAAGGCCCGCTCCTCGCCGCCGATGTCGAAGGTGACGCCCTGGTCGAGGTAGGAGGCCTGCAGCGCCTCCACCCGACTGACCAGCTCCGGCGTGCTCATCTCGCGCAGCGAGTGACGCAGTCGGCGGTACGGCGGTCGGAGCGCCTGCCCGTCGAACATCTCGTCGTACGCCGCGCCGCTCGACCCGTACCCCTCGAACATGGCCGTCATGCCCGGACCATACCCAGGTCCGAGTTACGTGAACGTTGCGTTCAGGGGTGAGTCAGGACCTCCGCGCCGTCGGGGGTCACCAGGAGCGTGTGCTCGAACTGCGCGGAGGGGCGGCCGTCCTTGGTGACCGCGGTCCAGCCGTCGTCCCACATCTCCCACTCGTGGGTGCCGAGGTTGAGCATCGGCTCGATGGTGAACGTCATGCCGACCTCGATGAGGTCGTCGTAGTCGGGGTCGTCGTAGTGCGGCACGACCAGGCCCGAGTGGAAGTGGGTGCCGATGCCGTGGCCGGTGAACTCGCGCACGACGCCGTAGCCGTGCCGCTTGGCGAAGGCCTCGATGACCCGGCCGACGACGTTGATGCGGCGACCCGGCTTGACCGCGCGGATGCCGCGGTCCAGGGCCTCACGGGTGTGCTCGACCAGGGCGCGCGTCTCGGGCGCGACGTCGCCGGCGAGGAAGGTGGCGTTGGTGTCACCGTGCACGCCGTCGAGGTAGGCGGTGATGTCGATGTTGACGATGTCGCCGTCCTGCACGACGCGGGCGTCGGGGATGCCGTGGCACACGACCTCGTTGACGCTGCTGCACAGCGACTTCGGGAAGCCCCGGTAGCCCAGCGTGGAGGGGTAGGCGCCGTGGTCGCAGAGGAACTCGTGGCCGATGCGGTCCAGCTCGTCGGTGGTCACGCCGGGGACCACGTGGCGCCCGACCTCCTCGCGCGCCTGCGCGGCCAGGCGGCAGGCGGCCCGCATCCGCTCGATCGTCTCGGCGTCCTTGACCTCAGAGCCCTCGAAGCGCGCGGGCGCCGGCTTGTCGACGTACTCCGGGCGCACGATCTGCGCGGGGACGGGTCGCCGGGGGGAGACGGCGGCGGGCTGCACGGTCGCGGTGGTCACGTCCGGGAAGTCTAGGTCGCGGGGGAGTACGGTCGCCCCATGGCCGACGGAGGCAAGCCCGACCAGTACTGGTACTGCGTGAAGCACCACCGCGTGGAGACCGTCGACGACCTGTGCCCGGCCAAGCACCGGCTCGGTCCCTACGACTCCCGCGAGGAGGCCTCGCGCGCCCTCGAGATCGCCGAGGAGCGCAACGAGCAGTGGGAGTCCGCCGACGACGACTGGGACGCCGTCGAGGAGGACTGACCCACCCGTGGCGTTCTTCACCCGCACGCGCCGCTACCGACGCACCGACGTCTCGCCCTGGCCTTTCGTCGGGATGGTCGGCCTCGCGGCCTGCTTCTTCCTGTACGCCGCCTCGGCACCGTTCACGCCGTGGTGGGCGCAGACGCTGCTGCTGCTCCTCTGGCTGGTGACCACGGTGCGCGCGGTCGGCTGGTGGTCGAAGCGTCCGACGTGGGTCGCCTGGGCGCCGGTGGTGTGCCTGGTGGTGTGGTTCGTGGTGATCTGGGCCGGCGCCGCGTGGTGGGGCTGGTGAGCCCCACCGACCGGGTCAGCGCATGACCCAGGCCTTCACGCGGACGCGGAACTCCTTGAGGTCGTAGCGACTGCCCTCGGACAGCCCGACCTGCCACAGGACGTAGTAGCGGCCCGCCTTCTTGTCCAGCTGGACCCAGTAGGGCTTCTTGTAGACGACACCGGCGTGGGTGTCCCACGGTCCGCGGAAGACCCGGCGGCCCTTGAACCTGTCCTTCGAGTCGACGTAGCCCATCACCGCGTAGCTGCTGCGCGGGCCGTTCTTGGCCGGCCCGCCGACCAAGGAGACCTGCGGGCGCTCGTAGCGTCTGGTGATCCCGCGCGAGCTCGGGGGGTAGCTGTCGGGGAGGTAGGCACCGAACAGGGCGACCGCGTGGCTCTGGCGCGGCTCGCGGCACCGGGTCTGCGACTGCAGGGAGAGCGTGCCGCGTCCGCCGTGGGTCGACTTCCTCGCGATCCGGCTGCACCGACCCACCGAGGTGTCCAGGAGCACGTCCTGCGGCTTCAGCTTCAGGGTCACCCAGCGGTGCCGGACCTTGCCGTGCGAAAGCCGGAAGGAGGAGGTGGGGACGGTGGTGGTGTTGCCGGCGGCGTCGGTGGCCCGGATGGAGAAGGAGTAGGTGCCCTCCTCGGCCATCGGGCCCTTGCGTCCGGCGCGGCCGGCTGGAGCACCGTCGGCGTCCTGGTCGACCTCGTCGAGGCGGCCGTTCCAGGCGGTGGTCCACTGGTCCCGGGTGCGACGGACGTCCAGCGCGGCCACGTGGCCCCCGTCGGCGTCGAGGACGCTCACCGTCACCTCGGCGCCCTTCTCGGCACGGCCGGAGAGCCGCATGTGGTCGAGGATGGTGTCCTTCGCGGGGTAGAAGAGGTCCTCGGCGACCTTGACCTTCCACACCTCGGGGGCCGTGGTGTCGACGACCAGGAGGGCGGTGAAGGCCTGCTCGAGGGGGCCGAAGTCGGGCAGCTCGCTCGAGGCGAGCAGGTCCAGCGTGTAGGCGCCCTCGGCCAGGGAGGCGGGCAGGGTCAGGTCCGCGTGCAGCAGGCCCGTCCCGTCCGAGGCCTCGGTGTAGGTGGTGGCGCCGGTGACCGGCTCGCTCTCGGGCGCGCCGACGGGACGCACCGACCAGGTCAGGTCGCCGTCGGTGTGGGTGTGGTCCTGCCACCAGTCGCGCGCCAGGCGGACGGTGACGGTCGGCTCGGTCAGGTTGGTGTGCACGGTCTCGAACGCGGAGAGGTAGAGACGCGAGCGGACCTGGAGGGGCTCGGACCGAGCGACCTCGGTGCAGTCCCAGACGCTGTACTGCTCGGTGGTGCAGCCCATCACCGCGATCGCCCCACGGCCGTCGGTGAGATCGAGCACCTGGCGGCCCTGGGGCTCGAGCTGCCGGAGGCCGAGTCCGTTGGCCCACACGCTGGTGTAGCCGGGCACGTCGACGTCGACGGCGTACTCGTAGGTGTCGGGGTTGAAGGCGGTGACCTCCGGGAAGACCACCGTCGGCCCGGTGGCGGTCGGCTCCTCGGTGGGGGTCGGCTCCTCGGTGGGGGTCGGCTCGGTGGGCTCCGCGGTCGCCGTCGGCTCGGTGGGCGTCGGCTCGTCGGTGGCGGTGGCCGCGGCAGCGGCTCCGAGGACGAGGGCGACGGTGGCGGTGGTCGCCGTCAGCACCGTCAGCGCGCGGCGCCGAGGAGGACGAGGACGGGGACGGTGCTGCGAGGACATACGAGACTCCCGGGACGGTGGTGAGGCGCAAGTGTCCCAAGAGGCGTGCTCAACCCCGGCATCGGGCCGGCCTCAGGCGGGCTCCGGTGGAGCGGCCGTCGGAGTGGCCCGCAGGTCGAGGCGGGTGATCCGGTGCCCGTCGACCTCGGTGACGAGCAGGGTGTGCTCGTCGTCGACCTCGACCCGGTCGCCGACCGCGGCGATGCGGCCGAGCCGGTGCAGGACGAACCCCGCGGCGGTCTCGTAGGGCCCGTCCTCGAGCTCGACCCCGGTCGCCTCGGCGAACTCCTCGATGCTGAGCCCTGCCGCGATGCCGCCGGTCTCGACCGCCGGGGGCGGGTCGTACTCGTCCTCGATCTCGCCGATCAGCTCCTCGACGAGGTCCTCGAGGGTGACGATCCCGTAGGTGCCGCCGTACTCGTCGACGACGATCGCGATGTGGGTGCGCTCGCGGCGCATCGCGCCGAGCGTCGGCAGCACCCGGTTGGTCGCGGGCAGGAAGGTGATCGGGCGGGCCAGGTCGGAGACCCGGGCGTCCGGGGTCGCGTCGAGCAGGTCGCGCACGTGCAGGAAGCCGAGCACGTCGTCGGTGCCGTCGCCGACGACGGGGTAGCGGGAGTAGGGGCTGGTGCGGACCAGCTCGGTGACCTCGGCGACCGAGGAGTCGCCGGGCAGCGTCACGACGTCGGCGCGGGGGCGCATGACCTCGCGCAGGCTGCGGTCGCCGGCGTCGAAGACGTCGACGAGGATGGCCCGCTCGGAGTCGCCGAGTCCCTGGTGCTGGTCGACGAGGTAGCGCAGCTCCTCGTCGGTCATGTCCTCCGACGTCGCGTCCGGGTCGCCGCCCAGGAGCCTCACCACGGCGTTGGTGGAGACCGAGAGGAACCACACGACCGGGCGCATGAGCGTGGCGAAGCGGTCCAGGGGCGGCCCGACGAGCAGCGCCATGCCCGCAGCCCGCTGCAGGGCGATCCGCTTCGGCACCAGCTCGCCGAGCACCAGCGACAGGTAGGCGACCAGCAGCGTGAGCAGGACCAGCGCCAGGGTGTCGGCCAGGTCGTCGGCCAGGCCGAGCCCGGCGAGGAGCGGGGCCACGTCGGGAGCGAGCGTGGAGGCGCCGTACGCCGCGGAGAAGAAGCCGGCGACGGTGACGCCGATCTGCACCGCGGCGAGGAAGCGGTTGGGGTCGCGGGCGACGGCGGCGACGCGGGCGCCGCGTCCGCCGCGCTTCTCGAGCTGGTCGAGCTGGCCCTCGCGGAGCGAGACCAGGGCGAGCTCGGTGCCGGCGAAGACGCCGCCGACGAGCACGAAGAGCAGGACCAGGCCGAGGTTGGCCAGGGTCTGGGTGTCCATTGCGGGCGCTCAGGCCCTTTCCGGGAAGGGGATGTGAGCCCCCAGGATGCCGGATCCGGCCAACACCTGCGCCAGCCCGGGCGGCGGGTCAGCGCGGGCTGACCCGGAGGATCTCGTCCTGCCCGTCGCCGTTGTCGGTGAGCACCAGCAGGTCGTGGCCGGGCCCGTCGACCACCTGGCGGATGCGCCCGTGCTCGCGCAGGGCGTCGGGGGTGCGGACCCGCTTGAGCCGGCCCCGGTCGTCGAACTTCATGAAGAGCACGCGCTGGTCCTTCAGCACCGCGACGGCCAGGGTGCCGCGCAGCGCGCCCCACTTCTTGCCGACCACGAAGGACGCGCCGCCGGGGGCGACGGTCGGGTCGCCGGAGGACCACCGGGCCTCGCGCTGCTTGCCGGGCAGGGACTGGTCGGTCATCGGCACCGACTCGTCGTAGCCGGGCACGGGGTGCCAGCCGTAGTCACCGCCCTCGACCAGCTTGTTGACCTCGTCGTCGCGGTAGCTGCCGTGCTCGACCGACCACAGCGAGCCGTCGGCGCGCTGGGCGAGCCCCTGCACGTTGCGGTGGCCGTAGGTGAAGACGTAGCGCTGCTTCTTGTTGCCCGCCTTCACGAAGGGGTTCCTCGGCCAGGGGTCGCCGGTGCGGCGGTCCAGGCGCAGCACCTTGCCGCCCAGGGAGGTCAGGTCGCGGGGGTTGGTGCCGACGGCGGCGTCGCCGGTGCCGACCAGCAGCGAGCCGTCACGGGCCACCAGCAGCCGACAGCCGCCGTGGCGGCCAGAGGTGGCGGGCAGGCCCTTGAGCAGCACGCCGCGGCGCTTGGCCTTCGTGCCGCTGTCGTTCAGCCTCCACGCGACCACGCGCACGTCGTGCCCACCGTCCTTGGTGGTGGCGCCCTGGCAGGTCCAGAAGCGGCCGTTGCGGCGTACCTTCGGGTCCACCGCGAGCCCCATCAACCCGGTCTCCCCGGAGACCCAGACGGACTCCGAGGGGAAGTCCACACGGCGTACGTCGCCGTCCTCCCAGATCGAGACCGTGGCCCGGTCGCGCTCGGTGAGCAGCAGGCGCCCACCGCCGATGGGCTGGACGTCCCAGGGGTTGTCGAGCCCGTCGGCGATCACCTCGACGTCGAGCCCGGGCACGGCCCGGCCGCCCGCTGGGCTGCTGCCGGCCGTGGCGTCGGTCGTGCCCGGCTCGGAGGCCGTGGAGCACGCCGCCCCGGTCAGCGCCAGCGGCGCGAGCAGCGCGGCGAGGGGGAGCAGGAGCGGTCGGCGGGTGGGCCACATGCCGTCCACGGTAGGTCTGTTACCGAAACGTGGTGCTCACCTGCCCGAGGCGTGCACCGAGCGTGGTCGGGGCGTAGCGGAGGCCCGCGTAGCGTTCAGGTCACTGGACAGCGACACCGAGATGCACCACCGCTACACAGACGGCGGGCCGGATGTGGGGACACCGGTCCGACGAACGGGGGGCAACGATGAGGCCGTCCGCCGCGCATGGGGGCGCCGGCGGACGGCCTCTCGTCGTTGACGCGGGTGTGACCTGGAAGGTGTGCCCTAGAAGGTGTGCTCCGGGCCGGGGAACGTCCCGGCCTTCACGTCCTCGGCGTACGCGCGAGCGCCGTCGAGGAGCACCTGGTGCACGTCGGCGTACTGCTTGACGAAGCGCGCCATCCGTCCGGTCCGCAGGCCGAAGGCGTCCTGCCAGACCAGGACCTGGCCGTCGCAGCCGTTGCCGGCGCCGATGCCGATGGTCGGGATGGTCAGCTCGCGGCTGATCTCGCCGGCGACGTCGCCGGGGACCATCTCCATGACGACGGCGAAGGCGCCGGCCGCCTCGACCGCCTTGGCGTCGCGCTTGACCCGCTCGGCGGTCTCGCCGCGACCCTGGACGCGGTAGCCGCCCAGGGCGTGCTCGGACTGCGGGGTGAAGCCGATGTGGGCCATCACCGGGATGCCGCCCTGGGTGAGCTTCTCGATGACCGGCACCATCTCGGCGCCGCCCTCGAGCTTCACGCAGTGGGCCCCGGCCTCCTTCATGAAGCGCACGGCGGTGAGGTAGGCCTGCTCAGGGGAGGCCTGGTAGGAGCCGAACGGCAGGTCGCCCACGACCATCGCGCGGGTGGCGGCGCGTGCCACGGCGCGGGTCAGCGGCAGCAGCTCGTCGACGGTGATCGGCAGGGACGTCTCGTTGCCGAGCACGTTGTTGGAGGCGGAGTCGCCCACCAGCAGCAGGTCGATGCCGGCCTCGTCGAAGGTCGCGGCGGTGAACATGTCGTACGCCGTGAGCATGGTGATCTTCTCGCCACGCTCCTTCATCTCCCGCAGGTGATGGGTGCGGATGCGCTTGCGCGGGGCTGTAGGGGCGGCCGGTGCCTTGGCCGGGCCGGAGCCGTAGGGCGCGGTCTCTTCGTTGCTCATCGTCGAGCTCCTCGTGGTGACATCTCGAGGCTCCCTTGCTGGAGTCCCCGGACTGCCATCCAGGCTAGGCCCGCAGGTCGCTCTCGGCACCTGTGGTGGTGGTCACGTGTCAGACTCGGGACGACGGGCGCCGATCGGTGCCGACAGGGCTGCAGGTGAGGCTGCAGGTGGGGCAGCAGGTGAGGACCGGGGGCTGATGGGGGAGCGCGCACGGCGACGCCGCGCCGAACGCGACATGGCGCGCCGGATGGCCGAGCTCGACCGGCTGGACCGGGAGTACGGCCTGGGCACGATGCCGATGTCCACGAACCGTCGCCCCCGTCGCGAGCGGAAGTCCCACGGCCCGGTGCTGCCGGGGCTGCTGATCACCGCGCTGCTGCTCGGGGGTGCTCTCATCTGGTCGCCCGCGGACGACATGGAGGCGTTGCGGCGACTGGTCGGCATCGGTGACGAGCGGCTCGGCGTCCTGCCGGAGACGGAGTTCGGCCAGGGCAGCTTCTCGTTCCTGCAGGTGCAGCGCGGCAGCGACGAGCCGGTCGGCTACGACCCGTGCCGCGTCATCGAGGTCGTGGTCAACCCGGCGGGCGCGCCCGACAACTACGACGAGCTCGTCGACACCGGGCTCGCCCGCACCGGCGCGGCCACCGGCCTGGTCTTCGAGCGCGTCGGTCTCACCGACGACCGAGACGTCGTCCTCGGCCCGCTCGCCCGTCGTCGCCCGGTCCTCATCGCCTGGGCACTGCCCGACGAGGTCCCCGAGCTCGCCGGCGACGTCGCCGGCATCGGCGGCAGCGTCGCCACCGGCCCTCCCGGCCGGCTGCGCTACGTCACGGGCCGGGTCGTGCTCGACCAGGAGCTGTTCGCCGACTTCGGTCCCCGTGAGGCCCCCTTCGCCCAGGCGATCGTCGACCACGAGCTCGCCCACGTCGTCGGGCTCGGGCACGTCGACGACCCCGGTGAGCTGATGTACGACGACAACCTGGGCCGCACCACCTACGGACCCGGCGACCGCGAGGGGCTGGCGCGGTTGGGGAGCATCAGCTGCTGAGGCCTTCCGATGCCTCCTTTCGGGGGCTCGAGGTCTTTACTTCGATCATGGCGATCGACCTCTCCTGGATCTGCGAGAACGGCCACACCGTGCCGGACCGCAGCTTCTTGACCTGTCCTGACTGCAAGGCAGCACGAGTTCCGGCGTACCGAGGGCTGTCGCCCACGTCGGGGTCGACTCCGCCGCGGTCCGCGGCCGCATCGGCGAGCGATGCGCAGGGCACGATCCTGGGTCTGCTGATCGGTGGAGTCGTCGTCGGCGTTCTGGCGGGGCTTGTGCTCGGCGCGTCCTGCCTGACTCACCCAGGCCGGGGAGCGGCTCCGCAGGGGTCTGGTGTTGGAGTGGATCATGCTCGGAGCCGCACAGTTGATGATCTTCATCGGTGCGGTCGCCGCAGGGGTGCGGCTGGGGATCAAGGCCTCCGCGTAGAGCGAGGCGGCGATGCCAGTGAGCCGACGACACGTGAGCGAGTCGCATGAGCCACCCGGTGTTTCGACGCCGGTTCGCGGCGATACAACGCAGTTCGAGACGACACAGCCTCGCGGCAATCAATTGTTCCCCCGCCCGCATCTGTTCGGGCCAGGAGCAAGCCCCTGGGTGAGGCTCTGCCGTCGCTGAAGCATCGACGGCGAAGTGAATAATCTCGTTCGCGGAGAGGCACGACAAGCGGGTTGAGACCGTAGCCGACTCGGACTCGGACTCGGGGTGCGGCCGGCTCCCAAGCAGTCGCCGCCACCACCTCGACGAAGTGTTCGAGCTCGCAACCATCACGTCCGGATGTGCGTACCGCTCCGGGGCAAGGACGGCAGCGCCTTCTGTCGGACCTGGGGCCTACCGTCGAGCGCGAGTCACGTCCGACCATGAGGAGGTACCTGTCCATGACGGAAACGGTGACAGCGCCGCCGCTCCGGCTCGGCCCGATCAACTCACTTCGCGCGTATTCCTCCTTTACGGTGGGGCGATCGGAGAAGCAAAGGGAGCACGTGAGTAAGCCGCTACTCGTTTGTCGCGAGGACGACGACTCAACCGAGCCCAAGTTCAGCGTGTTCTGCGTGGGATACGAACAGAGCCGTTGGCGGGCTAAGGAGTTGGTTCGCGACTTCTTCCGGAGGCACCTGAACTCCTTCGCGCTCAGCTACAGCGAGTGGAAGAAGGTTGACGGGGATAGCGCAGCGGCAGCCCTCGCACGGTCGGCGAAGATGGTCTACGCGACGGACAACTACAAGCGTCGTGGCGAGTTCGGCGAGCTTTTCTTGCACGGCATCCTGCGTGACTTCTACGGCGCCGAGCCAGCTGTGAGCAAGATCTACTTCCTCGACACACCGAACGACACCGCCAAGGGCTTCGACGCCGTCCACGTGGTCGTCGACGACGACGACGAGCTAGACCTCTGGCTCGGGGAGGCGAAGCTCTACGAGAGCATGGCCGGCGCCATCACCGCGGTAGTGGAGAGCCTCAACGAACACATCGGGAACGACTTCCTTCGCAAGGAGTTCCTTGCCGCCTCCAACAAGTTCGATGACGGCTGGCAACACAGCGAGAAGCTGAAGGACCTGCTCGACGACAACACCTCGCTCGACGTGATCGTCGACCGCCTGGTCATGCCCGTCCTGCTGACTTATCAGTCGAAGACCGTGAAGAAGCACGACAAGGTCTGCGACGAGTATGTGGATGAGCTCATCGCCGAGGCTCGAAAAGCGTGGGACACCTTCAAGGGGCAGCTTCCCGCGGGGTTTCCAGTAACAATCTACTTCATCGTGCTGCCGCTCGAAGACACCAAGACTGTGCGGCAGCTCGCTCACGAGACCCTCATGACCTACCAGACACTGTAGGACGAGACATGACTGAGCAGGCGATCGGCCCCGACCTCTCTGAACTGCGGGTGCTCGCCCGCTACACGAGAGAACCAGACCTGCATGAGGAGGGCAGGGAGCGCCTTATCCGGTTCCTCGATGCCTACCCCGCCACTCATGCTGAGCCAGTTGTGGACTCACTTTGCATTCACTTTGGGCTCTACCCCTACATGGGTCGCGACCGTGACCGTTTATCGGCCGCTGAGGCGTTGGCCGTGGAGTTCCACCGGCCTGACGTCGATCTAGGCGATGAGGACTTCCTGTTCCACTCCGAGCAGTCGACCATCTACTACAGGCTGATGGATGGCGAAAGCGTCATCCTTTCCGCTCCGACCTCCTTTGGAAAATCGGTTGTCCTAGATGCTCTCGTTGCCTCCGGGAAGTGGCACGACATCGTTGTGATCGTCCCGACGGTGGCCCTCATGGATGAGGTTCGGCGGAGGCTGGTTCGCTTCGCGGATCGGTACACCCTAGTGACTCACCCGAGCCAGGGGCCGACGGAGAGAAACATCTACGTGCTCACTCAGGAGCGATTCCTAGAGCTGCCCGAGTTGCCCCACGTGGACCTGTTCATGATCGACGAGTTCTACAAGTTGGGGCCTCACAACCCTGACGACCAGCGCATGAGCATGCTCAACATCGCTTGGAACCGTCTGCGTTCCACGGGTGCTCAGTACTACCTGACCGGTCCCAACGTGGACAGCCTCGCTGAAACACTTGACGATGAGCTGCGCGACAGCTTGTTCGTTTCGGACTACAAGACCGTTGCGGTTGATGTCGAGGATCGCTCAGAGGTCGCCGATAAGGACCGCCTCGATGACATGCAGAGCTACTGGCATGACCTTGAGGGTTCAACCCTCGTGTTCGTGTCGGCCCCGGCCCGTGCAGAGCGCATGGCAGTAAGCCTCTCGGAGTTCGGAGCGATGCCGCCAGCCGGCACCTTCACGCAAGAGGTCGCAACCTGGCTTGCTGAGAACTTCCATCCGGCATGGCGGGTCGTTGAAGCGCTCAAGGGAGGTGTTGGAACGCACACAGGCCCCATGCCTCGTAGCTTGCAGCGCATCATGATCCGCCTCTTCGGTGACGGTGAGATCAGTTCACTTGTTTGCACCACCACGCTCATTGAGGGCGTGAACACCACCGCCAAGAACGTGATCGTTTACGACAAGAAGATCGATCGAAAGCCCATCGACTACTTCACCTTCAGCAACGTGAGGGGGAGGGCTGGCCGAATGTCACGCCACTTCGTCGGTCGGGTTATCAGCTACGTCACCCCGCCTGCCGAGGAGGCCATGCAGGTCGACTTCCCAATCGACTCCCAATCCGCGGACGCACCGCTCTCGTCACTCATCCAACTCCCGGAGGCAGAGCTCTCTGGAACTTCCCGCGGCCGTCTCGACGATGTGTTGACGCAGTCGGTGTTGTCCCTGAACACGATAAAGGAGAACCGAGGCTTCGACCCAGAGTTGCAGGTGGAAGCAGCCCGCCTGCTCCGGGCGAATAAGGCACTTCGCTCCAACTTCGCATGGAACGGTTACCCGACCAATACGCAGGCACGAGCGGTGCTTGAATTCGGCTTGCTCCAGCTTCTCGCACCGCGGCAGCGACGCGGCATGAACATCAACCGCCTCTGGGGAATCCTTTCCGCGGTACGGGACACCGGGGGCGACCTTCCTGAGCTGGTGGCTCGGCAGAACGCCTACCGCTTTGCAAACGAGGACCTGAGCGATGTGGTCGCGTCCGTCCTTGCCTTTCAACGCAACTGGATGGGCTTCACGATCCCATCCCTTTTGCGAGCTACGCAGCGCATCTATAACGAGGTCGCCACAATGTTGGATGAGACTCGCGGGAACTACGAGTTCTACCTCTCGCAGGTCGAAAACCTTTTTCTCGCGCCGAGCCTGCTTGACCTCGATGAATACGGTCTGCCGTTGCCACTCGCATTGCGCTTCTCAGACATGGGTTTGGTGCAAGGGGCAGGGGCTGCCGAGGTGCTTGAGTCCTTCATTGCTCTGGCGCAGCGGTCCGACGTAAGGTCCCGCCTCTCCGCCGTGGAGCTATGGATCGTAGACGACGTGTTAGCTGGACTAGGCGCGCCGCCGAGCACCACGGCTAACGAGAACGGCTGAGTCAGCACCCGACGCGCGGGCGTCGGTTGTGAGGTGGCGCCCCGGTCTCTCGCCCATGCCTCCGGTAGGTGGCGCATCATTTTGGGCGGAGTGACGCGGTCGCGACGGGTGGGTGATCGTGCCGATCGGGACTGTCGGTGGTCACGGCTTCAATAGTCCTATGACCACCAGCCCCCTGGTCGCGACGACCGACCTGACCGAGGAGCAGATCCTCGAGCGGGCGACGGTGTGCGCGCGGGGGATGCAGCAGGCGGGGGCCGAGCTGTTGGTGCTGGCCTACGAGTGGGCGGTGGCCCACCCGGTCGACCGGCTCGACCCGAAGGAGGCCGGCAAGCCGGGGCGGGAGCGGGCCACGATCCTGGGCGGGCCGGGGACGCCGGAGGTGACCGAGTTCGCGGCGGCGGAGTTCGGTGCTCGGATCGGGCGGACCTCCCACCACGGCCGCAAGCTGATGGCCGGAGCCCTCGACCTCCGTCTGCGCCTTCCGCTGCTGTGGGGGAGGGTGCAGGCCCTGGAGGTGCGTGACTCCTACGCCCTCTACGTCGCCGAGCGCACCCGCGAGCTCAGCGTCGAGGAAGCGGCCTGGGTCGACCAGGAGGTCGCCGAAGCAGCCGACGGCCGAATCCCGTGGACCCACTTCGAGGCGCTGGTGGCGGGCAAGGTCGCCGCTGCCGCACCCAAGCTGGCCAAGGAGAAGGAAGAACGCGCCGCGGCCGCCACCTACGCCCGCACCATCCGCCCCCGCGCCGGGGACGAGACCCACGGCATGGGGACGTTCGTCGTCCGTGGCCCGCTGCCGGTGATCGAGGCCCTCGACACCGCCGTCACCACCCTGGCCCACCGGCTGCAGGAGCAGCTGCCCGAGCCCGCCGGCCCCGACGACGACACCGCGTCGATCGACCAACTGCGGGTGCAGGCGATCGCGCTGCTCGCGTCCCCCAAGGTCACCGACCAGGCACCGGTCGACGGTGAGACCGACCTGCGGGACCTGCTGCCCGCCGTCGAGCTGGTCGTGCACCTCTACGGGGGCGCCCGTGAGGTCTCAGCCGAGCACGGCGAGCTCGACCGTGTCGCCCGCATCGACGGCTCGGGACCGGTGACTGAGTCCTGGCTGCGTGAGGTGCTGGGACGCTACGCCCGCTTCGACGTGCGCCCCGTCCTCGACCTCGAGGGCCTGGCACCGGTCGAGGCCTACGAGATCCCCGCACGACATCGCCGCGCGGTCCAGCAGATCTCCCCGACCGAGACCTTCCCCTGGGGCACCACCCGCAGCACCGGCCCCACCATCCAGATCGACCACGTCGTGCCCTGGGACCCGAACGGGCCACCCGGCCAGACCGGCACCCACAACCTGACCCCGCTCTCGACCTACCACCACCGACTCAAGACCCACGGCGGCTGGCAGTCCACGATGCCCTGGCCCGGGGTGAACCTGTGGCGCGACCCCCACGGCCAGGTCTACCTCCACGACACCAGCGGCACTCGGGGTCTCGACAGGCTCGACCAACGGGAGGTGCTCGACCAGCGGGTGGGGGACCGGCCGTACACCGCCATCGCCGCCTGGTACGAGTGGGCACCCCTGGTCTGGGACGGGGACGCCGCCTAGGAGCCGGCCGCGTCAGCGGCGGCCTCGAGGTCGGCCACCACGATCCGGCGCATCTGCAGCATCGCCGCCTGGGCGGCCTGGGCGCGCGCCGGGTCGGGGTCCGACAACAGCTCGAAGAGCCGGGTCGGCACCACCTGCCACGACAGGCCGAAGCGGTCCTTCAACCACCCGCACATCGACTCCTCGCCGCCGTCGGCGAGCAGCCCGTCCCAGTAGTGGTCCACCTCGGCCTGGTCCGCGCACGAGATCGCGAACGACACCGCCTCGGTGAAGCGGAACATCGGCCCGCCGTTGATCGCGCGGAAGGCCATCCCGTCGAGCGTGAACTCGCCGGCCATGACCGTGCCCGGCTCACCAGGTCCGGCCTCGCCGTACCGAGAGAGGTGGCCGATCGAGGAGTTCGGGAACAGCGCCGTGTAGAAGTGCGCGGCCTCCTCCAGCTGGTCGTCGAACCACAGGCACGGCGTGATGGAGGAGGTGATGGAGGAGCCGCTGGTGATCGTCATGTCAGCTCAGACCGCCCGGACCGCGCGGACTCATCGCGCACCGCCGCGATCAGTCCGGGTAACCCTCGGGGTTCTGCGACTGCCAGCGCCACGTGTCGGCGCACATCTCCTCCACGCTCTTCTGCGTGCGCCAGCCCAGCTCCTCGTTGGCCTTCGACGGGTCGGCGTACGACGTCGCGACGTCGCCCGCGCGTCGCCCGACGATCTCGTGGGG